>LNAP01003739.1_pt1 | contig 14438 bp, 13 predicted proteins | sample 602601 | NCBI WGS metagenome assembly LNAP01 (sample SAMN02440304, study PRJNA202911) | soil metagenome | biome: Subtropical and temperate rainforests or woodlands; isolation source: soil samples (1 kg each in a 20% v/v slurry with milli Q water) were... ...
CTACGCCGCCAGCGAAGCCGAGCGGCGCACGCTGCTGCGCACCGAATGGGGCTTCGTCGAACAGAACCCGCGCGACGGCCTGCGCATGGGGGTTTCCGCCGGCGCCAACATCGGCGAGCGGCTGATGGCCCAGGGCGTCAGGCATTACGGCCAGCTGCGCGCCGCCGGGCTCGATTGGCTGCAACAGGTGGAGATCGACCCGGCGCGCATCGACGACCTGCCGCGGACCTTCTCCGGCGGCATGCAGCAGCGTCTGCAGATCGCCCGCAATCTGGTTTCCAGTCCGAAGCTGGTGTTCATGGACGAACCCACCGGCGGTCTCGACGTGTCGGTGCAGGCACGCCTGCTCGACCTCCTGCGCGGGCTGGTGCGCGAGCTGGACCTGGCGGTGGTGATCGTGACCCACGACCTCGCCGTGGCACGCCTCCTGGCCGACCGGCTGATGGTGATGCGCCGTTCGCGGGTGGTGGAGTCCGGTCTGACCGACCAGATTCTCGACGACCCGCAGCATCCCTATACGCAGCTGCTGGTGTCCTCGGTGCTGCAGCCATGAAGGAATCCGTCATGAACACGCTGATCGAGGTCCGTGACCTCGCCAAGACCTTCACCCTGCACCAGCAGCACGGCGTCAGCCTGCAGGTGCTGCGCGAGCTGAACTTCACCGTCGCCGCCGGCGAGTGCCTGGTGCTGCACGGTCAGTCCGGCGCCGGCAAGTCGACCCTGTTGCGCACGCTGTACGGCAACTACCTGCCCGCCGGCGGCAGCATCCGTATCCGCCATGCCGACGACTGGCTGGAGCTGGTCGGCGCCGAACCGCGCCAGGTACTCGCCGTGCGCCGGCAAACACTGGGCTATGTCAGCCAGTTCCTGCGGGTGATCCCACGGGTGCCGGCACTGGAGGTGGTGATGGAACCGGCACTGGCGCGTGGCTGGAGCCGTGGCGATGCCGAGGCGCGGGCGAAGGCGCTGCTGACCCGGCTGAATATTCCCGAGCGGCTCTGGCAGCTGGCCCCCGGCACCTTTTCCGGCGGCGAGCAGCAGCGCGTCAACCTGGCGCGCGGCTTCATGGTGAGCTGGCCAGTGATGCTGCTCGACGAACCCACCGCGTCGCTGGACGAAGCCAACGCCGCCGTGGTGCTGGAACTGATCGACGAAGCCAAGGCGGCCGGCAGCGCGCTGATCGGCATCTTCCACGACCGCGCGATCCGCGAGGCAGTCGCCGACCGTTACCTGGACATGACGCAGGAGGACCTGGCCCATGCCAGCTGAACAGATACTCAGCAACGCTCGCGTAGTACTGGCCGATCAGGTGATTCACGGCAGCCTGCTGATCCGCGACGGCCAGATCACCGACATCAGCGAAGGCGCCAGCAGCCTGCCGCAGGCCCAGGACCTGGGCGGCGACCTGCTGCTGCCGGGGCTGGTGGAACTGCACACCGACAACCTGGAAAAGCACATGAGCCCGCGCCCGGGCGTGGACTGGCCGTCCGCCTCGGCGGTGCTGACCCATGACGCGCAAATCGTCGCCGCCGGCATCACCACGGTGTTCGATGCGCTGTCGATCGGCGATATCAATCCCAAGGGCAAGCGCATGCAGCAGCTCGGGGTGATGCTCGAGGCCATCGCCGAGGCCGAGGCGGCCGGGCAGACCCGCGCCGAGCACCGCCTGCACCTGCGCTGCGAGGTCAGCCACCCGCAATGCCTGGAGCTGTTCCGCGAACTGGTCGAGCAGCCGCTGGTGCAGCTGGTCTCGGTAATGGATCACGCGCCGGGCCAGCGCCAGTTCGCGCGCATGGAGAAGTACCGCGAGTACTACATGGGCAAGTACCACCTGAGCCCGGCGGAGATGGACCGCTTCGTCAGCGAGCAGCTGGCCAACTCGGCACGGCACAGCGACCAGCAGCGTGCCGCCATCGTCGACATCTGCCGCAGCCGCGAACTGGCGCTGGCCAGCCATGACGACGCGACGCTCGATCACGTCGAGGAATCGGCCGGCTACGGCATGGCCATCGCCGAGTTCCCGACTACCTTCGAGGCCGCCGAGGCCAGCCATGCGCGCGGGCTGAAGGTGTTGATGGGCGCGCCGAACATCGTTCGCGGCGGCTCGCACTCGGGCAACATCGCCGCTGCCGATCTGGCCCGACGCGGCGTGCTGGACATCCTCTCCAGCGACTACTACCCGGCCAGCCTGCTGCAGGCCGCACTGGGCCTTGCCGAGCAGGACAACGGTTACGACCTGCCGCGCGCCATCGCCACCATCAGCCTGGCGCCGGCACGCGCGGCCGGGCTGGATGATCGCGGCGAGATCGCCGTCGGCCTGCGCGCCGATCTGGTCCAGGCGCAGGTGCACAAGGGCCAGCCGGTGATTGCCCAGGTCTGGCGCCAGGGCCGGAGGGTGTTTTGATGGCGCATTCCGACAAAGCTGACAAGGCGCCGGCGGGTCGCCCGGCTGGCTCTATACTGCCTGCCTCTGCGCTGGCTTCGATGATCGGGAGTAACCCCATGCAAGGCCGCTTGATCTACCTGACCGGGCCATCCGGTGCCGGCAAGGACAGTCTGCTCGACGCCGCCCGTGCAGCGCTTGCCGAGCGTGGCGTGCGCATTGCCCGACGGGTCATCACTCGCTCGGCCGAGGCCATCGGCGAAGCCGCGCACTCTGTGAGCGCCGAGCAGTTCGAGCGCATGGAGGCCGAGCAGGCCTTCGCCCTCGCCTGGCGCGCCAACGGGCTGGCCTATGGCATCCCCGCCGAAATCGACGCCTGGCTGGCCGCCGGCGAGGATGTGCTGGTCAATGGCTCGCGTGGTTATCTGCCCGAGGCGCGCAGGCGCTACCCGGATCTGCTGGCGGTGCTGCTGACCGTCGAACAGGACGTGCTGCGCGAGCGCCTGCTGACCCGTGGCCGGGAGACGCCCGAACAGATCGAGGCGCGCCTGGCACGTAATGCGCTGTTCAGCGGCGAGCTGGACGACTACATCCGCCTGGACAATTCCGCCTCGCTGGAGCGCAGCGTCGAGCGCCTGCTGCAGCTGCTCGACGAGCACCGCCAATGCGGCTGACCCTGCTCGGCACCGGCGATGCCGCGCAGCTGCCGGTGTACAACTGCGGCTGCCCAGCCTGCGCCCGCGCGCAGCGCGAGTCGGCCTATCGCCGCGGTCCGTGCTGCGCGCTGATCGAATGCGCCGGCCAACGCTGGCTGCTCGACAGCGGCCTGACCGACCTCTGCGAGCGCTTCGTTCCCGGCAGCCTCAGCGGCGTCCTGCAGACGCACTACCACGCCGACCACGCCCAGGGCCTGCTGCAGCTGCGTTGGGGCACCGGGCTGCGCATTCCGGTGCACGGCCCGGACGACCCCGAGGGCTTCGCCGATCTCTACAAGCACCCGGGTATCCTCGATTTCAGCCAGCCGTTCGCCGCCTTCGAGCGCCGTGCGCTGGGCACGCTGCGCGTCACGGCGCTGCCGCTGCAGCACTCGAAGCCGACATTCGGCTACCTGCTCGAAGGCGTCGGGCGCAAGATCGCCTATCTCACCGACACCCTCGGCCTGCCGGACGACACCCGCGCCTACCTGCAGGGCATCGCCCTCGACGTGCTGGTGCTCGATTGCTCGCAGCCGCCGCAGGAGCCACCGCCGCGCAATCACAACGACCTGACCCGCGCGCTGCAGAGCGTTGACGAACTGCGGCCGGCGCAGGCCGTGCTGACCCACGTCGGCCATGCGCTGGATGCCTGGCTGATGGAACAGCCACGGGAACTGCCGGGCAACGTGCGGCTGGCGTACGACGGGATGACGCTCTAGCGCTTCGCAGATAGGCGTTTCCATGGACCAGAGGTGGGAGAAACACCGAGCCACCTGCTCGCAACGCGTGGAAAACGCTGCGCGGTTTTCCACCCTACGGCCATGAAGCATGGAGCGGATTCCGGGCTGACGCCGGCTAGCGCCCCGGCTGCGGCCGGAAACCCGGAACTGTACTGGGCCGCTCGATGCGCGCGGCGGGCAGCGTGCAGTTGAGGTCGCGGAAGGCGCGCTCGTTGAGCCGCTGCCAGCCCTCGCCCGGCGAAGTCTGGCGGCAGATGACGGTGCCGTCGAGCTTGCTCTGCCACTGGTAGTACGGCGCCGGCGCGGCGTCGGCCAGCAGCGGCAACGACAGGCAGAGGAGCAACGGAAGCAGGCGCATGGCAGGCTCGGCAAGAACGATGGCGCCACTCTAATCCATCGTCGGCGCCACGCAAGCGCCGCCGACGCGCCGGCATAGGCAAGAATCCGCCGATCGCCGACGCGGCATGAGCGATTCTCCGCCTATCTGGAATCCGTAGCGGCCGCGCACGCCCGAGATAGCGCCTTCTCGCGAGCTGGCACAGCACATGCAAAGGCCCTCCTGCCCGTTGCGATCACACGAACAAGAAAAGCCGCACGCCGCGCTCCGCTTCCCCGGGAAGCCTCCGCCCGCCGCCTCGTCTTTTCCTGTCCGCCGGCAACCTGCAGGGTTGCGGCCGATCGCCTATGGTCTACAGCGCCCGAATCCAATAACAACACGGAGAAACACCATGAGACTGACCAAGCGCATCAGCCTGCTGGCTGCCGCCGCAGCCTTCACGGCCAGCACCGCGGCCGTCGCCGCGCCGACCTTCATCAACATCCTCACCGGCGGCACCAGCGGGGTGTACTACCCCATCGGCGTGGCGCTGTCGCAGCAGTACAACAAGATCGACGGCGCCAAGACCTCGGTGCAGGCGACCAAGGCCTCGGTGGAAAACCTCAACCTGCTGCAGGCCGGGCGTGGCGAACTGGCGTTCGCCCTCGGCGATTCGGTGGACGATGCCTGGAACGGCGTCGAGGATGCCGGCTTCAAGGCGCCGCTCAAGCGTCTGCGCGCCATCGCCGCGACCTATCCGAACTACATCCAGATCGTCGCCAGCCAGGAATCGGGCATCAAGACGCTGGAAGACCTCAAGGGCAAGCGCATCTCCGTCGGCGCGCCGAAGTCCGGCACCGAGCTGAACGCCCGCGCCATCTTCAAGGCCGCCGGGCTGAGCTACGAGGACATGGGCCGGGTGGAATTCATGCCCTACGCCGAGTCGGTCGAGCTGATCAAGAACCGCCAGTTGGATGCCACGCTGCAGTCCTCGGGCCTGGGCATGGCGGCGATCCGCGACCTGGCGTCGATGGTGCCGATCACCTTCGTGCCGATCCCGGCCGAGGTGGTGGAGAAGATCGGCAGCAGCGCCTATCAGGCCAAGGTGATCCCGGCCGGTACCTACGACGGCCAGGACGCCGACGTGCCGACCGCAGCGATCACCAACATCCTGGTCAGCCACGACAAGGTGTCCGACGAGGTGGCCTATCAGATGACCAAGCTGATGTTCGACAACCTCGATCGCCTGGTCAGCTCGCACTCCGCGGCCAAGGACATCAAGCTGGAAACCGCCACCGAAGGCCTGCCGATCCCGCTGCATCCGGGCGCCGAGCGCTTCTACAAGGAAGCCGGTGTGCTCAAGTAAGCAGGTCCGCCGCCAGCCACCGCGCCATGCAGCCGGTGGCCGGCGGCAGCTGCGGAATCCGCAATGACACGCTGCCCGCGCCACGGGCAGCGTCCCCCGCATCGTCCGCTTGAAGCCCCGACGCTTGAAGCCGCTGTTCCGGAGAGTTCTCCATGAGCGAATCCAAAGGCCTGCACGCCAGCCCCAGCGAATGGCCGAAGGCGCTGTTCTACACGGCCCTGCTGTTTTCCACCTACCAGATCATCACCGCGGCCTTCCACCCGGTGTCCAGCCAGGTGCTGCGCGCCGGCCACGTCGGTTTCCTGCTGCTGATGGTGTTTCTCTGCTATCCGGCGCGCGGCAACGACCGCCCGTGGCAGCCGCTGGCCTGGCTGCTGGGCCTGGCCGGCATGGCCACGGCGTTCTACCAGTGGTACTTCGAGGCCGATCTGGTGCAGCGCTCCGGTGACCTGACGCAGACCGACCTGATCGTCGGCATCACCCTCACCGTGCTGGTATTCGAGGCCGGGCGCCGGGTGATGGGTATCGCCCTGCCGCTGATCTGCGCGCTGTTCCTGGCCTACGGGCTGTTCGGCGAATACTTGCCGGGCGACTTCGCCCACCGCGGCTACGGCTTCGACCAAATCATCAACCAGCTGTCGTTCGGTACCGAAGGGTTCTACGGCACGCCGACCTACGTCTCGGCGACCTACATTTTCCTGTTCATCCTGTTCGGCTCGTTCCTCGAGCAGGCCGGCATGATCAAGCTGTTCACCGACTTCGCCATGGGTCTGTTCGGGCACAAGACCGGCGGCCCGGCCAAGGTCTCGGTGGTGTCCTCGGCGCTGATGGGCACCATCACCGGCTCGGGTGTGGCCAACGTGGTCACCACCGGCCAGTTCACCATCCCGCTGATGAAGCGCTTCGGCTACAAGCCGGCCTTTGCCGGCGCGGTGGAAGCCACCGCGAGCATGGGTGGGCAGATCATGCCGCCGGTGATGGGCGCGGTCGCCTTCATCATGGCCGAAACCATCAACGTGCCGTACGTGGAAGTCGCCAAGGCAGCGCTGATTCCGGCGATGCTGTACTTCTTCGCGGTGTTCTGGATCGTGCACCTGGAGGCGCGCAGCAAGGGCCTCAAGGGCCTGCCGAAGGACCAGTGCCCGAGCGCCTGGGCATCGGTCAAGGAGCGCTGGTTCCTGCTGGTGCCGCTGGCGGTGCTGGTGTTCCTGCTGTTTTCCGGCCGTACGCCGATGTTCTCCGGCACGGTGGGCCTGGCGCTGACGGCCATCGTCATCCTCGGCTCGGCGATCATCCTCAAGGCCAACAGTTTCTGGATGCGCGCGGTGTTCTGGATCGCCCTGGGCGTGCTCTGCGCCGGCTTCTTCCAGCTCGGCATCGGGGTGATCTTCGGCGTCATCGGCGCGCTGGTGGTGGCCTGCTGGTTCATCAAGGGCGGTCACGACACCCTGCGCGCCTGCCTGTACGCCCTGGTCGAAGGTGCTCGCCACGCGATCCCAGTGGGCATCGCCTGCGTGCTGGTCGGGGTGATCATCGGCATCGTTTCGCTGACCGGCATCGCCAGTACCTTCGCCGGCTACATCCTGGCCATCGGCGAGAACAACCTGTTCCTCTCGCTGCTGCTGACGATGCTGACCTGCCTGGTGCTGGGCATGGGCATCCCGACGATTCCCAACTACATCATCACCAGCGCCATCGCCGCGCCGGCGCTGGAGCAGCTGGGCGTGCCGCTGATCGTCTCGCACATGTTCGTCTTCTACTTCGGGCTGATGGCCGACCTGACGCCGCCGGTCGCGCTCGCCTGCTTCGCCGCGGCACCGATCGCGCGCGAGAACGGCTTCAAGATCAGCCTGTGGGCGATCCGCATCGCCGCCGCCGGATTCGTGGTGCCGTTCATGGCCGTCTACGACCCGGCGCTGATGATGCAGGGCGACAGCTGGCTGGCCACGGCGTACATGGTGGTCAAGACGGTCTTCGCGGTGTGCCTGTGGGGCATGGCGGTTACCGGCCACCTGAGCCTGCGCATGCCGATCTGGGAGCGCCTGTGGGCGTTCGCCGCTGGCGTCGCGCTGATTCTGGCCATGCCGATCAGTGATGAAATCGGCTTCGCGCTGGGCATCGCCTTGCTGGCGCAGCATATCTGGCGCGCCCGTCGCACCGAGCGGCTGGCAACCGCGTGATCGGTCTCTGTCTGGGCCTGGCCGGGGTGGTGTGGGCGCAAGTGCCCACACCCGCCTTCACCCTGACGTGGAATCACACCATCGAGAAGATCCGCTGGGAGGAGGATTACCGCGTCACGGCGGACGGCCTGCTGCTCGGCGAAGCACGGATCAAGGGCTCGGGTGCCGGCATGGAAGCGCCGCCAGGTGCGGAACTGCGCGATGGCGCCTGGCACTACCGGCGCCAGTTGCCGGCGCTGCAGCCACTGCGCGTCGGCCGCACCCCAGAGGCCGGCGACTACCAGCTGTGCTTCGACGGGCAATGCCACGCATTGAGCGAATGGCTCGGCCCGCCGCGCGCCGACCAGCCGGCGCTGGAGCTGTGGAGCTGCGAGGTGGCGCCGCAGTCCTGAGCCTCGGCGCTGGATCGTTAAAGCGTTGCCTACTCGACGCTCCTGCTCAGACCGCCAGCTCTACTTCCCGCCGCAAGCGCCGCGTGCTGCCGCGCGCGGCGCTTGCGCCACCAGATCACCACGCCGGTCACCGATAGCACGGCAATCGCCACGCCGAGAACGGCGATCAGGATGCGCCCCGGCAGGCCGAGGATGCGTCCGCCGTGGATCGCCGGTTGCAGCAGGTGGAACTGCTGGCCCAGCGTGCCCTGGCCGGGAATCTCCTGGCCGAGCAGACGGGTGCCGTCGGTGCCGTGGAAGAACAGCCAGGCGTTGCCCTGGTTGCTGTCGTGCGCACCGAAACCGGCGCCGTAGAAGTTGTACTCGAAGCTGTAGTACAGCTCGGTGATCGGCTCGCTCAGGCCCAGCGTCGCGGCGTGCTGCATGGCGTAGTCGTAGGCCTGATGGAAGTCGTAGGCGGTGCTGCCCAGCTGATCGGCCGGCAGGCGGCCACGCGCCTCATAGACGCTCGGCTCCACGGGCGAGAACAGCGAAACCACCGGTTTGAACACCTGCTCCGGCAGGTTCATCGCCACGCTGCTGACCGCCACCGGCGTCAGCAGCAGCCACAGCCACAGGCCGCCGGCGCGGTGCACGTCGTGGTTGAGGCGCTGGCGCTTGATCTTCCACGCCGTCCACCACTTGCCGAAGAACGGCCGCCCGCGCGGCAAGGTCAGCAGCAGCGAGACCAGGCAGTCGATCACCCAGGCGATCGCCACCAGGCCCATCAGCCACAGCCCCCAGTTGCCGGGCAGCGCCAGGTTGTAGTGGAACTCGAGCAGGAACGGCACCAGATTCTTGCGCGAGAAGCAGCACTCGCCCCAGTAGCGCGTGCCCACCGTCTCGCCGGTCACGGTGTCGAGGTAATGCACCACCGGGCGCTCGGCAAAGGGCTTGCCGGTGGCCGGATCGTTGCGCGGCACCAGGGCCAGCAGCGCGGCGTGGCCCGGCTCGTCCGCGAACTCCATGTACCAGACCTGCAGGCGCGGGTTGGCCGCCTCGACCCGCTCGACCAGCGTGCCCGGCGCCAGCAGCGGACCGTCACTGGCGGTGTGGTAGAACTCCGGGTTCAACCACTCGTCCAGCTCGTGATGAAAGGCCAGCACGCTGCCGGTGAGGCCGGCGAGAAACAGGAACAGCGCGGTCGCAAGGCCGACGTAGCGGTGCAGCAGCACGAGGATCGGGCGCATCGGCGGTCTCCGTTTGCAGAAAGCACAAGGCCGCCGCCCCTTGGGAGCCGGCGGCCGCTGGGGGCGTTCAGAAGTCGTAGGTCACGGTGGCCATGACGTTGCGCGCCTCGCCGTAGTAGCACTGGCTGAGGCTGTTGCACGCGGCGACGTACTTCTCGTCGGTGAGGTTGTTCAGGTTCAGGCGTACGCCAACACCCTGCAGCCCGACGCGCGACAGGTCGTAGCCGAGCATGGCGTCGTATAGCGTGTAGGACGGGATGTGCAGGGTGTTCTCCGCATCGGCCCAGCTCTTGCCGAAGTAGCGCGCGCCACCGCCGATCTGCAAGCCGGCCAGCGGTCCCTGAGCGAACGTGTAGTCGGCCCACAGCGAAGCCATGTTGCGCGCCACGGCGTTGGGCCGGTTGCCGCGGTTGTTCACGCCGGCGGCGCCGGTGAAGTCCTTGGAGTACTCGACGTCCATGTAGGTGTAGCTGGCGATCAGGTTGACCTGTTCCACCGGCTTCAGGCGGGCCTCGACTTCCACGCCCGTGGAGGTCAGCTCGCCGACCGCGCGATAGAAGTTCTCGTTGGAATCCTTGTTCGCCAGGTTGGACTGTTTCAGGTCGAACCAGGAGATGGTGTAGAGGTCGTCGGTGCCCAGCGGCTGGTACTTCAGGCCGACCTCGACCTGCTCGCCCTCGGTGGGATCGAGCAACGCGATGTCGTAGACGCCAGGTGAAACCTCGTTGTAGGCCGCGGTGGCGTTGGGGTTGAATGACTCGGAGTAGCTGGCATACGGCGACAGGCCGTTGTCGAAGGCATAGAGCACGCCGACGCGGCCGGTGAACTGCTCGAGCTTGGCGTTATCGGCCTGATCGCCGTAGCTCGCATCCTCGGTATGGTCGAACGACACATCCACCCAGTCCTGACGCATGCCCAGCGAGAAGCGCCAGTTGTCCAGGCTGATCAGATCCTGCACATACAGGCCGGTCTGCTCCAGCTCGCGGGTCTCGTCGTACTGGTGGTAGAACACCGGGCTGCCGACGCCGACTGCGCCGCTGTAAGGGTTGATCGGCGCCAGGCCGTAGCCGGCGTCGTAGGCGACCTTCGCCTTGCGCCGCTGATAGTCGAGACCGGTCACCAGGGTGTGGCTGAGCGCGCCGGTATCGAAGAGAAACTGCAGCTGGTTGTCGATCGTCCAGGCGTGCAGCGCCTCGTCGGCACCGGTGTAGTAGCGCACCAGCTCGTCGGCCGTCGCGTAGCCGTACTGGTAGACCTGGCCGGATTCCACGGTCGAGTCGAGGTACTGGAAATTCTGCCGCGCCGAAACCACGTCGTTGAAGCGATGCTCCAGCTGATAGCCGATCATCTGCTGGTCGCGCTCGAACTGCTCGTAATCCTCGTCGCCCTCGAAGAAGCTGCGCGAAATGCGCTGGCCGTTGTGCGAGGTCACCGTGCCGTCCGCCGGCAGGCCACCGTGATAGCCGCTCTCGGGGTCCTTCTGCAGCATCGCCAGCAGGGTCAGGCGGGTGTCGTCGGTGAAGTCGATGCTCACCGACGGCATTACCGCGTAGCGCTGTTCCTCGATGCCATCGACCTGGTTGTCGGCATCCTTGACCACACCCGCGAGGCGATAGGCGATGCGCTCGTCCTCCAGCGGCCCGGTGAAATCGAACGCGGTCTGCTTATAGTCGTGGCTGCCGTAGGAGAACTGCAGCTGGCGGCGGGTTTCGTGCTGCGGCTTCTTGGTGGTCATCGCCACCAGCCCGCCGGGCAGGCTGCGGCCGTAGAGCACCGAGGACGGCCCCTTGAGGATGTCGATGCGCTCGATGAAGTATGGATCGACCTGCAGGCTGCTGTAGGTGCCGCTGTCACCGAGCAGCTTCTGCCCGTCGAGGTAGAGGTTGTCCACCGAACCATCGGTGATGCCGCGCATGGCGACATAGTCGTAGCGGGTCGTCGCGCCGTAGGGCGTGCTCATCAGGCCCGGCGTGTAGCGCACCGCCTGGGCGATGGAGCGCGAGCCCTGATCCTCGATCTGCTGGCGGGTGACCACCGAGACGGTCTGCGAGGTTTCCACCAGCGGCATGCTGGTCTTGGTCGCCACGCTGCTGTGGGTGGCGCTGTAGCCGTCCATCTCGCCCAGCGCGTTGCCCAGGGCGAAGCCCTGCACGGTCATTGGCTGCAACTCGACCGCGCCGGTTTCGCTGGCGCGGCGGACCAGCGAGTAGCTGCCCTGGCTGTCGCGCACCGCCTGCAAACCGCTGCCGGCAAGCAGTGCGGCAAAGCCATCGTCGACACCGTACTGGCCGCGCAGGCCGTCCGACTGCAAGCCCTGCAGCAGGCTGCCATCCACCGACAGCAGCACGCCGGCCTCGCCGGCAAAACGGCTCAGCACGCTGGACAGCGAGCCGGCGGGAATGTCGTAGCGGCTCTGCGCCTGCTGGCTCGAAGCCGGTTCGGCGGCGCTCGCCAGGCCGGACAGCGTGGCCGTCAGCGGCAGGCAGAACAGGGTGGCGCGGATGGCGCGCGCAAGCACGCGCGGACGATGGGGGGCTGAACGCATGAAAAAAATCCCTAGTGGTGAGGACCGGCACATGGCCTTTGCAGCTGAAGCCCGTCACCACCGATAAAAGGGAACCTCATATGCGATTATTTTTCATTGGCGATGCAATCGCATCACGCCGCGCCGGAAGGCTCCAGGCTGACCCACCAGGACATGCGCCGCTGCACGCGTACCGGCAGCGTCGCCGCCAGCGCATCGAGCACACGATCACTGTCGGCCAGCGGGAAGGCACCGACCACGCGCAGTTCGGCGATACGCGGATCGCAGCCGAGATAGCCATGGCGGTAGCGCGCCAGCTCGGCGAGAAAATCCACCAGGCGCAGGTTATCCGCGAGCAGGATGCCGCGCGACCAGGCCTGGTGCCCGGCCTGTACCGGCGCGGGCGGACCGATCCGGTTGGCACTGAAACCGACCTGCTGCCCGGCGCCGATGCCACGGCCGAGTCCGCCGTGATCCGGCTGGATGTCCACCATGCCGCTGAACACGCTGAGCCGGGTGCTGCCGTCACGCTGGCGCACCGAGAAGCGCGCCGCCTGCGTGACGCGCAACTGGCCCTCGCGGCTTCGCAGCAGCAGCGGTCGCGCTTCGTCCACGGCTTCGACCAACACTTCGCCGCGATACAGTGCCAGCCGCCGGATCGCGCCGTCGAAGTCGGCATCCGCCGCACTGTCGGTGTTCAGCCAGAGCCGCGATCCATCGGCGAGCCGCGTCTCGCGCACCTCGCCGACGCCGGTGCGCAGATGCTCCGGGTGGGTGCGCATCGACTTGATCTCGCCGAGCCCGCCGCCCAGCTCCTTCAAGGCGCCGATCCCCGCGATCTTCGGCCCGCGCCAGGCGGTCCAGACGGTGACGCCGGGCGCCTGCAGTCCGCTCAGGTCGAGCGCGAACACATGGCCCGGCGGCGAGTTCTCGTGCATGCCCGAAAGGTGCAGCGCCAGCAGCTCGCGCGTCGGCTGGCTGGAGAGGTCGTCCTCGCAGATGCGGAGTGGTTCCAAGGTCAGCTCGGGCGCTTGTCAGGGCATGTCCAGGCCCGTTGGCGGTCGTCTATTGGACGGACAAGACTACGGCAACGGTTTGCAGCCCCTCGGTTGACGGCTCATTTGTTAAGGCTGATAGTCGAGCTGCGCTGTTGAGCGCCGGAGGCTCTGCGATGGCCCATAAATTCGAAATCTACAAAGACAAGTCCGGCGAGTTTCGCGTCAGGTTCAAGTTCAACGCCGAGACCATCTTCTCGACCGAAGGCTACGCCTCAAAGGCGTCGGCCAAGAATGCGATCGAGAGCATCAAGTCGAACGGGCCCGGCGCCCCGACGGAAGACCTCACGGCGAGCTGACCGAGGCGATCATGGCTGGATTTCGTGAGTTCATCGCGCGCGGCAACGTCCTGGACCTGGCCGTGGCGGTGATCATCGGGGCGGCGTTCGCGACCATCGTCGGCTCGCTGACCGACGACCTGATCATGCCGGCCGTGGGGGCGGTGTTCGGCGGGCTCGACTTCTCCAACTACTTCATCCGGTTGGGGCCGATCCCGGACACCTTCGCCGGGGACCCGGGAAGCTACAAGGCGCTCAAGGCCGCCGGCGTGCCGATGCTGGGCTACGGACAGTTCGTCACCGCGGTGGTGAACTTCCTGATCCTGGCCTTCGTCATCTACCAGCTGGTCCGCGTCGCCACGCGGTTCAGCCGAGCGCCGGAGGCGGCCACGCCCGCGCCTTCGGACGAACTCCTGGTGCTGCGGGAAATCCGCGACCGGCTGCCTCCGCAGTAGACAACAGGTTCGGCCGGGCGATCGACGGGACGTCCGTCGTCCCGCGCTGCCAGTGCTCGATTAGCGACGGAGCTGACAGTGGCGCGGCAGGCGCAGGAGGCCGGAGGCTCAGCCTTGGCGCGGCCTGACGTGCTAGGCTCGGCTGATGGGCAACATCCTCAGACGTCTCGCCGTCGTCGTGACCGCCGTCTGGCTGGCCGGCTGTATGGCGGGGGACATCCCCTTCCCACAGCTCGAGGCCAAGTACGCCAACGCGGCCTCCCGCTACATGACGACGGAAGACGGGCTGCGCGTCCACTATCGCGACGAGGGCCCGCGGAATGCGCCCGCCATCGTGCTGGTTCACGGATTCGCCGCCTCGCTGCACGCTTGGGAGCCCTGGGCCGAACGCCTCAAGGGCGACTATCGGGTGGTGACGCTCGACCTGCCGGGTCACGGCCTGACCCGCGCGCCGGCCGACTACCAGATGTCGACCGCGGGCAATGTCGCCGTCGTCGACGAACTGACACGGCGCCTGGGCGTGGGACGGTTTGTGCTCGCCGGCAATTCGATGGGCGGGGCGGTGGCCTGGTCGTATGCGCTCGCCCATCCGGAGCGGCTCGACGGCCTGGTCCTGGTGAACGCCGCCGGCGGACCATCGACGGCGCGCTCCTCCAACGGTCCGGTGGCCTTCAAGCTGCTGGGAAACCCGGCTGGGCGCATGTTGCTGCGGAACATCGACCCGCGCCCGCTCGCCAACGGCGGTCTCAAGAAGGCCTATGTGGACGAGGCGCTGGTCACGGACGCGCTCGTTGACCGTTACGTCGAGCTCGCGCGGGCGCCAGG
>LNAP01005958.1_pt1 | contig 14437 bp, 9 predicted proteins | sample 602601 | NCBI WGS metagenome assembly LNAP01 (sample SAMN02440304, study PRJNA202911) | soil metagenome | biome: Subtropical and temperate rainforests or woodlands; isolation source: soil samples (1 kg each in a 20% v/v slurry with milli Q water) were... ...
CGGCGGCGCTTCGCTGTGGGTCTTCGCCAACAAGAAGCCGGAAACCTACAAGGGCGTGACCGCGTTCTTCAAGTTCCTGGCCAGCCCGGAAATCGCCGCTCGCTGGCACCAGCAGACGGGCTACGTGCCGGTCACCAAGGCTGCCTACGAACTGACCAAGAAAGACGGCTTCTATGAGAAGAACCCGGGCACCGAAGTTGGCGTGAAGCAACTGAACGTGGAAACCACCGCGCAATCCCGCGGCCTGCGCCTGGGCTTCCTGCCGCAGATCCGTGAAATCGAAGACGCTGAAATCGAACGCATCGTGTCGGGCAAGGTCGCGGCCAAGGATGGCGCCGAGAACATCGTCAAGCGCGGCAACGAGTTGCTGGAGAAGTTCGAGAAGAGTGTAAAGTAGCGCCCTTTCCGGGACGCCGCCCGATGCTTGTCACCCAGCATTTTCCGCGCGGTGACAAGCACTTAGCGGCACGATCGGTTGCAAGCGCAAGGCTTAAAGCCCTGGTTTTTTTAGGGCTTTAAGCCTATCGTATTTTTATGAAAGCGGTTTCAAGCGGCGGTTATCCAACCGCCGCTTTTCTGTACCTTGGGTTCCCCCTATGGAAAAACGCGTTGTATTCGGGCACAAGACCTTGCCCTATCTGCTGCTGCTACCGCAGCTGATCATTACCGTGGTCTTCTTTTTCCTGCCTGCCGGACAAGCCATGTGGCAATCCATGCGGCTGGAAGACGCCTTCGGTTTGTCGTCCGAGTTCGTCGGGCTCGACAACTTCATGGAACTGTTCTCGCAACAGGCCTACCTTGATTCCTTCCGCGTCACCGCCGTTTTCTCGGTGCTGGTGGCTGCTGTCGGTCTGGGCGTGTCCTTGCTGCTGGCCGTCATGGCCGACCGCGTGATTCGTGGCGCGGGACTCTACAAGACCCTTCTGATCTGGCCCTACGCCGTGGCGCCCGCCGTCGTCGGCGTGCTGTGGCTGTTCATGTTTTCGCCTTCCGTGGGCATCCTGGCCGTCGCGCTGCGCAAATCCGGCGTGGACTGGAACCCCCGCCTGGATGGCAACCAGGCCATGATGCTGGTGCTGGTCGCCGCCGTCTGGAAGCAGATCTCGTACAACTTCCTGTTCTTCCTGGCCGGGCTGCAATCGATTCCCCGCTCGCTCATCGAAGCCGCTGCGATTGACGGCGCCAGCCCGGCGCGCCGCTTCTGGAGCATCGTGTTTCCCCTGCTGTCGCCCACCACGTTCTTCCTGCTGGTGGTCAACATCATCTATGCCTTCTTCGACACCTTCGCCGTTGTGGACACCACGACGCAAGGCGGTCCCGGCACGTCGACCTCGATCCTGGTCTACAAGGTGTACAGCGACGGCTTCCGCGGTCTGGACCTGGGGTCGTCCGCGGCCCAGTCGGTCATTTTGATGTTCATTGTGGTTGCCTTGACGGTCGTACAGTTCCGGTACGTCGACCGCAAAGTGCAGTATTGATTTTGTTCGAGGCTAATAACAATGGTTGAACGCCGTCCCTGGCTGGATATTCTGGCCCACGTCATTCTGCTCTGCGGCGTGGCGATGGTGGCATTTCCGCTTTACATCACTTTCGTCGCGTCGACCCAGACCGCTCAGGAAGTGGCGCAAGCGCCGATGTCGCTGATCCCCGGTCCGCACTTTGTCGATAACTACATGCAGGCGCTGTTTGGCGGCTCGTCCGGCGGTTCGTCGGGCGCGCCGGTAGGCCGCATGATGTACGTCAGCCTGATCATGGCGCTGTCGATTTCCATCGGCAAGATCGCGATCTCGCTGCTGTCGGCTTTCGCGGTCGTGTACTTCCGCTTTCCCGGCCGCATGTTCTTTTTCTGGATGATCTTCGTCACGCTGATGCTGCCGGTGGAAGTCCGCATCGCCCCCACCTACAAAGTGGTGGCCGACCTGGGGCTGCTGAACAGCTACGCCGGTCTGACGCTGCCGCTGATCGCCTCGGCCACCGCCACCTTCCTGTTCCGCCAGTTTTTCCTGACGGTACCGGACGAGCTCATCGAGGCCGCGCGCATCGATGGCGCGGGCCCCGTGCGGTTCTTCTTCGACGTCCTGCTGCCGCTGTCCAAGACCAGCATCGCCGCCCTGTTCGTGATCCAGTTCATCTACGGCTGGAACCAATACCTGTGGCCGCTGCTCATCACCACGCAGGAAGACATGTACCCCGTCGTCATCGGCATCAAGCGGATGATCAGCGGCGGCGACAGCGTGACCGAATGGAACATCACCATGGCCACCGCCATGCTGGCCATGATTCCGCCGGCGCTCGTCGTCATCCTGATGCAGAAATGGTTCGTCAAGGGTCTGGTCGACACTGAAAAATGACCCCCACGCCGCGCCTTCGGCTTGCTGCCCCCCCGGGGGGGGGCGTTTTCATCTTGAGGCGGCTCGGCGATGAAAAGTGACGCTTGCCCGCCTAGCCCACCCGAACACGACTCCGAACACGAATAAACATGGCTACTCTCAGCTTCCGTAACGTCAAGAAAACCTATGCCGGCAACGTGCCGGTCATCCATGGCATCGACATGGATGTCAAAGACGGTGAATTCATCGTCATCGTCGGCCCATCCGGCTGCGGCAAGTCCACGCTGATGCGCATGGTCGCCGGCCTGGAATCCGTCACCAGCGGCGACATCGTGATTGACGACAAAGTCGTCAACACCCTGGAACCCGCCGAACGCGACATCGCGATGGTGTTCCAGAACTACGCGCTCTACCCGCACATGACCGTGTTCGAGAACATGGCCTATGGCTTGAAGATCCGTAAGTTCTCCAAGGACGAAATCAAGAAGCGCGTGGACATCGCCGCGCAGATTCTTGAACTGGGCCACCTGCTGGACCGCCGCCCCCGCGCGCTGTCCGGCGGCCAGCGCCAACGCGTCGCCATGGGCCGCGCCATCGTGCGAGAGCCCAAGGTGTTCCTGTTCGACGAACCGCTGTCGAACCTGGACGCCAAGCTGCGCGTGGCGATGCGCCTTGAAATCATGAAGCTGCACCGCCGCCTGGGCACCACCAGCCTGTACGTCACGCACGACCAGGTCGAGGCCATGACGCTGGCCCACCGCATGATCGTCATGTACCAGGGCGTGCCCGAGCAGATCGGCACCCCGATGGAAGTCTTTGAAAAGCCCGCCTCGACCTTCGTGGCCGGCTTCATTGGCTCGCCCCCGATGAACCTGATGGAAGTGCAGGTGGCCGGCGACGGCACCGTGCAGACCACCGACGGCATGGCGCTGGAAATCTCGCCGCTGCAGGTGCCGTCCCAGGTTCGCGGCCGCAAGATCATCATGGGCATGCGTCCCGAACACATGCTGCTGAACACGCAGGGCGTGCCGGCCGAAGTCGAAATGGTCGAAACGCTGGGCTCCGAGCAACTGGTCCATTGCCGCTGCGGCAAGACCACGCTGGTCGTCCGCTGCACCACCCGCCAGTTGTCCGAGTCTTCCGCCAAGGTGGGTGACCGCGTCAACGTGGGTCCGGATGGCCGCCACCCGCTGCACTGGTTCGAAGCCGACACCGGCCGCCGCGTCCAGGGCCTGTAAGCCGCGCCAGCCCCGGGAAAGGGGCGGCGAATCTACGCCGCGCCGCCACGCCGACGAACCCACGCCGACTGCCCTGCCCCGTTGCCAGAATTCGCCCCCGCTTGGGGGCGAATCTTTTTTACGCTAGTACGTGTACGTCACCATCGTTCCGATGGTGTACTGGTTGCGCGCTTTGACGATGGGGCTGTCGGCCGCATCGCCGAACAGACGCCGCGCCTCGGCGGCGACCGACCAGGACCAGGATTCGCTGACTGGCAGCGTCCACGTCGCGCCCAAGGCGGCGCTTTCCAGGCCGCCCTTGGGGTTGTAGCGGCGATAGCCGGATTTCGCCGATTGGCGATCACTGACGCCATACCAGGTGCGCATGTAGTTGCCGTCGCCCAGCGTGCCGCTCAAGGCCAGCGACACCGAACCTGCCGAACCTTCATACACCGTCGTGCTCGCACCCAGATTGAACATCGTGTAGGCGCTGCCCACGTCGCGGTCATCGCCCTTCTTGAAAGCGTGCGCCACCGTCGCCGACAGCACGACGGGCCCAAACGCCGTTTCCGCATCCATGCCAATCTGCGCACGGCTTTTGATGTCGCCCATGCCGCGCAACTTGTCCGAGCCCTGGAAGCCCTTCTTGTGGTCCTTGCGCGACGCGCTGGGCGCCACATAGAAGCGGAAAGTGCTGTCCAGCGCCTGCGTCTCCCAGCCCAGGCCGTGGTCGGTTCCCAGGAAAAAACCGTGGGGACTGCGCACGCCCAGCCCCACGATGGGAACGGCAGAACTCTCGTCGCTGCCGCTGTAGCGCGGCGCATAGCCCACGCCCGCCGTGCCGTAGAACGTCCATTGCCCTTCCGGCCGATCGCTGCCCGTCACCACCGTCAAGCCCCGGGAACTTGCGCCCCGCTGCCCGTAAACCGAACCGCCGTCCGCCACCGAAAGATCGGCGGCGACCGCGGCAAGGCCCGGCGCGGCGGCCAGCAGACTGGCGACAGCCACGCGGCGCGGAACGAAAGACAAAGGGAAAAATCGCTTCATAACAGCATCCAGGAAACGAGGTTGATGGACGGAGGGGCAGACGCGGCGCGCCTGCCGGACAAGAATCAGTCGGCGGCGTTGGCGCCTTGCTTGGCTTGCCGCATCAAGCGCATGGCCAGCGTCGACACCGAGGCCACCAAGGGCTCGCCCGTGTCGGAATTGCTCATCACCAGAACGGCAAGCTTGTCTTGCGGCGCAAGCAGGTAGCGCGAGTGGAAGGCTTCCGTCGCACCACTGTGCTCATACAGGGAGACCCTTCCAACCAGATCGTCGCCGCAGGGCGCCGCCAGCCAGGACAGCGCCAGCCGGCAGCTCAGGTCCAGGCTGGCGCCAGAGACCGTTTCCAGGTTCAGGACGGCCAGGGCCGATTCGTCCTTCAGGACGCGTTCGCCGCGGAATACGCCGCCCGCGAACAGCATGCTGGAAAAGCGCGCCATTTCAGAAGTGCTCATCCACAAGCCGTCGGCAGCCTCGTTGGGCTGTGCCGTTTCGACCCACGGCACGCCACGCCGGAATCCCGCCGCACGCAACTCCAGCATGCGGGCGTTCGCCTGGTAGCCTGCGCGTGGCATGTTCAAAGGGTGCAGGAGCGTGCGCCGCACATAGGCGTCTAGCGGCTCTTGAGTGGCATGCGCCACCATGTCTCCCAGCAGGGCGTAGGCCATGTCGGCTCGGGCCCGGCCCATCGTGTCTTCCAGGGTGGCCGGGTGCAAGGTCAACAGGTTGCGCGCGGTGTAAGGGGCTGCCCCCATCCATTGCATCGCGTTGCGGCGCGGCTCGACGTGCCAATCGGGCAGCGTCTGACCCGCCGGCGCATCAAGCGGCAAGCTGCCGTCGTCCGCCGCGCGGAACACGCCGGCCGCCGTGACGATCTTGCTGATGGCGCCTACGCGATAGAGCGTATCGCTGGTCGCCGTCCGGTGCCGTGCGGGGTCCGCATAGCCGAAGCCCGTGCTCCAGACAATGCGCTGGTCGTCCACGATCGTGATCGACAGGCCAGGCACCTTGTGCTTGCCCATGTCATAGGGAATGCGCTGCTCCAGATAGCCAAGAACCGCGTCGTAATCGCCTTTGGCAATGGCGGGCGGCGCGGCGGGCGGCAGATGCTGGCACCCGCCGGCGGCGGCCAGCAACGTCCCGATGGCGACCAGGCGGCTAAGGGAAAACATGGCTTGCGGCAAACCCTCTTCAACGAGAATGCCGTCATGCTAACCACCGGCCACCTCCGGATCTTTCCCGCTTTGTATGGAGTTTGTGAAGATTCGGCGGGCGCTTTGTGAAGTTTCTTTACGCCTGCATCTGCCAGGCGTCAGACGGCCTTCCAGTTGATGACGAAACGCGCGCCGCCCAACGGGCTGTCCGTGGCCAGCGCCGTGCCGTTATGCCACCTTGCCACCCGGCTGACGATGGCCAGCCCCAGGCCCGTGCCGCCCGTGCCGCGGTCGCGGCTTTCATCCAGGCGGATAAAGGGCTCGAAGATGCGTTCGCGGTCGGCGGGCGGCACGCCCGGACCGTCGTCGTCCACCATCAGCACATATTCCTGCGGGGCCGGACTGGTCAGGCTCACCTGCACTCGGTCGCCCGCATGACGGATCGCGTTCTGCAGCAGGTTCAACAGCGCCCGCGTCATGTAGCGCTGGTGCAGCCGCACCTGCGGCACGCCGCATTCGGACACGACGCAATGCACGCCGGACACTCCGGCCTCGTAAGCGGCATGTTGCACGACGGAATCCAGCCACCCGCGCGCATCCTGCGCCCGCAGGGCGACGTCATCGCTCTTGTGCTCAAGGCGGGCATACATCAGCAACTCGGACGCCATGCCGTCCAATTCCGCCACATCGCTTTTCATTTCTTCGACCAGGCGCTTGCGAGCATCCGGATCCGCCTCACGGTCAATCATGTCCAGCTCGAAAGACAAGCGGGCGATCGGCGTGCGCAGTTCATGCGACACGGCGTTGGTCAGGTCGCGCTGATTGCTGATCAGTGCACCGATGCGGTCAGACATCTGGTTGAAGGTATCGCCCAGATTGCGAATGCTGGAATGCCGCGACAACCGCGCCCGCGCCTGGAGATCCCCCTGCCCCATACGCTGCGCCGCAGTCTTCAGCGCTTCCAGGTCGCGCCAGATGGGTAGCGCCCACACCAGCATGAACGCGCACAGCAGCAGCCCCAGCGCGGAATAGATCCCGGCGATCACCCACGGGCCGATGGACGGCTCGGGCGGCAGCTTGACTTCAATCCACTGCGCGCCGGGCCCCGGAATGGCGGCCACGAACGTCATCAGCTTGTCACGCTGAAAGAACCCGCCCTCCGCGATGGTCTTGCGCTCTTCGTCCGTCAGTTGATAGCCGTCTGCTTCATAGTCCGCGGGAGCCAGCACCTTCAACCCAAGGCCGTAATGCGGCGCCAACGCATCGCGCACGTAGGCAGCCCGCTCCTCGGGCGCGACCCGGCCGATTTCCTGCGTCAGGCTGTGAAGCTGCCCTCGCACTGCTTCGCGCACATAGGAATCATTGACCGGCTCGAAGAAGTAATTGGCGGTTCGGTCGACCACTTCGTTGGAAATGACGAAACCGATGGCCAGCACCACGAAAAGCCGCAGGACAAACTTAAGCATCACCACCCTCGTGTGCCTTGGGCGAGAACAGATAGCCCTTGCCCCACACGGTCTTGATGCGCGCGGGATCGCGCGGGTCGTCATCGAGCTTGCGGCGCAGCTTGCTGACGCAGACGTCGACGCTGCGGTCCAAGCCGTTGAACTCGATGCCGCGCACGGCGTTCAGCAAGTCGTCGCGCGTAAGCACCTGGCCGGCCTGGCTGGCCAGCGCCCACAGCATTTCGAATTCCATCGTCGTCAGGTCGACTTCGACGCCGGCGTGGACGACGGCCCGCGTGCGCCGGTCAATGGCGAGCGGCCCGAACTCCAGGTGCTCCGGCGGCTCGTCCAATTGGTTGTGGCGCCGCATCAGCGCCCGGATCCGCGCCAGCAGCACGCGGGGCTCGACGGGTTTGATGACGTAATCGTCAGCGCCGGACTCCAGCCCCAGAATCTGGTCCAGGTCGTCCTCGCGCGCGGTCAACATCAGAATGGGCGCGGACGAAAACGCGCGCAGGTCGCGGCACACCTGCAGGCCGTCGCGGCCGGGCAGCATCAGGTCCAGGATGGTGATCGCCGGATCGTGGCGGCGAAACGCCTCTACGGCATGATCGCCACGGTAGGCCTGGGCGACGTTGAACCCGTGTTGTTCCAAAAACTGCGCGATCAGACGCGACAGCTTGGGATCGTCTTCGACTAGCAAGGCCTTGGTCATAGTTCTGACAAGAGTAGGTCTAGGGGCCGCAACGCCTTCGCGTGCGGAGAGCCGGGCGTTCGACACCGCTGTTGCGGTCCAGTTCCCGGCAGGCGTCGCGCCAATGCAAAAACCGGGCCGGAAGTCTATGGCTTCCGGCCCGGTGGTCATGCGGACGCTTTCGCGTCTACATCCGATGCCGCGGACCGTGGGGCTATTGCCTCCCGGCCCGCCAGGGCATCACTTATAGACGGTCTTGGAACCATCCTTGTGCCAGGTGAACACGTCGAACGAGAAGTTCGTCAGGTCGCCTTGCTTGTTCCACGACACCTTGCCGATCGGCGTGTCGAAGGAATTGGCGTGCAGGTACTTGGCGACCTTGGTCGGGTCGTCCGAGCCCGCGCCCTTGATGCCGTCCGCGATGACTTGAGTGGCCGTGTAGGCCGTCATCTGGAACGCGCCGCCGGCGTTGCGCTTCTTGGCTTCGAAAGACTTGACGATGTCGGCGTTGGCGGCGTTCTGGGTAAAGTCGGCTGGCAGGGTCAGCAACATGCCTTCGACGGCGTCGCCGGCAATGGCGTTGATGTCCGGATTGCCCGCGCCTTCCGGACCCATCCACTTGGCCTTCACGCCTTGCTCGGCTGCCTGACGCAGCAGCAGGCCCATTTCCGGGTGGTAGCCGCCGTAGTAGACAAAATCGACGCCTTGGCTCTTCAGCTTGGTGATCACGGCCGAATAGTCGCTGTCACCGGCGTTGATGCCTTCAAACACGGCAACCGGCACGCCGCCCTTCTCGAGGTCGTTCTTGACGGCCGTGGCGATGCCCTGGCCATACGACTGCTTGTCGTGCAGCACGGCGGCTTTCTTCGGCTTGATCTTTTCCAGCACGAACTTGGCGGCGGCGGGACCTTGCTGGTCGTCGCGGCCGATCGTGCGGAAGATGAACTCGTAGTTCTTGCCGTCCGTGAGGGCCGGCGCCGTGGCCGAAGGCGTCACCATGACCACGCCTTCATTGTTATAGATGTCGGCGGCGGCGATGGTCGCGCCCGAGCACACGTGGCCCACCACGAATCCGATCTTGCTGTTGACGACGCGGTTGGCGGCGACGGGGCCCTGCTTGGGTTCGCAGCCATCGTCGATCACAACGGTTTCCAGCTTCTTGCCATTCACGCCGCCCGCGGCGTTGATGCGTTCGACAGCCGTGTCGACACCTTCACGGACCATATCGCCATACTGAGTCACCGCGCCGGTGGTGGGGCCCACCACGCCGATCTTGATGGTTTGCGCTTGCGCTCCCGCCGCAAACGTCAGGCCAGCGGCGACGCCCAGCGCCGCAATGACCGGGGTCAGACGAAATACTGGCTTCATGAGTGGACTCCTCTAATCGCTTGTAATCGTTGGTTTTTGAACCGGGCGGACGCCGGAAAACGATGTGGTCACGCCCCGTTACTGTGCATGTGCACGGCAAGCATACACTGAAAAAACCCTGTATTTGGAGCCCATCCGGCCCGACTTCCGGCGTCCTCCGGGCACGTGGGTGCCGCATCGCGCACAGGCCCCGCTTTATACCCGGCGCCATATATGCAAAAGACGATTTATTCGTTTGAGTTACTAGGGCCGCGCGGCATGATGGCCGCCATGAGACTCCAACCGATCATCGTCCCCGGATGGAAAAACTCCGGACCGGACCACTGGCAATCACGCTGGGCGACGCTGCTGCCCCATGCGGTGCGCATCCAGCAGCGCGACTGGGAAAACCCGGCGGCGCCCGAATGGATCGCGACCCTGGCGGCGGAAGTCGACCAGGCCCGCAGCCCGGTGCTGCTGATCGCCCATAGCCTGGGCTGCCTGATCAGCGCCGCGCTGCCCGTCCCCTTGCGGGCAAAGGTGGCTGGCGCCCTGCTGGTGGCGCCGGCAGACGTGGAATCCGCTGACGCGCCAGCCTGCTTACGCGGGTTCTTGCCCATTCCGCGCCAGCCCCTGCCATTCCAAAGCGTGGTGGTCGCCAGCGACAACGACCCCTACTGCCGCCTGGAGCGCGCTCGCGCCTTCGCGCAGGATTGGGGTAGCCGAGTCATCGTGCTGCCAGGGGCCGGGCACATCAATGCCGAAAGCGGCCTGGCCGATTGGCCCCAGGGCCTGAAGATATTCGGCGCGCTGCGCCGCCGCGCCTCCTGGCGTATCCCGACCCCGGCCAAGCGGATTCCTCCGGTGCCGGTTTGCAGCGTGCCCTGATCGGGCCTCGACCGCCGGTGGCCCCTACCCTGCGGGCGACAGCACGCCGCCCGGCGTGCTTTTTTTGCCACAAATTCGCGGGTATCCCCAAGCGTCACAACCAAACTTGCCATCTTTGTCATGTGATTCTTGCAAACCTTGCAAGTCATGACAAAAAAAGTCCCGCCTTTCATCGTTTCTGAATCGTTTTGATTAATCTTGCCCAATACAAGTTACAAATGATTGATATCCTACGGCCCCGAAAGCTCAAAGACAGCGAAACGTAAGGATCACTTCACGGGTTGCCTATGACTCCGTGGTTACCTGCGGGGCCTCAAACAGCTGAATCCTCGGTATACAGTAAAATCAATCTGTTTAAATCAATTTGTTTCTGCGCGTGCACCGCACAAATGCCCCGCCCTTGCCCAAGCGAGCGGAAGAGAAGGCATTGGTCAGACTGGAAAACAGAACATTCAAGTAATGAGCATAACGAGCATTCTCAAGGCGCTCCGGCAGCAGCGCCCACGCAGTGTCCAGGACAAGGGGGCCATCCGAGGGAGAACCGCCATATCGGGCCGCATCGGCCGCGCTTGATCGTCAGACACAGACTCAGTCTTGGTCTGATTGACAAGGCGTCCGGCCATTCCGGCACCCAGGCCGTTACCGGCTCCCATTGCCCCTGCGGCTTGACCGCACTCTCATATTCCGCGTCGCAATACGACGCGGTTAGAAGGACACTGCATGCCTAAGCGCGTCGCCGTCATCGGATTATCATTCCGATTCCCCAGCACCACTGTAGACAACTACTGGCCAGCGCTGCTGGAAGGCCGTGACCTAGTCTCCCGCGTTGCCGAAGACCGCTGGTCCGCCGACGCTTACCTGCACCCCGCCAAGGACCACCCCGGCACGGCTTACACCTTTGCCGCCGGCTCCATTGGCGACATCGCCGGTTTCGATGCCGGCTTTTTCGGCATTTCCCCGCGCGAAGCCGCCCTCATGGACCCGCAGCAACGCCTGCTGCTGGAAATGAGCTGGGAAGCCATGGAACAGGCGGGGGTACGTCCGTCCGCCCTGCGCGGCACGAATTGCGGTGTCTATATTGGCATCGCCAGCTCTGATTACGCCTATCGTCTGGCTGAAGACCTGAACGCCGTCGACGCATCGATGGCCACGGGGAATACCGCCAGCATCGCCGCCAACCGCCTGTCGTATTTCTTCGACCTGCGCGGCCCCAGCATCGCCATGGACACGGCGTGTTCGTCATCCCTGGTGGCTTTCCACCAGGCATGCCGCGCCATTGTTTCGGGCGAATGCAGCCAGGCTCTCGCCGGAGGCGTGAGTCTGCACCTTCACCCTTACGGTTTCATTACATTTTCCAAGGCATCGATGTTGTCGCCCCGTGGGCGCTGCAACGTCTTCGATGCGGCAGGCGATGGCTATGTCCGTTCAGAAGGCGGCGGCATTTTCCTGTTGAAGGACTACGACCAGGCCGTGGCGGATGGCGACAACATCCTGGCCGTCGTGGCCGGGTCGGCCGTCAACACCGATGGCCGCAAGTCAGGGCTGACGGTGCCCAGCGCCGACGCCCAGGCCACGCTGATGCGCCAGGCCTACGAGCAGGCGGGTATTTCGCCCGCGGACATCGACTACCTTGAAGCGCACGGGACGGGCACCGCGGTCGGCGACCCGATCGAAACGCGCGCTATCGGGGCCGCCCTGGCCCAGCGGCGCGGCAAAGACGCGCCGCTGCCCATCGGTTCGGTCAAGAGCAACCTGGGCCACCTCGAAGCCGCCTCCGGCGTCGCCGGCCTGGTCAAGGCGATGTATGTGTTACAGCATCGCGTGGTGCCGGCCACCATCGGCATCAAGACGCTCAACCCCAAGATCGAGTTCCAGAACTGGAACCTGGACGTCGTCACCCAGAACCGCAAGCTGCGCCAAACAGGCAAGCTGGTCGTCGGCGTGAACTCGTTCGGTTTTGGCGGCGCCAATGCGCACGTAATCCTGGAAAGCGCGCCCCAGCGCAGCCCGGCGGCCGAAGGCAAGATGGCCAAGACCGCTCCGATTCCCGTCCTGGTGTCCGGCAAGACGCCCCAGGCGCTGAAAGCCGCGGCGCGGCAGATGGCGGAGGTCTTGCGCGGCAAGCCTGCCAAATTCCTGTACAACGCGGCCTATCACGCCGCAATGCGGCGCGACTGGCACGCCGAGCGTGCCGTCGTCTTCGGCACCCACTGCAACACCGTCGCCGACCTGCTCCAGCAGTTCGCCGACGACGCAGAGTCCCATCCGGACGTGACGGTTGGCACGGCCTTGAAATTGGCACGCGGCCCCGTCATGGTCTATTCGGGCAATGGTTCGCAATGGGCCAAAATGGGCCGCCGCTTGTTGGCGGACCCGGTTTTCGCCACCGCCATCGACGAGGTCGACGCCCTGTTCTCGCAGTACGCCGATTTCTCGCTGCACAAGGAATTGGCCGGCGAAAACGGCGACGACCGCTACGAACGCACCGAAATCGCCCAGCCTGCGCTCTTTGCGCTGCAAGTCGGCATTACGCGCATGCTGGCGCAACGTGGCGTCGTGCCCTCGGCCGTTATCGGCCACAGCGTCGGGGAAGTCGCCGCCGCCTGGGCCTGCGGCGCCCTGAGCCTGCCCGATGCCGTTTGCGTCATCTTCCAACGCAGCCGCCTGCAAGGCGAAACCAAGGGCCAAGGCCGCATGACGGCCGTTGGCATCAGCGGAGAAGAAACACTGGCGCTGATCGCCCAGCACAATCTGGGCGACGGAGTCTGCGTGGCCGGCTTCAACAGCAGCCGAGGCGCGACCATCGCCGGTTCGCCCGAGGCGTTGACCGTGCTGGAAGCGGCGCTGGCCGAGCAAGCGCTCTTCTTCCGGCGCCTGGATCTTGACTACGCGTTCCATAGCCCTGCCATGGACGGCATCGAAGCAGGCATCCGCGAATCGCTCGCAAGCATCCAGCCGCGCACGAACGATATTCCGTTCTACTCCACCGTCACCGGCGCCTTGCTGGACGGCGCCTTGCTGACTGCCGACTACTGGTGGCATAACGTACGCCAACCCGTGCGCTTCGAGCAGGCGGCCAACGCGTTGGCCGCGGAAGGCAACAACATTTTTGTCGAGGTCGGCCCGCATCCGCTATTGCGCTCGTACCTGAACGACACGCTGAAAACGGCCGACATGCCGGGCCGCGTGCTCAGCACCGCCACACGCGGCGGCGACGATCCCGAGAAAATCTGGACCGCTGCCGGACAAGTCATTGCCAGCGGCGGCCAACTGGATCTGCAATCGCTCTTCCCGTGGGTCGGGTCGGCCGTGGAGCTACCGGCCTACCCGTGGCAGCGCGAGCGCCATTGGCATCCCACCACCGCCGAATCGCTTGGCCTGCTGTCTCGCCGTCATGTGCATCCGCTGTTGGGGTACCCCTTGCAGCAGCATGAGCACACCTGGCAGAACCAGCTTGACACGCAATCCCATCCCGCGCTGGCCGACCACGTCGTCGGCGATGCCGTGGTATTTCCGGGCACCGGTTTCGCCGAAATCGCGCTGGCAGCCGCGCTGCAGTGGCAGGACGGCGACTACGCCGAGCTGGAAGAACTGGAAATCCACGCCCCGTTGCTGCTGAACGCGTCGCCCAGTAAATTGACGCGCTTCTTGCTGGATGACGCCGACGGCCGCTTCCGCATCAACGCCAAGGACAGCAACAGCACGGAACCGTGGGTCAAACACGCTAGCGGCCGCCTGCTGCGCGAAGCCGGCTCGGCCCGCCTCACGCAAGCCAAACTGGCCTTGCCGAATCGCACGCCCGACTTTACGGGCGACACCCATGAAGTCCTGACGCGCGCCGTCGGCCTGGATTACGGGACCGCCTTCCGCGCCGTGTCGCACGGCTGGATGGAATCGGACACCAGTGTCGTGGCCGTCCTTCAAGCTGATCCCGTCATCCAAAGCGAGCTGGCCGCCACGCACCTGCACCCGGCGCTGCTGGATTGCGCTTTCCAATTGATCATCCAATTGCTGCGCAATGATCCAGCCATGGGTCAAGGCATTGCGTTCGTGCCCGCCAAGATCGGGCGCCTGAGCCTGCGCGCGAAGGCGGGCCAGCCTGCCGCCGCGCGCGTGCGACTGGAACGCCGCGCGCCACACTCGCTGACCGCCAGTTTCGAACTCTACAACGCCGCCGGCGAACAGATTGCCGTGGTCGAACAGGCGCGATTCCGCAGCATCCGGCTGCGCAAGCCGGCCGCGGACCATCTCAACTTCCTGGACATCGTCGCCACACCGCGCCCCTACGCGCCGTTTGGCCGCACTGCGTTGGACCACG
>LNAP01003742.1_pt1 | contig 14433 bp, 10 predicted proteins | sample 602601 | NCBI WGS metagenome assembly LNAP01 (sample SAMN02440304, study PRJNA202911) | soil metagenome | biome: Subtropical and temperate rainforests or woodlands; isolation source: soil samples (1 kg each in a 20% v/v slurry with milli Q water) were... ...
ATGCGACCGGCCCAAATGGAACCGGCGACTTCAAAGACGGCCTAATATGCGTTATCAATTGCCCCCGCGTCGAATCAGCATGAAGCATTTGTTCCCCAGTACCGCCCTCGCTCTTTTCATTGGTCTCGGCCTGTTGCCGCTGTCGACCAATACGTTCGCAGCCAACAGCTGGGACAAACTTCAGCCTGATCGCGATGAGGTGATTGCCAGCCTTAACGTCGTTGAGTTGCTCAAGCGCCACCATTACAGCAAACCGCCGTTGGACGATGCGCGCTCGGTGATTATCTATGACAGCTATCTCAAGCTGCTGGATCCCTCGCGCAGCTACTTCCTGGCCAGCGATGTGGCCGAGTTCGACAAATGGAAGACCCAGTTCGACGACTTCCTCAAGAGCGGCGACCTGCAACCTGGCTTCACCATCTATAAGCGTTACCTGGACCGTGTCAAAGCGCGTCTGGACTTCGCTCTGGGTGAGTTGAACAAAGGCGTCGACAAGCTCGACTTCACCCAGAAGGAAACCCTGCTGGTGGATCGCAAGGAGGCCCCATGGCTGACCAGCACCGCCGCCCTGGATGACCTGTGGCGCAAGCGCGTCAAAGATGAAGTCCTGCGCCTGAAGATCGCCGGCAAAGAGCCCAAGGCGATCCAGGAGCTGCTGACCAAGCGCTACAAGAATCAATTGAGCCGCCTGGACCAGACCCGCGCCGAGGATATCTTCCAGGCGTATATCAACACCTTCGCGATGTCCTACGATCCGCACACCAATTATCTGTCGCCAGATAACGCGGAAAATTTTGATATCAACATGAGTCTGTCCCTCGAAGGCATCGGGGCCGTGCTGCAGAGCGACAACGATCAGGTGAAGATCGTGCGCCTGGTGCCGGCAGGCCCTGCGGACAAGACCAAGCAGGTCGCCCCGGCCGACAAGATCATCGGCGTGGCCCAGGCTGACAAAGAGATGGTCGACGTGGTCGGCTGGCGCCTGGACGAAGTGGTCAAGCTGATCCGCGGGCCCAAGGGCAGCGTGGTGCGCCTGGAAGTGATTCCCCACACCAATGCGCCAAATGACCAGACCAGCAAGATCGTGTCGATCACCCGCGAAGCGGTGAAGCTCGAAGACCAGGCTGTGCAGAAGAAAGTCCTCAACCTCAAGCAGGATGGCAAGGACTACAAGCTGGGCATCATTGAGATCCCGGCGTTCTATCTGGACTTCAAGGCCTTCCGTGCCGGCGATCCGGACTACAAGAGCACCACCCGCGATGTGAAAAAAATCCTCACCGAGCTGACCAAAGAGAAGGTCGACGGCGTGGTCATCGACCTGCGCAACAACGGCGGCGGCTCGTTGCAGGAAGCCACCGAGCTGACCAGCCTGTTCATCGACAAGGGTCCGACCGTGTTGGTGCGCAACGCTGACGGCCGCGTGGATGTGCTCGAAGACGAAAACCCGGGTGCCTTCTACAAGGGCCCGCTGGCACTGCTGGTCAACCGTCTCTCGGCCTCGGCCTCGGAGATTTTTGCCGGCGCGATGCAGGACTACCACCGCGCGCTGATCATCGGTGGCCAGACCTTCGGCAAAGGCACAGTGCAGACAATCCAGCCGCTTAACCATGGCGAACTGAAGCTGACCCTGGCCAAGTTCTACCGGGTTTCCGGCCAGAGCACCCAGCACCAGGGCGTACTGCCGGACATTGATTTCCCGTCGCTCATCGACACCAAGGAAATCGGCGAAAGCGCCCTGCCTGAAGCCATGCCGTGGGACACCATCCGCCCGGCTATCAAGCCGGCGTCCGATCCCTTCAAGCCGTACCTGGCCCAGCTCAAGGCCGAACATGACCTGCGCTCCGCCAAGGATGCCGAGTTTGTGTTTATCCGCGACAAGCTGGCCCTGGCCAAGAAGCTGATGGCCGAGAAGACCGTCAGCCTCAATGAAGTGGACCGTCGCGCGCAGCACACTGCGATCGAGAACCAGCAACTGGCCCTGGAAAACATCCGTCGCAAGGCCAAGGGTGAAGACCCGCTCAAGGAGCTGAAGAAAGAAGACGAAGACGCGCTGCCGACCGAACCTGAAAAGACCAAGCCGGAAGACGACGCCTACCTGAGCGAGACCGGGCGGATTCTGCTGGACTACCTGAAAACCAGTAAGGCAGTCGCCAAGCAGTAGATGATGGCAATTTAATGTCTCCGCTCCACTGAGCGTCATCAAACAGACATCATTCTGTCGTGAAATGAAGGACCGGGCGCCCCAGGCACCCGGTCCTTTTTTTTCGACCGAGATCATCATGACCATGACCGAACAGCTGCATGCCCTGGGCTCCATCCTGGCTCAAGGCAGTCTGCACAGTCTGTTCCAACCGATTATCAGCCTCAGCGAACGCCGTATCCTTGGCTACGAAGCCCTGAGCCGCGGCCCGTCCAACAGCCCGCTGCACTCGCCCCTTGCGTTGTTTTGCGTGGCGCGCCAGGCCGGACGCCTGAATGAACTGGAGATAGCCTGCAGGCAAAGTGCCTGCAAGCGCTTCAGCGAGCAGGCGCTGCCAGGCAAGCTGTTTCTCAACGTCTCACCCGAGTCCCTGCTGGAAACCACCCATCAACCGGGGCGCACCCTGCAGATGCTGCGCGAGTACGGAATCGCGCCCAGCCAGATCGTGATCGAACTCACGGAGCAAGCGCCGACCGACGACTTCCAACTGCTGCAGACCGCCCTGCACCACTACCGCGACATGGGTTTTTCGATTGCCCTGGATGACTTGGGCGCCGGTTACTCCAGCCTGCGCCTGTGGTCTGAGTTACGCCCGGACTACGTGAAAATCGACCGGCACTTTATCGACGGCATTCATCAGGATGCGCTCAAGCGCGAGTTCGTCGGCTCGATCCTACAGATCGCCAAGGCCTCCCGCGCACAGGTGATTGCCGAAGGCATCGAGTTGCCGGAGGAACTGGCGGTGCTCACGGAAATGGGCGTGGACCTGATCCAGGGCTACCTGCTGTGCCGTCCCCAGGAACATCCGCCGATCGAAGCAAGGTTGATGCTGGCCAAGCCTGACAGCACCAGCGTCTCGCTCAATGAAGACGCCAGTGACCTCAGCGCCCTGCTCAACGAGCAACCGGCCGTGGCCCAGGACACCGCCACAGCAAAAGTCCTGGAAGCGTTTCGCAGCCAGGCCAATCTCAACTCCCTGGCGGTCCTGGATGGGCGCGGCCAGCCCATCGGCATCGTGCATCGGCACTCGTTGTCCGACGTCCTGCTCAAGCCATTTGCCACCGACCTGTTTGCGCGCAAGCCGATCAGCCGCCTGATGAGCGACGACTTCCTGGCCGTGGAGTTGAGCCAGTCGTTGCAACAGGTCAGCCGCCTGCTGACCAGCCGCGCGCGGCAGCGCATCGAAGAAGATTTCATCATCACCCAGAACGGCAACTACCTGGGCCTGGGACGAGTGATCGACGTGCTCAAGCTGATTACCGAACTGAAAATCCAGCAGGCGCGCTACGCCAACCCACTGACCCTGCTACCGGGCAACGTGCCGATCCAGCAGTGCCTGACGCGACTGTTGCAGCAGCAGCGCGAATCGGTGATTTGCTATGTGGATATCGACAGTTTCAAGCCGTTCAATGACATCTACGGCTATGGCCGAGGCGATGAGGTATTGCTGTGCCTGGCACAGTGCCTGAACGACCGGGTGGACCCCAGCCGCGATTTTGTCGGGCATATCGGCGGCGATGATTTTCTCCTGGTACTGGGTGCCCAGGACTGGCGCAAGCGTCTCAACCAATTGGTGGACGATTTCCAGACCCAATGCCGGCGCTTCTACCGCAGCGAGCATTTGGACGCGGGCTGTTTTATCGCCCTGAATCGCCAGGGGGTGCGCCAGGAGTTTGCCTTGCTGTCGCTGTCCATTGGCGTGGTGCACCTGCATCCGCTGAGCTGTGGATATCTGGATGCCAGCCAGTTGGCGGAACTGGCCTCGCAGGCCAAGCATCACGCCAAGAACGTGGCCGGCTACAGCATCCACGTCCTCGACAGCCGCGAACTTCTGTAAGGCCGGCCCTTACAACTGCTCCAGGCGTATCTGCGCCAGCGGATGCCCGGCCTTGGCGGCAATGGTCCACCAGCGTGCGGCTTCGGCCGGGTCTGGGGCCTTGCCCAGGCTGCCCGCCAGGCTCAACACCCCCACCTGATAAGCGGCCTTGCCATCACCGGCCTGGCCCGCCAGGCGCAGCAAGCGCACGCCCTCTTCCCGCGCGCCAAGCCCTTGGCCGCGAAAGGTCAGGATATGCCCATAGAAACTTTGGGCCTCGACATTACCCAGGTTGGCCATGCGCGCAAACTGACCCTCCAGCCAGTGCCAGCCACGGGGCTGACGCACAAACCATGACCAATGAAACAACCTGCGGGCCAACCAATAGCTGGCGTACGCTTTAAGCTTCCAGAACACTCAGGCCTCCGCTGACTCAGGATATTCGTACTCGAACACACGCACCACTTCCGAGGCATGCCACGACGCCGCAGCAACGCCATCGGACGGTCCGCAAAAGCGCCCGAGGCGCTCGACACATTCAAAAAAACCGGTGCGCGGCAAGCGGCTGGCGCCCTGGCTGATCACCAGTGAACTGCGCAGCGGTTGATCAGCCTTGGCATCCAGAGCCGCCAGGTGCTCCAGGGCGGCGGTCAGGGTTTGCATGGCTGGCGTGGGGAATTGCAGACGCTCCAGCAACGCACGGTAGGTCAAAAGATGTCGCTGGCGACGGGCCTGATCGAGTTCATTGAGCAACCCATCCCAATGTTGACGACTGATGCGCACACTCACACTTCATCCCTCCAACCCGCAATCCCCAACTCCCAGGCCAGGCTGCGACGAATCGCAGCATCCGGCTGGCGCTCACCACTTTCAATCAACCCCAGGTAGGACGGGCTGATGCCCACGGTGCGGGCCAAGGTCTCGATGGCCAGGCCTTTGGCTTCGCGCAGGCTGCGCAATTGTGCCAGGGGACGCAGGTCCTGCTCGGTAGCGACGGGAGGGGTCTGTGCGGAAGAAGTGGCGGGTTGCGGCACAACGGCGGGTTTTTGTAGCGCCTGGTACTGAGCCCATGGCAGAACCGCGTATTCGGGTTCGCCATCCCGTGAAATGATTTGTATATCCATGACTGCCCCGTAGGATCACAACACTTACGAAGTAAGTACTTTCCTTAGGAGTGTAATCCTAACAGCCCCAAAGAGCGCAGGGGGATAATCCGCGCCTTCAGTTTTTTTTCGGGTTTTCCTGCTCCAGAAGCTGCGGCGTTGCGGGCAGACGCTCCACCACCACCAGCTTCTCCGGGCGCTGGCGTTCACGCCAGGCGCGGAAGGCACTCAACTCGCCGTCCAGGCTCTTCATGACCCAGGCCAGTACCGCAATGTCATCGAGCATGCCGAACATGGGCAAGAAGTCCGGGATCGCATCAATCGGGCTGAGGAAGTACATCAGCCCCGCCACCACCGAGATCAGCGCCTTGGGGCTAATAGCCCGGTACTCGCCACGCCAGTAGGCCAGGCACAGCGCCTGAAGCAGCTTCAGGTCGTCCTTGAGCTTACCCAGGCGATTGCCCTGGCTTGAGCCTTTGGCAGCCACAGCGAACAACAGGGTGGGCAGGCGCCCACGCCCGATCAGGCGGGCGGCCAACGGTAGGAAGCGGGTGAAATTCCAGGGTGCTTTCATCGTCACTCCAGTTCCAGGCAAGAGAAAAGGTTATCCACACAACTTGTGGATAACCTTGTGAACAGAGCCCATTTTCGCGGCTGAAAGCCACGTAATACAAGGCCCTGAGTCAGATCGGGCGTTTTTTGCGCACATAAAAAAAACCCAAGAATTCATTGACTTGAAGCGCGCCTGCGGCTAGCCGTGCCGAGGTATTGCATCAGACTGCTCTAAGTCGCAGGTGTTCGTTTTGATTTGCCCCACGGTCAACTGTGGGAGCTATCGAGCCCCAGCGAGGCTGCGATGGCGGCGGCATGGCCAACAGGAGTGTTGCCTCCACCGCTATCGCAGCCTCGCCAGCGCTCGACAGCTTCCATACGGATTGGATCAAGCCCCACACCAGAAACAACAACGCCCCGTAAAACGGGGCGTTGGGTGTTTTGCAGCGGCTTACTTGGCAGCCGGTGCCTCAGGCGCATCGGCCTTGGCCGGGTCCTTGATTGCCAGCAGCTCCAGGTCGAAGACCAGTACGGAGTTGGCTGGAATTGCCGGGCTCGGGCTCTGGGCGCCATAGGCCAGGTCGGACGGGATGTACAACTCGACCTTCTCACCCACGTGCATCAGTTGCAGGCCTTCGACCCAACCCGGGATCACGCCGCTGACCGGCAGGTCAATCGGGCTACCGCGATCCACGGAGCTGTCAAAGGTGGTGCCGTTGGTCAGCTTGCCGGTGTAGTGAACAGTCACTACGTCGGTTGGCTTGGGCTGGGCGCCTTCGGCTTTCTTCACGATCTTGTACTGCAGACCGGAAGCGGTGGTGACTACACCGTCTTTCTTGGCATTTTCTTCGAGGTATTTCTTGCCGGCAGCTGCCGACTCTTCACTCATCTTGGTCATGCGTTCTTCAGCACGCTTCTGCAGTGCGGAAAACGCTTCCACCAGTTCTTCGTCTTTCAGCTTCTGTTCTTTCTTGCCGACGGCATCTTCGATGCCTTGGGCCACGGCCTTGGAGTCCAGGTCGTCCATACCTTCCTGAGCCAGGCTTTTGCCCATGTTCAGGCCGATACCGTAGGAAGCTTTCTGCGCCGGGGTTTTCAGCTCTACGCTGGTTTGCGAATCACAACCCGCAAGTACCAGGCTAACCAGGGCCACCGCCGCCGCCAACCGATGCTGTTTCATGCTATTTCCTTGTTCATGCGCCAAAAGGGCATTCGAATAAAGTCGCGAGCTTATCAGGCGGCCACGACCAATGGCTACCGGCATGTGAGCAGGAAACTTCTGATAAGTTCACGTGTTTAAAAGCATTTTCATCTGCCCCAAAGCCCGGCGAAGGACAGCAGGCAAGCCGAAAACCGCCGCAACAGACCGATCATGGCTACTTGCCGCCTGCTACGCTCGGTGGCATAAGGACGCAACAACTCGACAAGGATAGTTATCTTGCGCATTTTTTCCCGTGTTTTACTCCTGATCCTGTCATTTATGGGACTGGCCCTGGCCGTGGTCCTCTATTACGTGGTCAACCCCAAGCTGCCGGATTACGTGCCGGTGCAGCAGGTGCACTACCAGGACCAATGGACCGCCACCGACCGCCAGGTCTACTACTTCACGCCCCAGGGCACCCAGGTCAAGGGCCTGCGCTATAACTGGTTCACCGCGCTGGAGCTGCCGTTTTCCCAGCAGCGTTTTGCCGAACCGGCCAACCTGGCGCGTTTCGGTTTCCTCGTGGACCCGCGACAACAGGCCACAGCCCAGAACCCTGGCAACCTGCCCGTCGGCTTCGCCCGGCACAAGAATGCCGGCAGCGACGACGAGTTTCTCGATATCACTTGTGCCGCCTGCCACACCGGCGAATTGCACTTCAATGGCCAGGCCCTGCGCATCGACGGCGGCGCTGCACAGCATGTGCTGCCCTCCAGCGTGCCGACCCTGCGCGGTGGCAGCTTCGGCCAGGCGTTGGTGGCCAGTCTCGCCTCCACCTATTACAACCCGCTGAAGTTCAGGCGCTTCGCCCACAGCGTGCTGGGGGATCAATACGACGCCCAGTACGATCAGTTGCGCCAGGACTTCAAAAAGTCCCTGGACAACTTCCTCAAGGTGGCCTGGAACGATACCCACCGTGGTCTCTACCCCACCGAAGAAGGCCCGGGGCGCACCGATGCGTTCGGCCGCATCGCCAACGCGAGCTTTGGTGATGCGATTTCGCCGGACAACTACCGCATCGCCAACGCGCCGGTGGACTACCCGCAACTGTGGGACATGTGGACCTTCGACTGGGTGCAATGGAACGGCTCGGCCCAGCAACCCATGGCGCGCAATATCGGCGAAGCCTTGGGCGTAGGCGCGACCCTGGCGTTCTTCGACAACGCCGGCCAGCCGCTCAAGGGCGATGCACGCTACCCTTCCAGCGTACGCGTGCGTGACCTGAACCGCATCGAAGAAACCCTGCAACGGCTCAAGCCGCCGACCTGGCCTGAAGCGCTGTTCGGCACCATCGACAAACCCCTGGCCGCCCGTGGCCGCGCGCTGTTCGCAGAGAACTGCGCAGCTTGCCATGTGCCCAGCGTGAGCGAAGTCAACGGGCGCCCGGTGCAGCAGTTGAAGATGCTGCCAGTGGACTACATCGGCACCGACCCAGGCACCGCCAGCAACATTGCCGACCAGCGCTACGACCTCAGCGCCCTGCAATGGGACCCGGCCGAGTTGGCGCAATTAAACGTCGAACTGCACCCGACGCCGACCGAACCGCTGGACCTGCGTAGCCTGTCCGTGGCCAAAGGCCTGGCCTATGTCACTGCGTTTGTCGAAGAACATGCTTACCGCGCCGCCGGTATCACCCCAGCCGAACGCCCACGCCTGGACGGTTTCGGCCTGCCCATCGGCGTGCGCGAGCTGCGCGCCTACAAGGCCCGCCCGCTGGCCGGTGTGTGGGCCACGCCGCCGTTCCTGCACAACGGCTCGGTGCCGACGCTCTACCAATTGCTATCACCCCAGTACGAGCGCAGCCGCACCTTCTATAAAGGCACCTTCGACTACAACCCACGTCACCTGGGCTATCGCACCGAGGCTTTTAAAAACGCGTTCCTGTTCGATACGAGCATCACCGGCAACCATAACAGCGGCCACGAGTTCCGCGCGGGCAAGCGTGGCAACGGGGTGATTGGCCGGGGCCTGGAGCCTGAGGAGCGCTGGGCGTTGCTGGAATACCTGAAAGTACTGGGCGGCCCGCTGGAGCAGCAACTGCCATGACTTCCCCATTTCGATACAAGGACCGTTCCATGCTCGCTCGACTGTGGCTGCGCCTCGGCGCGTTTCTCGGCAAGACGCTGTTATGGCTGGTGGGCCTGGGCTTGCTCGGCTGGTTGCTGGCGACCCTGTGGTTTGCCTGGCACCACCGCGGCCCGGTGTCGGCCGATGAACAGATTCCACCCGGCGAAGCCGCCATGACCCAAGGCATCATTCAGACGGCCGTGCGTATCGTCGACCAGCACCGCGAAGGCACCCGCTACCTGCGTGATGCCCATGCCAAGGCCCATGGCTGCGTGAAGGCCGAAGTCAGTGTGCTGCCAGGTCTCGACCCGGCGCTGCGCCAGGGCGTGTTCGCCGAGCCGGGCAAGACCTGGCAGGCGATGATGCGCCTGTCCAACGGCAACGCTTATCCACAGTTCGATAGCATCCGCGACGCCCGCGGCTTGGCGATCAAACTGCTGGACGTGCCGGGCAAGCAACTGCTGTCCGATCAGCAGGCGCGCACCGAGCAGGACTTTGTGATGTTCAGCCACCCCAACTTCTTTGTCAGCGACGTGGCGGAATACGCGCAGAACGTCGGGGCCCAGGCCGATGGCAAGAAGGCCATGGCGTTTTTCCCCAGCCTCGACCCGCGCAGTTGGCAGGTGCGCCATCTGTTCATAGCCCTGGCGACGTTGGCGCCGGCCCCCGCCAGCCCGACCGAGGCGACATACTTTTCGGTATCGCCCTACAAATTTGGCACGGCCAACGCCAAGTTCCGCGTCGCCCCGGACCCGCAAAGCTGCCCGGAGTACAGCTTGCCCAAGCAGAACCAGGACTTGCCGAACTTCCTGCGCAGCGCCTTGAGCCAGCAGTTGTCCACCGACCGGGTCGACGCGTGTTTTGTGTTGCAGATCCAGCGCCAGAACCCACAGAAATACATGCCCATCGAAGACACCAGCATCGAATGGAAGGAAAGCGACGCGCCCTACGAGAGCGTGGCAAAAATCCGCATTCCGGCGCAGGACTTTGATACCCCAGCCTTGAACCTGGCCTGCGACAACCAGTCGTTCAACCCATGGTTTGGTGTGGAAGAGCACCGGCCGATTGGGGGGATCAATCGGCTGCGCAAGGCGGTGTATGAAGCGGTGAGTGATTATCGGCATAGCCGCAACGCCCCGTGAACAACGCCCGCGCTGACGTCAGCAAGAACGCCTCACCGCGTCATCGTTAACGATCATCGCGGGCAAGCCCGCTCCCACCGAACAGCCCCTGCGGCGTTGTATCGGACGCCGTCAGCAACCATTGCTGAAAACTACGCGCTGCCGAAGGCGGGTTGCGATGCTGTGGTTGCATCAGTTGCAGGCGGCCACGGCTGTGCATGTGGTGCGCCAAGGCCAGTTGCAGGCGCCCGGCAGCCAGCTCGCCTTCGAGCAAGCGCTTCCAGCCCAGGGCCACGCCATGCCCCATCACCGCCGACTGCATCAGCAACTGATAGCTGTTGGTGCGCAAAGCGTGCCGGGGCGTGTGGTATTGCGCGCCGATATCGGCGAACCAGTCGGTCCAGGTCAACCAATCGTGATAGTGGTCCTCGACGATCAACAAGGTATGGCTGTGCAACAGGTGTTGGGCGTCGCGTATCGCGCCATAACGCTCGATGTAGGCGGGGCTGCACACGGCGATGACCTGCTCGCTGGCAAACACCGGGGTCAGTTCCAGGCCAAGGGGCGCCGGCAGTTCGTCGAGGTGGTAGAACAGGCCCAGGTCATATTCGCTGACATCCAGGTGGCTCGGGCTTTCACTGCACAGGATGCGGATATCCAGGTCCGGGTACGCATGCTGGAACGCCGGCAGCAGCGCGGCGAGCCAGATCGAGCTGATGGTCGGCGTGCTGGCCAGGGTCAGTTGGCGATCGGCACCGCGTCGGCGCAGCTCCGCCGACTCACGGTCGAGCTCGCGCAGCAGGCGCTGGATGGTGCGAAAGTAACGCACCCCGGCCGGGGTCAGGCTCAGCCCCAACGCCAACCGATAAAACAGCGGCCGTGCCAGGTCCTCTTCGAGGCGCTTGATCTGCCGGCTCACCGCGCTTTGGGTCAGGTTCAGTTCGTGGGCCGCCTGGGTAAAGCTCAGATGACGGGCGGCCGCTTCAAACGTCTGCAAACAATTGAGCGGTGGAAGGTCGACATTTCGGCGCGACATGCAGGGATCCGTGGCTGATCAGATGAGCAGGCATCCTGCCATTTGCCCGCTCACAACGCGACCCGCGCGACCCGTTTGCTCCAGGTGCGGTGATGCACCTGCACCCCGTTTTCCAGGGCCTGCTGCTGCGCCTCAATGTAGAACCACTGGGCGTCGGCGCGCACCTGCAGGCGGCTGTCGACCGCCACCGACCACGGCGCTCGCTCGACGCGGTACTGCCAGTGGATATCGGCCTGGGTCGACAACGGGTCCCAGGGCAAGGTGCGATATTGCTCGGTACAGCGCTGGTCCACCGCCAGGCCATGCTCGGTGAAACGCACGGCGCCCAGGTCGTCCTCGATGGTGACGCAGACTTCGCCACTGCCCACATCCTCGCTCAAGGTGCGTTTAGGCGCTGCCGCCCGCAGCACCTCCAGCGCAACCGGGCTAGCCGCTTGCGGGGCCTCGAACGGGCACGGCACGGCCGCGCCGCTGAAGATCGGCAATTGCACAGGCTGCACGGCGGGCAGCACAGTCAGGGTGGTCAACTCGCGACTGGGCCACAGCAACGGGAAGCTCGCGGTACTCAGGGCCAGGCGCAGGCGGTGGCCGGCCGGCACGCGCACGCCGACGTGATCCAGGTTCAATTGCACGTCCATGGGCTCGCCCGGCACAGGCGGCGTCAGACGGGAGAAATCTTCACGTAGGGCAAGGTTAAGCACGCCGTAGGTGATCTGCGTGACTTGGCCGTCGGGCGCCACCGCATTCAGACGTGCCACCAGTTGCCCGCAGGGGGTATCGCTGGCCAGGCGCAGGTGCAAGCGCACATCCCCCAGCAGCGCCAGGGGTTCAGCCAACGGCGGCGAGTCGAAACACAGCGACTGCGCATCGTCGCGACGCTGATCGGTGGGGCCATCGGGGCCGAACCAGATGGCGCAGTACTCGCCCTGGTGCAGACCGGTGGTCAGTGGCGAACAGATACTGCGCGGGCCGCCCAGTGCCTGCTGGCCGGGGCTGAGGCCATGGTCGTTGAGGCTGTAGTCGGTCCATTGCACCTGGGGATCGGGCCAGCCCGAGGTCTGCACCCAGATCCCTGGGCGCTCGGCATAACTGCCCTTGGGTGCCAGCACATCCTGTAGGTAAAAGGTGCAGGCAGCGTCGTCCATCACCCGATTGTCGATACCTTTAAGCCAGTGGTCCCACCAGCGCCTGGCCTCCTGCAGGAAGCCAATGGCCGGGTTGGGCACGGCGAAGTGCGGGTACTTGTGAATCCACGGGCCGATCATGGCTTTCTTCGGTCCCGGCAGATGTTGCATCAGGCGCGGCACCGCATTCTTGTAGGCATCGCCCCAACCGCCCACGGCATACACCGCCGCCTTGATCGCCGAGTAGTCCTCGCAGACCGAACCGTGACGCCAATAGGCATCGCGGGTCTGGTGCTGCAGCCAGGTCTCGGCCAGCAGCGGCATGGCGTCGAGGCGTTGTTGCCACAGGCTTTTCCAGGCATCGCCGACCAGCAGCGGGTCGGGCGCCGCCGCGCTGAAGTTGAGCATGGTCGCGGCCCAGCCGAAGTTCTCCAGCAGCAGGTTGCCGCCCTTGTAATGGATGTCATCGGCATAGCGGTCATCGGTGGAGCACAGGGTGATGATCGCCTTCAATGCTTCGGGCTGGCGCGCGGCGACTTGCAGGCTGTTGAAGCCGCCCCAGGAGATGCCCATCATTCCCAGGTTGCCGTCGCACCAGGGCTGCTGGCACAGCCAGTCGATCACTTCGAGGGCGTCATCCTGCTCCTGCAACAGGTACTCATCGGCCATCAGGCCCTGGGATTCGCCATTACCGCGCATATCGACCCGCACGCAGACATAGCCCTGCCCCGCCATCCACGGATGGGTCAGCGCATCGCGTAGCGCCGTACCATCACGCTTGCGATAGGGCAGGTATTCGAGGATCGCCGGGAAGGCCTGCACACTGGCGGTGTCAGGCAGCCAGATACGCGCTGCCAGTTGCGTGCCGTCGCTCAGGGGGATCAGGCAGTGCTCGATTTCAAGGACCTTGTAGGCAAATTCGGTGACGATTTCCATCGGTAACTCCAGCAACAAAGAGGCAAGTCAGCGGGCAAAATCCGCCACGGGGCTGGCACCACGCAGGCCAGGTTCGACGTGGACCGCAGGGGCCTTTACGTCCAGCAGCGCGGGGTTCTTCAACCAGTAGAGCAACGACGTGCTGGCCAGCAGCACCAGGATCATTCCCGGCAGGCCGCCGAGGTTGGAGAGCATCTTCACCCCGTCGATGCCGACAAAGGCCACCATGACCCACGACACCGTGCCGATGATCACGCCCCAGACAATCTTCAGCAGCGGGTTGCCGTCCAGGTCCGAATCGGCGGTGACGCCTTTGCTGCACAGGTTGGCGATCACGTCGGTGCTGGAGTCGGCGGCGGTGACAAAGGAGATAAAGGCAACAAACAACAAAAACGCGATCATCAGGCCGCTGGCCGGCAACTGCTGGAACATCTGGTACAGCACATGCTCCACGCCTTGCTCGTTGAGCACGCGGTTCAAACTGCCATCGCCGAGGGCATCGAAGTACAGGCTGCTACCGGAGAAAATGCAGATCCACAGCGCGGTAAACAGCGCCGGGTACAACATATTGATCTGGATAAATTCGCGCACCCTGTAGCCCCGGCCGATCTTGCCGAGGAACAGCGCACTGACCGGGGCCCAGGCGAACCACACCGACCAGTAGAACACCGTCCAGCTCTGCGGCCAGCTGTCGCCACTGGCGGCACCGGTGGACAGGCTGCGGCTGAAGAAGGTGTCGAGGTACACCCCCAGGGACTCGACGCCCAGGCTGAAGATGTACAGGGTTGGCCCACACACCAACACGAACGCGCCCAGGGCCAGCATGATCCAGGTGTTGAACGACGACAGCATGACGATGCCGCGCTGCAGGCCGCTGGCGGCCGAGGCGACAAAGGTGAACACGATCACCGCGATGATCAGGCCCAGGCGCAACGGCGTGGTCTCACCGCCGATGTACTGGCTCAGGCCACCGGACAGGGTCAGCGCCCCGGTGCCCAGGGACGACGCCATGCCTGCGACCAGGGCGAACATCGCCAGGGTGTCGATCAACCCGGCATAGCGTTTGACCCGCTCGGCGCCGAGCAAGGGTTGCAACATGGCGCCAATCGAGAAGTGGCTGCGCAGGTTGTAGAACACCAGGGCAAACACCAGGGAGGGCACCAGGTAAATCGCGTAGGGCGTGAGGGTCCAGTGCAGGAACATTGTCGACAAGGCAAAGCTCTTGGCCGCCGCGCTGCCCGCCTCGATCGGCAGGCTGGAGGGTGGCGAGTACAGAT
>LNAP01003743.1_pt1 | contig 14431 bp, 13 predicted proteins | sample 602601 | NCBI WGS metagenome assembly LNAP01 (sample SAMN02440304, study PRJNA202911) | soil metagenome | biome: Subtropical and temperate rainforests or woodlands; isolation source: soil samples (1 kg each in a 20% v/v slurry with milli Q water) were... ...
GAAGTGACCGCCCGCGAGATTCTCGAAGTGCGTCCCCCGCGCTACCTCGACTGGCAGGCCGCGGGCCCCCGCGCGCGCCAGCTCGCCGGCCTGCTCGGCGAGGGCCCGCCAAATCCGGACCAGATCAAGCGCCTGACTCGCGCCGGCATGGGCCCCTGCCAGGGGCGCCGCTGCCGCGAACAGATACAGGCGCTGCTGGCACTGCAAAGCGCGCAACCGTTCGGCGCGATCCCGCTGGCCGGCTACCGCGCGCCGGTGCGGCCGATCACACTCGCTGCGGCGGCACCTCATCAGGAAGACGCAGCCTTCGGCGCGCAATGGGATTCCTGGTTCGGCATGCCCCGCCAGTGGGTGCCGTTCTGGGACGTCGACAAGGAATATACCGTGGCGAGCCTGGCAACGGAAAAGCCCCATGCCAGCGAATAGTCCTGCCGCCGAGCCGCACCGGGTGAAGGGCGCCTCGGTCATCATCGTCGGCGGCGGCGTTACGGGGCTGAGCGCCGCCTGGTGGCTGGCGCGCGAGGGCGTCGACGTACTGGTGATCGAGGCCGGGCTGGTCGGCCAGGAAGCGTCCGGCCGCAATGGTGGAGGCTGCTCGCACCATCATTCGCCGCTGTTCGCGGAGGAGCAGCGGCTCTGGCCGCTGATGGACGAACTGCTGGGCTATCCCACAGAGTTCCAGCCCAACCGGGTTCGCATCGCGTTGAGCGAAGCGCAGCTGACCCTCTATGGCCGTGCCGTGGTGAATGCCCGGCATCAGGGCTTCCGGATCGACGAACTCGACGCCAAGCAGGTGCGCGAACTCGTCCCGCTGGCGGGAGACAACGCCTTTGCCGGCCATTACTACCACTTTGGCGGCCACGCCAACCCGCACCGCACGGTGCAGGCCTATGCGTGGGCGATCCAGGATCTCAGCGGCCGCGTATTGCAGCACACCGTCGTCACCGGCTTCACCCGCGACGGGGGGCATGTCGTTTCCGTGGATACGGACAAGGGCAGCTTCGGCTGCGACCATCTCGTGCTCGCCGCCGGGCCGCAGACCGGGAGGCTCGCCGCCATGCTGGGTGTCGACATCCCGATGCGGGTCGCCCGCGCCGAGATGATCGTCACCGAGGCCTTGCCCCTGATGCCGATGGGCGGCGTCGACGGCAACGGGCTCTATGGCCGACAGACGCTACGCGGCAATCTCGCCTATGGCGGCGGCCCGCATGAATGGGTCGAGGCCGAGGAACTGCCGGGCGGGGCGCGGCCGTCAACGCCGCTGATGCAGAACATCGCCAAGCGTGTCGCCCAGCTCCTGCCTCAAGCCGGGCATGTGCGCGTCATCCGCAGCTGGGCCGGCCTGATCGAGAACACCCCGGACGGACGGCCCATCATCGACCGGCCCGGTCCGCTGGAAAACCTTACCGTCGCCACGCTGTCGGGCGTCGGCTTCGGCCTGTCGCCGGCGAGCGGACGCGCGATCCAGCAACTCGTCACGCAGAACAGCTGCACATTCGCTGACCTGTCGTCGCTGCGCCTCGCCCGTTTCGCCAAGCTTGAGCCGGACTGGGACGCATTGCAGGGCTGGCAGACGATGGCGATGTCGTCCTGAGGCAGGCCGTGTCGCTTTTGTTGTGTTTGTGACGCTTTTGATTAATTCTAATGGCACCCCGCTCTGGTCAGGTGCCGCCATGTTCTACGATTCGATAGCGGAACCGCTGACATTCAGCTTCCTGCTGATCGACGATCTCTCGATGATGAGTCTCGCCTCGGCGATCGAACCCTTGCGGTCGGCAAACCGGCTGCTCGACCGCGAAGCATTCCGCTGGAGACTCTGCAGCATCGACGGCCAGCCGGTCGTTGCCTCGAACGGGTTTGAGCTCGCCGCCATGCCGGTGGAGCAGGCCATGGAAGGCGCGCACGCTCTGTTCGTCTGCGGCGGCATGCGGATCGCCCCCACGGAAGAGAAGCGCTATCTCTCCGTTTTGCGGCAGGCGGCCCGGCGCCGGATCGCCGTCGGCTCGCTGTCGACAGGCAGCTATCTACTCGCCTGGGCCGGTCTGCTCGACGGTTATCGCTGCACCATCCACTGGGAGAACGGCGCGGCGTTCGAGGAGGATTTCCCGAAAGTGATCGCGACGGGGAAGATCTACGAGATCGACCGCGACCGGCTCACCTGCTCCGGCGGCACGGCAGCGATGGACATGATGCTGCACGTCATTGCCGACCGGCATACACCGGACCTCGCCCAACGTGTCGCCAACCAGTTCCATCATGAGCGCATCCGCGACGCCAATGACGAGCAGCGCGGCGGCCGGCTGAGAAACGTCGGCAGCCTGCCGCTGGCGCTGCAACGCGCCATCGAGGCCATGCAAGGCAATCTCGAGGCACCCCTCAGTGTGAGCGAACTGGCGCGCGAAACCGATCTCAGCCCGCGGCAGCTGGAGCGGCTGTTCAAGCGCTATCTGGGAATGACACCGGCGCGCTATTACCTCAATCTGCGCGTCGATCGCGCGCGCGAACTGCTGATCTACAACAACCAGCCAATCCTCGACATTGCGGTCGCCGTCGGCTTCGCCTCGACGTCGCATTTTGCCCAATGGTTCAAGCGAATCTACGGCATGCGTCCGCGCGAGCTGCGCGAGCGGGCCGGCAAGCGGCGGTCGAGTGGCGGAGAAGTCGCCTCCATTGTCGCGCCCGTCGCATTCGGAACGGCATTGCCCGACGAATAGGCGGATACTTTGGCTGCTGATTGCTGGGAGCCGATCATGAGCGCGAGTGACAAAGTATCCGAGCTGATGGGCCAGTATCGCGCGGGCTATAGCCTACCGGGCCCGCTCTATTACGACGCCGATATCCACGAGCTGGAGATGAAGGCGATCTTCGGCACGCAGTGGCTTTTTGCCTGCAATGGCTGCGAAGTGAAGGAGCCGGGCGACTATCTGACGCTCACCATCGGCCGCAATTCCATCGTCGTCGTGCGTGACGACGCCGGCGAGGTGAAGGCCTATCACAACACCTGCCGGCATCGCGGCTCGCGGATATGCCAGGAGCACAAGGGCACGGTCGGACGTCTCGTCTGCCCCTATCACCAATGGACCTACGATCTCGACGGCAAGCTGCTGGCCGCCGGACAGATGCCCGATGACTTCGATCCCTCCGCATGGTCGCTGAAGACGGTGCATGTCGTGGACATAGCGGGGCTCATCTATATCTGCCTCGCCGAGACTCCGCCGGATATCGAGCATTTCCGCCAGACGGTGACGCCCTACATCGCCCCGCACCAGCCGGCGCGCACCAAGGTGGTGTTCGAATCGGTGCTGATCGAGAAGGCGAACTGGAAGCTCGTCATCGAGAATAATCGCGAGTGTTATCACTGCGCGGGCAATCACCCCGAACTGCTGGTCTCGCTGGTCGAAGCCGCGCTGCCGGGCGACACCCGCACGCACTGGTTCACCGAACTGATGGAGCGCAAGGCGGCGGAATGGGATGCGCTCGGCCTGCCGCATCGGCCGGCGCCGGGCGGTATCGAGTTCCGCTGCATCCGGCTGCCGTTCAACGAGGGCGTTACCTCGATGACCATGGACGGCAAGCCCGCCTGCAAGAAGCTGGTTGGCGACCTCACCGAGCGCGATCTCGGCTCGGTGCGCATGTTCCATGTGCCGAACAACTGGAACCACTTCTTGTCTGATCACATCATCCATTTCCGCGTGCTGCCGCGTGGCCCGATGGAGACCGAGGTTCGCACCACCTGGCTGGTGCACGAGGACGCTATCGAGGACTGGGACTATGACGTGCAGCGGCTCGCCGAGGTCTGGCAGATCACCAATCAGCAGGACCAAGTCCTGGCCGAGCAGAACTTCCTCGGCGTGCAGTCGGATGCCTATGAGCCCGGCCCCTATTCGCCCACCGGCGAGTTCATGATCCTCGACTTCAATCGCTGGTACACGTCGACAATGGCCGGGCATCTGCCGCCCGGCGCGGCGCGCTTCCGGGTGGCCGCCGAATAATGCAGCCACGCGACCTGCGTTTGACTTGCGTGCGGCGCCGGCAGGAGGCTGCGGATGTTGTCACCTTCACCTTCCGCGAAGATGACGGACAACCACTCACGCACCTGCCCGGTCAGGCACTCACCCTCGCATTGCCGCTGCCCGGCGAGATCGCCTGGCGCAGCTTCACCATCGCGTCCGCGCCCAATGGCACGGGCGAGGTAGAGCTCACCGTGAAGGCCGCCCCAAGCGGCCATGCCACGCGCTGGATGCACGACAATCTCACGCAGGGCGTCACCATCGAGGTGCGTGGCCCGATCGGGCAGTTCTCCATCGCGCATCATTATGCCCCGGCATTCGCGCTCATCTCAGGAGGCAGCGGCGTCACGCCGATGATGTCGATGCTGCGTTGGTTGGCGGACCGCGGCGAGAGCGTGGATGTGGTCTGCATCCATGCCGCTCGCACACCGGACGACGTGCTGTTCGCTGCCGAACTGGCCGAGCTCGACCGCAGCATGCCGAATTTGCGGATCGTGACGGTGGTATCCGACGTGCCGCAGGGCCAGAGCTGGACCGGCTACCGCGGCATGATCGACCGGCGGATGATGGCGCTGATGGTGCCGGATCTCTCTCGGCGCGAAGTCTTCTGCTGCGGACCCTCCGGTTTCATGTCCGCCATTGGTCGCATCTACGACGCCGAGGGCGGCGATGCGACCCATTTCCACACCGAGAGCTTCGGCGCGGCAAGAACCGTCACCGTGCCGGTGGCGGAGGCGGCAGAGCCGTCAGTTGGCGCCAGCGTGACGCTTACCATCGACGGACGCATCATGGCTACCGCCCCCGGCGCGACGGTGCTGGCCGCCGCCCGCGCCGGCGGCCTCATTATCCCGACCGGCTGCCAAGAAGGCGTCTGCGGAACATGCCGGCTGCGCAAGCTGGAGGGTGAGGTCGAGATGACCCACAAGGGCGGCCTTACGCCGCGCGAGGAGCGCCAGGGCTATATTCTGGCCTGCTGCTCCCGGCCGCTCGGCGATGTCACGCTGACGATGAAACGCCTTTCGGCTTAGCGCGACGACTGTAGGTGGACCGCCGAGAGGTTTTGCCTCTTCTCTGCCCCAAACAGGCTTCCGCCCACCTTCCTCGGCGTGGCTCGTGCAGGCGGTTCCCCGCGAAGCCTGTTTTGCCCTCCATCTCCACCGCTCGCGCGGCCCCGGGAAGCAGCAGGAACTGCTTCGCCTTTGATTGAGGAAAGTCTCTGACGAGTGGGCTCCGCCCTTATGCAGGTCATTGCACGCAGGGGTGCGACGATCATCTGGCAGCTCTTTGCAGCGTATTTGGAAGGCTTTTGAGTGTCGCTCGTTGCTTGAGCGGGTGGACACATGCGGGACTATCGCAAGCGTGGAGATCGGATGGGTGTTGAGAGGATCGGTGGCCTTGATCAGCAGGCATCCACCGCAAGCGCCCGCAGTTCTTCGAGCTTGCCCTCTGCGATCGTGATCCCGTGGGCCAAGGCTTGGGCCCGATTCTTGTAGCGTCGCTCGCCAGGCAGGCGTTCCTGGCCGGCGTCCACCAGCCTCTTACACAGCAGCGCTACGCGATTAGCGTACGTTCCATTTCCGCCTCGCTCCGGATCGATCACGATCAGCAATTGGCCGGCCTTGGGCGTCTGCGCGCCGACACAATCACCAAAGTCATTCTCAAACGACAACTGTCCGCCTGTAAGCGCACCGGCCATCAGTTCGACCATCAGCGCAATCGAGGAGCCCTTGTACCCGCCAAAGGTGTTTAGCGCCCCACCAGCCAGCAAAGCGTGGGGATCTGTGGTCGGATTGCCGGCGCTATCGATGCCAGTGCCCGCTGGAAGAGAGCGGTTGGCGAGCGCGTGGAGCTTCACCTCTCCGTTGGCCATTACGCTGGTTGCCTGATCGACGACGAGCGGTTCCCCGCCCGCAACCGGCGTTGCGAAGGCGATGGGATTCGTGCCGTAGACAGAGGCCCGTCCGCCGTGGGGCACCACATTGGCGAGCCCATTGACGAAGGTGATGGCCATCAAACCTTTGCGCGCCAACGGCTCCACGTCGGGCCATAGCGCACTGAAATGGTGAGAATTGCGGGTTGCTACAACGGCAATGCCGGTCCCTTCCACGGCCCCGGTTATCGCCCCCGCAGCGGCGGCGAGTGTGGGCTGCGCAAATCCGTTTCGGGCATCAATCCTGATGAACGATGGACTTACGATGTCGATCTCGGGAATGGCACGCCCATCCACCCAACCCGTTCGCAGCGATGCAACGTAGCCTGGGATGCGAAAAATTCCGTGGCTGAGGGCACCGTCCCGCTCACATCCCGCGCAGTTGGTTGCCAGTATTTTCGCGACCTCCCGTGACGTCCCATTGTTCATGAAAACGTCGAACAGCAGATCTTTTAGCTCATCGTAGGCGATACGGGCATCCACGCTCTCAGCGGTCATGTCTCGATTACCAATTCAAAAAGGGGGAGCTGGTCAGTTGGACAGAGCTTGCTCGGTCGCCGCATCTCGATCTATCGCGAGAAATCTGCGAAGGCAGTTTTCCAGCAGACGAGAGACGTTGTTGTCATAGGCGGCATGGGGAAGGCTGCCGCAAAAGGTAATGGAACCGACGGCGAATATTCCCCCGCCGTTCTCGTCGAGGCCGAAGACCATGTTTGCGCGCATACCGCCATATGGGCGCGGGCCGTCGTCAATGATGCCCGGAAGAAGAAGCTCTTCGTAGGTGTGCTCAAAGCTCGGTCCGTGCCCCTCAGATGCGGCGATGACTGTCACGAAATCCGGTGTGCCTAGATGCGGGGATGCCTGGTCGATCTCAAAGCCGGCGGCGCCACCACCGGATAGACCGAAGTCGCCAATGCGCTGATCGGGTGGGATGCCCTCGAACAGGAAGGTCAGCGCAGGATCAAAGGATTCCGGGGTGCGCACATAATAGGTTCCTTCGAAAGCTCCTTCCGCCGTGAAGCCAACGCCGCCGACCCGCTGGGGCGCAATGCCATTGCGCTTCCATAGGCCACCGTACTCTCCATCAAGCTGGTTGTAATACTCGCCGGGTTGGCTGGCCCACATGCGCATCCCGCCTTCCGCGCGCCTTACTTCGATCAGATGGGGCCGCCCCAGATCGCGACCGATCTTCCAATAGAAGCCATTTCCACCAAGATACATGAGCTTGCCGCCCCCTTCTCTGTAGGAGATGAGTGCTTCGAGCGTGCGGCGCGTATGGTACTCAGGATGCGAGCCAGTCAGCACAACATCGTATGGCTCGATTGCCGCCAAGCCTTCGCGATCCAGATCCTCGTCGGTTATGACGTCAAACCCGAAGTCCTTGGCCTTTAACCACGCAGTCAGATGTGAATCGGCGGGGAACCCCCGCATTCCGGAACCTCTTTCGTCGTAGTAGACGAGATACTCCGGGCGCATGGTCATGATCGGTCGTAGCCGTGACGAGAGGGTCACGCCCGTACCGTCGGGATGACGATTGTACGTGGAATAGCCGTATGAACCAACGACATCCGGGTTGTGGGGATAAGCACCCCATTGCGCTACGCGCCCTTCTAACGCACCGGAGAAATTGCCGCGGGCATGGTTGGCGTACGCCATGTAGGTGAACGTGGGCGCAAGAAAGACGATCCTCTGCCGTGGCAGCTGAGAGCCGGGCAAGACGTAAAATGGGATCGTGTCTGTGCCGATATCGTTCGCGACTTTGAGCCCGTAAACGCCCGACGGCACATCGTGTGGCACCACGACAGCAATCGTCGTTTCCCAGTTGCAATCGCTCAAATCGTCGGAGTGGAAAGCAATTGCTGCATACTCCTCCGGAGCATGCTTCCAGTCCATATTGCGGCCAGTCCAAGCCGACGATCGCACCGCCTGCATTGGCTGATTGATTAAGGTGAGATGGCGCGAACGGTCGATATCGTCTTCGATCCAGTCATGACCGATCCAACGATCGAACCGCCAGCGCGCCACTGTCTCAGGTGCGTCTGCTAGCCCGCCACCGCTGGAAATCTGCAGCCCTTCTATGGTGCCGTCGAAGCAACTCTCCGGATGACCGAGCCACACCGCGCCCAGGCAAATGAGATCCATTCTGCGGACGATGGCCTGCAGGTCCTTCTTTGCCCACACAACCTCCAATCCGCGTTCCGACCCGATGGCGCACGTGCGCACGATGACGCGGCTCTCTGTGAAAACCACCTCTAGCCTTGTCCATTTATTGACCGACAGATTGAGGTTGAGACGCTCGAAAAGCCGCGGCAGTTGCCGGTTGGTGATAACCAGGTCGCCACCTAGAAGGCCAACTCCGATCCCGATCTTACCGTCGCTGCTTTGAAGGGAAAACACCGTCTGCACGGTTGTGCTGACGAACGCCGGTTTGACCACAATCTCTACGAGCAGATCACGTCCCTCAGGTATCGCCGGCATTGGGGCAATCGCACAGGACCCTGAATGGGCCTCCTGTTCGGTTGCCGGATAACCAAGCTCCAGCCCGAATTCGACCTCTTCTCGTTTTAACCCAGGCCCGGCCGGGTTGGGATCGCAACAATCAAGGCGCACGACAGAAGCGCTGATATCGCGGCCCTCACGCGAGGAGATTTTGAACTCAAGAAGCTGCCCTGCCTTGGCACTCAGCGGCGTCACGTAGCCAATTACCGCCGGCATTCTGTGTTCAGGTGTGAGCATATTGGACCACCGCAGGAAAAGAGCAGAATTAGTTGCACCGCACCTCCACCCTGGGCGCGGATGCCGGGTGGGGGCTTCTGGCCGATAGAATATCGTATACGTTTTTGCGGTGTGTCAACCTTCCGATGATTTGGGCGGAAACGCCACTGACTTAATGGCTTGCGCAGATGGCGACAGTTGCCGCTGGCGATCTTGCGATCTAATATCGAATACGGTATTCGATCGTCCGCATAGGCGGGCGTCTTCGGAGATATCATTGCCTCTCAATCCTGCAGATCTGCCTTCGCTTGGTTCAGCGCCAACAGCGTCCGATGTAATTGCTAAGCATATTCGCGAAGCAATCGTCACTGGCGCGTTTGACGAGGGAGAACCCATTCGCCAGGACGATGTGGCGAAGATTTTCGAGGTCAGCAAAATCCCGGTCCGCGAGGCGCTGAAGCGTCTCGAGGCTGAGGGCCTGGTCGAATTCCAAAAGAACCGTGGCGCTGTGGTTACCAGCGTTTCCGAACCCGAACTCGTTGAAATTTTTGAGGTTCGGGCAATGTTGGAGTCTAGCGCGCTCAAACTATCCGTCCCGCATATGACTGCAGCGACGTTCAGACGGGCGGAAGAGTATTGCGACGCCTTCGCGCAGGAGAAGGACGCAGCGCACTGGTCGGCTTTGAATTGGCAGTTTCATTCCTGCCTCTACGAGGATGCTCACCGGCCATTCCTTATGAGCCTCATTCGATCAGTCAACGACCGCATTGAGCGCTATCTGAGAATACAACTCACCCTGTCCGGCGGAACAGGTGCCGATGATAAGGAACATCGGCAGATCCTTGCCGCCTGCCGTGCCGGCAATGCGGAGAAAGCTGCGATGCTGCTGCACCGGCACATCTCGGAAGCTTCAGATTCCCTTCTTGCTCATATAAAGAAATAAGCCCTTTCTTGCTTCGAATTCTGGGGAAATCTCCGAATAACATCAGTTGTTCGACTTGGCACCCCCACGAGTCCGCGCGCGGCACTAGCGACTTTCACCGACCGAACCCGATTCCACAGCCGTATTTGAGGTTGACCACAGAGCATGATCGTATACGATATCTGAAATGGCGACAGCCTTTCGATTCGTCCGTGCTTTGCCTTGCTTATCTGGAGTCCAGACGTGTGCAGGTCTTCGCAGTTCGGGACCACGCGCGACCTCTACCTCGTTGATAATGCTGATCAAATTTAGTAGTGGAAATTACCATGCAGTACGAAAGAACGTTCAATACCGTCGAATTGCATACTTGCGGTGAGACCTTCCGGCTCGTAACGCAAGGCCTTCCAAAGGTTCCCGGCCGAACCATCGTCGAGCGTAGCACCTGGTTGAAGGCAAATGCGGATCATTACCGCCGAGCTGTAATGTGCGAGCCGCGCGGGCATAAGGATTTATACGGCGGATATCTGACGGAAGCTGTGAGCCCCGACGCAGATTTCGGAGTCATATTCCTCAACAACACCGGCTACAGCCCCCACTGCGGCCACGGCGTTATTGCTCTGGCCACCGCGGCGGTCGAGCTTGGGTGGATCGAGCGTCAAACGCCTGAAACGCGCGTTGGGATTGATGCCCCTTGCGGATTCATCGAAGCGTTTGTCGAGTGGAACGGCAAGCGTGCGGGCATGGTCCGCTTCGTCAACGTACCCTCCTTCATTTTCCAGAAGGATGTGACGGTTGAGACGCCGAGCTTTGGTAAGGTCACGGGCGATATTGCCTACGGTGGCGCGACCTATTTTTACGTCGATGGCCGCCCTTTCGGCATCACCATTCGCGAAGGGGACGTTCAGAAGATCACGCAGTTTGGATACGAGATCAAAACTGCCGTGAACGCGGCAATGCCGGTGGTCCATCCGGAAATCCCCGAGTTTAATGACGTTTACGGCGTAATGGTCTACGGGGACCCGCGCCATGAAGGGTCCACGCAGGCAAACTGCTGCGTCTACGCCGATCGAGCAATTGACCGTTCGCCGACCGGCTCCGGAACGGCTGGCCGTGTCGCCCAGCTCTATCTTCGCGGCGAACTCTCCGCCTCGGAGGTTCTTGTCAACGAGTCGATCATCGGAACCAAGTTCACCGGCCAGGTTCTCAGCGAGACTAAGGTTGGTGATTTCGATGCGGTTATTCCGGAGGTACGGGGCAACGCCTTCATTTGTGGCTTTGCCAACTGGATTATTGATGAGGAAGATCCTCTGACTTATGGATTCCTCGTCCAATAGGCACCGACGCAACGCCTGACACGAGCCAACGGTCAGCGTTTGACTGCATCGATGTTTCGTATACGATATCTCGGATACGATGGTTCACTGAACCGTGGTCCTTGGAAGAAGTGTCGGCGGGGGCGTTTGCTCCCTCCGTGAGTTCCAGAATGTGACTTGGCCGCACACTGGCCGCGCATAACACGACTGAAGATCTCGTCGTCATCATTTGACGACCAGGTCGTTCATCGTGAGCCTCTGAACTTTCTATGACTTTCGATATGTCGTCTTCGACGACCAATTGACCAGCATCAATGACTGATCAAGCAATCAAACCCCTTCCATAGGACGACTAAGATGAAAAATAACTTTGGTTTCATTGCCGCTGCCTTCATTACCCTGGCAGCCGTTCCCGCCCAGGCCGACAAACTCGACGACATCATCGCATCCGGCACGCTCCGTTGCGCCGTCGTGCTCGATTTTCCGCCCATGGGATCTCGCGACGCGAGCAATAATCCGATCGGCTTCGATGTCGATTATTGTAACGACCTCGCCAAGGCTCTTGGTGTGAAGGCGGAGATCGTCGAGACGCCCTTCCCGGACCGCATCCCTGCGCTCGTCTCGGGCCGCGTGGACGTCGGTGTTGCCTCGACGTCCGATACCCTCGAGCGCGCCAAGACGGTCGGCTTCTCGATTCCCTATTTCGCTTTCAAGAACGTCATCCTTACCAAGGAAGGCCTCGGTATCGACACCTACGAGAAGCTGAAGGGCCGGAAGGTCGGTTCGGTTTCCGGCGGTTATGAAGCCATCGCGCTGGAAAACGATGTGAAAGCCTGGAAGGACCCGAAGGGCTCGTTCCGTGGCTATCAGACCCAGGCCGACGTGTTTCTTGCGCTGTCGCAGGGGCAGATTGAGGCGACTGTCGTCACCTCGACCGTGGCGTCCGCCATTGTCAAGGAGGCCAAATACAAGGGCCTCGTCCTCACGGGTGACGCCCCCTACGACGTGGACTATGTCGGGCTGATCGCGGTCCGCCAGGAACAGGGTTTCCTCAACTACCTCGACCTGTTCGTCAATCAGCAGGTGCGGACGGGCCGCTACAAGGCTCTGTACGACAAGTGGATTGGTGCAGGTACCCTTCCTGATCTCACCGTCCCCGGCGTCTATCGCTGATCTCACCCTTCGTCAGCGGGCGTAATGGTAGGGCCGGCCCCTACCAACGCTCGCTGACGTCCTATCGTGATGTCGAATTCGACCTGGGTGGCGAGCACGCGCGATGAATTACACCTTTCACTGGCGCCCAGCATTTCGTGGTCTGCCGGATATGCTGTGGGGAGCATTGGTGACCCTCGAGGTTGCGATGCTGTCGATGCTGCTCGGTGTAATTTTCGCCGTGCTGCTGGCGGTGGCGTCGGGCTCCCGTTATCGCGCTCTTCGCGCAGTGGCCCACTCATGGGTCGAGCTGGCCCGCAATACCCCAGCGCTCTTCCAAATCTACATGGCCTATTTCGGCCTTGGCTCCCTTGGCATCTATCTGGATTCATTTCCGGCGCTGCTGGCCGGTATCACCTTCAACAATGCAGGCTATCTCGCCGAGACATTTCGTGGCGGTCTACGCGCCGTTCCCCAGACGCAGGTGCGTGCGGCCCGCTCACTCGGAATGGGACCGGTCCAGGCGTTCCGTCTGATCGTGCTTCCCCAGCTGTTTCGGGTTGTTTTCCATCCGCTCACCAACCAGATGGTCTGGGCAATTCTGATGACCTCGCTAGGCGTTGTCGTTGGCCTCAACAACGATCTGACAGGTGTGACGCAGGATCTGAACGTCAAATCCTTCCGTACCTTCGAGAATTTTGCACTTGCAGCGGTCATTTACTATTTGATCTCGAAGCTCGTTACTGGCTCGGCCCGTTTGATGGCCTGGCGACTGTTCCGTTATTGAGGAAGGCGCGCCATGTTCGATACATCCTGGTTCCAGACCTCATTCAGCCTGAGCGATCTTTGGTTCATGCTGAAAGGTGCCGGCATGACCATTTCCATCACATTCTGGGCGGTCCTCGGTGGAACCTTCTTGGGGCTCTTGTTTGGTCTGGCACGGGCAAGTTCCCCCTGGTGGGTCAATGCGCCACTCGGATTTGTGCTCGATATCTTTCGCTCGGTGCCTCTGCTGATCCAGTTCGTGTTGGCAAACTCCTTCAAATCAATCATTGGGCTGAATGTCTCAGCCTTTGTCGTTGGTTGCGTGGTGCTGGCAATTTATACCGCCGCCTTCTGCACCGAGATCGTTCGCAGCGGTATTCTTGCGGTGCCGTCGACCACACGACGGGCTGCCCGCTCGCTCGGGATGAGCTGGCGCCAGGATTTGACCGAGATTGTGTTTCCGATCGCCTTGCGCGTGGCCCTGCCGAACTGGATCAGCCTTGCGCTCGGCGTCATGAAAGACACGGCGCTCGTGCTGTGGATTGGCATCGTGGAGCTGCTGCGCTCCTCGCAAATCATCGTCACGCGCATTCAGGAGCCGTTATTTGTGCTCTCGATCGCCGGACTGATCTATTTCCTGATGAGCTTCCCAATCGCGCGCCTTGGCGCCCGTCTAGAGAAGAGGTGGCGCGAAAATGATTGAGATACAGGACGTTCACAAATCCTTCGGTTCCCTTGAAGTGGTCAAGGGCGTCGACATGACCATTGAAAAGGGCGAGGTCGTTTCGGTCATCGGCGGTTCGGGGTCGGGGAAATCGACACTGCTTATGTGTATCAATGGCCTCGAGCCGATCAACTCGGGGCGGATCGTGGTAGACGGCACCGATGTTCACCGGCGCGGAACCGATCTGAACAAGCTGCGCCGTAAGATAGGCATCGTGTTTCAGCAGTGGAACGCCTTTCCCCACCTCACCGTTCTAGAGAACGTTATGCTCGCCCCGCGTAAGGTGCTGGGCAAAAGCCGCGCGGAAGCAGAAGCCATCGCGGTCGAGAAGCTGTCACACGTCGGCCTTGCCGAGAAACTCAAGGCATACCCTTCTCGCCTATCGGGCGGCCAGCAACAGCGGATGGCCATCGCGCGGGCGCTGGCTATGTCACCCGACTACATGCTTTTTGATGAAGTAACGTCGGCGCTCGACCCCCAGCTCGTAGGCGAGGTGTTGGACACCCTGCGCCTGCTCTCATCTGAGGGCATGACGATGATCGTCGTTACCCACGAGATCGCTTTCGCCCGCGAGGTGTCGAACCGTGTTGCCTTCTTTCACAAGGGCAAAATCCATGAGATTGGCCCGCCGGGGCAGGTAATCGGCAAACCACAGCAGCCGGAAACGGTTGCTTTCCTTAAATCGGTCCTCTGAGAGTTCAGAAACATAACGCTCTGAGCCTGCCCCCGATGCTGGACCGGCCTGCTGGCCGCTTCCAGGGGGTAAAACGGTCACCGTGGGCTGCATGCCGGTGGCCTATTGACGAGCGATATCGGGGGCTTGTTCCCGATCGCGCTATGAGGGCGTAGCTCGTTGTAGTCTCTACGCCATGCCTCCACTTTCTCCCAGGCATCGGGCAG
>LNAP01003744.1_pt1 | contig 14431 bp, 18 predicted proteins | sample 602601 | NCBI WGS metagenome assembly LNAP01 (sample SAMN02440304, study PRJNA202911) | soil metagenome | biome: Subtropical and temperate rainforests or woodlands; isolation source: soil samples (1 kg each in a 20% v/v slurry with milli Q water) were... ...
CAGAACGGCACGCAGGAGGTCGCGACGATCATGCACACCAGCCGCGACCTCACCGACAGCGGCGTCGAGCTGGCGCGCCGCGCCGTCGTCGAGGCGCTCGAGAAGCATCCGTGGACTTCGCGGTGGCCGACCAATGTGTTCGCCAATGACGGTGTCGTGCATCTGTGGGGGTTCGTCGATGACCCGGAGGTGCGCAAGGCCTACCGGGTCGCCACCGAGAACGTGCCGGGTGTGCGGCGGGTCAAGAGCCACGTGCGCGCTTTGCCGGCTTCGGTCACTCTCGGCGGCTGAGCGATCCTGGCCCAAGCCGGCAAGACCGTGTCAGCCCGGCTGATGTCATCGCCAGCGCCGTCGCCTGGCACTGCGAAGCCGACGGCAGGCCGAGAATTATTGGGTGATCCTCTCGATGCGACGATCGAGCCCCGATCTCAACGACACCTTTTTATCGCGACCTGGCATTGCCTACGTGCTTCGCCAGCGCGTGCGACGGCTGCGGTGAACATTCGGGGCCGCAACTAGAAGGGGTCCACATCGCGCGCCGACAGTGCTCAGCGCACTTGCTCCCAGGGATCGCGTTCCTCTTCGTATTGGTTCTGCTCGACGCCTTGGAAATCGCCTCGGGACACGACGCCCAGAACTCTGTCCTTCATCACCAGCGGCACGTGGCGGAAGCCGCCACCCGACATCAGGCCCAACGCCTGGGCCGCCCGTTTGGTCGGGCGACATCGTCACAGGATTTGGCGTCATCACCTCAGCGAGGCAGGTGGTGGAGGGGTCCCGACGTTGCGCCAGAACCTGGCACACCGCGTCGCGACCGGTGAAGCACCAGTCGGCTGGTCTTTCGCGTCACCACCAGGGTGGCGCCGGCGCGGCGATCACGCATCTGGTTGCAGGCCTCTGTGACGCTGGCCGTGTCGTTCACGATGACCGGGCGATGTTCCAGGGTCACCGCAGAGAATTTCCGCATGACAGCCTCTGCATGCTTATCAGAACTGACAACCATATTGGGCGTCTTGCGTCTTCACCGGCTTGATCAGGATCAACGTCTGGCAGGCGTCTGCGGTGCCTGAAGTGGCGCCGGCTACGTATTGAACCGCACGATCAGGCCACCGTGCCGGACCGCAAGCTGGAGATCGGCGGTCGCTGCGGCCGGCCGACGCCTATGGGCGCGCGCAAATGCGCAACTGGCTCCGCCATGTCGACGGGCTGATCGGCAACCTGTCATTTTCAACTGGGTGCACGGCATGGCGCAGGTCGCCCAGAAATGGACCGATGCGGAGCTGGCCGGCGTGCGAACGCTTGTAGCCTCGGCAAACGGGATGCCGTCACTCACTAGCTGGTTACAGCCCTACGCCCCGACCTCGGCCTAGCGACCAGTTCACGTCGCCGCCAGGCAAGGCGACGCCTGAGATCACACGTCCGACATGCTGCTCGAGCGCGGGTCGCCAGGGCACAAGGCTGAAGCCGAGACCGTCATCGATCATGGCGAACCGGCCACTAGAAAGCTGCGTAGACCCGACCAGCTGGCCGCTGATATAGGTGCCGGGAACGGTGGGCCGCCATTCCCGTCTACGCTCGGTCGCGAGCGCTGTGCCGGCGCGCTCGACGTCTCGAACCTCGAGCCGCTGGACCAAGTCTCGCGGTGCTCGGATCCGGCTGTCGCCAAGGTCCGTGGCATATCCCTTGTCAGTCAGCCATCGCCGGCGCCGATCCAATGCCGTCGCCACCTCTCGGCCGAACCCCTCATCGGCCAGGATGGTGCGCGCCCGGGACGCCAGCTCGCGGTCAAGCCAGGTGGCGCCATCGTGGCTGGTTTGCTGTTCCAGGCCCATGGGAGAAAGAACGCTGATGCTGCCGTTCGTCCGGTTCCGGGCGAAATCGTAGGCCTGCCCACGCGCGGGAAGATCGGTCGGGATGCGCCACTTGTCAGCGTCGATCCGCTTGACATGGCCGGCGCGGCGCAACGCCTCCAGCCGACGGACATGGGAACGGACGTAAGCAGCGGGATCGCCGCCCAGGCGCTCGATGGTGCCGACAGCTTGCTCCAGATGATTGGCAGGACGATAGACGCCCTCCTTCCCGGCAATCGCCAGGATGTTGCGGTCCGAGGCGCGCGGGCCAGCAGGCCCGGCGCCGGCTGCCACGATCATGCCACGCTGCACCTCCTCGGCTCGGACCGGTTCCACCTCAAGGTGATGGACGCGCCCGTCCACGCCGTCGATCACCAGCCGCACCCGCTCGCCCATCTCGTCGCCACCCAGGCCCTTGTCGAGCACCCGCCCGACGATCGGCTCCGTCGCCTTCTCCCCGTGCAGGACATAGGCCGAGATGGGGCGGGCCTCCGCCAGGCCTTCCCGGGTCAATGCCCGGTGCATGGTCTTGATGATGTCGCCCCGCTCGCCGAGCTCCCGCAAGGCGGTTTCCGCCCTGGGCGACAGGCTCCAGCGCCCGACCTCGACCTCGGTGGCCAGACCCATGCGCTCCAACTTGCGCGCCCGCTGAATCAGCAGGGCCCGGTTCCGCCGCAAGCTGTCTAGCATGTCCCGGTCTGGCCGCAGATTGGCGAACTCGTTGCGGCTGCGCTGCTCGGCAATCAGCATGCGGTCCAAACGAGTGAAGCGATCAGCATCGACCTCTCGCTCCAGGCTGCGCGTGACCTCTTGCTCCGTCTGCCGGCCGAGCTCCCGAGTCACAACCTCGCTCGCCCGCTCGCGAATGCCGTGGGCGATGTAGTTGCCGGCGATGTTGAGGGTCTTGCCGTCGTCGGTTACGCCCCGGACGATGATGTGGGTGTGGGGATGGCCGGTGTTGTGGTGATCGACCGCGATCCAATCGAGCTTGGTACCGAGATCGACTTCCATTTGCTTCATCAGATCGCGAGTGGTAGTGCGAGGATCGGAGAGCTCAACGCCATCCTCGGCCGATACGATGAAGCGGAACTGGTGACGTTCCTCGCGGCCGCGTTCGACAAACGCGCGACCATCGTCCACATCCTTTTCGGCCGAATAGACTTGGCCCTTCTCGCCGTCCTTCGTCACACCGTCTCGTTGGAGATAGCGCAGGTGAGCGTCAACCGCCTTGGCGCTGACGAAAGCGCGGCCGCGCGTCGCCCCATGTTGGGGGTTGAGCTTCACGACCCGGGCCTTGACCGCGACGCGCCGCGCCCTCGTACGAATCCCACCGTCCCGGCTCCAGGGGCTCCGGTTCGTCAGCGACGCCGCGACCGCAGTGCCGCGGCCACGCGCATTGAACCGGCCGCCCTTCTTGCCAGTGCCGTTCAGGCGGGAAGGATCGCCGCCGGCCCGGCGGATAGCCTGCTGGATCTGTCCCGTGAAACTGGTTGGACGAGCGCGCACACCACGCGCGCGACGTCCGCCAGGTCGGTCGCCACTCCGGTCGCGGATCTTGCCAGGACGGAGTCGAAAGTCGTCATCATCGCTTGCCATGGCATGACGATCGGAAGCCGCGCGAAGGCCTGCAAGAGGCAGACTGCACGGGTCGGCGCATAGCGCAGAAAAGGTCGCTCTGGCGAAGCGGCGAGACGCCGAAGCCTCGAGCGACGTCGCTCGGAGTATTGAATACAAAGAGGAAATCGTTCCAAGAGCCAGCACCTCGCTTTCAGGGAGCCGCTGGAAGCCGCTCAAGAAACAACGTGCAGACAGGATTTCAGGCGCATGGTGCGGCCGGCGGGGCAACCCGCTTTATCTTGCCATCGCGCGGTTGGGGGGCCTCTGCACCCCAGCTCTCACTGCCAACCGTACGAACACATGCGACAGGCTGCGATGGAAGACGATCGGCCTCACGGTTTACGACTCCGACTGGCGCGCTGCACGAACAGGCCATCCGATCTGCTGGCAAGCACCGACATGCTGTTAGTTGATCCTTCGGACGACGTGCGATCGATCGGCCGTTGCCCCGACGCCGGTTCGCCGGCGGACCCGCCTTGGCCTCCTGCAACGAACAAAGGTGCCTGTGTCCACGCGAGTGGATCGGTCGCCACCAGCCGGTCGTCAGGCGACACCCCGTCGATCGCCGGAATGACCTCCGAAAGGTAAGCATCCGTCTCGACCGGCAGCGGCCGACTGTTTGCCAAATAGTCATCATAGCGTCCCGGACCGGCATGATAGGCAGCGAGGAATCCGGGCGCGCCGTATCGATCATGCAGCTCGCGCAAATAAGCCGTACCGGCGTGAATATTGTCGCGGGCATCGAACGGATCGGCACCCAGACCGTAACGCGCGCGCAACTCGGCCCAGGTGTTGGGCATGATCTGCATCAGCCCCATGGCACCTGCGGACGACACGGCACGCGCGTCACCGGCGCTTTCTGCCCGCATGACGACGCGTATCCACGCCGCCGGTACGCCGAAGCGCCGCGACGCTTCCGCGATGAAACCCGCGATCGGGTCGTTGATCGCATGGTGCTGCAGGGGTGCAACCGAAGGCGCGGGCTGAGCCATCGCGGCAACATTCGTCATCGTCACCAACATGGCGACAAGCACCGCTCTGCACACCGCCGTCCCGACAATCCGCCAGCGTTCGACCGTGTTCGCTTCCATGCAGGGTGGAGCGCTTGCGCGCCGACCGACCGACCGCCCCGGACCGGAGCTGCGCACGGCGGCGGCCGGGATCTTGGCCGAGACGGAGGAATGGTGAGGCATGCAGCCGAACAGAGGAATGCCGGACCGGAAAGGAAGGGATGGCATCGTCAGTGCTCCTTGGGAAACCAGAGGGGTGCCGCACGGCCGATGACCGACGACACCGGCAAGCGGCCGAAATAGCGGCCGTCGAAGCTGTCGGGCTCTGTGGGATTCATCAGGAAGACCTCGCGCGCGCCGAGCGTGCGGCAGCCCTTCCAAACGGGCAGCGGAAGGCCGCGATGGTCATGGGCGAGTGCCGCACCGACGAAGGCGCCGTCGATGGTGATGCGGAGTCCCTGACGGCAGATGGTCTGTCCGTCGAGCGCGGCAATCGGCTTGATCAACGGCACGCCGTTGGGCAAGGAGCCGCGCGCGGCGAGGGAGGCGGCGAGCGGTTCGGGCGGCATGACGACGGCGATGTCTCCGACATGCAGCGCGCGCGGCGGAAGCACCCTGTAGAGCCCGACCGGCACCGAGGGGCTGTTGTTCCAGAGAAGCAAGCGCGGCGCGCCGATGACGCTCGGCACAACCATCAAAATGATCGCGCTCATGGTGACGATGAGCGGCGCGGCGCGTCGGTTCATGACGTAACCTGCCGACGTTTGAGCCAGGCGCGATGTCGCCTCAGCGTGTAGGCGCGCGGCGGCTCTCCTACGAGCAGGCGTGCATGGACATGACGCCAATGGTCGGGAGCGGCATCTTCGGGATTGATGTCGAGCGCTTCAATGGCATCGATCGCCTTCAGCACGCGCTCGACACGGGGCCAGCCGGAGCAGCGCAACAGGCTATCGCCGCCGGGCTGCACCCGGAAGACGGTGGAATAAGGCTCGCCCGGGCGAACGGCGCGCACGATATCGATGCAGGACAGGACGGTGCCGTAGTCGTTCCCCATCCACCGGACCGTCGCAAAGACGCTGTCCGGTGCGAAACTGACGACACGGCGGCGACGATCGAGTATGCGTTCATGGATGACGCGGCCGAATCTGATCCAGCATTCGACCTCCTTCTCCACCCACATCAGTTCGACGCACGTGGAGCCCTTGGGCGGATCGGTCGTCATGACCCTGTGTCTCCGTCTGAAGGGATTGCAGGTGACATGCGGCCGCGACGCCATCCGAAGGGGCGGCGCGCCTCGACGGCCTCATCAGCCATGTGACGCTCAGCGCGCCATGTGAGCCGGCACTGTGATCTGGTCTGCGCGGCCATCGGCGTTTCGTTCACTGTCCGGCGCCGCCACCGCCTCGCCGCGGCTGCGGCCTGGCGGGATGGACGACGCCGTTGCCGGGGTCGGACGTGGACTGCCGCAGGCCACGGTTGGCCCAGGTTTGCAGGTCTTCGAGCGCATAGACGATGCGGCCGCCCAGCTTGCGATAGACCGGGCCGGTGCCGAAGGTGCGATGCTTCTCGAGCGTGCGGCCCGACAGGCCAAGAAAGCGCGCCGCCTCCGGTGTGCGCAGATAGCGTGGCGGCAGTTGTCGCGGATCATCGGGCATGAGATGCGTCTCCAGCTTGTCTCGGGCGCCGCTGAGGAACTGCGGCGAACTCGCGATCACGATGGAGAGAAATCTGCGGACTGGTGGAGTACGGAGTTGCGGTGCATGGCGGCGCCCACCCCTTGAACCTGGACCGGGTTTGCACGGCCGCTGGTCATCGAGTGGCAGTCGCGGTGTCGTGTGGACAGCGGTCCGAACACATGATCATCGGCCGCGCAGCAGCTTGCGATAGCCGCCATTCATGATGGCTGTACCCTCAGTCACGAGGCGAATGACCTGCGAGCGCGCTGCAGACGATTTCCAGGCGCTCGCCGGCCAGCGTGCCGCCTCGGCGTCGAGCAGGACGCGCGCGATCTCGCGATAGCTGGCGCCTTCCAGATGGCCATCGAGCGCGCGCAGCATCACGACAAACCGTCGCCGCTGCATCGCGGTCAACCGCCAGCCGCGCGGGAGCGGCCCTGGCGATAAGCCGATCATCCGGCGATGCAGGCGTTGCACCGCCGCGAGCCGCAGGCGGAAGTCCGCGTCGAGCGGAATCAGCACGCCCAGACGCTGCTGGACACCCGGCTTGAAGCACCAGAGCTGGTGCGGACCCGCCACATCGTCGAGCAGGATATGGCGGCCGTCCGGGCCGTCATGAGTCCTTTGAGGTTGCTCGGCCTCGAGAACCGCGATGCGCGCAGCATCGAATCCGTTCGGCACAGGTGCAAGCAGCACGGCCACTGGCATGAGCTCCGGGCGCCACAGGATCGGCGCAGCGTCGACAGCAATTTCCGGTCGAAAGGGAACGACCAAGCCCCACCGCTGGGCGAAGTCGGCAAAAGCCCGTTCCCTGCTCATGGTGCCAGCCGCGATGCGTTCGAGCATTTGGCTGTAGTCGGTGCGATAGGTGCGGCTGCGACGCAGAAATTCCAAACCGATGTGCGGACGCTGCAGACGCTTCAGTTCAACCTCACGCCTCGGAGATCGCCAGTCAGATGTGGCCGGCATGCACGCCTCCAACTCAACTGAACCAACTCCGACGATCAGTGGCTGGGGAAATTGCAGCGCGCTAGCCCCGATATTTGCCGATAGCGATGCATGCTGAGGCAGGGTTGCGCAGAGTGCGCAGAACACGTGTCAGTTGAGGCGCGGCCGCAGGAGGTAGGTGAATCCGGTCTCGGTCATCCAGCGGGCGCGCGCAAGATGGCTATCGTGGACAACCCTTGCCCGTTCGGGTTCGCGCCGAGCGTCGAGGCCAAAGATGATTTTCACTGCCTCTTGCCAGTCGGCGCCCTCCTCCGCTGCGTCGAGGAGCCGGATATAGTCCGCAAGGTGGCGCTCGTCCTAGCTCGTAAGATGGGGCTTGTCTGGAGGACGGTCGTCGAATGGAGCGATGGTCATCGTAAGCCTCTGTCAGTCCATTCATCACATTGCGAGATAGAGATGAATCGCTTCGAGGGCGGCGCCGAGTCGACTAATCGATGCACCGGATGCATCGTACTCGTGGCGACTGGCTATCGCCAATAGGTGTCAGCTGCCGTTGGCGAGCGACAAATCCGGCAACTCCGATCGAGTGGATACCACAAGCCGATACGAATCGGAAGGATCGTTCCTGGAACGATAGTTCCTGTCCAGGGTCCTCTCACGCCATGGATCTCAAGGAGGTCATGGCGGTCAATCTGCGTCGTGCGCGTCATGATAGAAAAATCACGCAGGAAGAGCTGGCTGCGCGTGCCGGCCTGAGCCCCCGCTATGTCGGGGCCATCGAACGAGGCGACGTGTCGTCCAGCGTCACGGTGTTGGGGAAGATCGCCGACGCGCTGGCCATCGAACCTGCCGACCTCTTGAAGCGTCCAAAGCGATCAACACAGGCCAATCGCTAACGGGGCCGTTCGCGGCGTGGTCCCTTCGCCTGCGCCTATTCCATCGTCGAGGTAGTTGAGCCGACGAAACATCCATGCTCGCCGGGCTGCCGTGCCTACGCCGTTGGTCGAGCCTCTTGATGATTCGGAGCGGGTTGGGTGAACACCCGCTCGACGCGGAACGCGCCTCGGGGAAGCGGCCTCAGCAGCTCGTCCTCCGGGCGCGAGAGATCCAGCCATTCCATCCGCTGCCGGCGCCTCAGCACTGCCATCTGCCGGTCATGGTAGCGCGCCACCTCCGCATTGGCTGCAACGGTCAGGATCGCGTAGGCCTCGGGCCAGCCTGCTGACGCGGGCCGCCAGATGCCGGCGAAATAAAACCAGTCGCCGTCGGCAAGCGAGAATGCGTAGCGCTGTCCCCGGTGGGCCAGCCGGAACTCCGATGCCGGCACGAGGCAACGATGGCTGGGAAACGTCCGTCCTTCACCCCGCACTAGATTGAACGGCCGTCCGCCAGGTTCCTTCGGCCTTAGGCCCCAAGGCAGCTCTGCCATCTCCACGCCGTCGTCGCCGTACCGTACGATGATGCGGCGTTCGTCCAGCGGGATATCCATATCGAAAGCGGCTGCCTTCATGGCAGAGAACATAACAGGAACATCGACAAGGCGCAACAGGCTGGTGAAGGAAGATGTGCAACGACTATCGCCTCCATGTCGGCGCCGGGACGATCGCCGACGACTTCTCCAACATCAAAATCAAGATCCGCTTCCCCGAGGGAACGCCGAACATCGAAGCGCGGGATGACATCAAGATCACCAACACCGCGCCGATCGTCCGCACGGTCGACGGCGATCGAAAAGCGGGCGATCTCGTTCAGCGCCGCTGGAGCTGGCCGGGACAGAACAGGCGGCCTGTCTACAATTTCCGGTCGGACGGGCGCGAGTTCACGTCGGGCCGCTGCCTGATCGTTGCCGACGGCATCTACGAGTTCACCGATCCGAAGGACAAGAAAAAGAAGCGCAAGGACAAGTGGCTGTTCACGAAGAAGGACGAGCCCTGGTTCTGCATCGCCGGCATCTGGCGAGACACCGCCGACGTCGGCGAAGCCTTCACCATGTTGACCCTGCCGCCCGGGCCAGACATCGCGCCCTATTATGACCGGCAGGTCGCGATCCTGAGCCGTGCTCAATGGGCCGACTGGCTCGATCCAACGGTGTCGGCGCGATCACTGCTGAAGCCGCTGCCCGCCGGGTCACTCGCCGTGGAGCAAGTTGGCTGAGGCCGGAAATCTCCCTCGAAGCCTTCGCCATACTGCTTGCCGGCAGACCTTTCCTATGACGAGCCCCCCAGAAACCGGGGGCCCCCAGCGGGCCACCCGTGACACTCGGGAGCTAGGCGCCTCGGGCACGATGCTCGACCGGCACTCCCAGGACCATGGCAGCTACTAGTTGCCAAGTCGTTAAAGCGGAGGAGAGGCGCAAACGGGCGATCTGAAAACACCCGCCGAATTGGTCGGCGGGGTGAAGTCAAAGCGATTCGAGACTACGTCGGACAACGACTAGGGAGAACTCGGCTTTGCCTCGTCATCGGGCGGCTCACGGTCGTAGTAGTCCTTGTCGTCCACCGTTCCCCCGCTATCCAACTCGGGAGACAGAAATGCGGTGCGACCGGCAACACGCTCAAGCGTCACGGTCGTCGTGAAGGCGATGGAGTCGCCGGTGAACGGCTTATCTGGGTCGTTCTCTCCGTTCAGGTGCCCGGAGACAGTCGCTACCACGCTTTCCGGCGCTTCGCTGATCGTCACTTCTTCTACGTAAAGCTCGTCGAAATAGGCATTCGTCTCAGCCATCTCGCCCGAAAGGTCATCCATGATCGCTAGGGAGTGGTCCTGGATGAATTCTTCTTCGATGTACTCCTCAAGTTTGTGCGTGTGCCACACTTGGCCCGAAAAGTGGTTGTGTTGGACGAGATATGCGGAAAGGCGTTTGGCCAACTCGTCAGCACCGGGCAGGTTCGCGGGCAGCCCCTTGAGCTGCTGCATCCGCTGCTCCATCAAAGGGATGGCAGGAATGAGTACTGACGCCTCGTCGAGCGCAGCGAGCGGGTACGCCGACTCCGCCTGCAGCGCCGCGGCCGTCCCGTAGCCGAAGTACGACGCAACGATCTCATGAGCATGCCCAGCACGAAGCTTGCTCGAGCCGGTGGTGTACGTCGAGCGCAGATGGTCTGCGCAATCTTTCTGGATTGTCATGACAATAGCCCTTTCGAACCGGCGTCTTCTCGGTAGTCGCAAGTGCTTGGTGACCACCTGCGCCGGCGAATGGGATTGCCGTGGAGGTGACTACGCTTTTGAACTCATGCCGCCTTTTGGGTCACTTGCAGCCCTGGCGATCGGCTCCGTGGTGTGAATATGGTCCTCGGCGAGCGGATTTGCAAGATTCCGCGCTGCCACGGCCCTCACGGGGCGCCGTCGAGCGGGCGCCCGGATAGCGCCGAGGTTTCGGTCGTGGCCCTCACAAGCGCCTCAACGCGCGAGCCGTGCTTCCGGCTGGCCGCACACCTACGTTAGCGGCGCGTCTTGGGTGCCATGCCGGCGGCCCACTCAACTCCGAGATTGGGATTTTCGGCCGAATTGGTGGGGCCTCTGTGCTTGCCCGTGCAAATGCCCGTTCCTATCTAGTTGGCATGATAGGCCGTAGGACGGGTGTCGACGTCTTCGTTGGCACCGCGAGGATCAACGAGCTCCATCGTAAGGTAGGAGCGATCGTCACAAGTCTGGGGGGTGTGGAAGAGACCCTTCGCTTTCTCGACTGGAATCTGATGGCCTTTGATCTCGCGGCGCACATGCCTGCAGGGACGCCGGCGGATGATATCGTCCGTGCCCTCCAGCCGCTCAAAGCCACCTACTTCACGAAGCACAAGGTGCTCTCCAGAATTCTGGAGGGCGTCACCAAAGAGTTCGGCAAAACCAGCGTCCAGAACGCTCTGGGAAATGGCGCTGGCGCCATCTTTGCCCAATGGCAGTCTCATGAAGCTGTGGCGAAGGATTTGGGAAACCGCCGCAACGCGGTGGCCCATGCCGTAGTCGGTCTTACGGGCGCCAGCCCGGTACGTGGATACGGGTTCACGACGCCTTCCCAACACTTCCAGCCCGGCGATGACGACAGGCTGCTCACTGAAATCGGCAGCTTCGCCCAAGCGCTCTTAATGTTCGTCCAAGAGGTCCAGGCGAAGCTGCCCTTCCAGGACAACGTCTCCGTCCATACCGCGACGGCGACGCTGAGATTGTAGCACCGGAGCGCCCTAGCTGGCGCTTCTGTTCCGGGGACGTAGGGCGTGCGCTTTCTCGGCCGGATTGCTCAGGGATGCGGCCAAGCGATGCATGAAGCGATGGCAATTCGGGCAGACAAGGCAGAAGTCTGCTTCGGTGGTATAGCGGAGACCTTCGTCGAGGGGGTTCATGTGGTGCACGTCAAGTAAGGCTCGAGGAGACAGGCCGGTGTTCGAGATGCGTGACTGAGGATCGAAGCCACAGTCGTCACAAACTAGAGTACCCCCCACGCCTTCGCCGTAAGACAAAGCGGTGTGCCAACCAGGCAGCCCGCTTCCGAATCTTCGCGACTTGTTCGTCTGTAAGCCCCTCGAAGGCTCCGACTGCCAAATCCTGATCGACAAGCCGGACAATGTTTCGGGGCGTTTCACTCTTCTCCGCCATGTCGGCTTCGTCGGCGATGCCGATCCAGGCGTTCGGCGTCGGCTGGGTTTCGATCACCAAGTGATTGATTTGATCGCGCTCGTCGTCGTTGAGGGGCCTCAATGTGGCCGACGGATGCTTGAAGAGCCGTGTGTACGCCTCGGCTGAGAACGCCTTGTTCCCGGCCACGGCGGGCACGATCTTGTAACTCTCGAGGATCGGAAAGGCGACCGACCAGCGATGACGTTTACCGGTCTCTGCCCACATATCCTGAAGCTGCTCATACTCAGCATCGCCGAGGATCTCGCGAAGAGGACGGGCTGAAGGTCGCAGGCGGTGGACGGAGATCAGCTTGCCGGCGACTTCAGCATGCGCCGCCTTCTCCGCAAGGTAGCGGGAGTCTCTTTCAAATCCGGGGTTTGGATCGTCAAATTTGAACGTCACGTACTCGATGACGTAGCCGCCTTGAAACTGTGCGTAGACAGTTGAACGGCACTGCTCGCGAGCGTTTGTCGATCCGTCGCGCGGCGTAAAGCCAACCCAATGTGTTCCGGGAAGCCAGTCCGCCTTGGCGGCCGTAATCGGAAGCGGCAAGTCCTTTATCTGCATCGCTAGTTGTTGCCGCCCAATCTCATCTTGAACACTGTGCCGCCCGACTCAACAGGTGTCAAAAGCGGCAGCCAGTCAGAGGCTTGCTTCCTCCACGTCAGCTCACCAACTCGCCCTTCTTGAGGCGTTGTCGCACCGGTCGTCGGCTGACTGGTGCAAGCGCTAAAGCGCTTCTCTTCTTCGTTCCGATCGCCAACGATGCACCCGTCTCCGTCGTCGCCGACGCCTCGACCTGAAGGCTGCAATTGGCGCGGCCAAAGTCAATGGAGGAAACAATGAGAGTGCTGACCACACCATTCCTCCCAAGTTAGCGCAGGCGATTCACGGGCACAGCGTCAGACGCGGCCGTCTTACCGCGCGGCTGTCACCATTGCGAATGGCTTGAGCGTGACCTCGACATTTGCCGCGTCCAGCGCATCGTAGAGCCGGCCCGCGACCAACCTTGCATCCGGCCGCTGTCCCTTCGGCGTGAGGCGATGCACGTCCTCGATGACCGGTTCCGCCACCTCGGCGAATTCGGCCGGAGAGAGCCCGATCAGGCCGCCGTTGGTCTTAATCCACCCGTAGAAGCACGGCGCAAGATAGGTCGGCGCCGCCTTGTGGCGCGTCGACCAGTGCCGTAGGCAATGCACGCCGAAGGTTATCGCGAACTGATCGACGAAGCGGTCCCTGGAAAGTTCCATGGCGGTGTCCTGCGCTGACTCGGCTACAGCACCTGATGGTTCGGCGCGCAGCGCCAGAACCATTGCCGGTACTCCCGCTCGGCCCATTCGATGCACACGCCGGCGTAAGTCCTGGGGTCGGTGACCGAGCGGTCGAGTTGCTCGACGATCCTGGTGGCGGCAGCATGCGCGTCGGGGGAACGCGCGCCCTGTCGCCGCTCGAAGCGATAGGTCTGCACGATCTCCATGAGCGCCTTGCTGGCTCTCGCCCAGGCAAGAATGGCCTCGCGCTGTTCGGCCATTCGACGCCATTCGGCCTCGACTTCGCCTGCCGTCGGCGTGCAGGTGCTTCCCGGCACAAGCCGATGCAGGCGTTCCTTCAAGATGAACGCGGCCATGGCGACACCGTGCTCCGGAAGCCGGAAATGAAAGTACTCGAGCCCGTTGAAGTGGCCGCCGCGCCATTGAGCGTCCATGCGTGCGGCGCATTCGTTGATCCTGCCCTTCTCCGCAGGGGTAAGGTTGCCGCGGGCGATCCGCGCCACCCTGATAGAATGACAGCATTCCACCCCGGTAGATGGGCCGTAGCCACGATGCACGCGCTCGGCCAGCGGCCCCATCACCGGTACTCCGCCATGAAGCGTTTGGCGCTTCTGTGATCCGGAAACAGGTGGAGCTCGACAATGTGCCGCTTGCACTTGGTGCACCGGAACTTGAGCGTATCGACGCAGCGCAAGTTGCCTTGGCGCGCGCCGATGCGCTCTCTCGCAACGAGCGCCCGGTGCTGGCAGTGCTTGCACGCAACGCCCAGCGGCTGATGGGATTTCCACACGTCGTGAAGGTCCGCGGATGGAGAGATCACCGTCGCCTCGCGCTCCCATTGATCGGCGGTTACACCGGAACCGTGAGAACAAAATGAGAACATAGGATCAGAGAGTCAATCCATAGGGATTGGGGTCGACTCGGCATGAGACACTGCACTTTGTGAAGAACGCGCGGCCGCGGCACGTTCGAGACGTTTGTGCACAGGCGCGAGCGTTGTATTCGCTTCCTCAACGCTGGGAGCGTTCGCGATCACCCCATGCTGTTCTTCCTGGCTGCACGGCCTTCTCGCGGATGGCGGGCAGTGAGAAGCCCCGCCCGGCGGACCGGGCGGGGCTCTGGGGACGTCGGTTTACTCGCCGTTCTTCCGGCGGCTGCGCGACCAGATCAGTGTGAAGCCCTCGCCGTCCTCGTCGTCGAACAGGTTGGCGAAGATCGGCGCGTTGAAGCTCGGATCGTCGAGCTTGAGCGAGAGGTAGTCGCGGCCCTCGTTGGAGCGCTTCGACCAAGCGGCCCCGATCTCGGCCCGGCCGACGAACACCCGGTGGCTGGGGGCCGCGTCGCTCGAACGGTTGGCCTCGGGGACGATGCGGACGCCCTTGGTCTGGACGCTGAGCGTGACGATCTCGCCCTGGTACTCGTTGCCGGACTTCTTGAAGGAACCGATG
>LNAP01003745.1_pt1 | contig 14429 bp, 22 predicted proteins | sample 602601 | NCBI WGS metagenome assembly LNAP01 (sample SAMN02440304, study PRJNA202911) | soil metagenome | biome: Subtropical and temperate rainforests or woodlands; isolation source: soil samples (1 kg each in a 20% v/v slurry with milli Q water) were... ...
CAGCGGACCCGACGGGGGAATCGACTTGGTTCTTCGCAAGGGCCACGAGAGGTTCCTTGTCCAGTGCAAACAGTGGAAGGCCTACAAGGTTGGGGTGCAGGTGGTCCGGGAGCTGTACGGGCTCATGGCCGCGCACGGGGCAGCCGGGGGCTACGTGGTGACCTCCGGCAGGTTCACCGAGGAGGCCACTGAGTTCGCCAACGGTCGCAACGTTCTGCTGATTGACGGGCCGAAGCTGATGAACATGATCGAAGCAGCACGGGCTTCTATCGGCGACGCAAATGCTATGCCAGCGAGACCACCACGTGTGCCTGAAGCGCTGGTTCGAGCTACGGCATTCGGTTCCCCAGTGCAGCCGTCCTGCCCGGTCTGCTCACGTGAGATGACCATCCGAACGGCCAAGCGAGGAACAAATGCTGGGGGCACGTTCTGGGGCTGCACCGGCTACCCAGCTTGTCGCGGAGTTCGACCTGCTGACTGAGGCCGACGTTTGTCGCTTCAGTTGCTCTTTCGCCAGCACCTCCCACGTCGCCTTCCCCGCGGGAAGCCGCCACCGGTCTGATTGACCATCTCATTTTTCGGTTTTCAGTGCCCCGCGGATGTTTAAGGCGGCCAAGCAGACCTGCAAGGCGATAAGGGCCATCGCGCTCGCGTGGAGGCCCCAGGCAATCCACAGCGCGTTGCTCACGAGAAAAGCCCAAAAGCCCGCATTTCGGCGCCCCTCGCGGTCAGAGGCAACCAGCCAAGCTGCCGCCACAGTGACGATCATCGCTGGCCATTGCAAAAAGCTGAGGTCAATCATTGGCTTCACTCCCAGCTGCATAGTCACGTTTACGGAGCCGGAGTGATAGAGCCGAGACGCCCGACACGCGTAGGAGGAGTGCGCGAGTGAAAAAGCGATCGCCGCCCTAGGCGGTCTACTAGTACGCCCGAACGCCTTCGCAGCGGCTTGATGAATCTTGCGTCGGCGCGCGCTTACATGGAGTCGCGTCTGGGACCTGCACGCACTGAAGACGGTATAGGACTTCGGCAGCGACTCCCCGCTTCTAACGTCGAGTCTCACTCAACAAGGAGACCCCATGAAAGATGCAAACGACAAGTCGAACCACCCAGTCGCCACGGGTGTCGGTGCCGCTGTGGGCGGTGTCGCTGGCGGAGTTGCTGGTGGCGCCGCCGCAGGTGCCGCCGTGGGCGGGATGACCGGTCCTGTGGGCTTGGCTGTCGGTGCCGTGGTTGGCGCCGTGGCAGGTGCATTGGCGGGGAAGGGCGTCGCCGACGCCGTCGACCCTGTTGCTGAAGATGGCTACTGGCGGGACAACTACTCCAGCACCACCTACGCGGCCGACGGTGGGACGTACGATGACTTTGGGCCCGCCTACAGATACGGCGTGGACTCATACAAGCGCAATCCCGACCGCTCGTTCGATGACGCCGAGGGAGATCTCAGCAGCGGGTGGAGCGGCGCCCGAGGCGACTCGTCGCTGGAGTGGGATCGCGCGAAGCATGCCACCCGCGACGCATGGAATCGACTGAGTGACAGAGTCGAGCGCGCTGTACCCGGAGACTTCGACCGCGACGGCAAGTAAGCTCTTGGGTGGACGCGTTGTGAGGGATGCAGTACATCGCCCTCGGCCATCCACCCACTCAATCTCTTCCTGATGACATCGCAGACGTTCGTTGACGTGTGAAGTCCGGGTCAAAAGGCTCGCGGAGACAACCGGCACTACTTCATTTTCTTGTCTTCGCGCTTCGCATCCGCCATCGCTTCAGGCTCGAGCTCTTCCGCATACCGATTCATGCGGAGGAACACTCCCCACCCGATCAGAAGTATCCCCGCCGAAGAAACCAGCGTTGCCGCATAGAGCAAGTGTTCTGGGTTCTCGTGACTCGCCTTGAAGGTGGCCACCAAGCCTTCGATCGTTAGCGCAACAACGACGACCACCAGGAATCTGGACAGAAAGCGGCGGACGCGAGTCGGACCACTGATTTGAGCGTCGCGCACGACCTCCTCTTCGGCGATCGTTTGCGCAATCTGAAGAGCCACCACTGCTGCCGCCAGCAGACCGACGCCCTCAATGATCTGCAGAGCGGCATCTCGATTAAGCCCGCTTGCAACGGCAAGCCATCCGACCTTGCCCGCGATCGTGATCAGAGCGACGGCGGCAGCGGCGAAGAGAGTCGCCATGAGGCCGTGGATCAGCGAGAAGCCGAGTAGGAGAGCTTTCATCTCTCGATCGTGACACAGAAGCGACCAACCGATTTACAGGCGCTCCACGCCTTCACGACTCTGCGGCTGTCTTTGCCTGAGAGATCGACTCCAGATGCGCAGCTGCGGACTTCTTGCCGAGTGTCTTGAGCGCACCAATGGCCGCAAGGTGCTTCTGACGAGGAACAGCGCTGCCGCTCTCCCAGTTGTAGATCGATTGACCACTGGCGCCGACCAACCGTCCCACATCATCCGCTGACAGGCCCAATCGTTTGCGCTGCGACTGCAACGTCTTCGGGCTGAATCGCCGAGTGCGCGGTGCTGGATTGTGTTCTGCCTTGGGTGCAGCGCTGGGAGCTCCCTTTTTGAATTGCCTCAGGCCCTCCTCCGCTGACTGTGCTCGACGCTTTAGTGATGCAATCTCGGCTCTGTGTCCCGCGACTGCCTTCCTGAGTGCCTCCACCTCTTTACGAATCTCTTTACGAGCGATACGAACAACTTCTGCTTTGAACGATTCGGCGAAGTTTGGCATAGGCAAGGGACTGGGAAGTTGAAGGAACAACTCTAGATTAGCACTTGGCGCAATCGATCAAGACTTGCCTGTGAGCCTTGACCACCAAGACCGCACGATGCGAGCGGCAGCCGTTCCGTGGAGGTCATGCAAGGCCGCTCGGAGGCGCTTGATCTCAGACGGGGGCAATGCTGCGTCACGAAGTGCTTGCTCGGCAGCCTCCCAGTGCCCTTGACGAATAGCAATGTGGAACTCGAACGCATCGCCATCATGCTCTCCAGGGAAGTCTTGCTTGAACTGCTGAAGATGCACGTGCGCCTCCGCCAAATCATCCGCGCAGAGTGCGTATTCAATCTGGTCGAGCCGATACGCTGAGAAGTTGCGCTCGATCTTGCACGCGTCATCTATGTCGCTCCGCGCAGAGGTCCAGTCGTCAAGCAGCCGGTGACATCGGGCCTTGAGGGCAAGAACCTGCGTGTTCTCTCGCTGCGACTGGAGAACCTGATCGAGCCCCTCTATTGCCTGGTCCAGGCGCTTGGCATTGAGATGCTCAACGACGACAGGTGGAAGCTCGGGCCCTCCCTGAGGGAACTCGTGAAGCTCCACTGCAACGCCACTAATCGACACCGTCCGAAGCGGCTTCACGGGTACTGGTCCACCGTTCCTCATCAGGCCGGTGCGCATCTGGCGAGTGAGCTCGACTTTTGACTGGCTATTCGCAGTGGCATCCGCGGGGTCCAGCTGATAGCAATAGCGCAACTGCACCATATGGAGCGCTAGACCTGAGCGCAGGTTGATGAGGTGACGAGCAAACCCTTGCTCGCTCTCGCGAAAAAGTGCTCCCACGACGTACGAGCACCCTGCAATCACCAGCCCCTTGCCCTCCAGCTCTTCTGGTGAGTGCTTGGCCGGGTCGAGCATTTCCATCGCTAGTCCTAAAGCAGTACGTCCCGATGCTGCCGCAATCCCAGTCTTCAGGCAATCGCTGTCTCCTCTAGGCCCCTTCCAAGTTCACTTAGCTGTGCCTCGGTCTCAAACCCAGGGCGCCCTTCTTCGCCCGTTCAAAGGGGAGGTCACCTCTTCTTCCTTCAACCCCACCCCCCACCACAAGGAGATTGCCTATGCAGGTCCTACGGAACAACGAAGCCATCAATCGACTGTCTGACCCGCACCTTCGCGCATTGCTGGAGAACTGCGCAGCAGCCCTCACCGCTGACCTCGACGAGTTCGACCTGGCCGAGATCGTCACATTCATCGTCGTTGAGCCAGGCGACCAGCTGGAGACCATCGACACCGCACTTGGCCTCCCGATCCTGACCCATTCATTCGAGCTAATCGCCGATCACGCCGCTTGGTACGAGCTCGTCTTTGTCGTGAGCGACGACGGTGTCGGATTCGAGGTCTTCATCTCGAAGGCCCCAGGTGTCGATCCTCGGTTGCTCTCGATGTGCTCGGCACACCTGGAGGCAACCCGATGACAGCGCCACCACCTCCACCAGCTTTACCACCTTCCAGCCACCTCCGGGTGGCTTCTCTATTTCTGGAGTTCACATGAGCACTTCACTAATTGCCGATCTGCTTGTCCTGCTGGATGTGGAGCGGCGTTACGAGTTCGAGGAGCGTGCCGGGATCATGGAGTTCGACGGCGGGCTGTCTCGGGATGAGGCAGAGGCTCTGGCGTTGATCGATCTTCTCCGGACTCACCCTGGGGCACTCGTCGGGCTCACCGCCGTGCAGGTCGAGAACCGCGGGAAGCAGGCGTTTGTTCTGACCACCGACATCGACCGCGCGAGGGATCAGCTTCCGACCCTGGGGGTGACCGTCATGGACATCATTGATCCGGTCGAGGCGATCAAGACCCACTTCGGCGGGACTGCCCTTCTGGTGCGTTTCGGCTGAGCTTCGCCGCACTGCGCAAGTTTCAGCATCTTATTTGGAAGACCTCAACCACCCACCTAACCAAGGAGAACAGATGTCAAAGAGAAATCACACACAAGCTGCACCTTCGGACGTCCGGATCTTGAAGGCCGCCGGCTGTCCATCCCTGTCGGGCAAGTCGAAGCTGCGCTACGAGATCGGCGCTAGCCCCGAGGACGAAGTCATGCTGCGGATCTCAGGGAACTCCGCCGCGGGCTACTTCAACGACGACTGGATCCCCTGGACCCGCCTGGTGTCCGTCCTGGAGAAGCACGGTGACAAGCCAATCACCTGCTTCACTCTGGAGCCCCTGCTCAAGGGACGGTCGGCGAACACCTCTGGGTTCCTACTCGCAGCGCTCAAGAACGAGGGCCTGGTGCAGCGGATGGAAACCAACAAGCGGTGCTACGAGAGGCTCGACGGGAAGGCCTTCATCGCTGAGGTGCAGAAGCTGATTGTCTCGTCGGGGACGCCTGGGAAGGCGGTAAAGGCGGTGAAGCCGGTGAAGGTGGCGGCCGCCGTCAAAAAGGCATCCCCCTCGAGGAAGTGATGCGCCGCATCGCTCTCTGACCGGTCCACCAATACCGGGCTGTCCTCACAGCTCGACAAGCAGTCCGGCGCTCTCGGGAGAAGCTTCTGCGCAAGTCCTTGAAGCGCAACGCTTTTCGAAGCCACCTCTGGAGCGTTCAGCCAATACCGGCGCGATACCGAACCAACCGGCTTGGAGTCGACGACTGCCTCGCAACTGAGCCCGCCGCCCCCCCCCCGGTGCATCCCTGCGGCTACCTCATCTAGCGCCCCGCAGTTGGTTATCTAGCAGCTGCTCCTTCTACCCGCCCCCTGCCGCCCCCCCTGCCGCCCCGCCTTCACCGGCTTCACCGGCTTTGTCGCACCAACCTCAGGAGATCACTTGATGGCTTCCATGTTCCTCGCGCTGTGCCTAGGCCTCCTTCTCAGCATGGGCCGGTGGCTCGTCCCGGTCGCCCTTGTGGTGGCCGTCCTCGTGTGCCCCGTCGCTGTCGTCGTCGTACTCCTGACGGTCGGCGGCGCAGCACTCTTCAGAAAGGATCACTGATATGCAACTCGACCCGTTCGTTCTTGACGCGCTTGACCGTGTTCTGTCGTGGGACCTGCCCGAAGACGTGTGCTCTCACGCGATCGGCTCAGAGGCTGCTCACTTGGCAGGACTCGACGTCGACCAGGTTGACCTCGCCGACTGACACGCCTCGCCAGCGCTCGACGGTTAACCCGTCAACACCCACAACACAGCTGCCATCTGGCTGCATTTTTTGTCCGGAGAATTTCATGACCCCGATCTACTGTGAGGAGCTCACCGATCATCAGACCCTTCAGTTCACCGGCCGCGTGTTCGGGCTGCACTTCCCTTTCCGTCTCGAACCGACGATCTGCCAGTTCGCTCGCCACCTGTCGGCGAACTACACCGGCGGCGACTGGCGGTTCTTGGGGCTCAGCAACGGCGGCTTCTTCATGGCGCCTCGTCACGAGGGCCGATTCCGGGTCATCGCGCCGAACGGCCACGACGGAGAGCTGTCGGCTAATGCGTTCGGGATCGTCGCGTGCCTGTACGCGCTGAGTCACCTGTCGTTTGCCGGGGACAATCAGTTCGCGTGGAACTGCGCAGAGCACTTTCACCTGCTGCGGGAGTGGGCGCTAGATCAAACGGAGGCAGGGGCCATCGTGACTGCAATCGATTGAGCGGTCTGGAATCCCCCAGCAAGACGCTCATGATTACGGGAGCTCACAACCGCACGAAAATAAAGCTTTTCAGAGCCCTTGCAACACGATCCCGCTGCGACTAAGATTGCTGTCCCATGCGTGCCGACCTCAGATTACTGCAGCGCCCCAGACAAGCCGCCCAGCCGACGCTTGGCGGTTTTTTTTCGTCTGGAGTTGCTGCAACGTCGCTGCGCATGAGCGCCCCACGCGCATCGGCCGATGTCCCGGAATTCGTCCCGCAGTTGACTCGCTCCCGAACTACCTCCGCGTTGCGAATTTGACGCCCGACCGCGTACTCACGTAGTACCGGTCATCGTCATTGGCGTCTGCCCCGCTGGCAACGGGGAAGCCGCCCCCGCTTTCACTGTTTTTCGCTGCAATTTGAGCAGTGCTAGCGCTAGCTTTGAACAAACTTTGCCGAACTCATTGGAGAAGAAAGAACAAACAGCACAATCTTAGCCATCTCATACAACTTCAATCCTTCCTTGATGCCACCTAGCGCTGTCGCGACTCATACAGGTACGCCATTACGCCACTTAAGGCAAACAGGAGCTTAGCTACGAACTGACGGGCATAGCCCAACTCATCAACAACTTTCTAATATGAACTCCCTTGCAATCGACGGTAGAGCCGAAGACGGCCCCTTCTCCAAAAGCGCCAACGATGCGCACATCATCGACACCTCTTCTCCTGCATCGCTCTCAACCGACCGAAACGAAGGTGGCGAAGCTGGTGAAGGTGGTGTTCTTAACATCTCCAACGCCGACTTCATCGCAGCCGTCATGTCGGGCGTCCCTGAAGGCGCTTCCCCTGCCCTCTGCACGAAGCGCGGCGACCCCACGACGGGAGGATGGCGGGCACTTCCCGCGAAGATTGGCATGACCCAACTGCGCGTCGACCACAACAACTACATGAACTGCGCCAGTTTCCGGCCCGGGGCGGATGGATCGTTCAACGCGCGCAAAGATCGGTTTGCCGCCTGCCATCTGTTCATGCTCGATGACATCGGCACGAAGGTCGCCCACGAGCAACTTTCTGGCTTCGAGCCGACATGGCTGATAGAGACCAGCCCCGGCAACTTCCAGGCCGGGCTGGTTCTTGTCGAGCCGCTCACCAAAGCTGACGAAGCGGCAGCCCTGCTTCTCGCGCTGATCAACGCCGGCCTTTGTGACCCGGGTTCCGCGGGGGCGGCCAGTCGGTGGGCCCGTCTTCCTGAGGGCGTGAACGGTAAGCCTAAGTACCTCGACCAGTCGCATGCGCCATTCCGCTGCCGCCTCGCGGGCTGGAATCCTGCGCGACGCTTCACGGCCAATCAGATCATCGAGCATTTCAAGCTGAGCGTCGCGGATCAAGCGACCGCAGCAAAGCGCTCGCCGGCCGCGCTCGTGAAGGAAACTCAGCAAGTGCTTGTGCCGGCCAAGAAAGAGAACCCGCTGGTCACGGCGCTCAGGGCAAAGGGCCTCTATAAGGCATCGCTCGGCTTGGGCAAGCACGAGATCACTTGTCCTTGGGTTAGTGAGCACACGGACGCCCAAGACGGCGGAACGGTGTACTTCGAGCCCTCGCGCGAGTTCCCATACGGGGGCTTCTGCTGTCAGCACTCACACGGTGGCAACCTGCATATCGGCGACCTGCTCAGACACCTCGGCGTCTCTAAACGTGACGCGCAAAACCTCGACGAGATCTACATCATCAACGGTGAGCTCGATGCTGTTGTTGATGCGGCAGAGGCGAAGCTGGCGGAGGGGGGGGCAACTCTTTCAGTCGGGCGGGATCATTGCCCGCGTCAAGACTGACCCCATCACGGGCGATCCAGCAATCTCGCCGCTCAGTAACCCCGCCTTGACGCGCGAGCTGTCGAGGATCACGGGCTGGCAAAAGTTTGATGGCCGGCTGGGCGATTGGGTCGCGACCGATCCGCCTCATCGGCACGTCCAGGTTCTGCTGGAAGGGCAGGCTTACAAGCACCTTCCGCCGCTTCTCGGCGTCACGCGACAGCCGAACTACCGTGAAACCGACGGTGAATTAGTCATGGAGCCGGGCTACGACGCTATGTCGCAACGCTTTGGCGTGTTCGACGCGCGGCAGTTCACCCTGGGCGCGTCGACGTTCGAAGGGGCAAATGAAGCGCTGGCGTGTCTCATGGAACTGCTGACTGAGTTTCATTTCGTCGGTGAGGCTGATCGGGCGGCGGCACTGGCAGCGATCTTCACGGCCGTCCTTCGGCCGACCCTTGCGCACGCTCCGGCGTTTCATGTTCACGCGTCGACATACGGCAGCGGCAAGACCTACCTGTGCGAGCTGATCGGCGCCTTTGCGGGGCCCGGCGGCAACGCGAAGGTCAGTTACCCCACGACCTCGGAAGAGGCGACCAAATCGGTTCTGTCGCTCCTGCTTACAGGGCCGGCAGTCATCGAGTTCGACGACATGGACACTGATTGGACTCCGCATGGCACGATCAAGCGCATGCTGACCACCGACAAGATCACCGACCGAATCTTGGGTTACAGCAAGGTTGCGACAGTTAGTACGCGAACGTTGTTCCTCGGCTCGGGCAACAACGTTGGTCCGATCCGCGACCTGCTGCGCCGGGTGATCACTATCCACGTCGACCCTCGGTGCGCCACCCCGGCGACGTTGACCTACAGGGGACTACCGGTGGAACGCGTCCGCGAGAACCGAGGGAGCTACGTGGCGATGGTCTTGACCATCATTGAGGCCTGGCGAGCGGCGGGTAGCCCGCGCTCTTCTGCCGAAACGATCGCCAGCTACGGCGGCGCGTGGTCTGACTACTGCCGCCATCCGCTGATGTGGCTCGGCTTGCCCGATCCGGCCACCGCGCTTTTTGAACAGGTGAAGCACGATCCGGATGCTGACGCCCTCTTGGGCCTTATGACCGCGTGGAGGGCCGCGTTCGGGACGAAGCCGACAACTGTGCGGAAGGCTGTTGAAGAAGCCACTTACCAGGCGAGCGAGGCACTGCTCGATGCGATGCGCGAGTTTCCTGTCGAAGAGCGGGGAAACATCAATCGCTCGAAGCTTGGTTGGCTGCTGAAGAAGCTCGCCAATCGGGTTGTCGGTGGTATGGAGTTCCAGAAGGCCGAGGCCGACGGTCGTGTGGCGTGGCGCGTGGTCGACGTGGTGACGCCGGGTTCGCCGACTTTACCGCCTTCGCCGCCTTCGTTGCCTTCAACGAAGCTTGCTGGCCCAGCTGTTGGGACGTCATCTCTCACCGACGACGACCTCGACTTCTGACTTTGGCAGTACTGTGACGGGTCGGTAGACGCTACCGCCTGTCACTCCCTTCTAACCGCAAATTCCGGACCGCAGGAGTGCCGGATCGGCGGAGCTATGCCTGAAACCGCTCATTCGTCATTTTCTTTATCTAAAAAATCAACTTATGGAGCATCAATGCCAATTCTCAAACTCACGCAAGACACCATCACCAACCACCTCAACTGCCCCGCCCCGAAGTCCCGCATCGAGCTCTGTGACACCGAGGTCATCGGCCTGTATATCGAGGTCCGCCTGACCAGCCCCGGCCAGGGCACCTACTACCTGCGCTACAAGGACGCCGCCGGCAAGACCTGCCACCAGAAGATTGCCCGCACGACCGAGATCAGTCTGGCGGACGCTCGGAAGAAGGCTAGGACGCTCAAAGCCGAGATCCAGCTCGGGGCTGATCCTCGCGGTGAGGTGAAGGCCCAGCGAGCCGTCATCACGCTCGACGATTTCTTTGTCAACCACTACTTGCCCTACGCCAAGCCTCGGAAGCGATCGTGGGAGCGGGACGAGGAGCTTTACCGACTGCGCATCAAGGCAGTGTTCGGCGGCAAGCGGCTGAACGAGATCTCTCGGCAGCAGATCCAGACGATGCACACGTCTATCCTCGCCAGCGGTCTGTCACCGGCCACGGCAGATCACCACGTCAAGCTCATCAGGCAGGCGCTCAACCGGGCGATCGAGTGGGACTTTCTCGAAGTGAACCCCGCGGCAAAGGTGCCCCTCTTCAACGTCGACAACAAGGTGGAGAACTACCTGAATGACGACGAGCTGGAGCGCCTGCTGAAGGTTTTGCGGACAGACGCCAACCGGACGGTCTGCAGCATCGCCATGTTCCTGCTGAGCACCGGTTGCCGTCTCAACGAGGCTCTGCGAGCGACCTGGCAGCAGTTCGACCAGGAGACGCGGGTCTGGCGCATTCCTGCCACGAACTCGAAGTCCAAGAGGATCCGCTCGGTGCCTCTGAACGACAGCGCCCTTGAAGTCCTGAAGGCGCTGGACACCGAGGGCGAGTTCGAGCATCTGTTCATCAACCGTCAGACGCAGCGGCCACTGGGCACGATCATGAAGGTGTGGTCGCGCCTCCGGAATCTCGCTGCCCTGCCCCACCTCCGCATCCATGACCTGCGGCACCTGTACGCCTCGTTCCTAGTGAACAGCGGGCGGACGCTCTACGAGGTGCAGCAGATCCTGGGTCACTCAGACCCTTCGGTGACGCAGCGGTACGCGCACCTATCCAGCAAGTCCCTGCAGGCGGCGGCGAATAGCGCTTCTGCAGCCATCACCACGGCCGGCTCAGCGACGAAAGCATCAGAGGCTTCCGTCCCCATCGGCAATCTTGACCCGCAATCACATCAACAACTGATATCAATCTAAGGAGAATCAACAATGAACTACAACACACCTGCCACCACCCATCTCACCGACTCAGAGCGCAAGCTTGCCATGGAAGCTATCGATTCCGTCGCACCTGGCCGCTACACGGCAAAACAGCTTCTCGGAACCGCCTGGTCCACCTTGCAGCGACCTAGACGTTTCGGGAAGTGCTTCAAAGCGTCTGCGATCGCGGGTGAGCTTCCCGGCCTTCGATGGGTCGGGCGCCGCAGCAACAAGAGTCTGCTGTATGAGGTCGCGATACGGCCTGAAGTGCGGACGCAGCGCTTGAAGGGCGGAATGATGGCCGTGCGTGGCTTCCTTCCTCGCGCAACAGACTTGCCACTTCTCCAAGTCTGAGGGACTGCCCCTTACGTAGTGCGATGAATGACGGTGGGCCACTGCATCAACCCAGGGGCCCACCTACCCCGTTCACGCATGTATGACTTATTTCCCGAAACCAGTCGCGCCTTCTTCACAACCTATGTCCGAATCGACACTAATCAACAAAACCGAAGAGATCATCAATGACGAACTATTGCCGGCCGGCCGAGAGACGGCTTAACAGAAACGAGCTCGCCTTCGTGCTGAATTCCGTCAAGGCGCATTCGCCGGGCCTGTACACGCTCAAACAGCTACTTGCCGAGACATGGACAGCTCAGCCTCGTCCCAGAGCCTACGGGAAGTGGTTCAAGGCTTGGCGTGCGCAAGCAGGCAACGCGCGGCCGGTGAGGCCCCAAGCTCAGAAAACTAGTCGCTCGCGCCTACGTCTCGCTGAGGTACAGAGGCGCGTTCCTTAGTGAAACAGACCTACTGCCAGCTCCGCCCAGACGAGAGCCAGGCCGACAGCGATTGCAACGATTGCCCCGATTCGTTGTGAGCGACGGGTGAGAAACCTAAACGCGACCACAACGCTCGACCCCGCGCCAAATAGCAGGACGCCGGCAACGAGAAAGTCACCTGCGCCCCACGACACTTCTGGCGTGAACTGCATCGCGACAGCGTTGAGAATCAACACTACCAGTGCCGCCCCGGCAACCATGAGCAGCGGCTTCAACAAAGGACGGGACGTTTCCATCGGGTCTCCTAGGACCATGACGCTGCCGCCGGGGGAGGCGTCAACTATTGCTATTGTTGCCGATTCGTCCGCAACCCTTGTTGGTTGCGACTGAAGAGTGCAGATCGGCGGTGCAAGACAGTTACTTGTGGCCCTTGATAGCCGCTACCGGCCATGAGGGCTAGTTTCGGCCATACGCGGTCGCCCCTGCTGCGAAGGAGACGACAGTGGTAAGGGATTGCCGAAAGTGTCTTCTGAGAACGCGACGGCAACCCAGCGGCGCTTCCCTCTGGCGTCTGCGATGCGGGAGGTGTCGGCCCGCGAGCTTTTCCCGATCAACGAGCCCGTTGGACGCTACGCACTGCGGCTAATGCGTAGGCCTGGGCTACTTTCGATTCACGAGCTGGGCGACGTCCCGTTTCGGACGGAATGGCCAGCGTCGAGCGGCTGCGTCATATGCATCTTCCTCGTAAAGAAAGGTTCAGGTCGAGGCAGAGGTGGACCGGCAGTGGCGCGACGGTGAGCTGTGAACTTGGAGAAGCGTGAGGGCCAGATCCCGGCCATTAGCGGACCTCCCGCACTTCGCGTCAAGAGCGACGCTCAAACTTGGGTGCCGCTGGTTTTCGGTTCTAGCAGGACCAGCGAATTCCCACAGAGGATCGGGCAATACGCCGCTCGCGGGACTGGCATTCGAGGCGTTTACTTGTACTTTGGCACGAACACCCAGGAAGCTGGACGCAATGAAACTCACATTACTGATGTTCTCCGCGGCGCTCGGCGGTTGCGCTGGAGCAATTACCGGCGCCGATGGCCTTAGCGGTCCGACCATACGTACTGTCAGTGAAGGCGAACAGCCGATTCAACCGGGCATGACCCGCTCGGAAGTGGTACGGCGCCTCGGCTTTCCCTATTACCAGTTCGGTGTGCGGCAGGACAACGCTACGGTCTGGAACTACCGGATGCGATACGGTTCCTGCTTGATCTATCAAGTCAGCGTTCTCCCTAACGGAATTGTCAAAGACGCCGGCGAAGCTTCCGATCCGGCTTGTGACCGACCGGAGCGGCGTCGCTGGTAACTCACAAGATTTCGCCTCGGCCTGACCTCGACAGGATCATCGGCGATACGGGTTGTGCGGGCGGCGGTCGTAACGGTTTGGCGTGCCGTCGCCGTCTCGATCCCGGTCGTACCGATTCGGCACGCCGTCGCGGTCCCGATCGTGAACGTAACGCTGTTGACTTACGTGCGGGGGCACCACCACGCATGCGCTTAGGAAGGTCAGCGCCGCAGCGCTGATACCAACGAGGAGGACGCGCTTGAACATTGAGTTTCTCCTAAATGTCGAGCCGACTGTGCCCGGGGCCATCCGCCTCGGGCTTGACCTGGACGACCGATAGATAAGAGCTGGCGCAGCTCAACACAATCGGCGGCAAACCCTCAACTGAGAAAGAAGGAGCCCCGTCGGAGCGGAGCTGTCTGAGTCACGTGTGTCGACACAAATGGCGAATCTCCGCATTCGGTTGCGGAGCGCTATTACCAGCGTTTCCCGGAACTGACACCGAACGTGACCCGGCCGACTACTTCGGCTGCGAGGCCTTGATCGGCGCGGTGGCCTCGCCAGCTGGCGTTAGTTCTCCGGCACGGCGCGCAGCCTTGGTGTCGGCCTTCACGTCTGAACGGCTCTCATTGCTACCCACCGGCGCTTCCTTGTTAGTGCCCGGCTTCGGGGTCATGGCAGCAGGCAGCGGCTGTTGGCCCGCCGGAACGAGCGTGCCGGCACGTCGAGCGTCTTTCGTCTCGTCCTTGACCGCAGCGCGCGACTTCGTGCTCGGAGTGGGCTTCTCCTGGTTGGCCCCGGGACGGACGGCAGCGTCTGCAGGCAGCGGCTTTTCGCCGGCCGGGGGAGTCGTGGTTTGCGCGTGCGCGCTGACGGACGTGAGCGCGGCAGTGGCCATGGCCACGCTAACGAGCTGGAATCGGTTCATCACGAAGTTCCTTTGTAGGTTGTTGGGTCGGACGTTTCCGAGCCACATTCGCATCCTTGCCTCGCGTCCCATTGGGCCTCGTCAGCGCGACGCGGCGCCCGATGTAGGACGCAGCGATGAACGTTGGTGTCATATGACGTAGGCGCGCACGTCCGCGAGATCATGGCGCGCCGCAAGCACAGCAAAAGGCCGAGGTGGGGGCCACTCCCAAGTCGAAGGGCCCCGTTTGCCTTCCGTTCGGCTGGTGCAGGGGGCTCTTAATCGGGCCAGCGTCCCTCTGCCTGTATGCCGTGCTGAGTGGCCTGCGGGCTTCGTCGCCCTCGTCCCCAGTACGCGGCCTCCAGTTCCTCACTTTCGAGCCC
>LNAP01007842.1_pt1 | contig 14429 bp, 11 predicted proteins | sample 602601 | NCBI WGS metagenome assembly LNAP01 (sample SAMN02440304, study PRJNA202911) | soil metagenome | biome: Subtropical and temperate rainforests or woodlands; isolation source: soil samples (1 kg each in a 20% v/v slurry with milli Q water) were... ...
GGCCCGGGGCGGCCTGGCCGCGGCGCGCGATGTGGTGCCTTCGCGCCGCGCCGCGATGCTGGGCGCATTGGGCTTTTCGTTGCTGAACCCCCACTTCTGGCTGGACATGGTGGTGGTCGGCTCGCTGGCGCACGGGTTCGACGACGCCCGCATGGCGTTTGCCGCCGGCGCCTTCACCGCCAGCCTGTTGTGGCTGGCCGTGCTGGGCATCGGCTCGCGCCTGTTTGCCCCCTTTTTTGCCAGCGCGTCGGCCTGGCGTGTCCTGGACGGCATCATCGCCGTGGTCATGGCGGCACTGGCGGTCAGCCTGGCGATCAAGGGCGTCTAAGCCCGCCCGGCCTTTTCCCGGGCAAGGCGGCGCAACCGGAGCGCGCGCCGCCATCACTTTTATAATGCCCCGTTGCCACTTTTTCGTCGGGCGCACGGCCGGCCCGCCAGACGATCATGCGCGGACCCTCCCCCTCTAAAGATGTGCGCCTGCCCCCGCTGGCCGCCATCCAGGCGTTCGAAGCCGCGGCCCGGCTGGGCTCGTTCGAGCGCGCCAGCGAAGAACTCTTCGTCACCGCCAGCGCCATCGGCAAGCGGATCGCCGCGCTGGAAGCGTTGCTGGACGTCTCGCTCTTCATCCGCAGCAGCCGCGGCACCACCCTCAGCGCAGCCGGACGCGACTACCTCAACCAGGTGCGCACCGCGCTGGACCTGCTGTCCGACGCCTCGCTGCACAAGCGCGGCGAACCCAAGCCCGAACCGTTGCGCGTCGTCTCCACGCCCACGTTCGCCCGCCAGGTGTTGATTCCCTATCTGCCCGGGTTCACGGCGGCGCATCCCGACGTGGAACTGGAAATCATGCTGTCGATTCCCTACCTGGACATCATGCCGCCCAACGCGGACGTCTGGATACGGTTCGGCAGCGGCAAGTATCCCGGCCTGCAGGCGCGGCAACTCACGGCCGACCCGGTGTTTGCCGTGTGCTCGCCGTCGTACCTGGCCAAGCACGGTCCGTTCCATCATCCCGCCGACCTGGGCCCCGCCGGCCTGCTGCGGTGCCCGATGGAGCCCTGGCGTCCGTGGCTGGACGCCGCCGGACTGGACTGGCCCGAGCCCTCGCGCGGTGTCTGGCTGGTGGATCTGGGCATGATGCTGGCCGCCGCGCGCGCCGGCCAGGGCCTGGCGCTGACCCGCCGCACCCTAGCCGCCGAATGGCTGGACGAAGGCAAACTGGTGCGCGTGCTGGACATCGAGATCCCTGGCGAATCCCAGTACTACCTGTGCACCGAAAGCGCGCGCCCCCCGGGCCGTGCGGTCCAAGCGTTTTCCCTATGGCTGGAAGACGTGTGCAAACAGGCATCCCAATGGCCACGCGGCCTGCCGGCCGGTCAGGAATAAATTTCCAGTGATGGGCGGAACGAATTTCCGCACGCTTGGGCGCCACGCTGGCTAGCATGCGGCGAACGTGGCCGGCCCGGCGCGGCATCGCAACGCCTGGCCGCGCCCCGTGCGCCTGTACTAGGTATTTACGCGCAAAGCGCCCACCGGGTCAGATTCGCGTAAGCGATTAAGCAGACAGTCACAACACGCAAGACAGGAGAGCGCCGCAGCAATCGATTCCCGCCGCCTGGCGCCGGCACACGGTTTTCCACGCAGTTCATCTAATTACAACGGAGACATCCATGGATTTTCGTTTGAAGCTGCTCGCAGGAACCCTTGCATTTGCCGCATCGGCCGCCTCTTACGCCGCCGACCCGATCAAGATCGGCGTGGCCGGCCCCTACACCGGCGGTTCCTCATCCATGGGCGTGAGCATGCGTGATGGCGTGCGGCTTGCCATTGAAGAAATCAACAAGAATGGCGGCGTGCTCGGACGCCAGCTGGTGGCCGTCGAACGCGACGACGAAGCCAAGAACGAACGCGGCGTGCAGATCGCCCAGGAATTGATCAACAAAGAACAGGTAGCGGCCACGGTCGGCTACATCAATACGGGCGTGGCGCTGGCCTCGCAGCGCTTCTACCAGGAAGCCAAAATCCCGGTCTTCAACAACGTGGCCACCGGCAGCGTGATCACGCACCAGTTCAAGGCCCCGGAATTCCCCGACAACTACGTGTTCCGCAACGCGGCGCACGACAGCATCCAGGCCCCGATGATCGTGGAAGAAGCGATCACCCGCCGCGGCTACAAGAAAGTGGCGATTCTGGCCGACTCCACCAACTACGGCCAGTTGGGCCGCGAAGACCTGGAAAAGGCCCTGAGCGCCAAGGGCATCAAGGCCGTCGCCGTCGAGAAATTCAACATCAAGGACGTCGACATGACGGCCCAGCTGTTGAAGGCCAAGGCCGCTGGCGCCGAGGCCGTGCTGACCTACGGCATCGGCCCGGAACTGGCCCAGGTCGCCAACGGCATGACCAAGCTGGGCTGGAAGGTGCCGATCATTGGCAGCTGGACCCTGTCGATGGCCAACTACATCGACAACTCGGGCACGAACGGCGAAGGCGCGCGCATGCCGCAGACCTTCATCCAGGACCCGGACACCCCCAAGCGCAAGGCCTTCATCGACGCCTACCTGGCCAAGTTCAAGCCCAAGAACAACCGCATCGATTCACCGGTGTCGGCGGCCCAGGGCTACGACTCGATCTTCCTGTTGGCCGCGGCCATCAAGCAGGCCAACTCCACCGACGGCCCGAAGGTCCGCGAGGCGCTTGAAAACCTGCAGACGCCAGTGGAAGGCGTGGTGATGACCTACAACAAGCCGTTCACCCACGACAACCACGACGCCATCACCGCGAAGGAAGTGGTCATCGGCGAGGTCAAGGCCGGGCGCGTCGTCAAGGCCAACTGATCGGCCCGCTCCCGAATCGGCCGCGGCGCTTCCCCACCGGGGGCGCCGCGGCGGACCGGCAATGCCGCTTTCGCGGCCGCTTCGATCATGCCCTTTCCCGCTTCATGTGATGCAGGTGGCGCGCAGCGCCTTGGACAACTGAACACCGCGTTCCGCGGGCGTTGCCTGGAATGGAACGCCGGCGTTATGAAAACACACCCATGATTCTTCTACAGCTTATCTATAGCGGTATCGCGCTAGGCATGATCTATGCCGTCATCGCGTTCGGATACCAGCTTACGTTCGCCACATCGGGCACCTTGAACTTCGGCCAGGGCGAAGCCTTGATGCTGGGCGCGTTGGTCGGACTGACGTTGGTCGGCCTGGGCGTGAACTATTGGGTCATGATCCCCATCGTTTGCATTTTCGGTTTCGCGCAAGGGGCGTTGGTCGAACGGGTGGGCGTGCGGCCGGCCATCAAGACACGATCGGAATTCGGCTGGATCATGGCCACCATCGCCTTGGGGATCATCTTCAAGAACGTGGCCGAGAACATCTGGGGCCGCGACGACCTGCGCTTCCCGTCGCCGCTGCCCGAAGCGCCGATCCAGGTGTTCGGCGCGAACGTGCTGCCCATGGAGCTGCTTGTCGTCTTCGGCGCGCTGGGCATGATGATCCTGGTAGAAATCTTCAACCGCAAATCCATCTACGGCAAGGCCTTCGTCGCCACCTCCAATGACCGCGACGCGGCGGGATTGATGGGTATCAACACCGGCATGGTGATCACGTTTTCCTATGCGCTGTCGTCGTTGACGGCGGCATTCGCCGGCGTCCTGGTGGCGCCGTTGACGCTGACCGGCGCCACCATGGGCGCGGTGTTGGGCCTTAAGGCATTCGCCGTGGCGATCATCGGCGGCCTGTCCAGCGGGATGGGCGTGGTGGTGGGCGGGCTGATCCTGGGGATCGCCGAAACGACCACCGGTTTCTATCTTTCGACGGGGTACAAAGACGTGCCGGGGTTGGTGTTGCTGCTGCTCGTTCTGACCTTCAAGCCCGCCGGCCTGTTCGGCAAGACCGCGATCAAGAAGGTGTAAGCGATGAAACCCCTGCACCTATTGCTCTCTGTCGTCGCTGTGGCGTGCCTGGCCGCCGTGCCGCTGGGCGTGACCAACACGTACTACCTGCATTTGGTCGAAACGATCATGATCTATTCGATCCTGCTGTTCGGGCTCGATATCGTGGTGGGCTACACCGGCCAGGTGTCGCTGGGCCATGCCGGGCTGTTCGGCATCGGCTCGTACGTCGCGGGCGTGCTGTTCTTCCATCTGCAGATGCCCATCTGGGTGATCCTTCCCGCCGCCATCCTGATCGCGGCGGCGTTTGGCGCGGTGCTGGCGCTGCCCGCGCTGCGGGTCACCGGTCCGTATCTGGCCATGGTGACGCTGGCGTTCGGCACCATCATCCAGATCCTGATCAACGAGATGACCTTCATGACCGAAGGCCCCTTGGGCATCAAGATCCCCAAGCCGTCCATCGGCGGGCACATCCTGACGAAAAGCGAGTACTTCTGGCTGGTGGGCGCGCTGCTGGTGATCTCGCTGATTGTGGTGCACCGCATCCTGAAGTCGCACCTGGGCCGTTCGTTCGAGGCCTTGCGCGACAGTCCGATCGCCTCTGACTGCATGGGCGTGTCGGTCTACCGGCACAAAGTGTTCGCCTTCGTGATCAGCGCCGGTTTTGCCGGCCTGGCGGGCGCGCTGTACTCGTATTCCGAGCAGTACATCTCGCCCAACACGTACAACTTCGAACTGACCATCCTGTTCCTGCTGGCCATCATCATGGGGGGCCGCAAGAGCCGCATGGGCGCCCTGCTGGGCGCCTCCATCATCGTGCTGCTGCCCAAGATGCTGGACGACATCGGCACGTTCCGGCTGATCGCCCTGGCGGTGGCCATCCTGGTGACCGTGGGCAGCGTCATTGCGGTGTCCAAGGGCCGGGCCGATCCCCGGCGCGTGGTGGTGCCCGTGGTCGGCACCATCGTGCTGGCGGCCTTCTCGTATTGGCTGGACGCCGTCACCGACTGGCGCCTGACCATCTTCGGCGCCATGATCCTGTTTGTCGTGTACTACCTGCCCGACGGCATCGTCGGCTTCGTTCGCAACCTGTTCTTCTCGAACCGCCGCGCGGCGCTGTCGGTGAAGTCGGACCTGGTGAAGGAGCAAGAGGCCGTGCCCGATGCCGTGGCCGGCAAGGGCGAAACGCTGCTGACGGCCAAGCGCGTGCTGATGCAGTTCGGCGGGCTGAAAGCGCTGAACGAGGTGGACCTGACCATCAAGCGCGGCACTATCCATGGCCTGATCGGCCCTAACGGGTCCGGCAAGAGCACCATGATGAACGTGCTGACGGGCATCTACGTGCCCACCGCCGGCGCGGTGGAATTTTCGGGCAAGTCGCTGGTCGGACTGGCGCCCGCGGACATCGCGGCCGCCGGCATCGCCCGCACGTTTCAGAACGTGCAGCTGTTTGGCGAGATGACCGCGCTTGAAAACGTGCTGGTGGGCCTGCACCACACCTTCACCACGGGGCTGGCCGGCATCGCGCTGCGCACACCGAAGTGGAAGGGCGAAGAGCAAGGCGCCCGGGCCCGCGCGATGGCGCTGCTGGAGTTCGTCGGCCTGGAATCGCTGGCCAACGAAGAGGCCCGCAACCTGCCCTACGGCAAGCAGCGCCTGCTGGAAATCGCCCGCGCGCTGGCGCTGGACCCGCAGTTGCTGCTGCTGGACGAGCCCGCGGCCGGCCTGACCGCGCCCGACATCGTCGAGTTGCTGGCCATCATCCGCAAGGTTCGCGACCACGGCATCACGCTGATCCTCATCGAACACCATATGGATGTGGTGATGGGGGTGTGCGACACCGTGTCGGTGCTGGACTTCGGCCAGAAAATCGCCGAAGGCCTGCCGAACGAAGTGCAAAGCAACGCCAAGGTTATCGAGGCGTATCTCGGCGGCGCGCCCGCCTGACGCCAAGAGGACAACAAGATGCTATCGATCAAGAATCTGGAAGCAGGTTACGGCAAGGTCAAGGTGCTTCACGGCATCAGCATGGAGGTACCGAAGGCGAAGGTCGTGACGCTGATCGGCTCCAACGGCGCCGGCAAGACCACCACGATGCGGGCGCTGTCCGGCATGATCCGCCCCACCGCGGGCGAGGTCACGCTTAGCGGCAAGCGCATCGACGGCCTGGAATCCCACCGCATCGCGCGGCTGGGCCTGGCCCATTCGCCGGAAGGCCGCCGCGTGTTCCCGACCCTGTCCGTGACCGACAATCTGTTGCTTGGCGCGTTCCCGCGCCTGACCGGCAGCCGCCCCAAAGGCGACGTGCAGGCCGACCTGGGGCGCGCCATGGACCTGTTCCCGCGCTTGAAGGAGCGCCGCGAACAGCTGGCCGGCACCTTGTCCGGCGGCGAGCAGCAAATGCTGGCCATGGCCCGCGCCGTGATGCTGAACCCAGAACTGGTGCTGCTGGACGAACCGTCCATGGGACTGGCGCCGATCCTGGTAGAGGAAGTATTCCGGATCATCGCCCGGCTGAAGGACGAAGGCGTCACGATGCTGCTGGTGGAACAGTTCGCGGCGGCGGCGTTGAATGTGGCGGACTACGGGTACGTGCTGGAGAACGGGCGCATTTCCGTGCATGGCAGCGCGGAGAAGCTACGAGATGATCCGGCGGTGGTTGCTGCTTATCTTGGGGGTGGGCATTAGAGGGGGTTTTTTTGTGCGGGTGGTGGTTTTTTTGGACCGCCCGGCACGTGGGTGGCCTGGGGTGCGCGGGTCAACGATTGCGGTCCGGAGCCTTCGCTCCGGACTGCCCCCTTGTCATCTTCGTTGCGGCCTGCGGCCGCTGCCTTCAGATTCCCTCGGGCTTATCGACTCCCCGCGCACCCCAGGCCACCCACGCGCCGGGCTCCGATAGTTGCAATCTCATTGCAGCTGGGACGAACCGTGTGCTCTGGCTTCGGATCAATGGTGGGGTGTGGTGGAGCATCTTGCGGGGCCCGCCCCAGGCCGGCCGCGCGGGCGGCCTTGTGGGGCTTACGCGGCGTCTTGCGTCGTGGTTAAAGATCAGACGATCGTCAACGTCACATCGATATTCCCACGCGTCGCATTCGAGTACGGGCAAACGATATGCGCCGCCGCCACCAGCTTCTCGGCCAACTCACGCTCCATTCCCGGCAACGAAATCTTCAATTCGACTTCGATGCCGAATCCCGTCGGGATGGCCCCGATGCCGACGATGCCGTTCACCGACACGTCCGACGGGATGGCGATCTTGTCGCGGCCGCCGACGAACTTCATCGCGCCCAGGAAGCAAGCCGAATAGCCCACGGCGAACAGTTGTTCGGGATTGGTGCCGGCCGCGCCCGCGCCGCCCAGTTCGCGCGGCGTCGTCAGTTTGACGTCCAGATTGCCGTCGTCGCTGACGCCACGGCCTTCACGGCCGCCGGTGGCGGTGGCATTGGCGCGGTAGAGAACTTTTTCGATAGACATGATGCGTTTCCTTTATTGAAAGTTGAACTGCCTCGCCTGACGGGCCCTCCCGCCGCGGCGCTTACCGATATCCTGCGGACCTGCTTAAAACCGAATAGCACGCGATTACATCGTGCGCTATATATTAGACCGGATGATGACACGCATCACCCTTCCCTTCAAAGACTGTCGACCAGCTTCTCTCGCAGCGCATGCAGCGTCTTCATCATGCCCTGCGCCTCGTCCAGCGTGCACTGCGCGGCGCCCGCGATGGCGGGCGGGATCGCTTGCGCCCGCTCCCGCAAATCGCGGCCTTCCTCGGTCAGCGACACGATCACCTGGCGCTCGTCGTCCACGGCACGCTTCCGGCTGACCCGTCCCGCCGCTTCCAGGCGCTTCAACAGCGGCGTCAGCGTCGCGGAATCCAGGAACAGGCGGTCGCCGATATCCGTCACCGTAATCTCGTCACCTTCCCACAGCACCAGCATCACCAGATACTGCGGATAGGTCAGGTCCAACCCGCGCAGCAGCTTGCGGTACACCTTGCTCATCGCCAGCGACGTCGAGTACAGCGCGAAGCACAGCTGGCTATCCAGCAGCAGCGGATTCAATGCGCCTTTGGGTTTGGATCTGGATTTCATTGTGCAATATTAAATAGCGCACTATTTATCGTCAAGCGTTTTTTTCTTGGGAATTTGCGCGCCTCAGGCCGTCTGTTCGCCCTCGACCGTGCTGCGGTCGGACCCGTACAGTTTCAGGCCATCCAGATCCAGCACGCGGACGGCGCCGTATTCCACGTTCAGCAGGCCCGCCTCTTCCAGCTTGCGCAGCGCCTGGTTCGCGCGCTGGCGCGATACCCGGGCCAGATAGCCGACTTCTTCTTGCGTAATCGTCAGCCGCATCCCCATGCCCGGATACAGCAAAGGGTTGAAGAGCTCGGCCAGGCAGCGCGCCACGCGGGCGTCGGGATCCAGCAGCCGGTCGTGCTCCGCCTTGCCGATGAACTGCGCCACCCGCTCGTTCAGTTGATGGAGCAGATAGCGGTTGAAGGGGATGCTGGTATCCAGCAACCAGTCGAACGTAGGGGCCGGCAGGCGCGCCACCACCGAATCGCGCAGCGCGACGATGTCGTATTTGCGGACTTCGCGTTTCAGCAACGAGCCTTCGCCGATCCAGCCGCCGGCGGGCACGCCGGTCAGCGAGGCGACTTTGCCCTCGGCATTGCCGACCGACACCTTGACCAACCCGGCCAGTACGCCGATCCAAGCTTGGGCGAGTTCGCCTTTGCGCTCTATGATCGATCCGGCAACGACTTGCTGCACGGTCAGGTCCCGTTCGACGCGCATCTGCTGTTCCGCATTGAGCAAGCGAAACCAGGCCGCGGCAAGTTGCAGGGAGTCGGCTAGCTGCATCGGGAATACCCTAAAAGTTCCTTGAATGTCGCGATGGTGACAGTTGGTAGCAACCCAACCTTATACCTTAACTAAAACCAACTGGTCAAGCCCTTCATCGCCACTACCGCTCCCGCGGAGGTCAGGCGCGATGTGCCCAAACCGGAGGAGACAACGTGGCACATTCATCGCCCGCATCTGCACAGGTGCCGGCGGCGCTGGACACCTTTCCAGCGCTGCTGTTCGCGCATGCCGAAGTTCGCGGGTCGCGGCCCGCGATACGTGAAAAAAATCTGGGGATCTGGCAAACCCTTACGTGGTCCGACGTGGCGGCGCATGTCCGCCATGTGGCGAACGGCCTGGCCTCGCTGGGCATCCGCCCCGGCATGCACGTGGCCGTCATCGGAGAGAACCGGCCACGCCTGTATATGGCGATGATGGCGGCGCAGTCGCTGGGCGCGATCCCCGTGCCGCTCTACCAGGATGCCGTCGCGCAAGAGATGGTCTACGTGCTGCAAGACGCCGAGATCAGCGTGGCCGTCGTGGAAGACCAGGAACAGGTCGACAAGATGCTGGAAGTGCGCGAGCAATGCCCGGCCTTGCAGCACGTGGTGTTCGACGATCCGCGCGGCCTGCGCCATTACTCGGACCCCATGCTGCTGTCATATGAACAGCTAGAAACGCGGGGCCAGGAATACGCCGCCCAGCACCCGGATTTTCTTTCCCGCGCCATCGCCGCCGTGCAGCCGCACGACCCGGCCGCCATGTTCTATACCTCGGGCACCACCGGCAAACCGAAGGGCGTGGTGCTGACGCACCATGCGCTGATCGACCGCGCGCGCGCCGTGTCCGACATGGAAAAGCTGACCGACCAGGAAGACGTGCTGGCGTATCTGCCGCCCGCATGGATCGGCCAGAACATGTTCTCGTACACCCAACTGCTGGTCACGGGCTTCACCGTGAACCATCCCGAATCGCCCGACACGGTGTCGATCGACATGCGCGACATCGGGCCGACCTACTATTTCGCGCCGCCGCGCGTGCTGGAAGGTTTGTTGACCCACGTGATGATCCGCATGGAAGACGCCGGTTTCATCAAGCGCAAACTGTTCGGCGCCTGCATGAACCTGGCGCGCCGCGTCGGCACCAAGATTCTGGACGGCGAATCCGTCAACGCCTGGGACCGCCTGCGCTACGCGCTGGGCAACGCGCTGATCTACGGCCCGCTACGCAATGCGCTGGGCATGAGCCGCGTGCGCGTGGCCTACACCGCCGGCGAAGCCATCGGCCCCGATCTTTTTGTCTTCTACCGCTCTATCGGCATCAACCTGAAGCAGTTGTACGGTTCGACCGAAACGTCCGTGTTCGTCTGCGTGCAGCCCGACGGCCACGTGCGCGACGACACCGTTGGCCCGCCCGTGGCCGGCGTCGAGATCCGGGTGGCGGACAACGGCGAGATCCTGGTCAAAAGCCCGGGCCTCTTCAAGGAGTACTACCGCAATCCCGACGCCACGGCCGAGGCGCGCAGCGCCGACGGCTGGTTCCACACGGGCGACGCGGGCTATCTGGACACCGACGGCCAACTGAAGATCATCGACCGCGCCAAGGATGTGGGCAAGCTGGCCAACGGCAGCCTGTTCGCGCCCAAGTACATCGAGAACAAGCTGAAGTTCTTCCAGCACATCAAGGAAGCCGTGGCCTTCGGCGCGGACCGCGAAGACGTCTGCGCCTTCATCAACATCGACCTGGAAGCCGTGGGCAACTGGGCCGAGCGGCGCGGGCTGCCCTACGCTGGCTACACCGACCTGGCCGCCAAGGACGAGGTCTACCAACTGATCGCGGAATGCGTCGAGCAGGTCAACGCCGACCTGGCCACCGACCCGAAACTGTCGGCCTCGCAGGTCAGCCGCTTCCTGATCCTGCACAAGGAACTGGACCCGGACGACGACGAATTGACGCGCACGCGCAAGGTGCGCCGCGCCTTCATCGCGCAGAAATACGGCGTGCTGATCGACGCGCTGTTCGGCGGCAAGCAATCGCAGTTCATCGAGACCGAAGTGAAGTTCGAAGACGGACGCTCCGGCAAGATCTCGGCCGATCTGAAGATCCGATCCGTCAAGACGTTCCCCGCCATCACCGCCAAGGCCGCGTAGAGATCATGAGCAACAACGACCGCGACCAGCGTATCGGCGACGTCATGCTGGACATGCAGAACATCTCCTTGTCCTTTGGCGGCGTCAAAGCGCTGACGGACATTTCCTTCAATGTGCGCGAGCACGAGATCCGCGCCATCATCGGCCCCAACGGCGCGGGCAAGAGCTCGATGCTGAACGTCATCAACGGCGTCTACACGCCGCAGCAGGGCAGCATCGCGTTCCGGGGCGAGCGTTTCTCGAAGATGAACCCGCGCCGCGCCGCCGAAATGGGCATCGCGCGCACGTTCCAGAACCTGGCCCTGTTCAAGGGCATGAGCGTGCTGGACAACATCATGACGGGCCGCAACCTGCGCATGAAGTGCGGGCTGCTGTCGCAGGCGTTCCGCCTGGGGCCGGCCGAGCGCGAAGAAACCCGGCATCGGGAATTCGTCGAGAACATCGTCGACTTCCTGGAAATCCAGGCCTATCGCAAGACACCGGTAGGACGCCTGCCCTACGGCCTGCAAAAGCGCGTGGACCTGGGCCGTGCGCTGGCGATGGAGCCGCGCCTGCTGCTGCTGGACGAGCCGATGGCCGGCATGAACATCGAGGAGAAGCAGGACATGAGCCGCTTCATCCTGGATGTGAATGACGAATTTGGCACGACGATCGTGCTGATCGAGCACGACATGGGCGTGGTCATGGATATTTCCGACCGCGTGGTGGTGCTGGACTACGGCAAGAAGATCGGCGACGGCCGCCCGGACGAAGTCCGCGCGAACGAAGACGTCATCAAAGCCTACCTCGGCGTGTCGCACTAAGGCGGACAGACATGGGATTTTTTCTAGAGACCTTATTCGGCGGCTTGATGAGCGGCATGATGTATGCGCTGATCGGCCTGGGCTTCGTGCTGATCTTCAAGGCATCGGGCGTCTTCAACTTCGCTCAGGGCGCGATGGTGCTGGTTGCCGCCTTGTCCATGGCGCGCTTCTCGGAGTGGATACCGCGCTGGCTCGGCTTTGACAACATGATCCTGGCGAACGTGCTGGCGTTCATCGTCAGCGCCATCGTGATGTTCCTGCTGGCCGTCGCCATCGAGCGCTTCGTGCTGCGTCACCTGGTCAACCAGGAAGCCACGACCTTGCTGATGGCCACGCTGGGCATCAGCTACTTCCTTGACGGCCTGGGCCAGATCACGTTTGGCAGCTCGGTGTATTCCATCAACGTGGGCATGCCCAAGGATCCGCTGATGATCCTGGACACGGTCTTCGAAGGCGGATTGCTGATCAACCTGGAAGATCTGACGGCGGCGGTCATCGCGGCGTTGCTGGTGGCCACGCTGGCGCTGTTCTTCCAATACACCTCCACCGGCCGCGCGCTCCGCGCGGTGGCCGACGATCACCAGGCCGCGCAATCCATCGGCATCCCGTTGAACCGCATCTGGGTGATCGTGTGGTGCGTGGCAGGCCTGGTTGCGCTGGTGGCGGGCATTATCTGGGGATCCAAGTTCGGCGTGCAATTCACGCTGTCCACCGCGGCGCTGCGTGCGTTGCCGGTCGTGATCCTGGGCGGGCTGACGTCGGTGCCGGGCGCCATCCTGGGCGGCCTGATCATCGGCGTGGGCGAAAAACTGTCCGAGGTTTACCTGGGGTCGCTCGTGGGCGGCGGTATCGAAATCTGGTTCGCCTATGTGCTGGCGCTGGTGTTCCTGCTGTTCCGTCCGCAAGGGCTGTTCGGCGAGAAGATCATCGACCGCGTGTAAACCACCAGGCCCTCTAGGATAAAAACATGTTCTATCGCGAAAACGGCCAATTCAAGACCAGCTACCGGGCCGATCAGCAGATCTTCCCAATCCGCCAGGACCGCATCTTCATCTGGCTGCTGCTGGCGGTGGCGTTCATCGCCGTGCCGGCGCTGTCGTCCGACTATCTGCTGCGCGCCATCCTGATCCCGTTCCTGATCCTGTCGCTGGCCGCGGTGGGCCTGAACATCCTGGTCGGCTATTGCGGCCAGATCTCGCTGGGTACCGGCGCCTTCATGGCGGTGGGCGCGTATGCGGCCTGGAACTTCGGCGTCCGCTTCCCCGGCATGCCGCTGGTTGCCCAGATCTTGCTGGGCGGGTGCTTCGCCACCATCGTGGGCGTGATCTTCGGCATCCCCAGCCTGCGCATCCGGGGGCTGTACCTGGCGGTGGCCACGCTGGCCGCGCAGTTCTTCGTGGACTGGGCGTTCCTGCGCATCCCGTTCTTCACCAACTACTCGTCGTCGGGCAACGTGTCGGTGCCGCCGCTCACGGCGTTTGGGCTGCCGGTGCAATCGGCGATGGAAAAGTACCTGTTCGTGCTGATCCTGGTGGTGATTTTCAGCCTGCTGGCCAAGAACCTGGTGCGCGGCGCGATCGGCCGGCAATGGATGGCAATTCGCGACATGGACGTTGCGGCATCAGTCATCGGCATCCGCCCGATGTACGCGAAGCTCACCGCATTCGCGGTCAGTTCGTTCATCGTCGGCGTGGCCGGCGCCTTGTGGGGCTACATCCATCTGGGTTCGTGGGAGCCGCTGGCGTTCGACCTGACGCGTTCGTTCCAGTTGCTGTTCATGGTGATCATCGGCGGGCTGGGTTCGATCATCGGCAGCTTCTTCGGCGCGGCCTTCATCGTGCTGGTGCCCGTCGCGCTGTCGAACATCCCGCATGCGCTGGGCATCCCGCTGTCGGTGGACACCGCCGCGCACATCGAACACATGGTGTTCGGCGCGCTGATCGTGTTCTTCCTGATCGCCGAGCCGCACGGGCTGGCGCGATTGTGGAGCATCGGAAAAGAAAAGCTGCGCATCTGGCCCTTCCCGCACTGAAGGGGCGCATTGCCTTGAATTGATTTCGCATTGATTTCTGCGGATCGCGGCGGCAAAAGTGCCGTGATCCACATCCTGAATACCCGGCTCAAGACCGGGCCAATCCCGGTGTCCCAGGGTTTATTGCCCCAAACACCACGCAGGAGGTAAATGGAGATGAAGCGTCTTAACCTGAAGTTGGCGGCAGCCCTGGTGGCCGCAGCCGGCGCCGTCGGCGCCGTGGCCACGCCGGCAATGGCGGCCGAAGAGCAGTTCGTTCCGTTGCTGGTGTACCGCACCGGGTCGTTCGCGCCGCTGGGCATTCCGTGGGCCGATGGCAAGCTGGATTACCTGAAGCTGGTCAACGAGCGCGACGGCGGCGTCAACGGCGTCAAGATCACGTACGAAGAATGCGAGACCGCCTACGCCACCGACCGCGGCGTGGAATGCTATGAACGCCTGAAGGGCAAGGGCACGGGGGCCTCTGGCTTCGACACCCAGTCCACCGGCATCACGTTCGCGGTCAGCGACAAGGCCATGGTCGACAAGGTGCCCGTCGAAACGATGGGCTACGGCCTGTCGCAGTCGGTCGATGGCAGCGTGTTCGAGTGGAACTTCCCGCTCTTGGGCACGTACTGGACCGCGGCCGACGTGATGATCCAGGACATCGCCAAGAAAGAAGGCGGCATGGACAAGCTCAAGGGCAAGAAGATCGCCCTGGTCTACCACGAC
>LNAP01002805.1_pt2 | contig 14425 bp, 14 predicted proteins | sample 602601 | NCBI WGS metagenome assembly LNAP01 (sample SAMN02440304, study PRJNA202911) | soil metagenome | biome: Subtropical and temperate rainforests or woodlands; isolation source: soil samples (1 kg each in a 20% v/v slurry with milli Q water) were... ...
CCGGCGAAACCGCTGCCGGGCGAAACCAAAGGCAAACCGGTTGAAGTGTCGCCGCCGTTCCTCGGTGGCAAGAACTGGAACCCGATGGCCTACAGCCAGGACACCGGGCTGTTCTACATTCCGGGCAACCAATGGAAAGAGGAATACTGGACCGAAGAGGTCAACTACAAGAAAGGCTCGGCGTATCTGGGCATGGGTTTCCGCATCAAGCGTATGTACGACGATCACGTCGGCACCTTGCGCGCGATGAACCCGACCACCGGCAAAGTGGTGTGGGAGCACAAGGAACCCCTGCCACTGTGGGCCGGCGTGCTGGCGACCAAGGGCAACCTGGTGTTCACCGGCACCGGCGATGGTTTCTTCAAGGCCTTCGACGCGAAAACCGGCAAGGAGCTGTGGAAGTTCCAGACCGGCAGCGGCATCGTCTCGCCGCCGATCACCTGGGAACAGGACGGCGAGCAGTACATCGGCGTGACCGTCGGGTATGGCGGTGCGGTGCCGTTGTGGGGCGGCGACATGGCCGAGCTGACCAAACCGGTGGCTCAGGGCGGGTCGTTCTGGGTGTTCAAGATTCCGAGCTGGGATAGCAAGGTGGCGAAGAAGTAACACGCCTACCCCCTGTAGTCACAGGGGGCTTGCCTGTATTCAGCAAGCCCTTCTGTGGCGAGGGAGCTTGCTCCCGCTGGGTCGCGAGCGGCCCCTCCATACTTCAGCAATACCGGGTTGTCTGGGTTTGCGACTGCTTCGCAGTCGAGCGGGAGCAAGCTTCCTCGCCACAGGAACCTGCCTGGCCACAGTTTTGTGTGTATCCCGCCGCCTCTCCATTCCGAGGACCTGCCATGAACTATCTACCTTTGATACTGTTGCTGACTGCACTTCCGGCTTACGCCACCGATGACGGCGAAGACACCCCGTTGATCATCAACGGCTGCACCATCGCCGAACACAGCCCCTGCCCCGGCGCCAATCTAAAAGGCGCCAACCTGAGCAATCAGGACCTGCGCAACATGAACCTCAGCGGCGCGGACCTGCGCGATGCCGACTTGCGTCACGCCCGCCTCGACCTCGCCAATCTGGAAAAAGCCCAGCTGCAAGGCGCCAACCTGACCCGGGCCAGCCTGCAACAGAGCAACCTGCGCCTGGCCGATTTCACCGGCGCGACGCTGATGGCGATTCAGGGTTGGGGAATGTTCGCCCAAGGCGCGCAATTCGAAGACGCCAACCTCAGCGGCGCCTATCTGCAATTCGCCCGGCTCTCCGGGGCCAGATTGCACAACGCCAACCTGCGGGCGGCCGACCTGGAGATGACCTGGCTGAGCAAGGCTGATCTCAAAGGCGCGGATCTTAGCGATGCCAATCTGCAGGAGGCCAAGTTTGGCGAAAGCAACCTTGAGCAAGCGAACCTCAGCGGCTCGCGACAACACTATGCGAATTTTCAGGATGCGAACATGGAAGGTTGCAGCGGCTGCCCGACGACGTGGAACAAGTGAGCCCCGAATCGACAATGCAACACAGACCTCCTGAGAGAGCGAGCCTGCTCGCGATGACGGTATGGCAGCCAATATCAATGTTGAATGTTATGCCCTCATCGCGAGCTGGCTCGCTTCCACAGGGTCTTGCCGTGGATTGAATCATCTCGCCACCCGCACCACCCCCATATCAATCCCCAAATGCACCAGCTCGGCGTGGGAACTGACCTGCAGTTTGCTCTTGAGCAAGGTCAGGTGATTGGAGACAGTCTTGCTGCTGATGCTCAACTGCTCGGCAATCAACCGGGCCGGGGTGCCTTTGGCGAGCATCACGAAAATCTCCAGTTCACGCTGGGTCATGCTCTGCAAACGCGGATCACTGGCGTCCTGCTGCGGATGACAGACCAGTTGAGTGGCCAGCGGTTGTTCGATGTACGCGTGGCCGGCGAGGATGCGCCGCACAGCCTCGATCAATACATCCGGCGCCGAGCTTTTGGTCAGGTAGCCCGAGGCGCCCGCGTCCAGTGCCTGGCGCACCAACGGCAGCTCATCGTGCATGCTGAAAAACAGCACGCGCAATTGCGGCAGGCGCTGTCGCAGGCGGCGCGTGGTTTCCAGCCCGCTGATCCCCGGCAAGCCGAAATCCATGATCACCAGATTCGGCACGGCTTCCTGAACCTTGGTCAGCGCCTCTTCACCCGTTGCGGCTTCACGCACTTCCATCGCCGGCAACAACGCGCGCAACAAACTCGCGTAGCCCTGACGGACCACCGCATGGTCATCCACCAGCAGAATATTCATGACGCCTCCAAAGGCATGCTCAAGGCCAGCGCCCAACCGGCGCCGGGGTGGCTGATGATGCGTAGCTCGCCGCCCAGACTGCGGGCGCGCTCGAACATCGAATACAAACCGACGCCCGGTCGCTGTGGCGGGTGCGCACCGCAACCGTTGTCCCGCACCAGCAAGCGCAACCGCCCGCCACGGTGGTGCAGGCGCACCCGCACTTCACTGGCACCGGCGTGGCGGGCGACGTTGGTCAAGGCTTCTTGCAACAGGCGGTAGAGATGGGTCTTGTCCGGTGCGGACAACGACGGCAAGTGCGCGCTGACCCGTAACCGGCAATCGATCCCTTGTCGGGCTTGCCAGTGTTCCACCAGCAACCCGAGGGCTTCGGCCAGTGGCAGGTGTTGCAACACCACCGGGTAGAGGTCGTGAACCAACGCTCTGAAACCGTGTTGAAGGTGTTCGCAGTTGTGCTCCAGCTCACGCACCGTGCGCTCAACGGTGTCGGGTTGATCGGCGACCAACCGCAACAGACAGGCCTGAGCCCGAATCCCCGCCAGGTATTGACCGAGGTCGTCGTGCAGGGTCTGCGCCAGATGGGTGCGTTCCTGTTCCTGCACCGCCAGCAAGGTCTGGGTCAGTTGCGTGTTGTCGGCGCATGCCTGTTCCAGCGCTTCGGTCATGCGGTTGAAATGCGTCGCCAGTTGCTGCGCTTCCGGCAGTCCTTGCGCACGCAATCGCACCTTGAGCTGGCCGCCGGAGACCTGCCGCAACGCGCGCAGCAACTCGTCGAGCAGGCCCATGCCCCGGCGCACGGCCCAGCGAATGGTCAACAGACTCAACAACAACGCCAGACCGCACAGACTCAGTAATTGCTGGAGGGAATCCCAGACTTCATCGATTTCATCCCGTGGGTCGACCGCGATCTGCACGCGTCGGCCATCCTGCAAATCCAGGACCCGCGCGTGGTGCCGGGCCTCGGCAAACAGCAATCGCCCGAGCCAGGCGTCGAGCCCGTCCTGCGTCGGCAGTTGTGCCGCCTCGCCCGGTTCGAGCCAGCGCACCCGCACGTGACGCAGACTTTGCGTCAGCCGTGGTTGCAGGCTGACGGGATCACGCTCGGCAGTTTCGCTCAAGTATTCGACCACCGCCTCGGCGGATTGCAGCTCACGCTCCACATCCGCCAGCGCCTGGTGCACCAGCAAGCCCATGCACGCAAAGGTGACCAGGGCGAAGAATCCGCAGACCCAGAGGTTGATCCGCCACAGCGCTGACATGCCTAGCGCCCCGGTGTCGCGGGCAAGACCTGCAGCGACGCGGGGCGCGGGCTGTGGAGCTTGTCGACGCCGATCAGACTCAGGATCAGCAGTAACGGCAGGAGCAGCGCTTTGAGAATACGCATGGTCGATCTCCTCCAGAGTGATGGCCGTTGTTGTCCATGCTAAAACCGCGCCGCCCTCGGCGAGTTACTACCTTGGTACTGCCTCACTGGTACTTTCTGCATATTTCATCCTGTCCTCAGGCTTCCTATGCTGGCGCTAACCCCCGTGGAGTGCCTTATGCGCCAGCTTGCCCCTTACGCCCTGATCTACGTGCTGGCGATTGCCTGCGCCGCCGGGCTGGCGACCCAGAGCCAGGCGGCCGACGCGCCCTTGCAGGTGCAGATCGGCTACCTGGGTTATCGCCCTGATCCGGGACCGTTGCTGTCCAACGTGATTCCCGAGCCGGTCGATGCCGGAGGGCGTGGCGCCGAGCTGGCGATCACCGACAGCAACAGCACCGGGCGCTTTCTCAACCACAGTTACAGCCTGTCCAGCGCCAACGTCGACAGTCCCGAGGCCTTGCTTGAAGCCGCCAAGACTCAGCACGCGCAAGGTCTGCGCCTGTTTGTGGTGAACGCGCCAGTGGCCAGCCTTCGCCAACTCAGCGCCGCACTGCCCGACAGTTTGCTGTTCAACGCTGGCAGCCCGGATGACAGCCTGCGCACCACCGACTGCTTGCCGAACGTGCTGCACACGCTGCCGAGCCGGGCGATGCTGGCCGATGCGCTGGCGCAGTTTCTGGTGGTGCGCAAATGGCAACGGGCGCTGCTGATCGTCGGCCCGACCGCTGACGATCAAGCCTATGCCGCCGCCCTGCGCCGCTCGGCGAAGCGCTTCGGCGTGCAACTGGTCGCGGAAAAAGCCTGGAGTTTCGATAACGACCAGCGCCGCAGCGCCCAGGCCGACATGCCGCTGTTCACCCAGACTGCCGAGTACGACGTGGTGCTGGTGGCCGATGAACGCGGCGACTTCGGCGAATACGTGCCCTACCAGACCTGGTATCCGCGCCCGGTGGCCGGCACTCAAGGCCTGACCCCGGTGGGTTGGCACAAGACCGTGGAAACCTACGGCGCCGCCCAATTGCAAAAGCGCTTCGAAGCCATGGCCGGGCGCTGGATGAACGACCGCGACTTTGCCGCGTGGATGGCCGTGCGCAGCATCGCCAGTGCAGTGAGCAAATTGCGTCAGACCGATCCGATGGCGATCCGCACGCTGGAAATCAGCGATCAATTGCCACTGGATGGTTTCAAGGGTCGCAAGCTCAGTTATCGCCCGTGGAACGGCCAGTTGCGCCAGCCGATCCCCATCGTCCAGCCCCGGGCGCTGGTCAGCACCTCGCCGCAGGACGGCTTTCTGCACCCTTTCAACGAAATGGACAGCCTCGGTTACGACAAGCCCGAAGTCAGCTGCCGCTTTCCCTGATCTTCCACAACAACGACAACAATAAGGAATCTGCCATGCGCCGCACCCTGCTTTCATGCGCCCTGCTGCTCGCTGCCGGGCATGCCGTGGCCAGCACCGCCTGGGTCTCGAACGAGAAAGACAACAGCCTCAGCCTGATCGACATGCAGACCTTGCAAGTCACCGACACCCTGCCGGTCGGCCAGCGCCCGCGCGGTCTGTTGCTGTCCCACGACAGCAAGCTGCTGTACATCTGCGCCAGCGATTCGGACCGGGTGCAGGTAATGGACGTCGCCACGCGCAAGATCATCAAGGAACTGCCTTCAGGCAAGGACCCCGAGCAATTCGCCCTGCACCCGAACAATCGCTGGCTCTACGTTTCCAACGAGGACGATGCTTTGGTGACAGTGATCGACACCGAGACTTCCAAGGTGCTGGGCCAGATCAACGTCGGCGTCGAACCCGAAGGCATGGCGGTCAGCCCCGACGGCAAATGGGCGGTAAACACCAGCGAAACCACCAACATGCTGCACTGGATCGACACCAGCACCCAGACCCTGGCCGACAGCACGCTGGTGGATCAGCGACCGCGTTTCGTCGAGTTCGCGCCCGATGGCAAACAACTTTGGGCCTCGGCTGAAATCGGCGGCACCGTGACCATTCTCGACGTCGCGACCCGCCAGGTGCTCAAGACCTTGACCTTCCAGATCAAAGGCGTGCACCCGGACAAGGTGCAGCCGGTGGGCATCAAACTCAGCGCCGACGGCAAGTACGGTTTCGTCGCGCTTGGCCCGGCCAATCATGTGGCGGTGATCGATGCCAAAACCTTCGAGATCCTCGACTATCTGCTGGTCGGCCGCCGCGTCTGGCAGATGGCGTTTACCCCGGATCAGAAGCAATTGCTGGCGACCAATGGTGTCAGCGGCGATGTGTCGGTGATCGATGTCGACAGCCTCAAAGTGAGCAAATCGGTGAAGGTCGGGCGTTATCCGTGGGGCGTGGTGGTGACGCCATGAACGCGCTGGAAGTCAGCGACCTGAGCTTTGCCTATGGCGCGCGGGAGGCGTTGCGCCAGGTGAGTTTCTGCCTGGAGCCAGGGCGTTTCGCGGCGCTGCTGGGGCCCAACGGGGCAGGAAAATCGACCCTGATCGCACTGCTCACCCGGCTCTACGATTTGCAGCGTGGCGACATCCGCGTCGGCGGTTGTTCACTGCGTAACGCGCCGCGCCCGGCGCTGAGACAACTGGGTGTGGTGTTTCAGCAAAGTACCCTGGACCTGGACCTCAGCGTCGAGCAGAACCTTCGGTATCACGCCGCGCTGCATGGGATGTCACGCCGCCAGACCAGCCTGCGGGTCGACGCCGAACTGGCGCGGCAAACGCTGACCGAACGCCGGCGCGAGCGGGTGCGCGAACTCAATGGCGGACATCGTCGCCGGGTGGAAATCGCCCGCGCGCTGCTGCATGAGCCACGTCTGTTATTGCTCGACGAGGCCAGCGTCGGCCTCGATCCGGCCAGTCGCCTGGCGCTCAATCAACACATCCGCAATTTGTGCCGCGAGCAACACATCAGTGTGCTCTGGACCACCCATTTACTGGATGAAGTACAGCCCAGCGATGATTTGCTGATTCTTCACCAAGGGCATTTGGTGGCCAGCGGACAAGCCGATGCACTGAGCCTGGAACACGGCGGCGACCTCGGTTCTGCCTTCGCTCGCCTGACCACCTCCGGAGCCGCACGATGAATGCTTACTGGCAATGTTTCAGCGGCATCGTGCTGCGTGAATGGCTGCGTTTTGTGTTGCAGCGCACGCGGTTTCTCAGTGCGCTCGTCCGGCCGTTGCTGTGGCTACTGGTGTTCGCCGCCGGTTTTCGCGCGGCCCTGGGCATTGCCATTATCGAGCCCTACGACACGTACATCCCGTATGAGGTCTACATCATCCCTGGCCTGGCCTGCATGATTCTGCTGTTCAATGGCATGCAAGGTTCATTGTCGATGGTCTATGACCGGGAAATGGGCAGCATGCGCGTGCTGCTGACCAGCCCCTTGCCCCGGACCTTTCTGCTGTGCAGCAAATTGTTGGCGACGTCGTTGATTTCGCTGTTGCAGGTGTACGCCTTTCTGGCGATTGCCTGGGTGTACGGCGTGCAGCCACCGGCCATGGGACTGTTGATCGCCCTGCCGGCGTTGTTGCTGGTCGCGTTGATGCTCAGCGCGCTGGGGTTGTTGCTGTCGAACGCCATCCGCCAGTTGGAGAACTTCGCCGGGGTGATGAACTTCGTGATCTTCCCGCTTTTTTTCCTGTCCTCGGCGCTGTATCCGCTGTGGAAGATGCGTGAGTCCAGCGAGTGGCTGTATTGGCTGTGCGCCGTGAACCCGTTCACCCATGCAGTGGAGCTGGTGCGGTTTGCGCTGTATGAACGCTTCAATCCGTTGGCGCTGATAGTGTGCGCAGGGTTGACGCTGGTGTTCGCGCTGCTGGCGGTACTGACCTTCAACCCGCAGCATGCAGCCTTGCGCAAAGCCAACTGACAAAACCGTCGCTCCCACAGGGAATTCGTGTTGAACACGGGGGAAAATTACTACTTTAGTACTGGTTTTCCTGTCTATCGTCGCATTCCCAACGCACCGAGACTGGCATGTAATGGGTTCATAACTATAAGGATTGAACCCCATGCCGCGTGCCCGACGTCGTCTGCTACGCCCTTCTCTCGCTGCGCTGTCGCTGAGCCTGCTGCTGGGCGCGGCACAGGCCGAAACACCGCTGTTCTCCGCCGAAGGCTATCGCATAGGCCTCTACCGCAGTCCGACCCCGAATCAACTGCAAGGCGCGTCCATCATCGATACGCCGGCCCTGCAAACCCTGCTCACCCAGACGCCACGTCCGGTGCTGATCGACGTCTATCGCCGTCAGTGGCTGCAAGGTCGCTTCATCGAAGACCAGCCCCATGAGAACCTGCCCGGCAGTCATTGGCTGGCCAATACCGGCGATGGCGACCTGACGCCCGACTGGCAGGGCTATTTTGCGCGTAACCTGAACACATTGACCGCGGGCGATCTTGCGCGACCGCTGGTCTTCTACTGCCGCTCCGACTGCTGGTTGAGCTGGAACGCGGTCAAACGTGCCGCCGCCTTGGGCTATAAGACTCTGTATTGGTATCGCGACGGCCTGGATGCGTGGCAAGCGGCAAACCTGCCCGTGGCGCCCGCCCGGCCCGAACCCTTTCCGTGACCTTTACGCGTGCGTGTTGTTGCCACACCATAATCAAAATAATGAGGTGAAAGGCTATGTACAAAATTCTGATTGCCGACGATCACCCGCTGTTTCGCGAAGCCATACATAACGTCATCAGCGATGGTTTCCCGGGCAGCGAGGTCATGGAAACCGCCGACCTCGACAGCGCCCTGGCGCTGACTCAGGAACATGACGACCTGGACCTGATTTTGCTCGACCTGAACATGCCCGGCATGCACGGCCTCAATGGCCTGATCAACCTGCGCAACGAGGCACCGACCATCCCGGTTGTGATCGTCTCCGCCGAGCAAGACAAGCAGATCGTGCTGCAAGCCATCACCTATGGTGCGGTGGGCTTCATCACCAAATCCTCGCCGCGGGTGCAAATGACCGAGGCGATCCAGCAGATTCTCAACGGCAACGTCTACCTGCCGCCGGACATCATCCGCACGCAGAAAAGCGGCACCCACCGCCGGATGAACGATAACCCGAGTTTCCCTCCGGAACTGCTCCAGGCCCTGACACGCAAACAGTTGCTGGTGCTGGAACGCATGACCAAGGGCGAGTCGAACAAACAGATCGCCTACACCCTGGAAATCGCCGAAACCACGGTCAAGGCCCACGTCTCGGCGATCCTGCGCAAACTCAACGTGCACAACCGGGTGCAGGCGATCCTGAGTGCCGGGGATATTGATTTCGGGTCTTATCTGCGGCGTTGAATGTCGGGATTACCAATCTCTGTGGCGAGGGAGCTTGCTCCCGCCGGGTCGCGAAGCGGCCCCCTGCAAACGTCCCAATAAGCCGAGCGGCCTGATTTACGACGGCTTCGCAGTCGAACGGGAGCAAGCTCCCTCGCCACAGATTCAGTGTCCGGAGGGAGTTAACGGGACAGGCCGAGCAAATGACTCATCGCCGTCTTAAGCTTCATCGGCCGCACCGGTTTGTGCATCAAGGTGTGCCCCAGCTCGCGAATCTGCAATTTGAGCTCATTGCTGTAGTTGGCGGTGATCATCATCGCCGGAATGGCTGAACCGCGCCGGGCGTTGATCCGGGCCACCGCATCCACGCCGTTCTGCTCGTCATCCAGGTGATAATCGGCAATCAGCAAGTCCGCTTCTTCATGGTAGTTATCCACCTGCCGCGCCAGGTCCTGCTCCGACAGTGCCGTCACCACCAGGCACCCCCACCCTTCAAGCAAGGTGCGCATACCGGCACAGATCGCCGCGTCGTTGTCCAGCACCCACACCCGCGCGCCACGCAGACGCTCGAGCATCGGCTCACTCATCTGCAGGCTCGGCGGCGCCATGGGTGCCGTGGCGCTCAGCGGTACTTCGACGGAAAACATCGAACCCTTGCCCGGCCACGAACGCACGTGAATGCGGTGCCCGAGAATCCCGGCAATTTTCTCGACAATCGCCAGCCCCAGGCCCAAACCACGATCCTGATCCGGACGCTGCACATCGCCACGCTTGAACTCCTGGAAAATCTCTTCCAGACGGTTATCCGCAATGCCCATGCCGCTGTCCCAGACTTCGATCGTCAGCCGCTGATGATGACGCCGACAACCGAGCACCACCCGGCCGCTGTAGGTGTAGCGAATCGCGTTGCTCAACAGGTTGCGCAGGATCCGCGCGAGCAATTGAATGTCGCTGCGCACCAGCGCCGAACACGCGATGAAATGCAGCTCAAGCCCCTCACTGCGGGCCACTTGGGTGTACTCGGCGGCGAGGTTTTCCAGCAACTCGCTCAAGGCGAACGGCGCAATGTCGGCCTTGATCACCCCGGCATCGAGTTTGGAAATATCCACCAGGGTGCCCAACAGGTTTTCCACGTCTTCCAGGGAATTACTGACATTGCGCACCAGAATCTCGTTGGCCACCGGTTCCCGGCGTTCGAGCAAGGCACTGGTAAACAGTCGCGCTGCATTCAGTGGCTGCAACAAGTCATGGCTGACGGCGGCGAGAAATTTGGTTTTCGACAGGTTGGCCTGTTCGGCTTCGAGCTTGGCTTCGCGCAGGCGTGATTCAACGCGCCGACGCTCGTCGATCTCGCGCAGCAACTGGTCATTGAGGTTCGTCAGTTCCGCCGTGCGCTCACGTACCCGCAGCTCAAGGTTCTGATAGGCCTGGTGCAGCGCCTCGGCGGTGCGGCGACGCTCGGTGATATCGCGGATCAACACGAAAATCCCCACCACCTCCCCGGTGGCCAGCCGATTCGGCACATAGGAGCGCAGCATGTAGCGCTCCTGATTGTTGATGTTGGTTTCGGCAAACTCGAACGTTACGCTTTCACCGGCCAATGCCCGGGCCACGTAGGCTTCCAGCCGCTGATAATGTTGCTCGCTGTGCACCTCGCGCAGGCTCTGCCCGAGCATCACGCCGCGCGGCCAGCAGTACCATTCTTCGTAGACCTTGTTGGTGAACTCGTAGACGAGATCGGCATTGAGGTAGGCGATCAGTGCCGGTACGTGGTCGGTGATCAGGCGAATCCAGCGCTCGCTTTCGCTCAGCGCTTCGGCGTGCTGGTAGCGTTCGGTGATGTCGGTGAAGGTGTTGACGAAGCCGCCGGTGGGCAACGGATGGGTGCGGATTTCCAGGACCCGGCCATCGTAGAGGCGCTGCTCGCATTCCTGCACCGGGCGCCCGTTGCCGTCTCGACTGGCCGGGGTCAACAGGTTCAACTCACTGTCGGCGATCACTTCGGCGAACGGCCGATGCGCCGCCACCGGCGCAAGGCCGCTGAGTTCAAGGAAGCGCCGGTTCCACAACTCCAGAATGCCGTCGGCGTTGACCATCGCCACGCCTTGGGACAGGTTGTCGACCGCCCGTTGCAGCAAATGGGATTTCTGCGCCACCGCCTGCTCGCGGCGCACGGTTTCGCTGAGTTTGACGTCGGTAATGTCGGTGAACAGGATCACCCGCCCGCCCTCTTGCGTCGGCCGTTCGCTGACTTGCAGCCAGCGACCATCCTGCAAACGGAACAGCAGATTTTCGTCCGCCTGCCCGCGCGGTTCTTCGGTGAACAGGCCGGTGGACAGCATCAGCCGCTTGACCTCAGCCAGGCGCATGCCGGCGTTGATCCGCACCCGACTGTTGCCCCAGAACGCCTTGAAGCGGCTGTTGAACAGCACGATTCGCTGGTCGGCATCGAACAGTACAAAAGCGTCGGAAATGCTCTCGATGGCGTCGATCAGGTGTTGATGGGCGGTTTCTGCGCGCAAGCGCGCTTCGCTGAGCAAATGATTGCCCGACTTGAGTTCGGCCATGGCCTGGTTCAGGGCGTCGGTGCGCTCACGCACCTGTTCGGCCAGCACCACCGAATGCTGGAACGCCGCGTACGGGTCGTTGCCGCGGGTGATACCGGATTCGATCCGTTCGATCAGCGCGCCATTGATGCGCTGCAGTTTCTGGTTTTCGTGTCGCAGGCTGGCGACTTGCGCCTGAAGCTCAACGATGTCCAGGGGACCGGCCTCGGGCAATGGCAACCCCGGTGAAGGTCTGGTTGATGTGCATGCCATTGAACTGTTCTCCATAGGTGTTGAAACCCATCACCCGCTGGTCCCGCAAAAACGTGCCGATCTGCTCGAGGCTGCCGCCGTCTTCCAGTTCCAGACGCCTGAGAAAACAATCGCAGCCGATGGTCAGCAACAGGTCACCGAGGCGTTCCTGCAAGCCCTCGAACAGATTTTGCAGGTTCGGCAGCATCGGGCCCGGCGTCATGACCGTGAGGACGATGCCGTTTTCCACCGCACAGTAGAAACTCAGGCTCAGGTCCGGATGAACCTGCTGGATTGCCCGTACGTAGTATTGATCGTTGATCCGCACCGCCAGCGGGTGGGCGGCGAAGACCCGGTGATCGAGCTCGGCGACGGGCACGCCGATGTGCCGGGCGTACTCCTCGGCGGCGGGTTCGGCATTCAGTTCGAACACCCGGCGCGAAGCACTGTCGGCGCCAGTGACCACCAGTTTTTCCGCCCGCGGCAGGATGTGGTGGGTGGTGAAGACTTCGAAATCCAGCCAGGTGTTGACCAGCACCACCACCGCCGCGCCACTGTGAAACTCGCCATTAAAATAGACGTGGGTATGGGTCAGGTAATTGTCGTCGCCGGCCGAACCACCGAAATGCGGGATGTCGCCCAACGCTGCGCTCAGCGCTGCGAGGACCATTTCTTCACGGCTGGACAAACCATCCAGCAGAGTCAGGGCAAAACTGTTGCCCTTGATCGGCGCCAGGGTGTTGCTGCGACAGCCACTGACCAGACGCTCGACCATTTGCTGGGCGTCGATCAGGCTGAATCGCTCCATCTCGTCGATCAGTTCGGCGTCGATGGAAAAATGCCGATGGTCGAACCCCACTGCCGTCACGCAGTTGCGACCGTAGCCCAGCGGGGTGATTTCACCGGCGCTGGTGCAGCCGACCAGGCGAATACCGCCGAAGCTTTGTTGCAAGGCCTGACCCAGCGCCTGCAAGTCGTACTCGGCGGAACAGAAAAACAACACGAACCCCAAATGCGGATGCAACAGTTGCCGCGCCAGTTCTTGAGCCACCTGTTCGGCATCGGTCGACTGGGACATTGCACTGACGACACCTTCGCTCTGGACCTGCTGCATCGTCGCCTCCCGCAGGTGCGCATGTATGAGGTTGGAGTGTACGAAGGCCAGGGGCTGCCACGTATGCTACTTGGGTAGCGGTCAGGCGGTTCGATGGGATGAGAGTCGGACATCAAAGGCTGGTGGCTGACACATTTGTGGCGAGGGAGCTTGCTCCCGCTGGACTGCGAAGCAGGCCCGGAACCGGCCGATGCGCGACCAGAACCAGGGTCGCTTCGCGCCCCAGCGGGAGCAAGCTCCCTCACCACAGATGATCTACATCGCCAGCGGTTACCAGGTCAGCACCGCCCCCACTGCAAAGGTGTCGGTGTCTTCGTTCTGCGCGCTGGTGTCGTGACCGTTGATTTCGAACTGGTTGTACTCGGCCACCAGCTTCAGGTTGTCGTTGACGTCATGGAACAGCGCAATGCCACGAGTCTCGTAGTCTGCGCCGCTGCCGACCACGCCGTTGCCATCGTCCTTGGTCTTGCCGTAGGACAAGGCCAGGCGGTTTTTCCCCAGTTTGTAGGAGCCCTGCAACAGGTAACCGTCACTGTCGACGTTGCGCAACGTCGGTTCGCCGGCGTTATTGGTGAAGAACGGGTTGATGCCCTTGGCCTGGAAGCCGGAACCGGTCAGCGACAACCCGCCCATTTTCGCTTGAACGCCATAGCCGACGCCTTTGGAGGTGACAGACTGCACCGTGGAGTCGGTATTGTCCGACGTCTGGTAGCTGCCGTTGATCCAGCTGTAAATCTTCGCTCCGGCCACGTCGAACTGATAGGTGATCTCGCTCTCGGTCCGCGGGTTCTCCTGATACGCCTTGCCCGTCGGGCTGCTGTCGTTGGTGTCCACCGGGTCCATGATCCCCACCGCCACCCGCAAGCCGTCCATCACCGGGGTGCGATAGGTGATCTGCGAGGTCGGGAACGGGTACGGATAACCGCTGCCGATGTTGCCGAACGACACCCCGCCACCATCCACCAGCCCCAGGGTATCGCTGACCTGACCGTAACCGGCGAGCAATTCATCGAGCAGGATGTTGGAACGGGCAAACAGGCCGAAGTCCTTGCCGATCAGCACTTCACCCCATTCAGGGTTGGCCACCGTGCCGTAGAACTGCCGCACATCGATAGCCGTGTCGGTGCCGTTGGTTTCGCTGTCGTTGATCGTCACCCAGAACGACGCCCGGGCGCCGAGCTTGAGATCATCGACCTGCTTGCCCATGTTGAAGCCCAGGTAGTTGGGCAGAAAGCCCATTTTGACCCGCGCCTGTCGACGATCGTATTGATCACCGGCGCGGTCCACATCACTGTTCACGTAAAACGCGTTGATATAGCCGTCGGTGGAAAATGTGGTCTGGTCCTTGTCGTACAGCATGATCTCGGCTTCGGCCATTGAGCTCAAACCGAGGGTCGACAGGCCGGCGATCAAGGCTGGCAAGTAACGATGCTTGAAATTCTTATTGTTGTGCATGACGCGCTCCGCAGCGGGGGACTGGATGTCGGAGGCGATTATCGAAAGCTGACCGGCGGCGTCATACGCTGCCTTGGAGGGGGTATTGAAGTGCTTTGGCGTGGCGGGTGGAGTGCAGCAAATTCGGCGTAAGACCGGGCCACGACGAGG
>LNAP01003746.1_pt1 | contig 14424 bp, 13 predicted proteins | sample 602601 | NCBI WGS metagenome assembly LNAP01 (sample SAMN02440304, study PRJNA202911) | soil metagenome | biome: Subtropical and temperate rainforests or woodlands; isolation source: soil samples (1 kg each in a 20% v/v slurry with milli Q water) were... ...
GCTGTAAATGGCGGTGTTGATGCCGATCAGCCGACCGGCCGAATCCAGCAGCGGTCCGCCCGAATTGCCGGGGTTGATGGCGGCATCGGTCTGGATCAGGTGCTCGACGACGCCGCTGCCCTCTTGCGCCGGCAGGCTGCGGTCGAGCCCCCATTCGGCGGCGATCGCCTCGCGCAGCCCGGGGTAGTCGAGGTCGCCGGCCAGGATATCGGCCACGTTGCCGGGCAGCGCATGCAGCGCCACGAAGGCGGCGGTTGTGCTGCCCCAGGCCACCACCAGGCTCGCGCCCAGCCGGCCGGCCACGCGACGCCAGATCGACACGCTCATTCGCCCTGCAGCCACACGTCGTGGAAGTTCGACGGCGAGTCGAGCTGCGTCTCGAAGGACAGGCCGCGGACGTTCGCCTTGGCCGCCAGCTGGTAGTTGGCCGAAAAGAGCGGCACGATGAACGCCTGGTCGACGGCGCGGCGCTGCGCGTCTTCCACCAGCTTCTTCTTGCCCTCGGCGCTGGTGGAGGCCAGCGCGTCGTTGATCAGCCGGAACAGCTCCTTGTCGCCCTTGTCCGCCACGGCGCGGATGAAGCCGCTTTCGCCGATGTTACCCAGCAGCTCCTGCGCCGCATCGGCCGGCAAGTAGGTGTTGGGATAGATCGTCCACGTGCCCTTCTGCAGTTGCTGCGCCCATTCGCCGCCGGTGATGAAGCGCAGCCGTAGGTCGAAGCCCAGGTTCTTGCGCAGCAACGCCTGCAGGCCCTGGATCAGCACCTCGCGGTTGTCGCGCACGAAGGGCTGCGGGTAGCCGACCTCGACCGTCAGGCGCTGGCCGTCCTTGGTGCGGAAGCCCTCGGCATCGCGCCCGGTCCAGCCGGCTTCGTCGAGCAGCCGGTTGGCGCCGGCGGTGTCGTTGCCCCAGGCGTTCTCCAGACTCTTGGCGTAGAAGAAGTTGTCGGGCCCGATGTTCGACCAGGCGCGGCGGTAGGTGCCCTGGTAAACGCTCTTCACCAGCGCGTCGATGTTGGCGCCGTCGCGCAGCGCGCGGCGCACGCGCACGTCGGTGGCCGGCGGGATCGTGTAATTGACGTTCAGCGTGAAGGAGGTCTGCGCGCCCGCCGGGCCGACCAGGAACTGAAAGCCCGGCTTTCCCTTGAACAGGCCGACGTCGGTCGGCTGCACCCCTTCGATCACGTCGACCTGGCCCGACGACAGCGCACCCGCGCGCACCGCGTACTCAGGCAGGAAACGCACGGTGAGCTTGTCCAGGTAGGCCGGCCCGCTGTGCACGGCGTAGCCCGGCGCCCACTGGTAGTCCTTGTTCTTCACGAACGACGCCGACTGGCCGCGCGTGTAGTTCTGGAAGACGAAGGGCCCGGTGCCCGCCAGCGCCGGACCGCCGGCGCACAGGCCGTCGCCCGACTGCAGCGACTTCGGCGAGATCAGGCCGAGCCGCACGCTGGCGATCGATTCGAGCAGGCCCGAATCGGGCCGGCGCAACGTGAGCTTCACTTCGGTCGGCGACACCGCCTGCACGGTGTCGACCGCCTGCAGCAGCTCACCGGCCGCGTTAGTGTTCTTGGTGTCGCGCACGAAGTCGAAGTTGAACTTCACCGCCTGCGCGTCGAGCGGAGTGCCGTCATGGAAGCGGATGCCGGGCTTGAGCTTGAAGCTGTAGGTCCTGCCGTCGGGCGAGATCGAATACGACTGCGCGAGCCAGGGTAGGAAGCGCCCGCCGGTACCCTTGGCCACGAGCGAGTCGATGTAGTTACGGATGAGGATGTACGAGTTCTGCTGCGTGGAGCGATGCGGGTTGAAGCAGATCGGGTCGGTCGTCACGCCGAAGGTGATCTCGCCGCCCTGGCGCGGCACTTCGGCGGCCAGCGCCGAGCCCAGAGACAGCATGGAAGCGATGCCGAACGAGAGAGGAAGAATGCGGCGCGACGCGCGCAGGGAATCGGAGAAGAGGGGCATCGGGGTCCTGAAGTTGCCGGTCGAACGGCGATTCTTCGCGGGGCTTCGCGCGCCGGGAACGAAGACTTCCTCACATGCTTAGTCGCGGAGCGAGGATGCAGGGCGGCGGCGCTGCTTATTCGTTTGGCGCCTAAGGTCGCTCGGTTTTGTTCCTTGAGCACGCGGCGGCGCGTTTCTACGATCGCCGCTTCATCTCCTGTTCGCACGCCGCCCGCTTGCGCGGCCTCGCCCCATGCCCCACACGCCACCCACCGACGCGGAACTTGCCGCGCGCTTTCGCCCCGTCTTTGCCCGCATCGCCGAAGGTTCAGCCCAGCGTGAGCACGAGCGCGCCCTCGCCCACGACGCCATCGGCTGGCTGCGCGACGCCGGTTTCGGCGCCCTGCGCGTGCCGTGCGAACACGGCGGGCTGGGCGCCACGCCGGAGCAGCTGTACGAACTGATCATCGAGCTGGCCGAGGCCGACTCGAACCTGCCGCAGGCCCTGCGCGCGCACTTCGGCTTCGTCGAGCGCGTGCTGGTGGAGTTCACGCCCGACCAACGCGCCCCGTGGCTGCGCCGCGTGGCAGACGGTGCGATCTTCGGCAACGCCACCACCGAGGCCGGCGAAGGCGCGCTCGGCCAGTTGCAGACACGCGTATTCCGCGAGAACGGCGCGTGGCTGCTGAGCGGCGAGAAGTTCTACAGCACCGGCACGCTCTACGCCGACTGGGTCGGCGTCACCGTACAGCGCGACGACACCGACCCCGCGCAGTGGCGCACGCTGGCCCTGGTGCGCACCGATGCGCCGGGCGTCACGCGCATCGACGACTGGAACGGCTTCGGCCAGCGGCTGACGGCTTCAGGCACCACTCGCTTCGACCGCGTGCCGGTCGAGGCCGCGCACATCATCGACTTCTCGCGCACCGGTGCGACGCCGATGACTGCAGTGTTCCAACTCTTCCACATCGCCACGCTGGCCGGCATCGCACGGGCCATCGAGCGCGATGCGGTCGCCTTCGTCCAGCCGCGCAAGCGCGTGTTCAGCCACGGCAGCGGCGCGGTGCCGCGCGAGGACCCGCTGGTGCAGCAGGTGATCGGCCAGCTGTCGAGCACGGCCTTCGTCGCCACGCTCGTCGCGCGCGAGGTGGCCCGTGGACTCGGCGAGATCGACCGGCTGCGCCTGCAGGGCGAGACCCTGTCCGAAGAACTGCTCATCGACGTGGAGCTGCGCGCCGGCAAGGCCCAGATCGTCGTCACCGATGCCGTGCTCGGCGCGGCCACGCGCCTGTTCGACGTGGGCGGCGCCACCGCGCTGCAGGAGAGCCGCCGACTCGACCGCCACTGGCGCAATGCGCGCACGCTGGCCTCCCACAACCCGGTGATCTACAAGGCGCGGGCGATCGGCGACAACGCGCTGAACGGCACGCGGCCGACCTTCTACTGGGGCGTCGGCACGCGCGCGCCGGCGTCGAACTGAGCGAAGAGAGCAGCGCCTGGCCCCACTTGCGGATCGTGAGCCGGTTCAGCGTCGCGAAAGCGAAGCTGGCGAGCCAGCGCTTGCAGGTGGTCAACCAGCATCGAACCAGATGCGCTCACGCCGGGCGCCTACCACGCCGGGCTGAGCGCAGTCGCGTTGGGTGTCGGCGTGGCAAGCCAACTTTTTGTAACCCAAGACATAGAAGAAGCAGCCTACCTGTCGGACCGGGTGGTCGTGATGGATGCGTCACCAGGCCATATCCGACGCATCCTGTCCAATCCGCAGCCGCGTCCGCACTACCACAAGTCTGGCGCGTTCAGCGCGTTCAAGCGGGCGCTGTTTGCCGAACTTGACGAGTCTGCGGGCGCGGTGTCTGCGGCCTGAGCGGCACCAGCGGCGCGCGCGCGCAATGCTCCAGGTCGCCGACCAGTTGCCGCAGCAGCGAGAGCAAGGCACGACGCTGTATCGGATCGAATGGCGCCATCAGTCGTTCGTAGGCATCCTCGGCCGGCAAGTCGGTCCGCTGCAGCAAGGCGAGGCCCTCGGCCGTCACGGTCAGCAGGCGTTTGCGCCGGTTTTCCGGCTGAACCCGTCGATCCACAAGGCCTCGCGCTTCGAGGCCCTTAAGCAGCAGCGAGACCGTGACCTTGTCCAGCCCAATGGCGCGCGCCACCGATGACTGGTCCAGCGTGCAATCCGCCCGAAGGACCGTGAGGACGGCGTACTGCCCGGGCGTGATGCCCAGATCGCTGCAGGCCGATTCGAAGATCGACACGGAGATCTGATGCGCGCGGCGCAGCAAGAAGCCGGGCCGCGCGTACAGGAGCTCGTCAATGTCGTCGACGGGCGGTGGCACGCCGGCACAGGGATCGTCAGCCACCACCGGTGTGAAGGGTAAATGCGCCATGAAGAAGATCGAGAAGTTCAGGCCGACGCACGATGGCCGCTCAGTTCGCTGCCGGAGTCGGCCTTCAGGTGAAGGCATTGAGGCACGGCGGCCAGTGCCACCAGCGCGATCATGGCGAAAGCCAGCGCGAAATCGGAGGCCGAAGGGTCGACCCGCCCGCCCCACCGGGCCGCATGATCGACCACGAGCGCCGACAGAGAAATGCCCAGCATCACGGCAAGCTGCTGCCCCATGGTGTTGAGCGTCGTCGCTGGCGCCACCTTCTGCGGCGGCAGATCCGCATAGGCTATCGCGGCCAGTGCATTGAACTGGATCGAACGGAAGAAGCCGGCGACCGACACGGCCACCGCGATTGCCGTCAGACCCCACGAGGCCTGGAAGAACGCGCACACGCCGAGCCCGGCCGCACACAGGATGCCGTTGACGATCAGCACGCGCCGGAATCCCCAGCGGCGCAGCATGCCCGCCGTCTGCGTCTTCGTAACGAAGGCCACCGCACCGCTCGCCAGAAGCGCCAGCCCGCTCTGCAGGGCGCTGAATCCCAGGCCGATCTGCAGCATCAGCGGCAGGAGGAACGGCAGCGCGCCGTAGCCCACGCGGACCAGAGAACCGGCCCAGAATGAGGTGCGGAACGTCGGCACGCTCAGGAGCGCGAACTCCAGCATCGGCGTGGCGGACCGACGGCTGCGACGGCGGTAAGCCCAGACGAGGACCGCCATCACAACCGCCAACGCAGCGCCTATGGGCAACGTTGTCGCGTCCAGGCGGCCGTGCCGTGCCCATTCCAGAGCGGCAATCACGCCAGCAAGCACCAGGGCGACGAAGGTCCACGCCCACCCATCGAACCGCCCCTGCAACGGATGGCGAATCTGAGGCATGGCGCGGCCCGCCACCCAGTAGCCCACCAGGCCGATCGGCACGTTGATCAGGAAGATCCAGTGCCATGACAGCCAAGTGGTGATCAGGCCGCCCAGCGGCGGTCCCAGCAAAGGCCCGAGCATGGCCGGCGTGATCATCCAGGCCAGGGCCACGACCAGATCGGCACGCGGCGTCGTGTGCACGATAGCCATGCGCCCGACGGGAACCATGAGGGCCGCCGCGACGCCTTGCAGCGCACGCGCAGCCGCCAGCGAAGGCAGGTTCGGCGCCATCGCGCAGAGCACCGAACTCAGCACGAACAGGATCAGCGCCCCGCGAAACACCGAGCGCGTGCCCCAGCGCGCGGCCAGGTGCCCGCTGGTTGGGATGAAGGCGACACTGCACAGAAGGTACAGCGTCATCGTGAGGTTGAGGCTCAGCGACGAGACACCGAATGCGCCCGCGATCTCGGGGATGGCCGGCGCGATGATGGTCGAGTCGAGCTGCTCCATGAAGAAGGCCAGGCCGACAAGCAGGGAGAGGGGGCGGTAGGAACGAGACGTCTGCATGCAATGGTGCCGCGCAGCCAAGGCGGCACAGGCGCACGATTGTCGGACGGCCGACCCGCGTCGCTTGGTTGAAAACCGTATATGCATTCTCGCAATGCTTCCGTTGCGCTGCGCCGCTTCGGCCTAGCATTTGTGCGTTCCCTCAGCTTCCTTCGGCCGCACAGTTAGCTTGCTAACCAAGGTGGTCGCTCAACCCCTCGCATGACCTCCTTCACACTCGTCGCCCCCGATCCGGCGAACCTTTCCGTCGGCGACCCGATCCTCATCGACACCCGGCCCGCGACCGACTATTGGGCGGGGCACCTTGCGGGTGCCCGCCATCTGGATCCGGCCCTGCTCGCCCTGCAGCGCACCGACAACGCGTCCATCATCAGATTTCAGGCGCTGCTGGCCTGGTCCCTGTCGACGCTGGGCATCGGCACCCGCAAGGTGCTCGTGTACGGCGCAGCGGCTGAGGTGAACGTGTCTCGCGTGGCCTGGGCCCTTGGCTATGCCGGGGTGGCGGACATCGCCCTGTTGGACGGCGGCCTGGCCGCACTCGGAAACGTGCCCCTGACGACCGAGGCGCCGGTGGTTCATGCGGCGCCGTTCAGGCTCCAGCCTGTCGCATCCTTCCTAGCCACAGCCGAGCAGGCACAGGCGGCGGGCGACAGCCAACAAGCCGGGCGACTGGTCGATGCCAGAGAGCACGATGAGTACGTCGGCCTGCGTTCCAATGCGCGGCGCAACGGTCGCATTCCGGGCGCCGCATTCTGGGACACGCGCAAGGAAATCGACGCGCGCGGACAGTTTCGTCCAGCCCATGAACTCGGCCAGGACTTCGCGGGCCTTGCTGGGCACGACCAGCCCCTGGTGGCCTATTGCGGCGGCGGCGGACGGGCCGCCCGCACCTTCGTCGCACTCCAGCTCGCGGGCTACACCCAGGCTGCGGTCTACCCCGCGTCCTGGAACGAGTGGGGAAACCTGGACAACCTGCCGATCGAGACCGGCACGTCTCACACCGCAGCGGCCTGAGCTCGGCCAACCCACATCCCTTACACCGACGAAAAGAGACCCATGGACTCCTTGCTGATTGAAGAAGAGCGGCTGGATCAGACCCAGCCCAAGATCCTGACGATCGACGAATACATCGGCGCGCCGGAGACGTTCGAAGGCGTGACCCTCGCACCCTACGCGCCCGTGGTCGGCGCCCACGTGCGCGGCCTTCGGCTCGACGGCACCACCCCGCCGAGCGAGGCGGTGCGCAAGTTCATCTACGACGGGCTGCTGCGCTACGGTTTCCTGGCCTTCGAACCCGGCAGCGTCGCGCCGGAGGATTTCGGCCAGCTGGTCGGTCTGTTCGGCGAGGCACGCCTCATGAACACGCCCTACACACCGGCGGCCAAGGACAACGCCAGGGTCAACACAATCGACTCGAAGGTCAAGAAGACCCGAATGAACTTCATCTGGCACATCGACCAGGCCTTCCGCCACACGCCGCCCCGCTACACCGCACTCTTCGGCAAAAAGGTTCCGCCCTTCGGTGGCGACACGCTCTTCGCCAATGCAACGGCCGCCTTCGACCTGCTGGACCCGCTGCTCGCGAAATACCTTGAGACGCTCACCGCGGTGCATGACGTCGAAACGCAAGGCTTCCTCACGCTGGCCTATCAGGACCGGGAGGAACTGGCGGAGCAGCGCGCAAAGACGCCGCCCATCGAAGTACCCCTGATCCGCGTCCACCCCGAGACCGGCCGCAAACAGATTTTCGTCAATGAACTCTACACCCTGCGCATCCTGGGTCTGTCCCGGACAGCCAGCCAGAGCTTGATCGACTTGCTGCTCGAACTCGTGAAGTCACCGGATGTGCAGGCGCGCTTTCGGTGGGAAGAGGGAACGGCACTGATCTGGGACAACCGGACGGTCCAGCACCGCGGTGTGGGCGACTACGGTGCCGGCCACCGGCTGCTCCACCGCGCCGTGGTGCAGTGAATCCGCCCCCTTGACGCATCCCGAAGCCATACGGCTCCAGAAAGAAACATGAATCGAAGAGATATCCTCCAGGCGCTGGCGCTTGCCAGCGCCGCGCCGCTGGGCGTCCGCTACGCATCCGCGCAAGCGCGCCCCGTGCGCATCACCCTCCCCTCGCCGGGCAGTGCCGGCTCGGCATGGCAGCCGCTGATCGACCAGCTCAAGCTGAACACCGATCCTTCCCTGGCGCTGAACTGGGTGGTTGCCGACCCCGGAAAGATGCAGACGCAACTGAGCGCCGGCGCGTTGGACATCGGCGTCTTCGGCGCCGCCGGCCTCGCGACGCTGGCCGGGCGCGGCAGCGACATCGTGCTGTTCGGGCCTGCGCTCAACAACCACGGCCGCTGGCTGGTACCGGCCAACAGCCCCTATCGGACGCCGAAGGACCTGATCGGCAAGACCATCGCGTCGACCCAGGAGACCACCGAAACCTACCAGCAGGCCCGCATCGCGGCGTCGCTTAGCGGCATCGACCTCAAAAAGGACGTGAAGGTCATCTTCGGCTCGCCGACCGCCAACCTGGCGCTATTCGAACGCGGCGATGTCGACGCCATCATCACGCTCGAACCCACCGCGAGCCGCCTGGTCGGTCGCGGTGCGCGCGAGATCGCCCGCGTCGCCGACATCTGGAAGCAGGCGACCGGCCAGACCGAAGACCCGATCCTGGTCGGCCTGGCCGCCAGCCGCAAGTGGCTCGACGCCAACCGTGAAACTGCTGCAAAGGTGGTGGCGCTGTTCAAGCGCGTCAACGGCGCCATCCAGAAGCAGCCACAGCTGCTCACCACGATCACGGCAGAGATGGGGCTCAAGCCCGACGAGACGCAGGCGGCCGCCCTGCTGCCGTCGCGCCTGGCCCCGGCCTATGCGACCGAGTGGAACGACAAGGTCTTCGCGACGATAGACAAGCAGATCGAAGTCGCCGTGCGTTTGGGCATCATCGATAAAGCCCCGACCGAGAAGCTCTACGTGCAGCTATGACACAGCAGGCCGCCGACGCGCTCGCCGCGCCCCATTCCCTGGCCGACGGCATCGGTCAACGCGTTCGCGCCTTGATCGTCGGCGTCTGGCCGCAAGCCCTGTTCTTTGTGCTGCTCATCGCCTGCTGGGAAGGCATGGCCCTGTGGCTGCACTCGCCGCTGGTGCCGGGCGTGGGCCCAATCTTCCGCGAACTGGTCAAAATCACGGACAACGGGTTCGCCTTCTCGGAGATCTGGGTCACCTTCGTGCGCATGTCGCTCGGTTTCCTGCTCGCGCTGCTGGTCGCCCTGCCGATCGGGATCATGGCTGCGGTCTCGCGCACAGCCGCGCGCTTCTTCGAGCCCGGCATCATTCTCGGTCTGACGGTTCCCGGACTGGTCTGGGCATTGCTGTGCGTGATCTGGTTCGGGGTGAGCATGTGGTCTCCCGTGATCTCCGTCGCATTGGGAGTGCTGCCGTCGCTCGTGATCGCGGTACAGCAAGGCGTGCGCTCGCTGAGTCTCGAGACCACCGAAATGGCGCGCGTTTTCCGGCTAAAGCGGTCTGCTGTGCTGCGACGCATCTGGATGCCATTGCTCTATGCCTTCTTGGTCTCGGGGTGCCGCGTCGGCTTCTCCATCGCGTGGAAGGTGATCGTGCTTGTGGAGATCTTCGGCATGTCCAACGGCGTGGGCTACCAGCTCAACGCGCAGTTCAGCACGCAGAATGTGGAGGGCGTCATCGCCTGGACGCTCGCCTTCTGGCTCGCAATGATTGTCGTCGAGCACGGCATCTTCCGGCCTCTGGACCGGCATGCCAACCATTGGAAGAAGGGAGCCGGTCATGAGCAGTGACATCGTGCTGCACGACCTGAAGAAGTCCTATCCAGGGCGCGCAGGTCACCAAGACAAGGTCATCTTCGATGGCCTGGGCATGACGGTGCGCGCCGGCGAGCTTGTCGCGCTGGTAGGCCCATCCGGTTGCGGCAAATCCACGCTATTGAGCCTGGTGGCCGGGCTGGATCTTCCAACGCGTGGACAGATCGCGTTCGAGCATCCGCGCGACGACATCGATCTCAGCGTGGTGTTTCAGCAGCCGCGCCTGGTCGACTGGCTCACGGTGCAGGACAACGTGTCGCTGGTCTTCGAACGCGACCGGCCGCCGAAAGGTGACCGTGCTGCTGTGGTGGCGCAACTGCTCGCCAAGGTCCAGCTTCAGGAGCTTGCGCAGAGCTATCCGCAGTTCCTGTCGGGCGGCCAGAAACAACGGGTCGCCATTGCTCGGGCGTTCGCAATCCGCCCCGACGTCTTACTGCTCGACGAACCGTTCAGCGCGCTGGACGAACTCACGGCACGCCGGCTGCGGCTGCTTCTGCAGGACCTGTGGCTGGACGAGGCGCATCCCCGTCCTACTGGGATCCTCGTGACACACAACATGATGGAAGCCGCGTTTCTCGCGGATCGCATTTACGTCATGGGCGGCCATCCGGCGCATTTTTCGGCGGTGATCGATGTGGATCTCCCAAGGCCACGCGATCCGGACGATCCGAAGCTGTTCGCCGTACATCGTGCCGTGATGAAGGCACTGGCGCATTGATATCACCATGTCGACGGGGCGTCGGGAACGCGATGGGTTCCGCCGGCGATCAGGAGGAACGTCAAGATGGTGGATCCTTTGGGGTCGCCCCCTCGCCCGGGACTGCCGCCCTTCCCGCGACGACGCGATCGTCATCGACCTCGGCCTCAGCGCGTTCGGCGCCATGACGCTGCACCGACTGGCGCAGCGCGCCGGGGCTTGGCATCACCCAGCACACACCGCTATACGGAGAGACCATTGCCGACTGAGCGCTGGGCCCAAGCACCGCGCCAGGGTCGCGACGCGTTTACAAGGCAGCGACGGTGCAAACACTCGTATGCGCGGCGTATGGCGTGCTACCAGGAATGCGCCAGCGCGTATGCCCCTGGCAGGCTGCGCGTCACCATCGCCTGCAACCGGCGCTGTGCGCGCAGCGGCACATAGCCATGGGGCGCACGGCGTGCCTGCGCATGCGGTTTGTAAGGCGACACCATCCAGGCGCTCGCGGTCAGGCCGATCACCTGTTGCGACCGTTCGGCCGGAGAAGCTTGTGGAAGAGATGTCATGGCGTTCCTTCGTCTGTTGTCAGGAATTCTGCAGCGCACTGCTTTACGGCGCAAAGACCGAAAGCGAGTTTGAATCCTCGGTTCTTTGCAGCCTGCGCCCCGGTCACTCGTCGTCAACGACGTTGCCGGTCAGCTCGAACATCTGTGCCACGAAGTCATCGAGCAGCGGCAAGGGGGGCGCGGTCGTGCCAGTGGGGTGCGCTACCCAGCCGCTGGTCTGCGAGAAGAGGCGCAACGCGTCGAATTGCGGGGCATCGCCGGCATCGAAGAAATGCCGAATGCCGGCAGGCAAGGCCACCCATTCACCCGCCTCACAAAAGAGTCCGATGAAGCCATCACTGGTGCGCACGTAAAAGAGGCCGGTGCCGTCAAGGAAACAGCGGACCTCAGCGTCCGCATGTGTGTGCTCGGTGATGAACTGGGAGCGAAGGGTCGTCCAGTCGGCATGGTCGGGCGTCAGCGTGACCCGATCGATGTGGGCGATCGAAAAGCGCTTTCCCAGCGCTGCGATCTCATCCTGCCAGTGGTCGAGAACTGCATCGAGCGGTGCGTCGGCCGCAATGGACTCCCGCTCCGGCCAGCGACCCCATGCCAACCCGTACCGTGCCAGGTGCTGCGCGATCGAGCCGTCGCAGACATGGGTGTCCTGCCAGGCGCCGTCGGCATCAAAATACGCGAGCACACCCATGTCGCGGGTGCAGAGTTACTGCAGGATGCAGGGCGTGGCATCGCCCTGGAATCGATTATCAACTGGCGTCATGTCGTCCTCGTCAAGGTGAGCATGAGCGCAGTGTCGAAGAAATCGCCGAAAAAGGGAACAACCCATTGGCGATGTGCTTATCTGCATTTCGCATACCCGCTGGTCCTTGCCGACCTGATCGCGCGGCGTCGGATCGCCATGAGCAACCCGCGGCCGCCACGCCGATCCCGGCCCACTGGAAGCCGCGTCAGTTGTAGAGCGAGGGCGTCGGCGCCTCGCCCTTGAGCGACCAGCGCCCCAAGAGGTTGAGCTTGTAGTCGAGTGGATCGTGCAGCGTGTGGGTGCGCACGTTGCGCCAGAAGCGGTCGAAGCCCAGCGCCGCGCGCGTGCCGCGTGCGCCGACCACCTCGAACAGTTCCTGGCTGGCATACAGACCGGCGCGGTGCGTCACCACTTTGGCTTCCGCGACGGCAACCGACACCTCGGCACGCTCCCGCGCATCCAGGGCATGGCCTTGCGCAAAGGCGGCGTCGAGCGCATGCGCAGCCCGGTCGGCCAAGGCCGTGCCGGCGGCAATCTGTACATGCAGTTCACCGAAGCGGTTGAGCGTGTACGGGTCGTCGGTCGCATGCGCCACCCCCGAGGTGACCCAGGGCCGCGCGGTGCCGCCGTGCGCGTAGTCGTGTGCCTCCTGCCGCGCCCCGATGGCGATGCCCAGATAGAGGTTCACCAGCACCAGTTGGCCGATGCAAGCACGCAGCGTTTGAAAGGCCGTCGGTGTGGCGTCGGACGCGCGGATCACGTCCCGTGCCGGGAGCGCGACCCGATCGAAGGCGACCGAATTGCTGTCGGTCTGACGCTGGCCGATCGGGTCCCAGTCGTCGAGCACGCGGATGCCCGGCTGTTGCGTGGCGACGATGCCCAGCAGCATCGGCCCGTTGTCGCCGGCCGGCACCGCCGACAGCGTCATGTAGCGCGACCCGCTGGTGCCGGAACAGAAACTCTTGGTGCCGTCGAGCACGAAGCCGCCGGCCTCCGCATGCGCCTCCAGCCGCCGGTCCAGCGGGTTCATTGCATTGCCCCACCAGCCCTGCTCGCGCACCGTGGCGCCTAGCCAGCGTGACTGCTGCTCGTCGTCGCCGTAGATCAAGACCGTGGCGACCTGCAGATGGTGGAAGGCCAGCACATGGGCCAGCGAACTGTCGACCGTCGCGATGCGTCGCACGGTGCCCAGCAATTCGGACCAGGATCGACCATGTCCACCATGCGTCTTCGGCACGGCATCAAGCAACAGCCCTTCCGCGCGGATCAGCGCCTTCTCCTCCGCGGCGTGACCGCCGAGGCGATCGCGTTCGGGCGCGTTGGCGCGCAGGGCCTTCAGCAAGGGGGCCAGCGGGTCGACGGACGCGTCGGAGACGACGGATAGGGTCGGTGCACGGGCGTTCATGCGGTCTCTCAGAACCAGAGGTGATGGGGCGGCAGAGTGCCGTTGAGGAAGTGGTCGCCCAACGCATGGTACTTCCAGCGCACCGGGTCGTGCAGCGTATGGACACGTGCGTTGCGCCAGTGTCGATCGAGGCCGTGCTCGGCCAGCGTGCTCTGCGAACCGGCGAACTCGAAGAGCTTGCTGGATGCCTGCAGGGCGATCTCGGTGGTCAGGATCTTGGCTTCGGCCACGGCCAGCGACGCACGGCCGGCGATCTCGGGCGTCGACACCGCCGGTGTCTCATCGAGCGCGCGGGCCGCGTTGTCGAGCAATGCATCGGCGGCGCGCAACTGCAGGCGTAGCCGGCCGACGTCGGCCACCGTCAGCGGGTCGGCCGCGGCACGATCGGCACCGCTGTCGATCCAGGGACGCGCCCGCGTCGTGACGAAAGCGCGCAGGTCTTCCAACGCCGCATGGGCGATTCCCGCATCGATGGCCGCCTGCAGGATCTGTGAGAACGGGCCAGCCAGCGTCGGCCGTCCGAAGCGCGTCGAGGGCACGAGCTGCCAGGTCTGCACCGGGACCTGCGCGAGCGTGACGCTGCCGCTGGCCGTGGTGCGCTGGCCGAAGCCGGACCAGTCGTCGATCACCTCGAGCCCCGGCGTGCCGCGCTCGAGGATGGCGAGCCACGGCCGCTCCTGAGCGTCGCGTGCCGAGACGGGAATCCAGTCGGCGAAGAGCGCGCCTGTCGAATAGAACTTGCGCCCTTCTATGCGGAAGCCGCCGGCCTGCGCATCGTCGTCCGGTAGCAGTCGCGTTTTCGATTCGCGCACGGAGCGGGTACCGGTTTCCGACACCGCGTTGCCCAGCCGTGCGCCCTGCAGCACTTCGGCGAAGAAGAAGCGCTGTTGCGCATCGCTGCCGTCGAGCAGCAGCGCCGTGACCACGCTGTAGTGGTTCTGCGGTATCTGCGCGATCGACGGGTCGGCCTGCGCGATGCGGCGGAACACCTCGACCAGGGTGGTGTGGCGCACCTGCGGCCCCCCATGGCTGCGTGGCACCGTCAGCGCCCACAGGCCGCTCTGCGAGAAGGCGTCGACTTCTGCATGCGGCAGCCGGCGGTCGCGATCGCGCTCGGCCGCACCGGGTGCGATGGCGGCCGCGAACGACGCTGCGACCTCGAGTGCTTCCGCGTCGCTGCGGATGATGTGCGCCGCAGGGCGCGGCAAGGGCCGAAGCCGGTGCGGTGCCCGGATGTGTTCGAACGTAATGGTGGTCATGGCTCAGGTTCGCTTGTTCAGTCGGCGGGCGACGACGTCACCGGTCCATTGCACGCTGCCCACCAGCAGGATCAAGAGCACGATGACCTCGAGCATGACCACCGTGTCGAAACGCTGGTAGCCGTAGCGGATCGCCAGGTCGCCCAGCCCGCC
>LNAP01003747.1_pt1 | contig 14424 bp, 11 predicted proteins | sample 602601 | NCBI WGS metagenome assembly LNAP01 (sample SAMN02440304, study PRJNA202911) | soil metagenome | biome: Subtropical and temperate rainforests or woodlands; isolation source: soil samples (1 kg each in a 20% v/v slurry with milli Q water) were... ...
CATCTGGTCGTCGACTTTTTCCACGCCGCTGATATTGCCCAGCGTCAGCAGGATCTTTTCTTTCTCTTCCTGGCTGGCCACTTCACCGGTGACAGTCACCGTGCTGCCTGCCACTGTAGTCTGGATATTCGGGTTACCCAGGCCCACTTCATTAATGTGTTTTTTCAGTGCTTCATCCGAAGCGCTGGCATCACCTGGCGTGATCGCGTCCAGAATCTTTTCGCCGGCTTCTTTCAAAAAACTAAAAATGCTCATCGATGCTTCTCCATGCGTATCGTTGGGTGTGAATAGATAACGATAGTTCGAACCGGCTGCTTCGCCGTTTGTTCCGACTAATTGCCATCCGCCCATCTGACCGCCCGACAGGCTAGAATCAGCCGCTTGCATTGCGCAGTGGAGTGACGATGGATATCAAACAACTAAAATTCCTGATTGCCCTGGACGAAACCCGGCACTTCGGCCAGGCCGCCGCCCGCTGCAATATCACCCAGCCGACCTTGTCCATGCGCCTGCGCAACCTTGAAGAAGAACTGGATCTGCCGCTGGTCAATCGCGGCCAGCGCTTTGAAGGGTTCACTGCTCCGGGTGAGCGCGTGCTGGCCTGGGCGCGCACGGTGCTGGCGGCCTACGATGGTTTGCAGGCCGAAGCTGCTGCCTGTCGCGGGAATCTGGTCGGGACGCTGCGCCTGGGCGTGGTGCCGCTGTCGAGCTTCGATCCGCTGCCGCTGCTGCAACGTCTGCATGAAACACACCCGAACCTGCGTTTCGAGCTGTCGGCGCTGAGTTCCGAGCAGATCCTCGAACAGCTGGCGAGCAACCGCATCGATCTGGGGGTTTCCTATCTGGAACGCCTGGACACCGAGCGCTTTGATGCACTGGAGCTGGCTGAAACCCGCATGGGCCTGCTTTACGACCAACGGTATTACAACTTCAAGGCACCGGCTCTGACCTGGGCGGACCTGATCGAATTACCTTTGGGCCTGCTGACCAGCGGTATGCATTTTCGCCAGTCCATTGATCACAACTTTCACAGTCGCGGCCTGCAACCGCATCCGTTGCTACAGACCGATGCCGTCCATCAATTGCTGCAAGCGGTGCATGGCGGCTTCTGCTGCGCGATCATGCCGCTGGACGGCGGCCTGGAAAACCTCACCGAACACCTGCGCCTGCACCCCATCGACGATGCCCGCACCCTGGCACGCCTGGGTTTGATCATGCGCCGCAGCGCGCCGCGTTCGGCGCTGGCCGAAGCGTGCCTGGCGCTATACCAGAAAATCAGCGAAGAACATTGATCGACGTCATCTATCGGAACATCAGAACAAGCGATTAGACGTTATCGGACGAGAGGCCTACGCTAGGGACATTCTAGATGTCACTCTGCCGGTACTTTCCCATGCACGCCAAGCGTACGGTCAGCACGGCGCCCGCTCAACACTTGCCCGCGCCTGACGCAAGCCAGTCCTACAACTACTCGAACCTGACGCGCGAAGCCTCAGCACGCGCTGATCTGGCCGAAGAGGTCGCGCTGGCGATTGCCTTCAGCGGCATCAGCCAGGCCGTGATGCTGGTCAGCCCGACCGACCTTGAGGATTTCGTCGTCGGTTTCAGTCTGGGCAGCGGCATCGTCGCCTCGCCCGACGAAATCTATGACATCAAACTCAGTGGCTACGGATCCGCGCGGCAGGCCGACGTTGAAATCGCCAGCCGTGCGTTCTGGAACCTCAAGCAGCAGCGCCGCCAGATGGCTGGCACCAGCGGCTGCGGCTTGTGCGGCGTGGAAGCGGTAGAACAAGCCTTGCCCGAATTGAACGTATTGCCCGGCGCGCCATTGCCGCCCATTGAATGGCTGGACGGCCTGCGCCAGCGCATCGGTGAGTTCCAGCCTCTTGGCCAGCACTGCGGCGCGGTACACGCAGCGATCTTCATGGACCACCACGGCCAGCTGCTGCTGGGCCGCGAGGACATCGGTCGCCACAACGCCCTGGATAAAATGATCGGCGCGCTGGTCCGCCAGCAAATCCCCATGGCTGGCGGCACCGCCATTGTTACCAGCCGTTGCAGCCTGGAGTTGATCCAGAAAGTCCTGCGCGCTGGCATACAGACGCTGGTCAGCCTGTCGTCGCCCACCGGCCTGGCCCTGCAATGGGCGCGCCGTCATAACCTGAATCTAATTCACCTGCCGCAGCACAGTGCGCCGCGGGTCTACAGCCCTGCGATGGAGAATCAAGCGTGAGCATGCACAAAGAAGCCGACAACAAACCGGTCCCGCGCTACAAGCCGTACAAAGGTGCGGCCGGCGGTTGGGGCGCATTGATCAGCGTGACTCATCACTGGCTGTCCAGCGACAACGCCCTGAAAAACCTGCGCATGATGCTCAAGACCAACCAGAACGGCGGTTTTGACTGCCCAGGTTGCGCGTGGGGCGATTCGCCGGAAAGCGGCATGGTCAAGTTCTGCGAGAACGGCGCCAAGGCAGTCAATTGGGAAGCCACCAAACGCCGCGTCGATGCGTCGTTCTTCGCCCGCTACAGCGTCAGCGCATTGCGCGAGCAAAGCGATTACTGGCTGGAATATCAAGGTCGCCTGACCGAGCCGATGGCCTACGACGCCGAAAGTGATCGCTACAAGGCGATCAGCTGGGACAACGCGTTCGCCTTGATCGCCAAACACCTGAAGGCGCTTCCAAGCCCGAACATGGCCGAGTTCTACACCTCGGGTCGGGCGAGCAACGAAGCCGCTTATTTGTATCAGCTGTTCGTGCGCGCCTTCGGCACCAACAACTTCCCCGACTGCTCGAACATGTGCCACGAAGCCAGCGGCGTCGCGTTGTCGCAAAGCGTGGGCGTCGGTAAAGGCACGGTTACCTTCGATGACTTCGAACACGCCGATGCGATTTTCGTCCTCGGCCAGAACCCGGGCACCAACCACCCGCGTATGCTCGAACCCCTGCGCGAAGCGGTAAAGCGCGGCGCTCAAGTGGTTTGCGTCAACCCGCTCAAAGAGCGTGGCCTGGAACGCTTCCAGAACCCGCAGCACCCGATCGAGATGCTCACCAACGGTGACCGTCCGACCAACACCGCTTACTTCCGTCCGGCGTTGGGCGGCGACATGGCGTTGCTGCGCGGCATGGCCAAGTTCCTGCTGCAATGGGAACGCGAAGCCCAGGCCGCCAATGCGCCGCTGGTTTTTGATCATGCGTTCCTCAACGAACACACCCACGGCGTGCTCGATTACCTGGCGACCATCGACGACACGTCCTGGGAATCAATTGTCGAGCAGTCCGGCCTGCCATTGAGCGACATCGAGCAAGCCGCGCGCATGTACGCCAAAGGCAAGAACGTGATCATGTGCTGGGCGATGGGCATTACCCAGCATCGCCATTCGGTGCCGACCATCCAGGAAGTCGCCAACCTGATGCTGCTGCGCGGCAACATTGGCCGTCCCGGCGCGGGGCTGTGCCCGGTGCGCGGTCACAGTAACGTGCAGGGCGACCGCACGATGGGCATCAACGAGCGCCCACCGGCGTTCTTCCTCGATGCGCTGGAAAAGCGTTTCCAGTTCAAGGTCCCGCGTGAAAACGGCCACAACGTGGTGGAAGCAATTCACGCCATGGCTGAAGGTCGCGCCAAAGTCTTTATCGGGCTGGGGGGCAACTTTGCCCAGGCCACACCGGATAGCACGCGCACCGTTGCCGCGCTGGGCAATTGCGACCTGACGGTGCAGATCAGCACCAAGCTCAACCGCAGCCACCTCACCCACGGCAAGGAAGCGCTGATCCTGCCGTGCTATGGCCGCACCGACATCGACAAGCAGGCCAACGGCCCGCAAGCGGTCACCGTGGAAGATTCGTTCAGCATGGTCCACGGCTCCAACGGCCAGCTGGACCCACTGTCTGCGCTGATGAAATCCGAGCCAGCCATCATTGCCGGGATTGCCAACGCAACACTGGGCAAGCAACCGGTGGACTGGCTGTGGCTGGTGGAAGATTACAGCCGCATCCGCGACCTGATTGCCGACACGATTCCGGGCTTCAAAGACTTCAACGTGCGGGTGAAAAATCCGGGCGGTTTCTATCTCGGCAACGCGGCGGGCTCGCGTCGCTGGAACACGCCAACCACGCGCGCCAACTTCAAGGCCAACGTGCTGCCGCTGGATCTGGTGCATGAAAGCGTGCGCTCAACCGGGCAGATTCCGGACCTGATCATGCAATCGATGCGCTCCCACGATCAGTACAACACCACGATTTATGGCCTGGACGACCGTTATCGCGGCGTCAAAGGTCAGCGTGACGTGTTGTTCGTCAACGAAGCCGACATCATCCGCCTGGGTTTCCAGCCGGGACAAAAAGCTGACGTGATTTCGATCTGGGGCGACAACCGCGAGCGCCGCGTCAAAGGCTTCACCTTGCTGGCCTTCGACATCCCGGCCGGCCAGGCCGCCGCCTATTACCCGGAAGTGAACCCGCTGGTGCCACTGGAAAGCATCGGCGACGGCAGCAGCACGCCGACTTCGAAGTTTGTGGCGATTCGTCTTGAACGCGCCAGCGAGTCGGCGCGGATCGTTTGATTGAGTTGCAGCCTGACAAAGTCGTTCGTCAGGCTGCAACCGCTTTACTCAGGTATGCCCTCCAACCTGCAATACCGTCACCGTCTGAGTTATGTCGTCCACCAGAAAAGTGGCTCGATCGCTATAGCTCAGCCGAATCTGATACTGCTGGATTTTAGAGCCACTCAATACCTTGGGATTGGTGTCACCCGCCTGCCGGGCTGCGGCCATCGGATGCTGCCCTTGGTTTACGCCGTTCTGAAACCTGTCCCATAGCGCCTGAGCCGCGACACCCAGGTGTCCGAACTTTGCTGAGCGCTTGTCTATTTTCCAACCCATGAATCCAAACCCTTTTGTCACTACATACATACCACCCTGCGTGGCATGAACCATGAACTGTAGTAAGTTCTCACGGAGGAATATGTAGCGCCTCTCGGAAATAGCTGACAGGAAAAGCTGCGCAGAACAGGGAAGACTGACAGAAATTTCCTAGGCCAATTCCTGGCTAAGCGTAGGAAATCTTCGCGCGGTCACGTAATCAATCTCTGCGGAAAATTCCAAAAAAAAGGCCCGTTTCGCGAGAAACGGGCCTTGATCAAGTAACCTCAGACTGTCAAATCGACTTTAAGTTCCTTAGTTAAAACAGTAACTTAGGTATATGTGTGTCAGTCGTGTTACTCGTCGGAATTACATTGCCACAATCTTCACTTGACCTCAGGATCGCGCCGTCATCCCTATGAGGTTCCTTACATGAAGTATTCCTCGATTCTGTTGTTGTCACTCACTCTGGCCAGTGGTTTCGCCTCAGCAGGCGGTACGCTCGAATCCGGTGTGGGCGGAGCATTGGGTGGGGTACTCGGTTCAGTTGTCGGCCAACAGATTGGCGGCAGCACAGGCGCAGCGATTGGCGCTGGCCTGGGCGGCGCAGGTGGCGCGGCCGTGGGTGCGGATCGTCGTAACCGTACAGAGGCCGCCATCGGTGGCGGTATCGGCGCAGCAGGCGGCAACGTGATCGGCCGTAGCGTCGGCGGCAATACCGGCAGCCTGGTCGGCGCAGCCGCAGGTGGCGGCGCGGGTGGTGCGCTGGGTAACTACATGGGCAACGAAAGCCGCAACGATGAGCGTTCGGATCGTCGCTATCGTGGCGATGATCGCCGCCACTATGACCGCAAGCACGGCCCGCGCGGCCATGCCTACGGTCACCGTAAAAACCATCGTGACTATCGTCACCGTTAATTGATCAGTTAACGCGTTCTCCAGCACGGGCCGCCCTTGAAGCGGCCCGTGTTGCATTTCAGACGACCAACAGCTGCAACGCTGCACGCAGCTCGTCAGGCAGCACTACCGGCAGATTCGACGCCCGATCCACGAACACATGAACGAAGCGGCCTGCCGCACAAGCTTCATCCTCTCCCACCTTGAATACCGCCAGCTCATATTGCACCGAGCTATTGCCCAGCTTCGCCACACGCAGGCCGACTTCGATCAGATCCGGGTAGGCAATCGACGCGAAATAATCGCACGAAGAACTCACCACAAATCCCACTACCGCGCCGTCATGAATATCCAGCCCGCCGCGCTCGATCAAGTAGGTGTTCACTGTTGAGTCGAAAAAGCTGTAATAGGTCACGTTGTTCACGTGGCCATAGACGTCATTGTCGTGCCAGCGCGTGGTGATGGGCTGGAAGTGGCGGTAATCGGTGCGTTGTGGGGTCATATCGGTCATAGAGTTCCCGTTGTCATTTTGTTTTTCACAGAACCGTTGAGCGAGGCTTGCCCGCGAGGAGGCCGATAAAGTCTGTGATTTTCTCTGGGTGAGTGATGCAGCTTTCCCGACTAAAGCCGGTCCCACGCAGACTGCACGGGTCAAATTCGATCAACCATTGTCCTTTACCCACTCCCGCACTTGCGCATACGGATAATCCTCCAACGCAGCAAAACCGCCGATGGTGCGAGCCTTGAGCTTGGTGAACAACGGCACGCTGATACCGCACAGAAAGCGCGTCAGGCATTCAACCCCAGGCGCAGCATCCTTGTAGTCCTCATGTTTGCGTATGAACTCGCCACACAGCTGCTGGAAGTCCTTGCTGGCCAGTTCCGGCAAAGCTGGCGGCTCGGGCAGGCGGGCGACGTTACCCGCGCACACTGAACAATGGCCGCAACGCTGCGGCGCGTTGTGATCACCGAAGTAATCCGCCAGACGCTGGCTCAGGCATTGCTCACTGGCAAACAGATCGAGCATGGCGTGAATACGCGCAACCTCGGTGGTTTCGTGATGCGTGAAGTATGCATGCAGCTCGGCGCTCAGGGCATCGGCATCGAAGTCACTGACCAACACGCTGTACACCTCGGTGACCTGTTTGCTTTCCAGCTCGATCCAGCCTTTCTCATGAAAGTAATCCAGCGCCGTAACCACCCTCCCGCGCTCGGCCTGATGCTGTTGATACAGGGTGTCGAAGTTGACCGTCGCCCAGGTGCGCGCCCGCGTGGACGTGTCAATCAAGGCCTGCACGAACTGTCGGCGCTCGCCTTCGAAACGCTGCACCAAGGCTTCAGGCTCAAGGAGGAACTTGAAGCGATATTCGGCAAAATACGAATAACGCGGCGCGATCAGGCCGCGCAGCTCCAGTTGCACCAATAACGTCTTGAGCGGCAACTGGCGAATGTTGCTTTGATCCGCCAGCGGCCCCAGCAAAAACTCCCACTGCCCTTGAGGAATGGCGTCGAGCACATCTTCGAGTACACAGCGAATCCCGTCATGTTCTGGCGTATCGCCGTAGACGAAGTTCTCCAGCACGTTGAGGCTGTCGCGATTGGCCAGCACCAGACAATCGGACGGCGCGCCATCGCGTCCGGCGCGGCCAATTTCCTGGCTGTAGTTTTCGATGGATTTGGGCAGGTCAAAGTGGACCACGTTGCGGATGTCACTTTTGTCGATGCCCATGCCGAAGGCGATGGTCGCGACGATGCAGTTGAGTTGCCCGCCCATGAAGCGTTTCTGGATCGATTCACGCTGATCGTGGGGCAGACCGGCATGGTAGGCGCTGGCTTCCAGGCCGTTCTGGCGCAGATGCGTGGCGATATATTCGGCGGTCTTTTGCAAGGTGACGTAAACGATGGTCGGCTCGCCCGCCTTGGGGCTTAGCCACTGCACCAGACGCCGACGCTTGTCCGCGCCTTTCACCGGTTCAACCCAAAGATTCAGATTGGCCCGATAAAAGCCCGTCGTCACCACATCGTCCGGCGCGATGGCGAATTTGCTCTGCATGTCGGCGATCACATGCGGTGTCGCTGTGGCCGTCAGCAACAAGGCCTGCGGGATATTGAACTCGCGCTGGTAGTCCGGCAGCTTGAGGTAGTCCGGGCGAAAGTTATGGCCCCATTCGGAAATACAGTGCGCCTCGTCCACCACCAGCAGGGAGATCGGCACTTGGGTGATGAAATGGCGGAAGCGCTCATTCTTCAGCCGCTCAACCGAGATCATCAGGATTTTCAGCTCGCCGGACCGCGCCCGTGCCATGACCTGCGCCACCTCATCGCGGCTCTGCGCCGAATCAATGCTCGCCGCCGCGATGCCGTGACGTTGCAGGAATGCCAGCTGGTCCTGAATCAGCGCCAGCAATGGCGAGACCACCAGCGTCAGGTGCGGCAGCAATAGAGCCGGTAACTGATAACACAAGGATTTGCCGGACCCGGTGGGGAAAATCGCCGCAGCCGAACGCCCTGCCAGCACAGCGCTGATCGCCGCTTCCTGGCCGGCGCGAAACTGTGGATAACCAAAAACCTGTTCAAGCGTCTTGTACATAAAGGGGCCACTCCATTGACGGCTATCGGGTGTGAAACCATAGCCCGCAGGTTGTACCCGTGGAAGGAGTAAACCGTTACTGAAATTGGATCGCCCCAACGGAGCTGAGTTTAGCTTTGACACACACGAGCAGCTCGTATTACGTCCGCTTCGTGACTGTCACTTCTGACAGCGCGCCGGAACATCCGGTCTTGATCAAGAAGGAAAATGATCATGGTTAATCAGTACATCAAAAACGGAAATTTCATCAAACAGCTTGAGCACTGGACTCAAGGGCCTGAAACCTTCGATCCGCGGTTCAAACCCCATGGCGACGGCAACAGCATTCGCCTGCCAATCAGCACCTCATTGCAGCAATCGTTTCCTGAGATGCCCGGCAAAACCATGCGCCTGGAGTTCGAGGCTCGTAGTGCCCAGACGGGCATCGATGAAGCGATGTTTACCGTCAGTGTCGGTGGATTCAATAGCGAAGGCGCCGTTCAGGTTTCCCCGGTCTCGGGCCTGGCCTCAGCCGAATGGCAGACGTACAGCGTACGCCTCTATTTCACGCAGCAGCTCAAAGACTGTTTCCTACTGGCAAGCCTGCCGCATCCGGCGTCGATCAAAGGCCAGCAGGCTCCATCAGTTGCGCCCGGATTGGCACCGGTTCGCTTCGCCAACTTCAGCCTGATCGAGGAACCTGAGGCTTAAAGCGGCTGCCCACCAAGTGCCCGGCCCCAAGCGGGTCGGGCACGTCCGGTTAACTTCATTGTTCAGCTCGATGGCTGCGGAACCTGTTCGTCGGATTTGGCTTGCTTGCGATCCTTATCCGAAGGCTCCTTGATCCGATACCACGCCACATACAGCGCTGGCAAAAACAGCAGCGTCAGCAAGGTAGCGATGATGATGCCGCCGATCATCGCGTAGGCCATCGGCCCCCAGAACACTTCCCGGGCAATCGGGATCATGCCCAGGCTCGCCGCCGCTGCGGTCAGCAGGATCGGCCGACGTCGGTGCTGGGTGGCCTGAGCCACCGCATCCCACGGCAGATAGCCGTCGCGCTCGTAGCTATCGATCTGCGTGACCAGAATCACCGAGTTGCGGATGATGATGCCGATCAGCGCGAGAATCCCCAGAATCGCCACGAAGCCCATGGGCGTGCCCGTGGGAATCAGCGCCAATACCACACCAATCAAGCCTAAAGGCGCGACGCTCGCCACCAGGAACATCTTCTGCACGCTGTGCAGCTGGATCATAAGGAACGTCGCCATCAGGAAGATCATCAGCGGCACGACGCTGGCAATCGGGCCTTGCGCCTTACTGCTCTCTTCCACGGTGCCGCCAGTGGCGACTTTGTAGCCAACGGGCAAGCCCGCGCTGAATTTGTCGATGTCCGGCTTGAGCTGCTTGACCAGATCGGTGGGCTGCATGTCGTCAGCCACAGCGGCTTTCACGGTAATGGTCGGCTTGCGATCACGGCGCCAGACCAGCGGCTGCTCCATTTCATAACGCACGGTGGCAAACGCCAACAACGGAATCGACGTGCCGCCCGGCGTGACGATCTGCAGGTTTTGCAGGGTTTCCGGCGAGCCACGTTCGGCGTCTTCGGCACGACCGACGACATTGATCAGGTAAATATCATCGCGCACCTGAGTCACCGCCGAGCCGCTGACCACGCTGTTCATCAGTTGCGCGACGTCTTCGGAAGACAGGCCAAGCTGGCGCGCCTTGTCCTGATTGATGTCGATACGCAGGACTTTGCCCGGCTCATTCCAGTCGTAGATCATCTCGCCCACATGAGGATTGCTGTCCAGCAACGTGGCCAGCTCGATGGCGTGTTGACGCACTTTGTCGATATTTTCGCCGCTGACGCGATATTGCAGCGGACGCCCTACCGGCGGGCCCATTTCCAGCGCTTGCACGTAGCTGCCGATGCCGACGAATTCCTCACGCAGGCGTTTGTTCAGGCGTTCGGTCAGGCCGCCCCGCTCTTCCAGCCCCTTGCTGACGATCACCAGCTGTGCGTAGAACGGGTTTTCCAGTTGCTGGTCCAGCGGCAGATAGAAACGCAAGGCGCCCTGACCGATGTAGGTGCTCCAGCGCACGATGTCCGGATCATCCTTGAGCGTCGCTTCGAAACGGTCGACGGCCTTGATGGTTTCGTTGATCGAGGCATTCTGCGGCAAGTTGAGGTCGACGAGGATTTCCGGACGATCCGAGGACGGGAAAAACTGGTTCTGCACGAACTGCATGGAGAACACCGCGCCGACAAACAGCAGCACGGTAATGATGATGGTCAGCCAGCGGTGACGCATCGCCCAGAGCATGCTGTTGTTGAAACCTCGCGCAACCCGGCCTTCTTTCTCGGGCTTTTTCTTGAGGTTGGTGCTGAGGATATGCACGCCGATCACCGGCGCGAACAGCACGGCGACGACCCAGGAAACCAGCATGGCCACGGCAATCACCGCGAACAGCGTAAAGGTGTATTCCCCCGCCGAACTGGCGTTGAGGCCAATGGGCACGAAGCCGGCCACGGTCACCAGCGTACCGGTGAGCATCGGAAAAGCCGTCGAGGTGTAGGCAAAGGTTGCGGCCTGCTCCTTGGTTTCGCCCAGTTCCAGGCGCGTGACCATCATCTCCACGGTGATCATCGCGTCGTCCACCAACAGGCCCAGGGCAATGATCAACGCGCCGAGGGAAATACGCTGCATGGTGATGCCGCTGTATTCCATGAACACAAAGACCATCGCCAACACCAGAGGGATCGAACACGCCACCACCAGACCGGCGCGCACACCGAGGCTGACGAAGCTGACAATCAGCACGATCACCACCGCTTCGAACAGCGCGCTGGTAAATCCGCCAACGGCTTTCTCAACCACTTCGGCTTGATCGGACACGTTGTGCACGCCGACGCCCACCGGCAAGTCCGCTGTGGCGCTGGTCATGCGTTCGTGCAGGGCTTTACCGAACTCCTGAATATTGCCGCCCTTCTTCATGGCAATCGCCAGACCGATGGCCGGTTTGCCGTTGTAGCGGAACAGCGGTTTCGGCGGATCGGTGTAACCGCGAGAGATTTCCGCAATATCACTGAGGCGATAAAAACGGTCGTTGAGGCGCAGATTGACCGCCTCCAGGTCCTTCTCGGAGGCGAACTGCCCGGAAGTGCGCACCGAGATTCGCTCCGGTCCGGCTTCGATAACGCCGGCCGGGGTCACGGCGTTTTGCGATTGCAGGCTTTGCACCACCTGGCGTTGATCCAGGCCCAGCGCAGCCAGTTTGCGCGTGGAGAAGTTCAGGTACAGCACTTCGTCCTGCTGGCCGATCATCTCGACCTTGCCCAGCCCCGGCACTTCGCGGATTTCGGTCCTGACCTGCTCTACATAATCGCGCAGCTGACGCATGGAGAAGCCGTCGGCGGTGAAGGCATAGATCGAGCCGTACACATCGCCGAACTCATCATTGAAAAACGGGCCCTGCATGCCTTGGGGAAACTGGCTGCGAATATCGTCGATCTTTTTGCGCACCTGATACCAGATTTCCGGAATCGCCTTGGCATCGGTGGTGTCGCGCAGGTTGACCAGAATCGTCGACTCGCCGGGTCGCGTGTAGCTTTTCACGTAGTCCAGCGAGTCCAGCTCTTCGAGCTTTTTCTCGATGCGGTCGGTGACCTGCTCCAGAGTTTCGTCCACCGTCGCGCCCGGCCAGCGGGTTTGTACGACCATGGTCTTGATGGTGAAGGACGGGTCTTCTTCGCGACCCAGATTGATGTACGAAAAAACCCCCATCAGCAGCGCGACGAACATCAGGTACCAGACAAATGACTGGTGCTTGATGGCCCATTCGGACAGGTTGAAATTCCCTTTCATCGCGGGCTTTCCTTATCGACTTTGACTTTCTGACCGGGTTTGAGGCTGTTGACGCCAGCGCTGACCACCCGCTCGCCCGGCTTGACGCCGTTGCTCAGCACAAACGAGTCGGCGCTGCGACTCACCACGTTGACTGCGCGGGGGTTGACGGTCTGGTTCTGCATGTCGACGATCCAGATTTGCGCTTTGCCGTCGACCTCCTGCAGCGCATTGATCGGCAGTTCGGTACGCGATGGGATGGTCGAACTCAGGGTGACGCTGATTGCCGTGCCAAGGCGAAACGCAGCGGGCGTTTCGGTCAAGGTCAGGCGCGCGCGCCGGGTCCGGGTGGAGCGCTCGGCCTGCGGTTCGATTTCCCGCAGCGTGGCGGTGGTGCTGATGATCGGGTCAAGCTGGCTGGCGACCTTGAATTCGACACCTGGCGGCAGCTGTTCGGCCAAAGTCGCCGGCAAATCGATCACCGCTTCCTTGATGTCCGGGCGCGCCAGGGTGACCACTTCCTGTCCGGCGGTCACCACTTGGCCGGCCTCGACTTGCCAGCGAGTGACCACGGCGGCGTGATCGGTGCGCAGCTCGCTGTAGCTGAGCTGATCCTGTGCCTGCTGCAACGCCGCGCGAGCCTGGGCCAGCGACGAGGCGGTAGTTTTCAGATCCGTCAGCGCGATGTCCAGTTGGGCTTGAGCGCCGACGCCACGGTCGAATAATTCCTGCTGACGACGCGCATTGGCCTGGGTGTTGATCCATTGCGCCTCGATCCGCGCCAGATCGCCCTGGCTGGCGCGCACGTTGTTCTGTTGATCGGTGGGGTCGAGGGTGGCGAGCAAGGCGCCCTTCTCCACTTCGCTGCCGACATCAACGTTGCGCCGGGCAATGCGTCCGCCAACCCGGAAGCCCAGCGTGCTTTCGTAGCGGGCTTCGATATTGCCGGCGAAGCGCCCCAGACTTTCTTCGGTCAGGGATTTGGCCTCGACGAACAGCACCGGCCGCACCGGTTCCGGCGCGGGTTCTTCCTTGGCGCAGCCGCCTGACAGGCTGATCAGCAGAATGCAGGTAAGACGTTTCATGGTTGCGTTCCTGCGGTCTGCTTTTGCTCGGTGTCAGCCACTTCGACCTGCATGTCGGGGTGCAACAACTGCCCACCCGCGACCACAACTTTTTCGCCGCCTTGCAGCCCGTCGGTAATGATCACCTTGGCCGTCAGATAACGCCCGACGGTAACCGCACGCAATTGCACCTTGCCTTGATCGTCCACTAGCCACACCGCTGGCTGGCCCAATTGCTCGCCCAGGCCCTTGGTCAGCGCCGACCACGGCAATTCAACGCTGGCCTTGCCCGGCGCGCTCAACGCCACGCTGACCACCGACCCCAGATCCATGCCGGCCGGCAACTGGCTCAGGCCGATTTTCACTTGCAGCGTGCCGGTTTCGGCAGACACCGCAGGCGTCACTTCGCGCACCTTGCCGCTGGCCTTGACCTGCGGATTGTCGAGTAACGTCACTTGCACCTCGCGATCCGTGGGCGGCTCGATGAACAGCGATTCATACACATTGAATACCGCATCGCGCTCACCATCGCGGGCCAGACCGAAAATCGGCATGGTGGCCTGGACGACTTGCCCGACTTCCGCCTGACGCGAGGTAATCACGCCCGGCACTTCGGCAATCAGCGCGGTGTAACCCAGTTGCTCCCGGGCGTTGGCCAGTTGCGCCTGAGCGGCTTTGAGCGCGCTCTGGCTGCTGCGCAACGCCGCTTGCGCCGAATCGTATTCGCTGCGGCTGGTGTAACCCTTGGGTAGCAGTTTTTCCTGACGCACGAACGCGGCGCTGGTCTGCGTCACCCGCGCCTGTTGCGCGGTAACCTCGGCAGTGGCCGAATCGACATTGGTCTGCAAATCCTTGGGATCAAGCTTTGCCAGGACCTGACGCGCCGTCACCCGGTCACCGACATCCACCATGCGCTGAATAATCTTGCCACCGACTCGAAACGAAAGCTGAGTCTGCACCCGCGCCTGAATATCACCCGTCAGTGCGACCTTGGCGGCAAAATCCACTGTCTGAACCTGCTGCACGCGCACCCTTGGCAATTGCGGCTGCGGCGGTTTTTCCTCGCCGCAGCCGCCGAGCAGTACGAGCGACACCGCCAGCCCGAGAACGGCCATTCTGGAAATAGAAACGGGCATGCAGACTCCTTTTGCCAATGCCGGGTGCGGCCCTGAAACAGGCGTGG
>LNAP01003748.1_pt1 | contig 14423 bp, 22 predicted proteins | sample 602601 | NCBI WGS metagenome assembly LNAP01 (sample SAMN02440304, study PRJNA202911) | soil metagenome | biome: Subtropical and temperate rainforests or woodlands; isolation source: soil samples (1 kg each in a 20% v/v slurry with milli Q water) were... ...
ACCTCTGCTTGCCCCTGGCGGCAGGGGTTTCTTTGTTTTCAGGAGCTCAAAAATGAGTGGAGTAACAGCTACAAATGATAGGAACGGGTCTGTCCTGCAGATCGTATCTCCTGGCGAGAGCCGTGGTCGTTTTGAATTAACCAGCGGATCTGTATCGACATCTGCCGTGATTCAAGGCGAAGCCATTTACCTTTTCTGCAAATCTCTGATTCACATCGCAGAAGGTGCAGGAGTTACGGACAGCGATGCCCCGATCGATGCACGCGGTGGCGTATACCTCAACGCTAACCGAGGCCATAGGGTTTCTGTGAAGCTGATGGCAGACGAGGAAGCTGCGACCGTTTGGATCCGCGAGGTACGCTAAATGCTGCTTTCCTCCGGCAGAGCCCTGCTTTCCATTACCAGATACCACTTGCGCTCAGCAAAATCAGGCGGTGGCGGCGACAATGGTGACCACACGGTAATAACAAATCCAGACGGCTCCGTAACTGTCGAAGGCCCAACGCTGCCTGGCTCAATAATCGTTATTACATACCCAGACGGCACAAAAGATGAGATCGAAGCCGGCGAAGATGGTCATTACGAAGGCACATCCCCTCCTGGACAACCTGCCGGCCCTACAACCGTAGAAATCACACTAAACGCAATCGAGATCGAAGGCCAAGGCTATGAAATTACCGACGCCCAATTCTTTGTAATGCCCGAAAGCAGAAATCCAGAAGATTCCGTCCCAGTTCAAGGCGATATCCGTGGCATTGAAACCTCTGACTCCGGACAAATCGTAACCTCCGAAGTGTTATAATTTCTTTGTTGTCAAAAATAATAAGAAGAATCAAATGGCAAACAACGTAACAATTAGCCAAATGCCGAGCTGGCATGGCGATACATCTATGCGATTGCATGCACATAAGCCTGGTACTTCCGAGGCTGTAAGTATCAAAGATATAGCTGATCTCGTTACTACGGGGGAAGGGTTGCAAACTGGCGATGTTGTTTTGCGTCCTGTTGGAACTTATTCGGACGCGTATGAATGTAACGGTTCGATTCATCAGACTGCAGATTCTCCAGTGCTCGCAGGGAAGCTTAATTTTCCTAACTTTGGTACGCAGGTTCAGTCTATTAACTTTAATTCTGAGGTCAGGTTCGGCACTGTACAGCAGCAGCAGGTTAAAAAGCTTGGATCGTTGATAGTATCTAGCGGCATTCCGACACAGATTTACAAGAATAAAGTACTGCTTAGTAGCATTAGTAACTACACCGTAGACACAATCTTTAAGACCTCCAAAGCTCTGTACTGTAAGAAATCATCGTCGTCGAACTTGCAGGTACGTTTTGTACGGATAAATATTGATGGGGTATTGGAGTTTTACAGCCCCAATGCAAGCTATGATATTCAAAGCGTTGTTGATTATACTTCCACCGAGGATCTAATATTTTTCCATGATGGTTCGTATCTCCAAGCACTTAAAATAAACCCAAGCTCTACGGCAGTAGGTGCGCTATACAAAACAAATATTGCGGGCTTTTCTGGGAAGTTTAATATCGTTAAGTCTAGCGGCATCTATTTCGCTTCGACAACTTTTAATGGTGTTTCTGGTATTTACAAAATTGGAATCAGTGACTCCACGTTTACCGCCGAGCTTGTTTATCAAAACGATACAGCTGTTTGTGCTTACGCTAATGACAATTTTGTGTATTTAAAGATTGGCAACACTGGACTGCGACGTATGAACCCTCTAACTTACGAGCTTTTCGACATACCCGTGCCCAGTGGGGCGGTGTTCCTTGATGTTATATTCGACCAAAACAACATGATTGGTATTCGACGGTCGACTTCTTTAAAGTCTGTATTTAGCTTTGATGGTGGACAAACTTGGTCGGACGGCCCTGCAATGTCTGCGTACTACTCTTTTGACTACGATACTGTGTCCGGAGAGTTTTGTTTTGTTGGCGGTAATGGTACTTCTGGATCGGTCGCGGGGCAAACTGGTTCTATTCAAACAAACTCTGCAAACTTTCCCAACGACACAATCTTTCGAGTACCGAACATTTCCAGCCCTGTTGCTAACTTCAAACAATACATTACGAGATAACTATGCGAGCTTATTACAACGAAAGTACAGGTTATGTCGTAAAGTTTGCGGTTGAGGTGATTGAAGGATTTCCTTATATCGAAGTGGCAGATGACCAGGTAGTTGTCGATAATCTTAACAGCGGTTTGATCGGCTTGGTAAAAGACGGCTCGCTGGTGTTTGAGTCTGATAGGGCCTTGTCAGCGGCATCAATTCGGTCGCAAAGAAACGCAATGCTTGTGCAAGCTGACGCCTACCTCAACATGTTGAATGATACGGCCTTAATTGACGCAGTGCCTGTGGAAACGTCCGTACTGCAAAAGATCGCCATATACCGACAAGCCCTTAGGCAACTTGCAGTTAATGTTGATATTCAAAATGTCGACTGGCCAATCGCCCCATGGTAGTTGGTGTATAATAACTATAGCCGAATAATAATAGAGAATAATAATGGCCGTCGCACCAAAAGGCATAAAGATTTCAGCGCTGGATTCATGGTCTGGCGACACAACTATGAAACTCCATGTACACAAAGATGGTGCATCAGAGTCTATTTCAATCAAGCAAATAGTTGACCTTTCGGACGCGGATGAATGCGGTGGAAGCGGCTCGGTATTTCCTGGAGAACTAGTTCAGAGAGTATCTGGAAGCTACGCAGACGCTGTACCAGCCGACGGGGCCGAACTCCTAATTGCAGATAACCAAGCTCTTTACGACGCTCTGCAACTACGACAAAACGACACAACTAAATATTACGCACTTGACACCCCTGCCCGCTTTTATTTATCAGGAGTTAGCGCAGATGATAAGATCCTTGACGTCTGTGTGTTTGACGACAAAATCTTTGCTGTTAGTGAATCAGCGGCTGATAAGACTATCGGGACTTTCGGGGTATATAGTTTGGCTGGGGTTCGGATCGCTGGCATGACTATTAAACTGGATGCTTCGTTTAAGTTCTACACTTTACTACAGTCTCAAACTACCGTCTATATCGGAGCAACTGTTGCTGGCGCTGAAGCTTTATATGCTTGGAACGGACTGGCTTTAATTAAGATTCTCGATGGTTATTCCTGGCAGTTTACCAAAATTGGTGGCTATTCGGCCGCGCAGGATATTTTGGTTTACTATAACCAGCGCATTGTAATTAACACTGCAGACTTGTCTGTTGCATTACCGCTGACAACCTGGAAAACCTGGGAATCATTTGCGTGTAGTTACGACACAAACCGGATCTTTGCCTTGGGAACCGACATGGCTTTTGCCGGGGAAGGTGTCGGAGTGTACGAAGTAAAAGGCTTGAACACGACAAATCCAAGCTATGTGCGTATGCCCGACTTATCTCCAAAGATCGTACAGTCCGGGAATCTTGTTTCAGGATTCACTTCGGACTTGTATGTAATTTCGGGTGGTACTACTGGGAAAGTCATACTGCGCTACGACACACTTAACAACATCGTTTATCAAGTCCCTGCCTCGTCCGACGGTTACAATCTTGGTGTTGCATATAAAAACACACTGGCGCTTTGGAGAAAATCGGACGCTGACACCCCTACCCCGGTTTTGTCCTACGACCGTGGGGTTACTTTCGCAGCGGCACCGGTATTTAACTCGTACCAAGTGCCTAAATTCGGTGATGAATATTTTGTACAAGCAGGTGCTCCAGGTTCAATCGGATCAAGTTCCTCGGGCCACTTGCAACTTAGCGGGTTGAAGATGATCAGTCCCGATACCTTTTTTGTACCCAAACTAGCTAGTGTTTTGCCTGGTTATTCTTATTTTTTGAGGAAATGATATGAAGTCTGTTTGGTTGATATTGGGTGAGGAGAGAGTGTTGGTTGACGTTGGCTCGCGGAATGAAGAGCATTTTAGGGGGCTGGGGTTTTCGGAGGAAGGAGTTATTGCTATTCCTTCTTCAGCTGTTCGGAAAAAGAGAGTTAAGGCTGAAAGTTGATTTGCTTGGAGCCATTTGATAAAGAATCAATGGTAAGATAGTTGTATAAATCACATAAAATAATAAGAAGAACGTGATGGCCGCAAGTCCAAACCCCAACGCTACGCCGCTCAACTATGTCGGCATTTCCCTCGCTACCATCTTGCAGATTTGTGCGATGGTGTGCGCTGTCGCAATTGCGTTCGCTACTGTTAACACAAAGATCGAATTAGCAAACCAGCGTATTGATGCTCTGGAAGTGAACATCTCTGCTTATCAATTGGATCGCAAGGAAGATAATAAGCGCATTGAAGATAAGCTTGACAAGATCAGTGCCCGCATCGACTCGCTTGTCGAAAGGGGCAAAAAATGATTGCGATGTTGGGTGCTTTATTTGGGTATTTGGCTCCATTTCTGCCGAAGGTTTTTGATTTCTTTCAGTCCAAGCAAGATAACTCTCATGAATTGGAGTTGATGAAACTGCGTATGTCTCAGGCATCTCAGGATCATAGCTGGCGGATGGAAGAGATTAATGCGCGGGCGGATATTGAGGAAGTCAAAGTTCTCCGATCTCCTGAAGAATCGTATGCATCCAATCTGATTGCTGGGTTTGATAAGTCTGGATTGCCAGGATGGATTCGTTCGTATTTAGCTGTGTTTGGCGCTCATTTTGATCTTTATCAGCGGTCTGTTCGACCTACGATCGCTTATTTGATGGTCGCTTTTTACATTGGGATGAAATACACCGCGTTTCGTATTGCTACGGATAGTGGAATGAATGGCGTCGAAGCATTTAATTCGATCTGGAACGAGTTCTGTGACGCGATGTTTGCCGCCGTTATTGCTTTTTACTTCGGCAACCGCACTTTGAACAAATGGAACGCTAAGTAATGACGTACGTCCCGGAAGCTGCGCTGCGTCTGGCTTCTCGGCCCGAATTTGATGGGCTGCACGATCCGATTCCAGGTACTGCGCTGATCGAGCCATACCACGATCCAGTTGGTCTGCCGACTATCGGGTACGGTCATCTGTTGGGGCGCAAGCCTTGGGAGTCGCTGTCTCGGTTTGCACCGATTACCGTCGAGGCGGCGTGGGAGCTTTTGCGGAGCGACATGTCGAAGGCTGCTGGAGCGGTGGATCGGCTAATAACAGCAAGGCTTAACGACAACCAGCGGTCTGCGATTATTGATTTCACTTTTAACTGCGGTGGCGGGAATCTTGAGATCTCTGCGCTGCGAAAGGTGATCAATCGCGGGCAATTTGACCTGGTGCCAGCACAGCTGATGCGATGGGTTTACGCACGTTCGGTCAAGCTTCCAGGTCTCGTCAAGCGCCGTGCCGCCGAAGCAACGCTGTGGGATGCCTGACGTGGCTCTCAAGGTAAGCGAACTAACTAGGTCTGCGCGGCAGAAACTGCAGAACAGCACTGTGCGACACCAGCTAATGTTGCGGGGGCAGTACACAAAGATTGCCCGTCAGGCTGCTGCTCATTTGCTGGATCTTAAGGTTGCGGTTAAAGAGGAATTGGCCGAGGCGAGCGAGTCGAAGAATTGGACGTCGGTAGCAAAATTACAAAAGACGTTGGGGCGCATTGACGATCAAGTTGCAACCCAATACCAAGCCATGGGAGATGATCTGAGAGAGGAGCTAGTCGACCTTTTTGCTTACGAAGCTAGGTGGACTGGGGAGCTCTACAGCGCAAAATTTGGCTCCGATACGATCGACATAAAAACCGTTTATTCGCTGGTCGACAACGATCCGTTTGACGGCAAAATTTTAAAGGAATGGCTCGGTGAGCAGACGGCGGCGGCCCAGATAAAGATTAAGCAGACGGTCAGGCTTGGCATTTTGAATGGGTTTTCCACGACCGACATTGTTAAGGCCGTGACCAACGATTCTGATTCGCCGTTTGTTGGGATGAAACGCAACGCTGAGGTAATGGTAAGGACTGCGGCAGCGCATGTGTCCGCCCAGGCTGATTTGATGGGTTTTGATGAGGCTGGCGTCGACGAATACGCATTGTCAGCTGTGTTGGACACCAGGACTTCAAAGCTCTGCGCCTCACTGGATCAAAAGGTGTTTCGAGTAAGTGATCCGAAGCGGCGCGTGCCGCCTTTTCATCCCGGCTGCCGAACAGTGATGATTGCGCACTTGGGGGAAGATATACCCCTGGGAAAAACCTACGGCGAGTGGCTTGCGGGGCAATCGGAGGAAGATCAGATAAAAGTGCTGGGTCAGGCCAGGTTTAGGATGTTCCAGGCGGGGCATAGCTTGGACAGTTTTATTGATTCCGACACAGGCGAGACGATACCGGTCGGGGAGCTGCGCTGGCTAAGAAACAGTTTTTCTTAACCAATCAAAAACCTTCCTCTCCGATCACCAGCACCAAACCCACGCCACCCCCACTACTCGCATTACTCTTCTTTATATAAAGGAGATAGAGAAAAATAGTAATGGGGGTGACCTAGTAAAGCTTTAAGAATTGGTTAAGAAAAACTATGAACTACGTTGATCAAGAAGATTTCTTGCAGGAGTTCGGAGCTGACGACGCCCCGGAGGACAGCTCCCGCATCGACCGAGCCATCGACCGCGCAGAGTCCCTCGTCGAGACATACCTACGAGCAGCCGGCATGGCGATACCAGTCCAGGATCAGGGCGCAATTCGCGATATCAAGGGGCCGACCTTGGATATCGCCAGATACCTGCTTTGGAATGACAAGCCTTCTGAAACTCAACGAGAGCGCTACGAAGACGCCCTGAAATTCCTGGAAAGCATTGCCTCTGGCAAAATCAAGCTAATCGTTAAAGACCCAGCGCCATCCACCGGGTTCGCCAATTTTAGAATTGTGAGAGCCTGACATGTCAGTCCTAGGCCGCGTAGCTGCCCGCGCCGTAGCACCCGACTCAGGCATGGATGTCCGCCTTGAAGTGGACACGCGTGCGCTCAACAGGCTTGCAGACAAAGTAAAAGCCCTGGGCCCCAGAAACCCTGAAATCCGCAAAGGCCTAAACCAGATTGGCGTCAAGTGGATTGCCCGCATCCGCGCCAATTTCCGCGCCTCGCTTGATCCATACGGCGGTCAATGGCCTGAAATTACCCACCGCCAGGGCCAGCCACTAATCGACACAGGCCGGCTCTTGGCATCCATAAGATATGAAGTAAACCAGCTAGATGTTGAGCTAAATTCGCCGTTGATTTACGCACAAACCCACAACCTTGGCCTACGAGGCATCAAACAGCGCCAGTTTTTTCCAGACAAGTCCAGAGGCTTGCCAAAAGCTTGGATGGCGGACTACCAGTCAATCCTCATAAAACAAATAGAGCAGGCGCTAGACGTAAAATGAACCTGACCGACCACCTGAGACAAGTAAAAACACTAATCGAAGCCTTGCCATCAAATCCCTCGGTCAAGATATTCGCGGGAAAATTAGATGAAGAAGGGATTAAAGGCCTCGCATTTGACGGCAAACGCCCCTACGTCTTACTGTCCGGAATCGGTGGCTCCGTCCCAGACCGTACAGAACGCTTAGGCCTGGAACTAGACTCTGTATTTGCAGCGTTTATTGTCGCTAAAGCAGACCAAGAAACAATCGGATATTCCTCAGTTGCATCCGATACCGCTGTTGAAATAGCCAAACTAATAGATAAATATCGCGGGGACAAAAAGACGAACGTCAAGCTGCCTATGTTACAATCTGTAGAGGAACTATTTTCCGGCTCGAAAGGTGGTACAAACTACTCTGGTTGGTCAGTATCTTGGATTCAAAGAATTTCTTTAGTTTGACCCCAAAATCAAACCCAAAACAATAATAATAAAGGGTATAACAAATGTCTTATGGTTTTAACGCTCCGGATACCACGATTGGCTGGATTGCAAGTGGCGGTTTGCTTCTTTCAAAATTAGATGCCAATGATCAACCTACCGGTGGTTTTTTTAACGTCGGCCAAGCTTCGTCTGCTGTTCTCGCTTTGACTTCAGATAAAGTCGAGATGCAGGACATGATTTACGGCACGCTAGGTGTTGCGAAGTCCAAAGTAATTAAAAACAGTGGTGAGCTTACACTTGCGTTGAGTTCGTTTTCGCCTGAAGTTATGGAACTCTGTCTGTTCGGGCAAACTACGGCAGATGTCGAGCAGGTCGGAGCAACGTACACTGCAAAAGCCTACAAAAACCGCTCCCTGGTTGTCCCTGGCGTTATTGCAGCATTAACTAGCGTAACCGTCAAAGACGCAGCAACTCCGCTTATGGAAGGCGTCGACTACGTTATCTCTAACGGTTCTGTCGCGATCACAAAGACTTCGACAATCACGGACGGCGTCGAAGTCACCGTGGTATACGACAAAGCGGCGGTCAAGCGAATCGAAGGCCTGGTCAATACTGGCGTTAACGTGATGATCGTTTTTGACGGCAAAAACATGGGCGAGGAAGACCTGCCGGTAAAAGTCACATACTACAAAGTTGCGCTTTCTCCAACTGCTCAGCGTCAGTTGCTGACTTCGGAATGGGGCAGCCAAGAAATTAAAGGTACCCTGCAGACATCGCGTTTTGTAACTGGTACAGGCCTGTCGAAGATGTTTAAGGAAGAGCACGTAGCAGCTGCTGAAGCGTTGTGATGTAAATGGGCCTGGAGTCCAGGCCCATCCTGAATGTTCTAGCGTTCCAGTATCGGATCCGGCTGGTGATCGTATTTTCTTAAATGCGTCTGCAAAGCATCAGCCAGTTCGACCAGCGCGTCCTTTAAATGCGCGTCTTCCCGAGCGTCACCGCTGCTCGGGACGAAGGACAGCGCGTGCCTAAAAAGGGCTTCTGCATCGTTATAATTTAGGTCGAAATTCACCATTTCTCTCTCCTTTTCTGCCTTCCCAGATCCTAGCACGCCTCCAAAAATTCTGAATCAGCACGCCAATAAAAATAAGAATAGGTGTTTCAAATGCAAGGCTTTTCAGGCCATCTTGACCTGCGCGCATACAAAGCAGGCCAGTGGGTTTTACTTAACGACCTGTCGTACACAGCAAAATCAGGCGAAACTTACACCGCGCCGAAGTGGATGATCACAGACTTGGCCTCGATCCCCTGGCTCGTCCAGCCTATCTTTGGCGAGGAAAGCAGACCTGCAGGCGCCATTCACGATTGGCTTTACTGCTCGCAATTCACAACCCGCAAGCACGCTGACGAGCTATTCCGCGAAATGGTCGAATTTTTGGGTACAAACAAGCTAAAAAGCCAGCTTATGTACGCCGGCTTGCGGGTTGGCGGGGCTGTAGCGTGGAATAAATCCTCCGGCCCGTCTCCGGAGACTTTTGCGCTGGAGTATGGCGTTTAAAAACTCGTTTGCTAACAAGTACGTCTCGAACGCCTCGCTACTCACAAAGTCGTACTGATCAAAATCGATAAATAGTTCTGTTTTTACCAGTTGTGAAATGTGATCCATCCACGCCCGGCAGTCCCCGAATTCCTCCATATTTTCCAGGGCTTCCTTTTGTATCAGCCCCCGGATTTCATTGTTGCTTGCGTAGCTAATGCCATCCGGATCTGCTGGCTTGTCTTCGATCTCAAAAATCATAATTACTTTGCTCCGTCGTTATTCTTGTACATGCTTATATAGTACAAATGATCTTACGCTTTGCATACTATGCACAATCTGATATATGCAATATAAAGTAAAGAAAACCATACGCCGTGATCCAGTCAACGCCAAACAGGTGCTCCTTTAGAGTCCTTGTATGACGTTTTCTGGCATGCTATAACTTGCTTAGCGTTGGTGCAGTTAACGTTCAGGTAAGGGGTGTAGAAATGCGGGATATGCGCAGTGCCAGAGCCACTTATCTCATGCAGCAATGCGAAAAGATCGGGATTTTGCCTGGCGGTCGGCAAGAGCTGTTGCCATGGATTAATAGCAGGCTTAACGAGGAGCCTAGCGACCTAGGGGATCCTGCGCTCGGCAACAAGGCAATGGAGAAAATCCTAGCCGAATACCCCGAAAAGCTAAAAGAAGGGATTAAAAAATGACGGGACTCCTAGACACTTTAAATCTGACAATGCGCTGCGGCTCGTTGTCCGCAACATACGCGGAATTCGAAGCCGAGATTGTACGTCAACACCTTGTAGAAATGGCGAAAGCCAACAAAGATTTGTATTTGCATGCAAGCAAATATCTAAGTCTCGACTTCGGACAGCTGGCAGTGGACATCCATAGGGCTTGCAAAACCGAAATTGGTATCGCGCCGGATCGAGACATTGAAGAAATGTTTATGGGAAGAATCTCTGTTTTGCTGGGCAATATGTACCTGGCAGATCGTAGCCTGACTGACCTGGAACAGTATGCTGTCAATTCTTTTGAGTCGGATCTCGGTCTCTAATGCCTGACTTGTACATTGTTAGCCAAGAAGCCTAGCGATGCATCCTCCACAACGTTTAGGCATTGGTCGACCAAAAATTTCATCTGCGCTTCCTCCAGTCCTGCCAAATCCCCCAAAATATCCCGAAAAGCAGCGTTAACCTCGGCATCATATCGCCTGTATTTAACTGCAAAACACAAACATTGAAACACAGCTTCCAGAACATCAAACCTGTAATTCCCCACATCCTCCATATTCATTAAAAAATCCTCCCCGATCTCCCTCGGCATTTCTAGCCCCGCAGCCTGGAGAATAGAAACGGACTGATCCATAACATAACTATCCAGTTCATCACGCGTCAAATCTTCGATTTTTTGTAGGCTCATGTTGCTCACCTTATATGGATTTGGGCTCAAAAGATTTTACTGTTTGCAGACAAATAGTCAATGCCAGGAGTGTTACAATAGTTAAAATAATAAGAACACTGGAATCAAAATGTCCACACTTTTAGACTTTGCAATCACGCCCAAGGTAGTGCGCGTGCAGGAAGCGATTGGCGATAAGCCCCCTGTTGATATCAGCGTTTTTGGTCTAAACACTGCTGATCTTATCTACTTAGTCGAAACGCATAGTAAAGTCATGGGTGCGTTTATTACTAGCGGTGCAAAAGAGGATCGCACAGATCTTCAAAGCGCTTTCGACATCGCGAATGCTTTTCCTGCGTTTGGCGCAGCTTGTATCGCATGTGCAACAAAAAACCAATCGCAAGTCAGTCATGTGTTGAACTATCCACCAGTTATTTTCCTGCAATTGCTGTCCGCAGTAGTGGAAAAGACGTTTCCCGGCCAGGATCTAAAAAAAAGCCTAGAGCAAATCGCGCCGCTAGTCGTACCCCTGCTCAAAAAATTGAAGACCGCATCAAGAGTCTGACAGAAACCGACGAGGATAGAGCCGAAGCCTTTATTTTAGATATGGTTGGTAGGTGTGAGCTACTTAGGTCAAACGGGCACACTGGAGACTTAAATCCAGACTATTATCCGATCAAAAAGCTAATAGCACATTCTAATCTTTGCAAAAAAATAAGGGTAGCAGAGATGGTTAGTTCAATTGTAGCTAACCATTCATCCCGTGTAGCTTGCGCGACCGGGGATGTTAAAGCGTTTAATAAAGTTATAAGCCAACTAACAGAAGAATAATAATAATGGCTATCGGAAGTACTGTAATTCAGCTCGTTTTGCGGGCGCGAGATGAGGCGTCTAATGTTTTAAGTGGAGCAACTGCGAAGATCACAGGTCTTATCGCAGCGTTTGCTGGTGCTGCTGCGATACATAAAACTGTGGAAGATTTGACTGCCCTGGACTTAGCATCTCAGCGACTTTCAATTTCTACCGAAGATCTGTCAGCCGCTCAGTATGCGGCTTTCAAAGGTGCAGGCGTTGGTGCCGAGAATCTGGTGGACGCCCTGGAAGAAGTCCGCATAAAAATGGAAGAATGGAGCTCTATTCAGTCCGGCGGTGCCACAGATTTTTTTGAAGTCATGAATGTAAGCGTTAAGGAATTTCAGAAGCTTAACCCGCTTGACCAGCTTTATAAAATGTCAGATGTCATGAAGAATATGTCTGCCAGTGCTAAGTTTACTTTTCTCGACCAAATCGGGTCAGACAATCTTCGTAATTTGTTGCCGCTGTTGCAAAACGGCAGTTCGGAGTTTAAGCGCCTTGCAGCCGAAGCTAAGGCATTTAACATTGTTGTCAGCGGACTTGATGCGAAATCCGTCTCCCAGCTTTCGCGAGATTTTCAAAGTCTTGGTTCTGTAATGCAGGGGACATTTAACAAAGCTTTTGCCGGAATTGCACCAGAGCTAGACGGTCTTGTAAATCTTTTCCGCGACATGCTGACAGACATGTCTACAAGCGCACAGGGGCCGCTAAGCAATCTTAACGAAAAATTTAAAGATTTCGTCGACTCGGTTGTCGAAACATTTAGCTTCCTGTCTCAGTTAAAAGATTCCTTAGATATCGCATTTCACGGTGCAGCTGCGGGAATGCTTTGGCTAACACGTCAGTTTTTGACTAGCGGCGCGGCAATACAAAATGTGTTTGCGGACATTGGTAACTTCATTGTCTCTGTTTTCAGCAAAGCGTTCTCAGGTGTTTTGGCAATTATAAATAACCAGTTCTTGGAGCCAATGTCCAAAATTGGTGTTTTTCCTGGCATGGAAGAGCTTGGTAATAAATTCCAAAGTCTGAGTTCGAAGTTTACTGACTACTCCACAAAGCTAAACAGTGCTCCACCAGCTTTTAAAACGGAGCCTGTTGATCTACTTATCGCCAAACTCAAAGAGCTGGAGGAAGCCGAGAAACAGGCGGTTCGCGACAACGTTAAGGTTATGATCCAAACGGATATTGATACCAAAGGTTTTAAGGCCAAAGTCCGCACTGCTATGGACGACAGTCGAAAAGATTTGGAGTCAAAAGTAAACGGCCAGGCACAGCAAACAGCTCAGGATTTGGCGAAAGGTGGCGATGCGAAATTTAACCTGGCAAACGCTACCGCAGCTGCCGCTATTGCTACAGCTCAAGCTCAGGCGCGGGCCGAGCTGTCGAAGCTGGACATCCAACAAAAAATAAACGACGTGTCAGCGCTACAGGAGATCGAAACCGCAGGGTTGGAAGAGCGTGCACGCCAGGAAAAACTTACCTCCAATCAGATTGCAGAGGAAAAGTATCGAATTGCTTCCGAGGCCGCGAAGAAAACGGCTGACCTGCAGAAAAAGCTTCTTGATGAAGATATTAAGGCTCTTCAGGTGCAGATTGCTGGTCAAAAAAGTGTCCTGGCTACAGCTGTTAATGACACAGATCGCGGCACTGCGCGGACAGCGTTGGCGACAATCGAAGCTCAAATCACGAATCTAAAGCGTCAGCAAGTGGCGATCGACGCACAAAATATCAACCAGCAAGCCGTCCTTCAGGCCCAACGCGCAAGCGAGCGTAATTCCTTAAAAGCCGAGTTGGAACAGATCCGAAAGGACGCGGAGATTCAGCTAAAAATCGTCAGAGGAGACACGTATTCAGCGGATTTGGATGCCATCGAACGCGATTTCAAAGGAACCGTAGAAAAACTTGAAGAGCTTGGCGAGGACTCCGTTGCGGTCAAAAATCTGATAGATGCCAAGAAAGCCCTGGCCGAGATGTCAGAAATTGAAAAGCAGTATGGGCTGCTGAAGGACAAGCTGGAAAAACACCAAATCTCCCCGCTGGACTACGTCGATAAAGTAAACGAGCTTGATTCCATGGGTCAGGCAGCAGCCGAAACCACGGGCAACCCTGAAGACATCTCGCGGATGGCTGATGCCGCCAAAGCTGCCAGGGCTGAGGTTTTTGACCTAGAAACCATGGTGGATGGCATCGGCGACAGCTTTTCCAGTGGCCTGGAAGGTCTGTTTTCGGACTTCATCAGCGGCACTAAATCTGCCAAAGAGGCCTTCGCAGATTTTGCTCAAGGTGTGCTTTCCGACATTGCAAAGATGGTCGCAAAACTGTTGATTCAGCTAGCCATCCAATCTGCTCTGAGCATGTACACGGGAGGCACAAGCACGGGTGCAGCCAGTCTAATGGGCTCCATCTCGGCTGGCGTCAACCACTCTGGCGGCAAAGCCGGCAGGTCGGGCAGATCCCGTGCGATCAATCCTATGGCATTCATTAATCCCGAGTACCACCACCTGGGGGGGATTGCTGGCGCTGGTTCCTACATGCCTGGCCTTAAATCCAATGAAGTCCCGTCGATCCTAGAAAAAGGCGAAGAGGTATTAACGAAAAATGATCCGAGGCATGTAAACAACATAGGAAAAGGTAACAACGGTAACTCTAGCGGTAGCCAAACGCCAATTACCATTATCAACACACTGGACTCTGAAAGTGCCGCTAAACAAATGCTTGAAACTTCGGCTGGGCAAAGAGCTGTGATGAATATATGGCGTGCGAACAAAAGCGAGCTGCAAAACATGTGATAATATGGACATAGTTCTCAACAATAATAAAACTAAGAGAATAATGTCCTACATTAAATCCACATATGCCAG
>LNAP01003749.1_pt1 | contig 14419 bp, 10 predicted proteins | sample 602601 | NCBI WGS metagenome assembly LNAP01 (sample SAMN02440304, study PRJNA202911) | soil metagenome | biome: Subtropical and temperate rainforests or woodlands; isolation source: soil samples (1 kg each in a 20% v/v slurry with milli Q water) were... ...
ACCGGGCCACCGGCCAGCGCGAAGGGATAATTGAATGGCGCCACGACGGCCCATACGCCATAGGGCTTGAGCACGCTGCGGTTATGGCTTTTGAAATCAGGCAGGGGGTCGTCAGGCAACACGCGGTCATAGCCGTTATTTTCCTCCATCTGCCGCGCATACAGATTGCAGAACTCCACCACCTCGGCCACCTCGCCCAAGGCTTCCATGCGGTTCTTGCCCACTTCAAAAGACACCGCCGCGGCAATATCGTAAAGGCGCTCTTCCACAAGCCCTGCCACCTTCTTCAGGATGGCTACCCGCTGCTGCCATGGGGTGCCGCGCCAGGCCGGATATGCCCGGCGAGCCGCCATTACCGCCGTATCTACATCTGTTTCATCCGCAAGCGAGAATTCCCCCAGGGTCCGATCCTGGTCCGCCGGGTCGGACTTGGCCGTCACCGCTTCCTTGTGGACATCGCCGCCGTTTATGAACAGGCCGTGGCGTTTGCCAAATTCTTCAGCCAAACTGTCGACGGCTTTGGCAAAACGGGTATGCAGCTCCCGCGGCGGCGAGAACATCGTGGAATACGTCAATTTAAAACCGCTCATCTCAATTCCTTCATTCTGTTGCTTTCGTGACCTTCGCACTGGAGGACGATGCATTGTTTAATGCGCCGGCCCCGGCTATCTCCCGCTTGCGTTCATTTTTCCTTTAGCACATTGAAATGCCGCAACTGGGCTTCGCTATTGGCGATTTCTTCCAGCCGCTCTTCGCCGCCCGAGGCAATCATCAATGCGGCCAGGGCTTGCGCCACTGCCACGGCCGGCACCACCGATGGAAACAAGGACGGGCTTGCAGTCGGGGTCAGCAGCGTGACGGAGGTGCCCGTGGCGATGGGAGAGACGGGACTGTCGGTGATCGCAATTATCTTTGCGCCGCGCTGGCGCACGAACTCAATGGCGGCAATGCTGCTCAGCGCATAGGGGTGAAAGCTGAAGGCGACCAGCACGTCATCCTTGCCTATGCGCCGCAGTTCGTCCGCAAACGTGCCGCCCACTCCGGTCAGCAAAGTCGTGTTGGACGCGAACATGGCGCAGGCATAATGCAGGTAATAGGCGGCTGGAAACAGGCTGCGCTGTCCGAAGATGTAGATCTCCTTGGATTCGTCCAGGATCTTCTGCGCCACCTTGAAACCCTTGGCGTTTTTCGGGCCGAAAGTTTCATCCAGGTTGCTGGCTTCGGTCAGAAAAAACTCGGACAGCAATCCCTGTTTATCCGCCTTGGCGGAGCGTTGCCTCAGATCCGCCGCTCTCATGTAGAAAGTCTTGTTCTGGCCGGAGAGCCAGTCCATATAGATGGATCTGAATTCTCCATAATTCTCGAACCCCAGTTCGCGCGCCAGCCGCAGCATGGTCGCTGGCTGCAGCTTGGCATGGCTGGCCACCGCCCGCATCGAATGCAATGCGATATCGTTGGGAGCATCCAGCACATGACGCGCGGCACACTGCAATTTGGGAGTGAGCTTATCGAATCGGGCTTCGATAAGCTTGTCCATCTCTTCTTTAGTCATATATGATGATCACCAGGAATCAATAGAGTCGCTCGCATGTGTCCCGCGCGGTCCAGTTTTCTACGACGACCCCATCTTCAATGCCGACCGACACCAGATCCACACGCACGCGCGCGCTCAGCATCCTTGCCGCCATCACCACGTACTGAAAGAGCGCCGAAAAGGCGCCCAGGTGCACGGGCTGCCCCATAAACAATCGATTCCGCCGGGTGACGCTGAACTGCCCCGGCCCAAGCTCCAGCGCTTCCAGGCTTTCCCCCGCGAGCTGGCTTATTGCAGAAAAGATGTCCACCAGATCACGCGCCGTGTTTCCATGGACGCCGAGGTCGGCCCGCAGTTTTTCGAACCTGACCAAAGCGCATAATCGCGCTGCGTGGGCAATAAGCGCGGAGCCTGCGTGCTCGCCGTACATTTGCACGGCCGTCCGTATCCCGTCCTCGACATATCCGCGCGCAAAATTGCGCTTGGCCTTGATCAGGCGTTCGGCCGGCCATTCTACTGGATCGAGCTCTGGCGCCGAACCCGGATCGAAGTCCGGAGACACGGGGCTGGGCAGGTACTGGATCCGTTCGTCGGGTTCCAGGACATGGTCATACTCGAAAAAATAGCCCTCATCATACGGCTCGCCCTCTTGCACTACCTTGGTGACCACAAAGCCCAGCTGCGGCGCTCCCAGCGAGACACCATTAAAAGGATGCCAGCCCGTAAAAACGGCGCGCTGGACCGATGAAGGAACGGCGACCAGGCTGAGATCCGGAAAACTCCACACAGGGGGCAGGTAACGTATCCAGACTTTTTTCGGCGACTCCTCGATGTACTGCAGATTGAGCCCTCCTATCTTGTTGGAAAGATAATGATATTGCGCGGCGACAACGGCCGGCGGGAGCGAGCGGTCAATGTGCAGTTTATCCAGGCCGTCCAGAAAATGCGTGCGTTGATGCGTGCGCAGGATCAAGGTCTTGAACCGGATCAGGTCTTCGGCGCCCTTGTCGCGCAAAATGGAAAGCTGGATGGAGCTCCACAGGGATACCCAGAAATCGGCAATCATGTCGCACCGCTGCTCTTGCGACCAGCTCTTTATAGACGGGATGTCAGGTTTCATCATTATTCATACCTCGAGATTAACTGTACAAGATTCATGCCGCCCCGCGGCAACAGGAATCGGCGATTTCCCGGCCAGGCCGGACGGCTCAAGCAATATTTTCCAGCACCGCATCCACGGCCTGGGCCAGCCGCTCGACAATGCATCCAATCTCTTCTTCGCTGACGATGTAATGCGGAGCCAGCAGGATATGGTCGCCATTGACGCCGTCAGAGGTTCCCGAGCCCGGATAAACGAGCAGGCCGCGGCGCAAGCTTTCCTGCTTGACGCGCGCCGCCACGCCAAGCTGCGCGCCGAAGGGGGTGCGCGTGTTCTTGTCGGCGACCAGTTCCACACCGAAAAACAGGCCCCTGCCCCGTATCTCGCCCACATTGGCATGGCTGCCGAAGCGCGCGAGGAGCTGCCGTTCCAGCTCGCGCCCCTGGCGCTTTACGTTATCGAGCAGGTGGTGCTGCTGGACGAAGCGCTGGACCGCCAACGCACCGGCGCACGATACGGGATGACCGGAAAAGGTATGGCCGTTGCGAAAGCTTCCGGAGTGCTCGTTGATCATGTCATATACGCGCTGACCCAGCAGAATCGCCCCCAGCGGCACAAAGCCCGATGTCAAACCTTTGGCAATGGTGTAGATATCGGCGACTACGCCGTCATGCTCCGATGCGAAGCTGGTCCCGCAGCGTCCCATCCCACACATTACTTCATCGAAGATCAGCAGTACGCCATAGCGGTCGCATATTTCACGGACACGCTTCAGGTAGCCCGGCGCGGCCGCTACGGCACCCAGGCTCGCGCCCACCACCGGTTCCATGATGAAGCATGAGACATGTTCCGCGCCCAGTTCCAGAATCTTGCTTTCCAGCAAATCCGCCGCGCGCCTGCCGTATTCATCGAGCGTTTCATCCGCGCGGCGGTATCGATAGGGATAACACGGCTCTATGTGGACCACGTCTATCAAGATGTCGGCATAAGCGACCCTGCGCATCTTGTTGCCGCTGGCCGCCAAGGCCCCCAGAGTATTCCCGTGATAGCTCTGCCAGCGAGCGATGATCTTGTTCCGTTGCGGCTGCCCGTTCTCTTGATGATATTGGTGCGCCAGCTTCAACGCGGCCTCCACTGCCTCGGAGCCGCCCGTGACAAAATACGCGTGCGAAATCCCGGGCGGAGCGAGTTCAACCAGATACTCGGCAAGCTCCTCCGCCGGCGCTGATGAGAAAAAGCTGGTATGCGCATAGGCGAGCTTGCCCAACTGGTCCATGATGGCCTGGGCGACCGCAGGCTGGGAATGTCCAATGCACGACACGGCGGCGCCGCCGCATCCATCGATGTACTGCTTGCCCTGCGCATCGGTAATGTAGATGCCGGACCCCGAAAGGGCGACCGGCATGACTTGATGCGTGGCCCGCTGAAAAATACGAGATTGCTCCATAGTGACCGCTTTCTGCTCCTTGAGGCGTAGATGACCTGTCATGACGGCCACTTCGGTTTGAGTTGGTGAATGGAATGCCGGACGATGCCATCGCGGCCAAGCCGGTTTTGTTTCTTCATGCCTGTCGCCTGTCCCAGCAGCCCGCGGTCGACCGGTCCAGCCCCTTCTTGGCGATCCTCTGGCTGGGTGTTTTTTCGAACTCGTCGACCAGGCAGAGGTATCGCGGAATCTGATACTTTGCCATCCTGGATGCACACCACTGCACGAACGCATCCGGATCGAATGTCCTGCCAGGCTTCAGTTTGATGAACAGTTTGATATCCTGCTCCCCCAGCTCACCGGGCACGCCGACCATTGCGCTCTCGGCCACGTCAGGATGGCCGTTCACTATGTGCTCCACCTCCCAGGCCGAAACGTTTTCACCGTTGTGCCTGATGCTGTCTGTTTTCCGCCCGCGGAAATAAAGATGGCCCAGCGTATCGAGATAGCCGATATCACCCGTGTAGAAAGTGTTGCCGTCGAGCACCGCGTCGCTGGCCTCCCTATCATCCAGATAGCCGGTGAATAACGCTCCCCCTATCAGGTCGGTGAGCGCAATCTCGCCGTCGCGCCCCGGAGGAAGCGGCCGTTTTCTATCGTCGACCACATCGACGCGAAACCATGGCAGGCGCTGCCCCACGGATCCGGCCAGCCCCGTCGCATTTACCGTTGCGATGCTCGAGCACTCGGTCATGCCGTAGCCTTCATGGATGCGCACATTGAAGCGCTTCGCAAAGGCTTCCCATACCTCGGGTGAACAACCGCCGCCCCAGCACAGGCGGACCGAATGGTGATGATCATTCTCGCTGGGTGGCTGTTTCAACAGCATCTGTTGAATGCCGCCCAGATGATGGATCTGCGTTGCGCCGACCGACCGCGCCTCATTCCAGAACTGGCTGGCACTGAATCTTTCCGTTATTGCGAGGCTGGCGGACTTGAACAGCGGCAACCGCAGAAGCTGGCTTCCACCAATGTGATAGATCGGTTCCCACACGAACAGCACGTCTCCATCACGCAAGTCGCACAAAGGCGTAATTCCCAGGCTCGCCAATGCCAGCATCTTGTGCGTGAGCTGTACTCCCTTGGGCCGTCCTGTGGTGCCGGACGTATACAGGATGCAGAACACGTCGTCCATGCCGGGCGTAGCATTCTTGCCCGCCCCTGCCGCGCAGCCCGGCGGTCCATCAGGCGTTGCCTCTGGCTCGAGCAGTTCGAGAAACTGGCGATTGCCCTCGCCGGCCGGCGCGCCGTGCCATAGGACCGAAAGGCTGGGAAAGCCCTCCAGGACAGGCCCGAGGCTGGCCGCATTGATCGTGTCGCTGATCAATAGCGATGGCCGGGCGTGAGCGAGTTGATAGGCGACACCTTCGCCCCGCGCGTGGACATTCATCGGCAACCACACCAGACCCAGCTTCGCAAGGGCAAAGATAATGCAGATATGGTCTGTGCTGTTCGCCATCATGGTCGCAACACGGGCATCCCGCGCCAAGCCGAGCCGCCGCAATCCAGCCGCGACGAGATCGACTCTGGCGATGAGATCCGATACCGACCACGAAACCCCGGCATAAGTGCAGTATGGACGCGACGGTTCCGCATCGACCACTGCTTGCAAATGCTCATAAAGCGTTTGGCAAAGGACGCTGCGGGGCAGCTCCACGTTTAACGCCGGGGGCAGCCCAGATGAATCCGGCGGGTATTCCACAATTGTTGGGGAGGGTGCTGAAGTGGTGGTAGGCATGGGCATCAATTGGCAGGCTGGTTAGTCAATCTGGTCACATTGCGGGTAGCGCGCGCGGCGCACGCCAGCAAAGCCAGCGTCAGCAGCGTCACGACCACCGAGGCTGCGGAAATGGTCGGATTCAGCTGCAGCGTCATGTCGTCCCACATTTGCTTGGGCAAGGTCGACACCAGGCCGCCGCTAGTAAAAAGCGCAATGCTCAAATCGTCGAATGAAATGATGAAAGCGAATAAGAACGCCGCCAGCACGCTGCCTTTGAGGATAGGCAGCATTACATACAAGGCCGTCTTCAGCGGCGTCGCCCCGAGCGTCGCGGCCGCCTGGTCCAGGCGGGTGTCGTACGACTTCATGCCTGCCGACATCGTGATCACGACAAAGGGAAGCGCGATCACGGCATGGCCGAGGACCAGGCCCAGGGTGGTGCCGACGATACCCAGTTGCGCAAACAGATAGAACAGGCCTACCGCGGTCACGACCCGCGGCACGATGAGGGGCGAGATCAGAAAGGCGACCATCAAGCCCTTGAATCGCGATGAAGAACGATTCAAGGCCAATGCCGCCATGGAGCCCAGCACAAGCGCAATCGCGGCAGCGCATGCGCCTACTCCGAATGAGCGCAGTGTTGCATCTATCCACAGACTGGATGTGAAATAGGCCTCGAACCAGCGCAGGCTCCAGCCCGGCGGCGGAAAGTCCAGAAACGCGCCGCTGGTGAACGACATTGGAAACACAATCACGGTCGGGATCATCAAGAAAACGCAGATGACGATCACATACAGCTTCAATGCGATTTCAGTCCCGCGCCGGCCGAAAACGGCCTGCAAGGCGCTATCCAGCATGGCGAATAATGACGCGGCCATGGCGATCAACGCCCTGCTGAAATAGCGCAACATGCCGGTGGAGAACCCGCTGTCGGTTCGTCCCTCGCCGACCAGGCGCGTCACACCCAGGAGGCGGTCGTATAGCCAGAACACCACAAAGGCGACGGCCAGCAACATGAGCGACAAGAGAGCGGCCATACCCCAATTCATGATCACCAGCATCTCGGAAATGATGATCTGGGCCAGCAGGGTGTCGCGAGCGCCGCCCAGCAGGGCGGGAATCACGAAAAACCCCAGGGCGGTAATGAATACGAGCAAGCCCGCTGCCGCTATGCCTGGCAGCGTCAGCGGAAAGAAAATGCGCCAGAATGCATGGGAAGGCGCCGCGCCCAGCGAGTTCGCCGCCCGCATCAGGGAGCTATCGACCCCCGTCATGACGGACAGTATCGTGAGTACCGCCAGGGGCAGCAGGGCATGGGTCATGCCAAAATACACGCCTATGCTCGAATGCAGCAATGACAGCGGCTCCCCCACTATGCCAGTATCTATCAGCGCACGATTGAACGCCCCGTTGCGCCCGAGCAGCACCACCCAGCTGAAAGCCTTTACCAGATCGCTGGTCCAGAATGGGATCAAGACCCACATCAGATAGTTGTTCCGGGTCGATGGGCTGATCTTGTACAGACCGTAAGCCAGCGGATAACCCAGCAAGAGAACGCAGGCCGTCGTCAGCAGAGCGATCTTGAAGGTGGTCGCAAGGACGGAAACGTATACTGAATTGTCGACGACCCGCGCAAAGTTCTCGGCTGAAAGCGTGCCAGCCTCTCCTATGACGCTGAACGCCAGTATTTTCAGCACGGGATAGACGAAGAATACCGCCATGAACGCCAGGCACGGGACCAGCAGCAGCCAGGGTGCGCCGACCTTGCGTACGGGGCGAAGCGCGCCGGCGCTCATGCCACCACCTCGAGGGGTTTCGGCCTTTTTCTTTCCCTGTGGGTTTTACTGTCTGCGTCCAGCAGAACCGTACTGTCGAGAGGCCAGGCCAGCCCTTGGGCGGCATTGACCTCGGGCAGGACCTGATCATTGCTCATGCGCGCGATCATTACCACCCCGCCAGGAAGTTCCAGCAATATCTTGACCTGCGCTCCCGCGAAAATCCGTTCCCGTACCACGCCGCGCACCAAAGTTTCGCCGGGCCCATTCGTGAAACGCACATGCTCGGGCCGGATCAGCAAATCAATATGGCTGCCCGCCTGATACCCGCCGTCTATCGGGACGCGGAAACCGCCGCAATCCAGCTCGAAGCCGCCACGCCCGTTGCTGCGCACATCACCGCTCAGGATATTCGACTCGCCGATAAATCTGGCTGCGAACAGGCTTTTCGGACGCAGGTAAATATTGTTGGGCGTGTCGACCTGCTCAATGCGCGCGTTGCTCATCAGGCAAATGCGGTCGGACATCGCCAAGGCTTCCTCCTGGTCGTGCGTCACGTATACGATTGTTGCCTTGAGGTCCCGGTGCAGCCGCATGATTTCCACCTGCATATGCTCCCGCAGGTTTTTGTCCAACGCTCCCAGCGGCTCGTCCATCAGGATGACCGAAGGCTGATAAACAAAGCAGCGCGCCAGCGCTATCCGTTGCTGCTGCCCGCCGGAAAGCTCGCGCGGCAAACGGCCTTTGAGATGGCTCATCTGCACCATATCCAGGGCCCGGTCCACCGCCGCCGGAATAGCGCCGCGCGACCAGCCGCGCATCTTCAAGGGAAATGCGATGTTTTCCTCGACGGACATATGCGGAAACAAGGCATAGCTTTGAAAGACCATTCCCATGTCTCTTCGATAAACGGGAATGGCTGTGCAGTCGCATCCATCTATCAGAACCTTGCCCGACGTCGGCTCAGTCAGGCCCGAGATCATTTGCAGCAGCGTAGTCTTGCCCGAGCCGGAGGGCCCCAGCAGCGTCATGAATTCGCCCGCGTTTATGGCCAGGCTGCTCGGCTCCAGAGCGATTGCGTCCCCATATCGCTTGCCCAGGTCGCGGACTTCGAGCTTGGGGCACGGTAAGGCTTTAGTCATCTTTATTGGCCCTGGCCTACTTCAGCAGCCATGAGTTGAACCGCTGCGTCACAGGACCGATTTGCTCCGCCCAGTAATCGTCGCCCGATGCAATGAGTTTGGCAAAGTTCTTCTCCGAAGTCGGCAGAATGGCCGCGCGCTCGGCCGACACGCTTTTGAACGCATGCAGATTCGTGGGCCCATAAGAAACCTCTTGAACATATTGGGCCTGCCTGAGCGGATCGGTGCAGAACTCGAGAAACCGTCGCGCCAGCTCCGCGCGGGGGCTTCCCTTCAGGATAAAGAACCCTTCAATGCCATACAAGCCTTGATTCCAGACTACTTTGACAGGGGCGCCGCCATCGACTGCTGCTTGTGCCCGGCCGTTCCATAGCAGAATCATGTCCACTTCGCCCGACTGCAGCATCTGCGTGCTCTGCGCACCACCCCCCCACCATGCCGTGATGTGGGGCTTTATTTTATCCAGGCTTTTGAATGCCCGATCCAGGTCGAGGGGATACAAATCCTTCGGCGATACGCCGTCGGCGAGCAGGGCGGCCTCGAGCGTGTCGACCGGCGACTTGCGCAATGAGCGCCTGCCCGGGAAGGCCTCGACATTCCAGAAATCGGCCCAGCTCTGCGGCCCCTTGTCCCCGAACGTCTTCGTGTTGTATGCCAGGATCGCCGCGTATACATCCACGCCTACCCAGGAATCGGTAATAGAGCCGGGAATCATGCCATCGAAACTCGCCGGAGCGAGGCCGGCCGGCTCGATCAGGTCGAGCTTATCGAGCAGTATCCGGGCGTAAGGCGTAGCAATGGTGACATCCCAAAGGTAGGACTTTGTCTGTATCTGGGCTTTGATCTGCGCAAGAGGATCCGCTTCGCGCGCAACGCTGGCGACACGAATGCCGCTGGCCTTTTCAAAGGGATCGTAAAAAGCTTTGCGCGCGGCCGCGCCCCATGCGCCACCGGGATCCGCTACCGTGATACGCCCTTCTGCGGCATAGCCGATGCGCGATAAACCTAAACCGCCTGCGGCAGCCAGCGAACCCGCCGCCAGCACAAAGTGGCGCCGCGATATTTTCTTGACTGCTGTTTTGACGTTACCCATACCGCCTCCTGTTGGAAAGTCATCGATGTTCTGGTCGTTCTAACAAAGGAAAACGGAGAGGCTCCAATTCCTTTTTGTTGAGTTTGGCAATGCGCCATGGCGCGTGGAAATACCTTGACCCGCATAAATTGATCATTTGTTTTATTTAATCATTAATTAAACATTTGCATTACTGGGGTTTGCCCTAGTGCCACTGCCAGCGCCGAAGGCGCAAGCCACGGCGCCACGTCGGTCTGATGCCAATTTCCTGGCCCCCTCCCATTCCGCCTGAAGCTGTGAAACAATCGTTGCACTTCTTAAATGATTGGAACGCCATATGCATTCAGGCAACGAGATCCAGATCAGGCAGCGCGAGCAGTTGCTGGCGAAGCTGCGCGCCAGCTTTCCCGCGCTGAGCCCGCAGTTTCAGGCCGCCGCGCGCTTCATGCTCGACCATCCCCAGGAAGTTTCGATCTGTTCGATGCGGACGATCGCCGCTCAGGCCGGCGTGCAGCCCGCCACCCTGGTCAGGCTCGCGCAGTCGTTGGGATACGACGGGTGGCAAGGTATCCGTGAAATTTTTGTGGCTGCGGTTCGCAGCGGGCCGCAGCCCTATGCCAACCGGGCGAAGAAAATCGTCCGCTCAAGCAGCGCCTCGCGCATGCTTGCAGATATGGTCGAGGCGCAGCATCGCAATCTCGATCTCTGGCGCAATGTCAGCCCGGAGGCCCTGTCGAAGGCCGCCGATCTGCTCGCGGCGGCGTCCCATGTGAGCATCGCGGGCTTTCGCGCCTGCTATCCCATCGCATTTTCGCTGCACTATGTTTACCGCCTCTTCCGCAACTCCGTATCCCTGCTGCGGGGCGACGCCGGCACGCTCGAAATGGAGCTGCGCGCGTTGAATCCGAAGGATGTGCTGTTCGCCGTCAGCTTCGCCCCCTATTCCCGGGAAATCATCCGCTGCGTCGATGCGGCGCGCGCGGCGGGATGCAAAATCATCGCCTTGACCGACAGCAGCGTATCGCCCATCGCCCTGAAGGCCGACTGCGTCCTGCCCTTCTCCGTCGAAAGCCCATCGTTCTTTCCTTCGATCGCCGCGGGCGTGGCGGCGGTCGAGACGCTGCTTGCGCAATTGCTTGCCAAACAGGGGCGCGGCGCGGTCAAGGCGCTGGAAGCCGCGGAAGGGCAATTGCACGAAACCGGCGCTTACGCGCCGGCCGATAAAAGCTGAGGCCTATTCCCAGGGGATGTCCTGCGATGCATCGCGGGCGGCTTCCAGTTCGCCGCCGGGAGATACATTTGTTTTAGGGGTTTATCTCGATACAACATTTGATTCATGTTTAATAAGATGTGTTCTCCGGCTGGCTTTGGCTGATCGTCGGCTTTGTCATCAGAAAACTCCATGAGGCTCAAATGAAAACGTTCTCCAGCCTGCTGCTCGGCTTCCTTATCATTGCATCGCCCGCGGCCGCGCAGACGCAAGGCTTTCCTTCTCAACCATTGCGCATGGTGGTGGGATTCGGACCGGGCGGAGGCAACGACATCCTCGCCCGCATCCTGTCCAGGGAACTCGGCAACATCCTGGGTCAGCCTGTCGTCGTGGAAAATCGTCCCGGCGCGGGCGGCATCATCGGGGCCGATAATGTGGCCAAGGCCCAGCCCAACGGCTATAGCCTGTATCTGGGTTCCACCGGCACCAATACCATTGCGCCCGCCCTGTATGCAAAAATGCCCTTCGACCCGCGCAAAGACCTGGCGCCAGTGGCCGTGATCGCCCGCGCCGGCAATCTGGTGATGGTCAACAACGATCTTCCGGTGAAGAACATCGGCGAGCTGATTGCGCTGGCCAAGAAGAAGCCCGGCACGCTGAATTTCGGCTCCTCGGGCAACGGCTCCACGGTTCACCTGGCGGGTGCGCTGTTCGCCGAACAGGCAGGCATAGATATCGTCCATGTGCCGTACAAAGGCGATGCCCAGGCGCTATCGGATCTGATCGCAGGCCAGGTCCAGATCGGTTTTTCGGGAACGCCCCCAGGCCTGCCATTCGCCAAATCCGGCCAGGCGCGCGTATTGGCGGTCACGACGCCGAATCGCTCCGCGGCGCTTCCCGACGTGCCTACCGTCGCCGAGGCTGGCTTGCCGGAGTATTCATTTTCGACCTGGTACGGGCTGTTCGCGACCGGCGGCACCGACCCGGCGGTGATCGGGAAACTGTCCGCCGCCGTGAAGAAAGCCATGGACAGCCAGGACGTCAGGACGCAGATTCAAGCCCAGGGTGTCGAACCTTCGTTCAATACGCCCCAGGCTTTCGCGGCGGAGATGGACCAGGAACTCGTCAAGTGGAAGAAAGTGGTCAAGGCCAGCGGCATCACCATCAACTAGCCGCGCCGGGGCTGCCGGTTCGCCCTAGAACCGGTCGATCCGGAAAGGCGACCGGTCTATGGTAGCCGGCTTGCCGGCGACGATCTCGCCAAGCAGCCGCGCGGTTCCGGGGCCGCCCGTCATGCCCAGGTGGCCATGGCCAAAAGCCGCGTAGACATTGGGGAATTTCTTGGACTGGTCGATGACGGGCAGGCTGTCGCTCGTCGAAGGCCGAAACCCCATCCAAACGCTCTTTTCCTCGAATTCCAGATTCCGCAGAAGCGCATGGGCGTGAGACACCAGGGCTTCGGCCCGCCGGTAGTCGGGCGGCGCGTCCAGTCCGCCGATCTCGACGGTTCCGGCCACCCTGAGGCCATGCTCCATGGGGGTAGCGATGAACTTGCGCGAGCAGTCCATGATGGGCCGCCGCGGCTGGATCGAGGGCGATCGGAGCATGACGTGATAGCCCCGCTCCGTTTCCAATGAGATTGAATGGCCGAACAGCTTGTCCGCCAGCCTCACGGACCATGCGCCGGCGGCGATGACCAGCTTTGCGCCGCCCACGGCAATGGACCCGCAATCGGTATACAGGGCTTCCGGCCCGAGGCTGCCGTCCTTGAATCCCAGGACATTGCGGCGGCTGAGCACGCCGCCCGCTGCCGTGAAGTTCGCGGCCAGCGCCTTGACCAGGCGTTCCGAGTTGACGGTGTAGCCATTGTCAGGAAGCAGCATCCCTACGGCGAAGCCGCTGTTCAGCTGCGGCTCGGCCTCCTGGATTTCGCCGCCCCGCAGCATGACGCTGCGTATGCCCTGCCTGTCGCGTAATTCGCGCCCCAGCACATCGCCCAAACCCTGGGGCTCCTGGCGCCATAGATAGAGGTGGCCGACCGGCCTGATGAGGTCGTCGAACTGTTCCGGGCCGAGAAGAGCGCGATAACCGTCAAAGACGTCGCGGTGCAGGTCATGGAGCGCCTGCGACGATTTGATCGCCGTTGCCCGATTGCCATTGCGTATCCAGCGCAGGAGCCAGGGAGCCGCTTTCGGAAGGTAGGCCCATTTGACCGTCAGGGGGCCTTGCGGATCCATCAGCCACTTGGGGACGCTGCGCAGCATCCCCGGCATGGCCATGGGCACGATAGACGCCGGACTGATGCAGCCGGCATTTCCGAACGAGCAGCCCTCGCCTATCCCCGCCTTTTCCAGCAGGGTGACCTGGTAGCCGCCGCGCTGCAGCCTCAGCGCGCATGAGGTGCCAATGATGCCGCCGCCCACCACAAACACGCGGCGGTCATTATCCAAAGTTCCCACGGTCGACTCCTCTCAAATATATAGGCCGGGCAATGGCCGGGGCACGCCGGGCCGCCGTACCTTCTCTTATCCGACAATGATACACATAATTCAATCAGGATTTTCAAGAATCATACGTATCATCCACCGGGATTACCCGCGACGACAACCACCCCCGATGGCTCCAGCGTTTTTCCGGGCAGGGGAACGCCGTCCAGAATATTGCTTTGACTTTGAAATAATGCGAACGTATTATCGTTTCGTGGCAATCCCCGCTTTCCATGCGGGAGTTCAGTTTGCATCACCCGGCCAATTGGCTCAAAAGCCTCCTCACTTGCACAACGACCGGGATGAATTACCAGATTCGTCAGCGCAGTCGCCCGGTTCCCGAATGCCAGCCCTCCGACCCGCTATCCGCCCCCGGCAAACGTAACAACCGACGGTGCCGTCAACACGGTCGGCGCGCAGATACAGATGAAATACTTTTTAACGCGTAGCTTTTGCATATCGCCTGTTAGGAGTAGATCGGATGAGCCACTTTATCGATCGCCTGAAATATTTTTCGACCGCAAGGCCGACATTCGCCGCGGGGCACGGGATGACCACGGGCGAAGACCGCCAGTGGGAGGATGCCTACCGGCAGCGATGGCAGCATGACAAGATTGTGCGCTCTACCCATGGCGTCAATTGCACCGGTTCCTGTTCGTGGAAAATCTACGTCAAAAGCGGGATCGTCACCTGGGAAACCCAGCAAACCGATTATCCTCGCACCCGCCCCGATATGCCCAATCACGAACCGCGCGGCTGTTCGCGCGGCGCGTCGTATTCCTGGTACCTCTACAGCGCCAACCGCCTCAAATACCCGCTGGTCCGCAGCGCGCTGCTGCGGCAATGGCGCGAAAAGCGCGCCACGCTCGATCCGGTCCAGGCCTGGGGCGCCATC
>LNAP01003751.1_pt1 | contig 14417 bp, 17 predicted proteins | sample 602601 | NCBI WGS metagenome assembly LNAP01 (sample SAMN02440304, study PRJNA202911) | soil metagenome | biome: Subtropical and temperate rainforests or woodlands; isolation source: soil samples (1 kg each in a 20% v/v slurry with milli Q water) were... ...
TCCTCGAAGCCCTCGCCACCTTCATCATCCCGCCCGAGCTGATAAAAATCCAAAAAATCGAATGAAACCGGCCCAAACGCCCACTTTTAGAATTGCTGGTAAGAAATGTTATAATTTTCTTGACGATATGATAACAAGCGCCCGCACATATCAACAGTATCGCCGCGATCCAGAAGTTTTATGCCTACCGTATCTCTTTCGAGGGCGAACTTGCCTAGGCTGCGGCGCAGAACCGCCAGTCCGAGGATATTCAGCGCATCGGCAGCCTGTTGCAGGATATCAAGTCGAGCGTTTCGAGCAACACGCAGGGCGTCGAGGAGGATCTCGAATATCATGAGGCTATTGCACAGGCGAGGCACAACGAATTCTTCATCGCTGCGTGGAACGTATCGCGCGTGCATATTCGCTTTTTGATCGAACTCGCCCGCAATCTCTCGACGCTGCGCTCGCCGAACCATTCGGCCGCCGTGCGCCCGAGCCACGAGCCGATCTTCGAATGTATCCGGGACGGCAATGCCGATGGCGCACGGGCCCGGATGCGCGAGCACATCATCCGCTCGCAGGAGCGGGTCTTCCTCGGCAAATGGACCTGACCGTCGGCAAGATACCGCTTCGAGCGGCTCCGTGCGTGTGCCGAATCGAATCTGCGGCTTCGCCGAAAGTAGCATTCGGTCGAAAGAAAGGTTTCAATTACTGCGGAGGTTGCGCCTTGGCGCCCCACATGCAGAGGCTCGACGGCTCAAAGCCGAATTGCCGGGGCCGGTGTGTTTCCTCGTCCTGGATCTCGTCGACACCCACCGAATACTCGAACACCATCCCGTCCGGACCCCGGAAATACAGGAAGCGCGCGCCAGATGTGGGATGGCGGCCTGGACCGAAGACGATGGGCACCTTCTGGCCGGACAGATGATAGTAGGAGCGGAGTACGTCGTCGTTGCTCTCAACCTGGTGATTGATGTGGTGAACGCCGTGACCGCGGCCCGGCGCCAAAGCCAGGGTGTGGTGAATCGCGTTAACCCGCATCAAGGCGATGTCGCCGATGCGATCGCTGACCCTGGCGTTACAGATGCGGGTCCAGAACAACTCGTCCCGGACGGGATCCGTCGTGAACAGGCCGACGTGGCTGAAACCGGTGATTCCGGCATCGCGGGTGGCGAAATAGCGTTTTCCGGATCGCTCGGGGCGCACGACAAGCTCGATCCGGTTGCCGGTCGGATCATTGAAGCCGATGAACTCCTTCACCTTCCGTTGCGCACATTCGGTGGCAGTGCCAGCGTGCACGGCGTGTCCAAGCGAATCGAGCGTTGCTCCGGCGGCCTGGAGCTTGCTCTCATCGGCGACCTCGAATGCAACTGTCTGGTCATGAGGGTCACCGTGGAAATAGAACAGCGTGTGAGCCCGATCATCGGAGCGAAGATGAAGCGAGTTTCTGGATCGCTCGCCGACCTGGAGGCCGAGGCCTCTGGTGGCGAAACTATGCGCGTCTTCGAGGTCGGATGCACCAAGTCGCACATAGGCGAGATCCTTGAGTTCAATCATTTGGCATCTCCATTCTCTCGAACGTCATCTAGTCGTTCGCAAGCCGCAGTTCCGGAATGGTCGGGCATTCGCTACCCCATTCGCACAGCGACAACGCCTCGGCCGAGAACTGCCGGGGGTGATGATTGGGGGCGATGTCGTTGAGGCCGTGAGTGTAGGAGAACAGGTGACCCTCGGGACCTTCGAATCTCAGGAAGATCTGTCCCGATGCCACTTCGCGACCGGGGCCGTGCACAATCCGGATCTGGTGTTCCTGAACGAAGTAATGACTCTGCATGACCGCATCCAGGCTCTCCACGCCGTAGCTGACATAGAGAATTCCCGGTCGTTCCGACGGGTAGAGCGCGATCCGATGATGCTTGTGGTCGAACCTGAGATACGTGATGTCGCCAACCCAGTCGCTGATCTCTGCGCCAAGGATTGCGGTCCAGAATCTCAAATCATCCTTCAGCGCGGCGCTGCACAATCCGATGCCCTGCAGTCCGATGACGCCAGCGTCACGGCTTGGAAAATAGCGGCGGCCGCTCTGGGCGGGGCGCAGCACGAGGTCGATTTCGTTGCCACTGGCGTCCTGCACGATCAATGCGTCACGAACGAACCGTTGTCGGCACTCCGTCGGCCCGGCGCGGCGTACCGGGAATCCGTCGCGTTGTAGCTCAGCCTCCACGCGGTCGAGCGCGGCCTCGTCGGCCAGCTCCAACCCGATCGATGAGCTTGTTCCGGTCACCAGCGACAGCGTGTGATAACGATGGTCCGAGCGGAACAGCAGCGCCTGCTCGGCAGGCACGGGTTGCAGGCCGAGTATGCGGGTCGCAAACTCGGCGGCCGGCTGTGGCTGCTCGACTGCGAGCCTGACATAGCAGAGGTCGATCAGCGGACCTCGCTGTGAGATATCTTGTCGATTCTTGCCGGTCATGTCCGATTTCTCGATGGTTTGGGCATGGAATCGTCGATGTGCTGCCGGATGATCTTCCGCCAGACGCCGAGCAGGCGCGAGAAATGCTCGGGATCGTTTTCGATCAGCATCCTGACCGAAAAGCCGCGGACCACGCTTAGGGTGAGGGCGAGGACGTCTTTTGCGAGCTGCCCAGGAATTCCGGAGGAGATTAGCGTATCAAGCCAGGTCGCCTCGATCGAAAAGCGTGTCTGCCGGGCAAACTGCTGGGTCTCGCGCTTGAGCCGGCGCGTGCTCTCGTCGCTCATTCCGATGGCGAGCTCTATGAAGAAGTAGTCACCAAAGAAGAAATCCTGGGCGTCTTTGATGATTCCGTCGATCGGGTCACCGCCGTCGTGTCGCGCCGATTGCGCCCGGCGCATACTTAGGGTGAATGTGACCTCGTTGACGTAGGTCAGCACGGCGACTACAAGCTCGTGCTTGCTGGGAAAGTGATGCATCAGGGCGCCGCGGGAGACGCCGGCCAGATCCGCCACCTCCGTCGTTCGCAATCCTCCGAAGCCATTCTTGCGAATGAGCTTGACCGCCGCGTCGAGAAGCTGCTTGCGCGTGGTCTCGCTGCGTTCCGCCTGAGTCCGGCGAGGTGCGTATTTGGGCTCTGCGGTGCTGTCCCGGCGAGATCGCAGCTTCTGGCGCGCGCCGGGTGCGCGCGGTGCGTCGGCCGGACGGCGAGAGCCTGGTTTGGATTCCCTAGAATTGGACATAGACCCTGTTCTCTATCACCTTGACTGCGAACGTTCTCAGCGGAACGGTGCAGGGCATGCCGGTCGGCTTCCCGTCCGTCACGTCAAATGTGCCGAAGTGCCAGGGGCATTCGACGATTTTGCCGGTCAAGATACCCTCCTCGGACAAGGACGCCTCTCCATGCGTGCACAGATCCGCCGTTGCATACAGTGTTCCATCGACATTGTAGATCGCAAGAGTAGCACCGTCAGGCATGGTGGCGGGGCGAATCTCTCCTTCAGGAAAGTCCGTGATAGCTCCCACAAGAACTTCGTTTGTCATGGTAATCATCACAGCATCGTGCTTCCGCCATTGACACTTATAACCTGTCCGGTGACGAACGAGGCCTCCCTGGAGGCGAGATAGCAGACCATCGAAGCGACCTCATCCATCTCGCCGGCTCGGCCCATCGGCACGACGTCGACAAAGCGTTGCAGGGCTTTGGGCGCCCTGAGGGTTACCTGTTGCACCTGCGGGGTATTGACGATGCAGGGAGCGACGACGTTGACGGTAATGCCGTCCTTGGCGAACTCGCGCGCCAATCCGGTCGCCATGGCATGCACGCCGCCCTTGGCGGCATTGTAGGCTGCATGATCCCACAATCCGTTGCGTACCGAATCTGCACCGATGTTGATGATGCGACCGTAACCTCGTGCCTTCATCACCGGAACGGCGTGCCAGGTGCACCACAGCGTCGTCCACAGATTGCGGTCGATCGTGGTGCGGAGCGTGTCGGGCGTGTGATCGAGGAAGGGCTTGATGATGCCGCCGCCGGCGTTGTTGACGAGGATATCGAGTGTTCCAAATCTCGCGACGGCCGCCTTGATGACACGGCTGGCGGTGGCCTCCTGCGACAGGTCGCCCGCCTCGACGATCGGCCTGTCCCCCCCGGTTTCAGCAATACTCTCGGCAACCCTGCCAAGGCGCTCTTCGTCGACATCCGACAGCACCAGATGCGCACCGGCGTCGGCAAACTGCCGGGCGATAACCGCGCCGATGCCGCTCGCGGCGCCGGTCACCACGACTGTCTGCCCATCGAAGTCAAAGGTCATCCGGTTCGAATCCTGCTGAGAGAGTCTTGCTAGAGGACGATGCTAATTCGGCCGCTTGGTCGCAGGCCGTCGCCCGCGAGAAGACAGCGCTTTTCTCGAATCCGGAAACCGTCCTCCCTGATGGCTAATCGGTATTTGTTCGTGCCGAAATAGATGTCTGTGTTGCCGTCCTTGGTGCGGAGCGTCTGGAAGACGCAACTAATCTCGATTTCGTCGTCCATTGCCGACTGGACTCGGACATTGCCGACGATCCGGCTGGTTTTCGAGTGAGGAAACTCGGCGTGCGCGGTGCGCTTCATCAGCCGCTTCACGCGCTCGCCGAGCCTGGCGCGGTCGTCCGCGATGTAGAACAGGCTGGTGGCCGACGACGCATCCGCCGGCAGATCGGTACAGGGCACCTCGTACTTGGCATCGTCGGTAAACAGCGTCAGCCATTCAGGCAGCCGCCATTGATCGAGCAGATCGGCTTCGTTGAACAGGAAATCCTCGACTTCGGCTCGGCTCACGGATTGCATACCATCCTCCTCAGGCCGCTACGTCTTTGATGTTGGAAACGGGACCAGGAAACATCTGCTTGTTCCACTGAGTCCAGAACGCGCGCATTTGGAGCTCGTCGTCGTGGTGTGCCTTATCCTTGCCCATTCCCTTCGAGAGGTCGTTCCAAAGGGCTTCCTTGGAATTCTCAAAGCCGCGCTGGCAATGCTCCAGCGCTTCGGCGTCGTCAGGAGTTGCAAAGCCGCCGGGGCCAAGAAACTCAAGGAAGTTGTTGAGACGATACTTTCGCGCCCACGCCGATTCGTCGTTTGGAGCGAGCGCCCATGCATTGATGACCATGTAGTCGGGGGCCATCGGAAAATAGGTTCGTACCGTCAGCGCCATGATGTCGTTGACGACGAGGTTCGGGAAGATGAACAGGTTGCGATTCTTGAGTGCGATTCGATCGGCGCGTTCCTTGCCGTGTCGTTGGACGAGGTTGTCGTGCAGTCGGCCGATCTCCGATTTGCCTGCCTCGCCCCAGCCCGGAATCCACTGCGCGACCGGACGGCCCCACGGCGCGCCATACTCCAGGACTGCATGGCCGTTGCCGAGATCGTAGCCGTGGCCGCCGCCGCCCATTCCGGTGGCGAGGTTGTCGGTGGAGCTCATCAGGATGTCGAAATAGGTCGCATGAGTGGTGGAGGCGTGATAGCCGTCGATGCTGTTTTCGGTGAGCAGCTTCCAGTTCGCGCGGATGGAGTATTCCTGGCTGCCGGCCACGATCGACATGCCGGCGTCGGTCTGGTCGCAGATGATGTCGAGATATTCTTTGGCGCCGGCGAGATAGTCGACCAGCGGCGTGATGTTGCTGTCGAACGAGACGAAGTTGAAGTCGCGATAGGTTTCGAACCGGGGTGCGGACTGCAAGTTCGAGCTGTCACGATCCTTGAAGCCTTCAGGGTACGAAGCCTCGCCGGGCTGGCTGCGAAGCTTGCCGTCCGCGCCGAAGACCCAGCCATGATAGAAGCATTGGAACGACTTGGCGTTGCCCTTGCGCTCGCGGCAGACCTGCGCGCCGCGATGCGGACAGGTATTGAGCAGGGCACGCAGCTGCCCCTTGCTGTCTCGGGTGAAAAGAATGCCGCGACCCGCGACCTTGCGGGTAATGAAGTCGCCGGGTTTGGGCAGTTCGGACGAATGACCGAGATAGAGCCACGAGCGATCGAATATCCGCTCCTTTTCGGCCTTGAAGATCTCGGTATCGACGAAGTTGCGCCGCGCGACCTTAAAGATGCGTTGGGCCGGATCAACGAGCAGGGCGGGCTGCTGGCTTTGTGCGTTCATCGATGGTCCTCTTTCCCTATGCGGAGAGTGATCGCTTCAATTCGAATAACGGGTTCTCAAGGTCCGCCTTGCGGACCGTCTTACGAGAGGCGACGAGGCGCCGCAGCACCGCCATGTCCCGCGCCGAGTTGACGGTAACGCCGCCGACGACTTCGCTATCGCGAATGCTGATCGCGATGAAGCGACCGCCAGGGACATCCCCCCTGACGACCTCTTCTCCGCCGGCGGGATCTCCGACGACCTGGATATTGGCATCATATTGATCGGTCCAGAACCATGACGGGGCGTCGTAGGAGGTCTCGATGCCGACCATTGCTCTTGCTGTCGCGATCGCCTGGTTCTGTGCATTGGCCCAGTTCTCGATCCGCATCCAGCGGTCGTGGCACCGGCTCCACTGCTCGGTGACATCGCCGGCCGCATGGATGCCGTCAGCGGCAGTGGCGCCAGTCGGCCCGACACGAATGCCGTGCGCGGCTTCGAGTCCCAATTGGCGGGCGAGGTCGACGACGGGTTCCACGCCGACACCAACCAGGACCAGGTCGGCGGCAATGAGGCGACCGTTATCCAGCTCAAGTCCATCGGGTGTCGAGTGGCTGACCGACGCCCCGCATATAATCTCCACGCCTCTGGATGTGTGGAGATGCCGAACATATTTGCCGAGCGTGATCGATCCGATCTGGGGAAGCAGCCTGTCGGCCTTCTCCAGGACAGTGACCTGACATCCGCGGGCGATCGCAGCGGATGCCACCTCGAGACCTACAACGCCTCCGCCGATGAGAGCGATCTTCCGTCCGGATTGCAGTTCCTCGCGCAATTCCAGTGCGTCGCCCATGCCGCGGAGATAACGCACGGGCAGGGGACCGTTGTCGAACTCGGCCAGCCGCCGTGGGCGCGTTCCGGTCGCCAACAGCAAACGATCGAACTTCAGTTCGTGCCCGTTTGCCAATCCGAGGCCGCGCTTTTCACCGTCGGCTTCGACCACACGCGACGAGGTGAGCACCGTGACGTCGAGGTCGCTCCATTCGTGCGTCGTTCGGATGAATGCCGGATTTGGCTCGCGATCGATCAGAACGGCCTTTGACAGTTGCGGACGCTCATAGGGAAGGTGCTCTTCCTCGCCGACGAGGGTGACTGGGCCGCGATGCCCAGCCGCGCGCAACGCCTCGGCGGCGCGAGCGCCCGCCTGTCCGGCCCCGGCAATGACGATGCGTGTGTGCAACGGATCCAATTGCATTCGCTCCCTTGGCGCGCGGGCAATGCTGCTCGTCGTCGCCTTGACGCTCTGAGACGTCTTGACAAGCAAGATAAAAACAATCATTCCTGTTTGTAAAGTGAAATATGTTGCCGCCTCTCGGTGCGGCCGCAGATTGCACAAAGAAGCTCGCAAAAGAGCGATAGGGGAGAGCGCCTTGGGCCGCGTGATCGACATTCACACCCATGTTGTGCCTGCACGGCTGGTCGCGGACCCGAAGCGGGACGCGCGTTGGCCGAGCGTGGAGCGTGCGGCGCGCGATCAGTTCGCCGTCATGATTGCGGGAAAGGTCTTTCGCAAGATCGATACGCGGTCGTGGGATGTCGAGCGGCGGCTCGCCGACATGGCTGAAGACGGCACCGACATGCAGGTGCTCTCACCGATGCCCGAATTGTTGTCGCATTGGCTGCCGCCCGACGATGCCGAATTCCTCGCCGATGTCATGAACGATCAGATCGCGAGCATGATAGCCTTGGCGCCGCGTAATCTCGCTGGCATCGGGATGGTGTGCGCGCAGGATGTGCCGCGCGCCGTGCGGCAACTGGAGAAGGTCAAGGGTCTCGGTTTCGCCGCCATCGAGATCGGAACGCACATCCACGGCGTCGCGCTGGGCAGCGAGACGCTTTTTCCGCTCTACGAGGCGGCTGAAGCGCTCGATCTCGGCATTTTCGTTCATCCGCTGCATCCGGCGGGCATGGAACGGGTGGGAAGCAGTCCGGAATTCGCCGCAACAGCGGTGTTTCCCCTGGAGACGGCGCTGGCCTCGGTCTCGTTACTGGCCGCGGGCGTCGTCGAGAGATTCCCGCGCTTGCGGATATTGCTGAGCCACGGAGGCGGTGCGCTGCCCTGGATATTGCCCCGCTTGGACTACGGTTGGTCGCTCGGCGTAAAGGGCCGGATGACGCGCCCGCCATCGAATCTCGCCCAGCAGTTCTGGTACGACACCATTCTCTACGATCCGGCCCCGTTAGCGTTCCTGGGCAACGCGGTGGGCGAGGATCGCATCGTCGTGGGATCCGACTATCCCTTTGCGATACGGCAGAAGCAGCCGGGCGCATTTGCCAAACGCGCGCTGAGCAATGAGGCGGTCCTCGCTGAAAACGCCTGCGGCTTTCTCGGCCGGACGTACGATGCCCTGACGGCGGGCGGCGCTGGGGAGGCGATGAGTGGGCAGGGGAGTGCGGCCCGTGGCTGAATGCCGGTCATTTCCGCAAATGTGTCTGCTCGGTCCTGTTCCGCCGAGAACGCCTGGACGCAGCGACGCGCAGGTGCCGTCGGACACGGCCAGAGGCGAAAGCAAATATGGTCGAATACCCTTCGTCTATTTCTATCAGGACGAAGCGAAGGCGGATCCCGCGTTCGGTCTGCTGGACATCGAGGTTGCGATCCAGCGCCGCGGTCCGGGCATGTTTCACTGCGAGGTCTATGCGATCGGTGACGGCTATCAGAGTGGACATGGCTCCAGTGAGCCGCAGCCACTTGCAATCGAATTCCGGATCGGCGCGCGCACCGTTTCCAGGGCCGAATGGCGATATCCGACCATCCTCAGCGGTCATATGGACGCGCTGACCTTCTCAGCCGCGATCGCCCTGAGCGAGGACGATTTCCGGGAACTCGACAGCGTCCTGCTGCCGCCGGCGCGAGCCGAGGTGACGATATGTCTGGAGTGAGCGCAATGTCTCATGGAACAGTCATCGTCGGGCCCCAGCAGGTGGCGCGTGAAGTGCTGCTTGACCAGGGGAGCCGCGCGGCCACTGCGCTGGACAGGCTCGGCGTCCGCGAAGGCGATGCCATCGCGTTGCTTATCAGGAACGATAGCTGCTATTTCGAGATCCTGCATGCCGCCGCGCTTCTTGGCGCCTATGTGGTGCCGTTGAACTGGCACAGCACGGCCGACGAAATCGCCTATATCCTCTCGGACTGCACACCGCGCGCATTGATTGGGCATGCCGATTTCATCGGCGGGATATCGCGGGCCGTCCCTGCCGATCTGCCAACGCTGTTGATCGACAGTCCGATCGCAGATGATCTGTCCCCGCCGTCGCCGCCCGCTCATGCGAAGAGGTGGTCTGCGTTCCGCGACGAGGTCCCAGCATGGTTACAGCCCGCTCGCGCGCCGCGCGGTACGATGATCTACACTTCGGGCACGACAGGACATCCCAAGGGCGTGCGCCGCGCGCCGATGACGCCGGAGCAAATCCGGAAGAACGCGGCTCTGCTGCGCGAAATCTACGGCGTTGAAAAAGGGATGCGGGCATTCGTCTGCGGGCCGCTCTATCACGCGTCACCCGGCGCCTTTGCGCGGCAAGCCTTTCAGCATGCCGACCTGACGGTGCTGCAGCAGAGCTTCGATCCCGAGGATCTGCTGCGCGTCATCGCCGATCACCGGATCACGCACCTGACGATGGTGCCGACGATGTTCGTTCGTCTGCTGCGGCTCAGCGATACGGTTCGCCACAGCTACGATCTGTCGTCGGTCAGGTGGGTGACACACACCGGCGCTGCTTGTCCGCCGGATGTCAAGCGCCGGATGATCGAATGGTGGGGACCGGTGATCCACGAGACTTATGGCGCGACCGAGACCGGCCCCGCGGTCGGGTGCAGCACGGCGGAATGGCTGGCGCATCCCGGCACGGTCGGCCGGCCGATGGCCGGCACCGAGATCAGAATCTACGATGAGGATGGCGACGAGGTTGCGACGGGCGGCATCGGAGAGATCTACCTGCGCACGGAGGCCTATTCCGACTTCACCTATCACGGCCGGCCCGATCAACGTGTCGAGGTCGATCGCGGCGGGCTCGTGACGTGTGGGGACGTCGGATATCTCGACGCGGAGAACTTTCTCTACATCTGCGATCGCAAGCGCGACATGGTCATTTCTGGCGGGGTCAACATCTACCCGGCGGAGATCGAGAGCGTTCTGGTCAATTGTCCGGGCGTGCGGGATTGCGCGGTATTCGGCGTGCCGGATGAAGAGTTCGGCGAGAGCCTGATTGCGGCGATCGAAGCCGAGCCGGATGCCAGGCCTGCGACGGCATACGTCATGGCGTTCCTCGAGCAGCGCCTTGCACGCTTCAAGGTCCCCAAACGCTTCGTGTTTCATGATGCCCTGCCGCGCGAGGCCAGCGGCAAAATCTTCAAGCGGAAGCTGCGGGACCGTTACCTTCAGGCCGGCGCGAGGTCGGCATGAGCAACCTTGCGATCAGGAGGAGACCAAACGTGGATCTGAGTGACAAGTTCATCGACGTGGGCGGCACGCGCACGCGGTACCATGATGTCGGTCAGGGAGAGCCGACGATCCTGATCCATGGCGGCGGGCCGGGCGCATCGGGGCTGAGCAACTATCGCAAGAATGTCGAGCCGCTCGCTGCAGGCCGGCGCGTCGTGGTCATCGACCTGCCCGGCTTCGGCGAGACGGAAGGAAAGCTGAAGGACGGTCCAATCTTCGAGGCGATGGGAGAGTTTGTTCGTGCCTTCATGGATGCAATAGGGGTTCAAAAGGCGAGCTTCGTCGGGAACTCGCTCGGCGGCGCCACCTCCCTGATGGTCGCGCTGCGTGCGCCGGAGCGCGTCAATCGTCTGGTGCTGATGGGGACGGGCGGCAGCCACGCGATCTTCACGCCGATGCCGACCGAGGGGCTGCGTCGTATGGCGATGTTCCATGGCGGCGAAGGGCCGTCGCTGCAGAAGCTGAAGGGGGTCATCGAGTTGCTGGTCTTCGATCCAAAATCGATCACCGATCAATTGCTCGAAGAGAGGCTGAAGGCCGCGACACGGAAAGACATCATCGATATCTTCAAGCGGCCGCCGCTCGATATCTGGCGCGAGAACCTCGCCTCGCTGAAGCACAAGACGCTGCTTGTCTGGGGGCGCGACGATCGCGTGGTCCCGCTCGACTCCAGCTTCATTCTGCTCAAGACCATGCCGAACGCTGAACTCCACGTCTACCCAAAATGCGGTCACTGGGCGCAGTGGGAAAGGGCCGAAGAGTTCAACGCGCTGGTCGCCGACTTCCTGGATCGCCCATGAACAGGGTTGTCGAAACGATCGCAACCCGCTTGCAGGAAGCGGAGGCATTCCGACGGCCGATCGATCCGATTGCAGGCGACATCGGTGTGGGGCAGGTCGACGTCGCATACGCGGTCCAGAGCGAAGTGACGCGCCGCGGCATCGCAAATGGCAGAAGGCTCGTGGGCCGGAAGATCGGCCTGACCTCGAAAGCCGTGCAGCAACAGCTCGGGGTGGACCAGCCAGACTATGGTGCGCTGTTCGCCGACATGGAAGTCGTGACGGGCGAGGCCATCGAGGTCTCGCAGTTGATTCAGCCGCGCGTTGAAGCCGAGATTGCTCTTGTTCTTGGGCGCGATCTCTGCAGTCCAGATCTCACATTCGGCGAGTTGATGCGCGCGACCGCCTACGCCATTCCGGCGCTCGAAGTGGTCGACAGCCGAATACGAGACTGGAAGATCACCATTCTCGATACTGTCGCCGACAACGGCTCGAGCGCGCGTTACGTGCTCGGTGCCTCGCCCCGGCGATTGACCGACCTGGATCTTGCGGCCTGCAGCATGACGATGACGCGAAATGGCTCGATCGTGTCGGTTGGCTGCGGGTCGGCCTGCCTCGGCCATCCCCTGCGCGCTGCGCTCTGGCTCGCGCGCACCATGGCGCGCGCGGGACAACCGCTGCGGAGCGGAGACGTCGTGTTGACCGGAGCTCTCGGCCCTGTATCGCCGGTCTCAGTCGGAGAAGTGTACGAGGCAAGGATTTCCGGCTTCGGCCCGGTCGGCGTCTCCTTCACCTAAGCTGGTCCGTGCGGAGAGCAGCGAGACGAGGATAAGTGTCGAGTTTAGTCGCAATACAGAAACACAAACTGGGAGGAAGTGAAGATGGCATCAATCTCGCGACGGTCCGCAATTGCGGGTCTCGGCGTAACCGCGCTTGCACTCGGGCACACATCAAACGCACGCGCAGCGACAAGCTACGGGCCGGGCGTGACCGACACCGAAATCAAGCTGGGAACGACGGCGCCGTATAGCGGGCCGGCTTCGGGCTACGGTGTCTACGGGCAGGCCCAGACGGCCTACTTCCAAATGATCAACGACAATGGAGGTATCAATGGTCGAAAGATCAATCTGATCTCGCTGGACAATGCCTTCTCGCCACCAAAGGCGGTCGAGCAGACGCGAAAGCTCGTCGAATCGGAAGAGGTGTTCGCAATCGCAGGATTTTTGGGTACCGCAACCAACGCGGCGGTCCAGAAATACCTCAATGCGAAGAAGGTGCCGAACCTGTTCCTGACATCGGGCGCCGAACGTTTCAATGATCCGAAGGAGTTTCCCTGGATCGTGCCGTTCTATCCGATCTATGTCGCGCAGGGAGCCGCGCTGGGTGCCCATATCCTGAGCGAGAAGCCGGATGCGAAGATTGCGGTTCAGTACGTGAATGATGATCTGGGCAAGGACTTTCTCCGCGGTCTCAAGAAGGGACTGGGCAGCAAGGTGAGCTCCATCGTCAAGGAAGTCAGCCACGAGATCAGCGAGCCGACTATCGACAACCAGGTTGCGGATTGCAAAGGGACGGGTGCGGATGTGTTCGTCCAGTTCACCTACTCCAAGTTCGCCGCACAAGGCATCCGGAAGGTGGCGGCCTTGGGCTGGAAGCCGCTGCACATCGTCAATTCGAATTGCAGCTCGATAGGAGGAACGCTGGCGCCTGCAGGCCTGGACAACGCGAAGGGTCTCATTTCGGCGTGGTGGGAGGTCATCACCACAGACCCGCGTCAGCAGGACAAGCCGAGGGTGAAGGCCTATGTCGAATTCATGAAGAAGTACATGCCCTCCGTGAGCATCGACGACAATACGGCGACGCCAGGCTACAATAACGCCTATATGATCGAGCAGGTGATCAGGCGATGCGGCAACGAGCTCACGCGAGAAAACCTGCTGAAGCAGGCGACATCGCTCAAGGACGAGCGGCCGCCTCTGTTCCTGGATGGAATCAAGGTCGCTAACTCCTCAACCGACTATCGTGCGATCCACAACCTTCAGATCACACGATTTGATGGTGGAAGCTGGATTCCGATCGGCGATATGGTTGATCTCGACGGGATTGCGTCCTGAGCCTATTGGAGCGCTCCAGTCCGGCGAGGACCTTATTGGGATCTCGCCGGCTGCTTTCGAGACCAGCGGTCCCCATGGAGTGGTCGGTCGTCGGGGTGCGTGGCAGCTCGACGAACGAGGCGAAGCGGAACGACGTGGTGATGGTGATCGGCGGTCCCATGGTCACGCCGGCGAGCAATCTCCTTCTCGGCTCGGAGGCGACGCAGTGAGCAGCCAGGGAAATCCGACCTACCTTCCCGAAGGCCTGCCCATTCCGGTTGCGGAGCCGGACGGCCTGTCAGCCCCGTACTGGGCAGGATTGCACGAGAACCGCCTGATGGTGCTGCGCTGCAGCTATCGCGGCACGTGGCGATTCCGGCCGGAGTGGGTCTGCCATCACTGCCACGCCTTCGATCCGGAATGGACCGAGACCGCGTCGCACGGCCGGGTCTTCAGTCGGGAGCGGGTGTGGCATCCCTCGCATGCGGCGCTCAGCAGCATGGTCCGTATCTCGCCGTGCGTGTGGAGATCCCGCACGCCGGCGGCGTGCGGGATGGTCGGCAATCTGCCGGGCGATGCGATGCAGGCGGTCTCGATCGGAGCGTATGTCGAAGGGGTGTTCGAACATCATCCCCGGACCGACGCGCCGTACTCGCTGCTGCACCGGCAGATCCCCTGACCGAGGGGCTCTCAACGAGCACGCGCCCGCAGGAATGCGCGGCCGATGAAGCGCACTTGTTTCGAAACGATCCGGCGCTCTGTCGGCAGGGGAGGCCCGCATCGACTGCCCATTATTTGAATAGACATTGCTGCACGCGATCTCCGTCGACATCCGTCTGAAGCTGCACGAATCGCCGCTGTTTACCCGGATGAAGGTGCGCATTTCGGCGATCGTGAGCAGCTATTTCACTCGATGGTGAGCGCTCGTTTCATTTGATCGTGAGCAGACATTTCAGGCGATCATGAGCAGCCGC
>LNAP01003753.1_pt1 | contig 14414 bp, 14 predicted proteins | sample 602601 | NCBI WGS metagenome assembly LNAP01 (sample SAMN02440304, study PRJNA202911) | soil metagenome | biome: Subtropical and temperate rainforests or woodlands; isolation source: soil samples (1 kg each in a 20% v/v slurry with milli Q water) were... ...
GTCAACCTTGCCTTGCGCGCGGCGCTCGATCGCCAGCTCAAGGTCGTAACCGTTATTGCCGATGTAGGGGCCGTCGAATAAGGCGCGCAGCACATCCAGACTCACGCCATCCGGCAGCTCGCGCGTGCCGCCGGTCGCGCCTTCCACGAAGTGCATGTAGGCCAGCTTGAATCGGTTCAGTTGCTGGATCAGGTAGCCGTAGGTGGCCATCACATTGCTGTCGGGCGGCGTATTTCCGGCGTTGGGTGTTACGGGTGACAGGCGAATGCCAACACGGTCGCTGCCCCAGATCTTGACCACAGCTTCAGTCACCTCCAGCGTTAAGCGCGTACGGTTCTCAATGGAGCCGCCATACCGGTCGCTGCGCTGATTGGTCGAATCCCGTATAAATTGATCCAGCAGATAGCTGTTCGCAGAATGAACCTCCACGCCATCGAACCCGGCGCGTTTGGCGTTCTCGGCCGCCTGCTTGTACTGCTCGATGATGCCGGGGATCTCGTCGGACTCCAACGCACGCGGCATAGACACAGGCACGAAACCTTCGGTGGTGTAGGTCTGGCCTTCGGCCAGGATCGCCGATGGCGCAACCGGTGCCGCGCCATTGGGCTGCAGCTGAGTGCTGGAAAAGCGCCCAACGTGCCAGAGCTGGCTGACTATCTTGCCGCCCGCGGCGTGTACTGCATCGGTAACTTTCCTCCAGCCAGCCACTTGCTCGTCGTTCCAGAGTCCAGGGGTGCCCGCGTAACCACGTCCTTGCGGCGAAATATTGGTGGCCTCGGCGAAGATCAGGCCAGCGCCTGCGCGTTGGGCGTAGTAGGTGGCGTGCAGCTCATTTGGAATGCCATCTTCGCCATAGCGACTGCGGGTAAGCGGGGCCATGGTAATGCGGTTGTCCAGTTCAAGTGCACCCATCGTGGTGGGCGAGAACAGGTCGGTTCGAATACTGTTATCAGTCATGTAAATTAATTCCAATATAATTGACCAGTCGTCTATAAAATAAATAAAAAAAAGCACTGCTCAAGAAAGCAAGCGCTCCATGTTGATCAGAGCCGTATCGAAAGGCGCGTCGTCTTTGCTCAGCTTGGCAAGCAGCGAGGCTCCCAGCCACAGTTGATACAGCGATTGGGCGAGCACAGGGGCCGGGGTTTCAGCTTGGATCGAGCCATCAAGCCGGCCTTGCTCAATGCATTGGGCGATGCGCTTGATGATGGCATCGGTTCCCGTCTTCAGCACCACACGCATGTCTTCGGATAGATCGCACACTTCAGGCCCCAGTTTGACAACCAGGCACTTCTCATTGGGCAGGTCTGATCCCTCGGTATGCGCCCATTGGCGAAAATAACGCCGCAATCGTTCGACAGCGGAGCCATCCGCAGTCAGCATTGTGTCAACCTTGGCCAGGTACTGGGAAAAGTACTCCCCTAACAAAGCTTGCCCGAACTCTTCCTTCGATTTGAAGTAGTAATAAAAAGAGCCCTTGGGCACGCCGGCCGATGCCACCACCTCGGCCAAGCCGACGGCGGTATAGCCTTTATTGGTCATCAGCGATCTGGCGACATCCAGGATGTGCTGACGCATTTCTTGCGCTGGTTTCTTCATGGTTAGAATATGCTAACAAAAAACCGACCGGTCGTCTACAGGCTGAAGCCGAAAAGTTTTAACCTTGCCTTAAACTCTAGCCGTCACCCTACACAGCCCGTCCAAAGTATATAGCGTAAGCCATTCTCCTACGAGCCTAAAGATTACCAAGCAACAGTTCTTCCGGCGATCTGCCTGCTCTATCTCTAACGCAGAACTTTAATGTCAGTCACCAAGTTAGGGGTCTTACAATATCCAGTAGTGCTGATTAGGAGTGCTTCCCGTGCTTTACAAGAACGTCTATATCCTGTTTGGCTGAAGTGATAATCTCGCTCAGGCGGTCCGTGATGTCCTTCAAAATGGCCTTTGTTGACAATGACCCGTCAAGGACTTCCACTTCGCGCTTCAAGGCAAGCAGGTCGTCATGCAACCTGTCGGCGGCATGCAGGCGCTCAATTGCTTTATCCACCCCACCCCATACGTCGATCTCCTTCCAAGCTAAGTCAATGTAGTGCCAAATGCTCTGCACGGATCCATGGCCGGTCTTTGTTGCCACGCGTTTTAAGATAGACTCATAATCAGCCGTTGTGATCATCTGGTTCGACTTGCCGGTATTCACCATAAACTCTTTGAGGTGTACAACAACCTCGTAGGTGATGAAGCGGTGCCGAAACATGCTGAAGCAAGCTTGCACATCCTGGTATCCTGCCGCGCTAACGAGGCGAGCGAAGTCCCGCTCAAGCGATGTCTTCTTAATTGATCGACCACCCACTCCTATAAAAAGCGCATCGCCGGGGTCTGTCGATACACCAGCTTTCGCCAGAGCTTCGCAATACTTCATTCTTGCTGTCAAATAGCGCTGAACTATCAGTGCATCCTTCAAGGTAATCGGGAAGCTCCGTTTTGGGGCCACGATTCGGCGTCGTTTCTTAGTCGGGATTAGTAACCGCTTATTTTGAAGGATGCTAGCATGATCTGTGATGTTAATTTCAATCAGCTCCGCCGGTCGCAGGCCAGTACGCTTCATCAACCAGACCATGAAATGTCGCCGACTGCGCATGTAATCAAGCTGGGCCGTGAGCAAGTTAGGCGAATTCCGATACCGCTGCACGAATCTGGCACTTTGGGTTCCCAGTATGCTCAGTTCGTCGATGCAGCGCTCGATGTCTTCTATGATTGGCCGCGCTATCGGCCGTTTCGGCTCCCGGCTCTCGCGCGTTGGCATCGCCCGATGGACGAAATAGCATTCGGCTCTCTTTGTTTTTGTTGCCTGATTTCTGACCTGCTTGATAATGATCTGGGGTGAGGAGGATGCCTCCCCAATTAACGGTGTACTAAGTGCGGAAACGAAATGCATCTGGTACCACTGAAGAAAGCCTATCGCCCGACTAAAAATGGAACGTACGGTATTATTGTTCCGAGCACGTTCAGTCGGATTTCTTGAGGATTTTTCCTTCTGAAGTTGATCCGAGAGGGTAAAGAAATCCTCATCCGTGAGGTCAGCGAAACCGATATTCCTCCTCCCACAATACCGTACCAGATGGCTCAATTCAGATGCGTACGTCTTGAGAGAGTCGCCTGTGACCGTGTGTGCTATGTCGAGAAAGTACATATTGACCGGCTCGCAGGGTTTTCTACTCGGCCAGTACATGAATGGGAACACTGGTATATGCTGGGAATGGATGTGTATTCCATTAGTGAAGCGCGTCGCCGAATACGCCATATCGACGGGGCGTACGCTAAATAGTTGCGAATACGAAGTCATTAGCGCTCATCTCTAGAGCGGAAAGGTACGACAACGCCGCCGCCATCATTATCTGGTTGACCAGGGGCGAAAAAACTTCCAAAGGCCACGTGATGACTGTCGAGCATATTGAACAGCCTCAGCCTAGTCGTTTCGTCGAGCGCACCTCCTTTTACTAATGCATTTATCTTTGAGTACAGATCGTAATACGCTCGCGAGCGCTGAAGACTTTGCAGTTCAGCCGCCAGCAACTTGGCAGATAATCCCCTCTGATTATCTTCAACGCGCTTCGCTTTTGTCTCGACAGAACGACTCTTGCTCAAGTTTCCTTGACTTGCCTTCAGCTGCACTCGAAGAGAATCAAGGTATGCAAACCCCTTGTTCCCATGATCATCTGCTTCAAGATAAAGCTCGGCCGAAAGGCTCTTCATAGTATTGAGGGCCATCGGGTATATTTTTAATTTTGGAATGTTCAAAGCGGCAAACGCCCTCTGGCCAGCAAGAGCAGGAAGAACAGTCTTCGACAGGCTTCTTGGTGCCTTGATTCCACTAACCAACAGATCGTAGCGAGCGCGGAGGTTGGCAACGTTCTGCGCTTTTTTCTGGTATGCACCACGCATGTTCATTTTTTCACTTCTCGCAACACAAAAGATACATTAATGCCAATCACGTCGGATCCGTTATTCGCATAAACAGAATGCGGCTCTAACACGAAGCCGCCAGCCTCTCGGAGCGTTGTCACATAATCGACCCACTCTGCCTCGGGCACCATCGCCAGGGATCCGATATTAAAATGGCGTAGTACGGTCTCGTATAGATGATCTAGTCCAGCCTCATCCGGTGAACTCCTACTACAGCAGCGTGCTTCCAGAGCGCGGAGGCGCTCCACTGTGTATTCGGCTTCCAGCTTAGGGAGTTCCTCACCGGGAAACTCACGCTCGATATAAGCGTAGATATGTTCAACATTCGAGTGCCCGGCAATCCACCGCATAGCATCGAGAACGTCATAGCGCCCAGACCAGAATAGCAATAATAAAAACCACTTCCGCATCTCGTGAATACGCACGTACCATCGACGCCCCTGGTTGTCCGGCGGAAGGCCAACATAGTCGCAAAAAATGTCTAGGTGCATATTCAGCAGGCTAGTGCTAGCAGCGAGCGCCCCGGCAGTACCATCCAGTTTCGGAAGATAAAAGAGATTTCCACCGATCTTGCGATTTTCGGCATAGAGTTCGGCAAGGCCGGCGCCAAGGCGCTGAAGCAAGTAAATAGCCTTAGCAGTAATTACCGGAATCGGCCGGTCAGCCTGTTGGTATGCCTCCCCTATATTGCTCTTGCCGAGGGCAAAACTGATAAAGTACCCACCACTGCTCTCACGCAGACAATTACGCTTCAAATGGGTCAGTTCATTTTCCCTTGACGGCTTTAGAAGGGCAATGCAAACGACGCATGAGCCGATGAGAACTCGAAGAGCTTCATCCAGGCTTGGCTGTGAGCGCCACCTGCTAAAGTCCGGCTTCGATTCTGCCCGTTGGAAGCCAGAAATACTCAAGATATTCGCTACAGAATCACCAGACGCGGTACACCATTCAGTTGCCATGTGCTGCGCCATAACATTTAAATCTTCACTTGTCGTGGTGTTCGTGCGAGTCGCTACGACAGCCAGGTAATAGTCTACGAGAGCCTCTCCATAAGCGTGCACGAAACGGATAGCTTCATTGAGATACGTCAATCCGACATTGACCGGCATGAAGAGGTTATGAGAAGACGGTCTCGTCTGCCGTAGTGCAAAATGTTGAGCGCTGCGAACAGAAATCAGGCTTGGCTCAGGCAAATGATTAGGGTCGTGCCGATGCGCCGCAATAATGGTCGTGATATTTTGAGCCACCGATTGAAGGCTGTTTTCAGCCGCACCGGACCCGATTACTTCCTGGACTGTTCTAGTCTTCTGATCGGGAAATTCAGTAGTCTGGTAGGTGTTTACCAGTAATTCACCAACTTGCAAATCGTGCTCAAACTGACGGCAGAAGGCATTAAGTTTCCAACTGGAACGCATGGCTTCGACCGGCTCTCCGATCAAGGCCGCCAGTCGCTCTCGTTTGAGGTAGAAATTCCCGGTATAGTGGCCGCGCGTGACTTCGCCGTAGACGCCTTGCCGGATCAGCCACTCTGTGATGGGCAGAATGGACGATTGCGGTACTGCGTAAGGGTTCTCCAGACACTCATTTGGGCAAGCTGTGCCAAACGCACCCTGATAAAAGGCGGCAAGCAAGCGGTGAGGAACTTGATGCGCAAAAAACCAACCACCTTGTGACAGCAAGCTAAGCAACGTATCAAGCGCTGGCTGGTCCAAAAGTTTGAAGCTATACGTTTCCGGCAAGAATCGCTTCTCATGCATCACAACCCATCGTGTAAGCTGTAGCTGTACCGACACCAGCGCCCGCCAGGTTACCGGAGCTGAGATTTTGCTCACGAATCCGGAACGAACCAGGAAGGCGATCCGCTTATTAGTGTTCAACAGCCGCTCATAGGCCGGATCAGTTAATAAAGCCCCATTCGGCAACCGCAAGCGCCAATCAACACGAATTACATTCTTCCACTTCCCTTGAACGATCTCTTCTCGGCCGCGATTGGTTGTGACCCACTCCGGGTCGGTAAATTCTGACAGTAGCCACGACGCCTTGTAATCGCCATCGTAAGGTCGGGCCTGTTGTTTCGCCGACTCCAGAGCGAGCAAGATGATTTGGCAGTCCTGTGCACTGTACGAGTTCGGTAGCTCGGGAGCTGGCAGCTTGTCAATAAGAGTTGCAAGGTTTGTCATAGACCGCCCCAGTCGCGGCTGATAGTCAGCCTGGAAAGTTGGTTGTCAATAGTCGCTTGCCGCTCGAGCGCCTGCCTATGGATACTCCGCAAGCGCGGAAGATCGAGCAATTCGCTCAGGTCTGCCCGTATGGCTTTACTTTCGCTGGCATGTCGCAGGAGCTTTGCCAAGTCTACAAACTGAATCGGGGCTAATTGAGATTGCGGGTCTACCTGATGAAGCTGATTTGGGGCCAGTGTTCGCATGGCGAAGTCACTAAAAGCATAGAGATAGCTCAGGCCGCTAGCCGAAAGCCGAATACTGAGAACGCCTAGTTCCTGCGAGTCCGCCAACTGCGGTTCCAAACTCCCACTTCCGAGACGTCTTTGAACCTCGACAGCCAGCGGGCTGGTATTGGCTGGAAAATCCAGAATAAGTTGGGCTATGAAGTGCTGGAGGTCAGCGACCGTTGAAAAGTCCATTACTTCGAGCAGATAGTCTTCGGCGTGCGCAGCCAGAACAATGAGGGTGTTTTGGAAGCGCCGGATGATGCGAGTATTCCAGGCATGCAGCAGCGCTGGCGGCAGGTAGTGCTCTAAGGCTACGCGATAGCAATTTCCCAACTTCTGACTCATCTCCTGGATCGAGCCTGTCTCGAACCAGCGCAATACCCCCATGGTGTTGCGGATGCGGCGGTAGTCGAATCGTCCAAGGGTTAATCCATTCTCTGTTAGCGCTGGATAAAGCCGCGTGAGGCTGACTAAGTCATCGCCAGCCAACATGCGTGGAGCACCTTCAATGAGTCCAAGCCTGCTATTCTGGTAGCCCAAAAAAAGATATCGCCAAGTCTTGTCGCCCGCACGTCGAAGTACTTCTCTTACGGGTGCCGTACACTTGATAATGGCCGAGACCAGCCTCTGAGAAAGGTGGCTAAGGACAACCGACTTACGTTGCCCCGCACGGGGCTTGTCGAGACTCAAGATTGATGATTCGAAGGTATCCGTCAGAATTAGGTGATACTTCCCATTGGAGTTGAGCAGCTTTGCACCTTGCAACGAGTCAGAAGTAAATTCGGGATGCTCGATGGTAAGCAAGCAGCACACTGCAGCTGCATCCAGAGGCGAAAGAATGCCAGCGAACCGGCAGAATTGGGCGTATCCAGCGTACTCATTGAACTGCCAACGCTCCATCGCCGTATGGGCGTAGAGCGCTTTATATTTGAATGCCTTTTTTCGGAAGAACGGCAACGCTTTAAGCGTAGGTATTGAAATACACTCGGAATCTTGTCCGCGCGCAAGTTGGTAACGGATAAGGGCTAAGGCCCAGATATACCCATATGGATGGCCAGGACTTGCCAATGGGGCAGGGTTGCCGGCGCGCACCTGTTCGCGGTACTGCCCTGAAGCAATGACCGATTCGATGTCTGCGTCGGAAACTTGCCTAGCAAGACGCTGACCTTCATGCCAATCACGCATAAGCGTATTCCAGTGTGTCAGGCAGACATCCTTGATAAGGGCAATCTTCTGCCTACAGTTGGCCTCCACTGAATCAAGATAATCCACGTCAGACATGCCGAAGTCCACATTCACGACGAGTTTCTGCAGTTTAGACCGAGCATCAATCGGCTTAATACCCCGCTCTCCAAGAATCGGCTGATTAGCGGCAAGGCTCTTGATATGCTTCCGCTTTATGGTTGGAATTACAACGTCGCACGGCACGATCTCATCAGCAACAAGGGAATCGAACACGCCGCCAATCAACGTAGACCAATAACTTATCCTGGTATCAGGCAACGCTTGCGACCATACGGTATTGGTCAAGTAGAACTGGAAAAAAGCTAATACAAACAACTGCCACTCGTTGGAAGTTGTAGGCCAACGCGCTTCCGCCGTACGAAAATAAGCGAAGAGCGGGCGGAGAAAATGGCTAAGGTCGTTTCGCTGTGATGTATAACGTTTTCCGCGCCCGTGACGTACCAAAGAATCGAGCAGAGGACTGAGCTGCTCTGACGTGGGTAACGGGCTCCCAAAAGAAAACGTCGAAATGGCTGGGTTCCGTCGGCGCGGATTATCCAGATAGAAGGTAATGGCCGCCTGGGTAATTTCGTAGCGCATCGTTGCTCACCATCTTCTTTCGAGATCTACATTACGAACCTTTTTACAATTGCACATCAGACTCTCCCCCACGATGCATATAGATTCAGTCGACTCTATAAGCGGGATTCATTCCTCTTCTCCTCGCAACGACTCAGTGTCAACCTATAAGTGTCATATGATGTTTGCTTTTAATGAAATAGGTAATTCTACATAACGGCATTCAAGAAACAAACACAATTTGACATTTTTAGCATGTCGATAAAATCCCGATGTTCAGGCAAAGACTACCGCCTGGAACCATCAGCTTGATGACCGGCTCTAGGGTTTTGCACAACCAATCGACGTAATCAGCCTCGCTCACATTGCCATAGCGACGTGGTTTGGCCAGAGGGTAGGGCGGCGATGTAATGATCAAATGCACTGGTTCGCTGATTCGAGAAAAGAAGTCTTCGCAGTGAGCCACAACTGCGATACCAAGTTCGGTCGAAAATCCAAGTAGTGACATACCAGGCGCAATCTGCTTGAGGTTTTGGTCGCCCTCCAGGTCTGTCAGTGCCCATATTCCACGCTGCCCAGGTACGCTTTGCAAGACACCTGCATGCTTGAGCGTTTGCTGGTGCCACCGAATTTTGCGTTTCAGGACACTGGCCGGTTTTGCGGATTTTCCAATGGGTTTAGGTGCAAAATCATCATCGCTGAGCGCATGCTTTTTGGCGACATAATCATAAAGTTGCGTGTTAGTCAGCGGCTCTTGGTGTTTCACGTAAGCTGCAACTACCGTCGCAAAAAGATTCAACTGATCGGACATATTGAGCGATAACTTATTTGCTGGACCAATTGCTTAAGATCAACACAATCCCGGCTAGGCCAAGGGCCATAAGAATTACACCAGTGATCACTTGGCGAATGGCCGCTTTACGCTTTGCTTGTTGCATGTTTGATGCTCCTACAATTGTGTGCAGTGATCAACGATCTGCTGGTATTCGTTTGGGGATTCTTTAGCGATCTGTGACAGGGCGTTTTGGCAAACAACATCCCCGGCATTTGCTTGAGCCCATACAAACCGCCATGCCTCATAGTCGTTCTGAAAAACAGCCTCCTGATCATTCCCTACCGGGTCGATTCGTTGAATTTGAAGTTCTCCGTCGGTGTTGAATATTCCCCATCCTTGTTCGATGTGGACATCATCAATCAAGCTTGTAGTTGCATCTGACATTGCATACTCCGTGTGAAAGAAACATTGTTTCAGGTAACTTGCCTTGAACCGTCATATAGAGCGACCCTTGACGGGCTTTACGACGGCTCAACATGCATAAGCTAGAGCCACATAATTCCAGAACGCTGGATCATGTAGAGACGGCTCTAGGCGGGTCCTTCGGGCGATACCGACTAACCACGTAAGTTTCTCCGGGCTTTTCGCTACGGATACGCTCCAGCTTGGCTTTCGCTTTGTTGGGAAAGCAGTTGCGAACAAATGCCCAGCTGCCAGAGCCCACATCAAAACGCCATATCTTTGTGTTCATTTCACTCACCTATGTGTTCTGAGACGCCAGCGCCAAAAATAATATTTGGCCGTTTCAACTTCTCAACTTTGTAGTTGACAGTCGATATTATAGCATCATAAAATGATGTGTAAATAGACCATGGATTTTAGCTCGAAGGTCGGTCGATCATAGGTCAGAAAATGGAGAAAAAATGGCTGAGAAAAGTAAGATTGAGTGGACAGATTCAACCTTTAACCCCTGGGAAGGTTGCACAAAAGTCGGACCTGGATGCGATCACTGCTATGCAGAAAACCGCAACGCACGTTTTGCCGGGGGGCAGGCGATCAACTGGGGTGCTGGTGCGCCTCGTAGACGTACCTCAAAACCCAATTGGAACAAACCGGCATTGTGGAACAAGCAGCCGTTTTATCAATGTGATGGGTGCGGTTGGCGTGGACATGAGCCACAAACAAAAGGTGCATTGTTTGATAGGCTTGCGTCTTGTCCGAATTGCGATGATATGAATCTTTCGACAACGCGCAGACGTGTGTTTTGCGCGAGCCTTGCAGATGTGTTTGATAACGAAGTTGATCCTCAATGGAGACTTGAATTATTCGATTTGATTGAGCAAACACCTAATTTGGATTGGTTGATGCTTACAAAGCGGATTGGAAATGTTTCACGTATGCTCCCAGAGCGCTGGAGACGTGTATTGCCGCCCAATGTTTGGCTTGGAATTACTGTAGTCAATCAAGAGGAAGCTGATCGGGATATTCCAAAACTTCTCACTCTTAATGCAACTGTCCGTTTTCTGTCAATGGAGCCATTACTTGGCTCGGTAGACCTTAGCAAATGGTTAGACCTGGTTGAGAGAGAGCCTGGAAATTGGGTGCGCCGCAATATTGGCCAACTGGATGACATGCTGGATTGGGTGATTGTTGGCGGCGAGACAGGATCGGGGGCTCGACCATTGCATCCTGATTGGGCCTACGACATTAAGAGTCAATGTGAAAGTGCCAATGTCCCATTTCTCTTTAAGCAATGGGGCGATTGGGCTAACCCTGGCACTGAGGGCTTCGGCGTGCACGAGGGCCACGTTGAACACATACGTTCGGACGGTACATTTTGGGGCGACCAATTGCCCCACGATGAAGATGCCGATGTTTTAACAGTAGTTCGATTAGGCAAACATTTAACAGGCCGTCGCCTTGGCGGTGAAACCTGGGACGGATATCCAGTCAGAATGCACAAGGAAATGTCCAATGAGTAAGCACGTTGAAGAACCGGTAGTAACGGCTGGACGTGGTGATGATGAAACGATAACGCCACGCCACGCACGGTGCATATAGAGGATTCTAAATAACTGAGGGCAGTGAACTATCACTGCCGGTTTAGCATGCTAAATCACGATTAAGCCACATAAGGGTCGTTCGGTTCAGGCATGCTGCTTGTACCCCGTGCTTCAATTTCGACAAATCTGTCTTGATCAATGATCCACAAACCTATGGAAGAATATGGAAGTAAAAATTATTGCCGCGGCCATCGTCGCACTTCAATTGATGATTACTTGCGCCGCATTGAGCAAGGTTTTCATGCGGCGCCCATTAAAAAGCGTCATACCGAAAAAAATTGAGCGAGAATTCTTTGAAGTCATCCCTGCTCAAGCCTCTCAACTCTACCTGGAACGCGGAACAATCAGCCTCTATGAGCTTACACGCGATGTTCAAGCGTTATTGAACACGCAGCTGGCCACGCTGCCACACTCTGAGCAAGTGCAATATCGCTTTGCTCTCATGTCGTTAAAGCGCATGTATATCAACAAGGTTTGGTTGGTCTTGGCTACGGCCCCGTTGAGTATCGGGGCCTGGGTTTATATCGGATTTCATGTCTAAGAGATAAACATGTCAAAGCATTTTTCCTTAACGGATGATTATCTGAACGAGCTCGAAAGCAACTTGTTGCTCCTGAATGATTGCCAGCTTGAATGTGACGGGATGACATATGCCATTTCTTACGTTCTAAACGAAGCTGGAATAGCGCACGAGCGAATGATTGGCTATGCGCAGCGCACAGCTAACGGACAGGTTGTCCATCCTCATTGCTGGATAGCGCTGGATGCAGACACCGTAATCGATTTTAGGCTTCGAATGTGGCTTGGGGACGACGATCAGATTCCGCACGGCATATTCAGGCCTTCTGAACAGAACATTCACTATGTCGGCCAATTGCAGGATAGGCCACTTCCCACAAAGTCCGTTATAGATTTGCTGACGGGTTTTCGATTGGATAAGGTAGCAGTGTCTTGCAATTTGGGCTAAACGAAAGAGCAATTGAAGCCGCACGAATGGGTGTTTAACCGCGAACTATGGTTCATTAAAATAGGAGTAAGTCATGAGTCAATTGGCACAATATGCCCTTCCTATTGCGTTAGGCACGGCGGCAGTAGCAACACCACTGTGGATTGCTTTGGCCGATTATTGGCGAAGAAAAACCACTGACGACGCCGGCAGGTGGTATGAAGAAGAACGGATGCCGACTGTGTTGCGCGATGCGGTCATTTTCATGAACGAACAGTCCTTGTCCATAAGCAGCCCAGTGCGGTTATCTGGACGGGTTGATCAGGTCTACTTGATAAGCTCTGGCTTGCTTGTGCCAGTAGATACAAAAGTGCGCGAACGTCACCGTGTTTATGACTCGGACATTATGCAGTTGTCCATCTATGCAATGATTCTGGCCCACACCTCGGGGCGCAGAATAAGCAACGCTGGCTACGTTCGCACGGTCAAACGCACTGAAAGGACAAGGGATGTTCGTTACCATCTGGTGCCGCTACATTCGGACAAGGTGATTTTAGAATCCATTAAGAATTAGCCAGATTTAATTTGTCCTTGCAATTTTGTAAAGCACAAAGATGGGGTTGTGATGGCCGCTTATGACGGCCCACACCCCGTCTTGGCAAATGCCCCTGTTGGATATTTCCAACTCATGCCGGGTTCAATGATTGGAAGCGAATAGGTTGTCTGCATGGCCTGAATGAGTGCCGTTTCATCCTCAATGTTCAGCGGTTTGGCTTGATTGGAAACGTCAATAATACTGATGCGGTTGCGGGCGATTGTCGTATTAAAGCGCTGCTCGTAGGCGTTGATTGCCTCAAGGCTTCCCGGAAAATGATGGCGCAACGTCGCCCAGATCGTGGCGTCGTTGAAAATACACTTCATGCACGATGATCTACCCCAGCCCAAGCGATAGGGAACTGGGGCGACAACGCTATGGCGCTTTAGCGCCTCCCATACCTGCTCTTCCTGCCAGTGCAGCACTGGGCGCCAGGAATCAACGTGCCGAGCCTTGCGGCCATGCCGTCGATCGCAAGCGTGCGGCTCCAACTGGTTATACCGGGAGCGGTTGGGGCTCTCTTCACGACGTTCGCCAGTGATAAACAGTACCTTCTTACCATCAAAGCGGGCCTGATTATTCAGTGCGCGTCTACCAACATCGATCTTCAATGCGGAGCTGCACCATCTGGTCTGAAGATTGGCGCTGAGCTGTGGAAACTTGAGTCGTGTACCCGGCTTGGCACGACGGGTATCCCTTTCCAGGGTGATAAGGCCGTCTGGCGTCTCAATGTGGTGAGGTCGGCTATAACTGTTGGACTTGAGCATTTCACCCTCGAATCCCCCTTCGAGCCATGAAAAGTAAATTGGCAAACCAAAGGCCCCAGCCAACTTACGGTTGTAATCGGCCATAAATGGCCAGTCCATCAGCGTCGAACCTTCGCGGCCATCGACATCGTGATGCCAAAGCTCGACACGTCGCAAATCAGCACCAACGTCAATTAAGTGAAGCAAGCTTGCAATGGAATCCTTTCCTCCAGACATGCACAAAACTATGGAGTCGTAAGCGTCAAGGTCAATAACGGGGGCCGAGTAGTAAGCCTTTGTGGTCGATTCAACATTCCAATCAAGCCCTTCAAACTGTAGCCCGAGCTGCTGGCCAAGCGCAGGTATCACCACTTCATCATCGTAAACGTGCATTGGTTTTCCAGTTGGCTAATTCAATAAGTTATGGCTTGGTCGCGGTCAAGATAACGACTGAAACCGCCGTACCGGGAAATGCATTGTCGTAAGACTTGCTCCATTCACAATCCCAACCAGGGAGAACGTCAGTGTTTTTCGTTCCGGCCGGAAGAATTGCAACTAGGCGTCCATCATTTCTGAGCAACTGACTTGCCGCATTCAAATGAAGACTCCATCGCTTCTCATTGAACGGTGGGTTCATGACAATGCGGTCGAATCGTTGGGAGGTAACAGAGGACCAATTCAAAAAATCATCACAAATGACATTGCCCATACCTGCTGATTCAAGCACCTTGCAATGCAGGGAGCTGATTTCCACGCATGTCGTGTTACTGGGGAGATACTTGGCGATTTGCCCGGTTCCAGCCTCGGGCTCTAAAACATCGTGATGGTCATGAATTTCTGCCAGCTCAACGGCATGCTTAGCAAGCCAATCAGGGGTTGGGTAGAACTGGTGTGATTTGTAGTCCGGAATACAGCCAGAAGAGACGATTTCTTCAATCACGTCTCTTGGTTCATACTCGAACTGCCAATAGTGGTATGGTAATCCTCCCGAAAAAGGAACGGTCTTAAAGGTAGAATTTTCTAACAGCAGTATTTAGGGAATTTTGCATGAAGACCTCACGCTTTACCGACAGC
>LNAP01003711.1_pt1 | contig 14412 bp, 12 predicted proteins | sample 602601 | NCBI WGS metagenome assembly LNAP01 (sample SAMN02440304, study PRJNA202911) | soil metagenome | biome: Subtropical and temperate rainforests or woodlands; isolation source: soil samples (1 kg each in a 20% v/v slurry with milli Q water) were... ...
GCTGCCGCGCCAGCGGCCGTCGTCGAGGCGCCCGTCGCGAATGCGCTGCCGGCAGGCCACGTGGTGAAGGCGCCGATGGTCGGCACCTTCTACGCCTCGGCCACCCCCGGCACGCCCGCCTTCGTCAAGGTCGGCCAGCAGGTCAAGGCCGGCGAGACGCTGGGCATCATCGAGGCGATGAAGATGTTCAACCAGATCGAGGCCGACGTGGCCGGCACCGTGCAGGCGATCCTGGTCGAGAACGGCCAGCCGGTGGAATTCGACGAACCCATGTTCGTGATTGCCTGAGTTGCCGGGAGTCGGGAATGGGGAATCGGGAATCGTTCAAGCGGCCGCATGAGGGCCTGCAGGTCTGGCAGGACGCCATGACTCTGGTTGAAACGATCTACGGGTTCTCCGCAAAGTTTCCCGATGCCGAACGATTCGGTCTCACCTCACAGGTCCGACGCGCAGCGGTTAGCATTCCATCGAATATCGCCGAAGGTGCCGCGCGACGATCCACCCGGGAGTACTGCCGCTTTCTTTCCATGGCGCGCGGCTCACTTTCCGAACTGGATACGCAATGCCAGATTGCTGTTCGCCTGGGCTACGCGGCGCTGTCACCCGACCTGTGTGAATTGATCAATCGCGTATTTGCCCGGCTCACTGCCCTGCTGAATGCGCTGAACCAACCCAAAGGTGCGTAATGACAACACTTGCCGCCATCCGATTCCCCATTCCCGATTCCCGATTCCCATGCTAGAAAAAGTCGTCATCGCCAACCGCGGCGAAATCGCGCTGCGTGTATTGCGCGCCTGCCACAGTCTGGGCATCAAGACCGTGGCGGTGCATTCCACCGTGGATCGCAACCTCAAGCACGTCGGCCTCGCTGACGAGTCGATCTGCATCGGGCCGGGCCCGTCGGTCGACAGCTACCTCAACATTCCGCGGATCATCGCGGCGGCCGAGATCACCGACGCCCAGGCGATCCACCCCGGCTACGGCTTCCTGTCCGAACGCGCCGACTTCGCCGAACAGGTGGAGCAGTCCGGCTTCGTCTTCATCGGTCCGACTGCCGACGTGATCCGCCTGATGGGCGACAAGGTCGAGGCGATCCGCGCGATGAAGGCGGCCGGCGTGCCGTGCGTGCCCGGCTCCGGCGGCCCGCTCGGCGAGGACGTCGACACCAACATCAAGATTGCCCGCGAGATCGGCTATCCGGTGATCATCAAGGCCGCCGGCGGCGGCGGCGGTCGCGGCATGCGCGTGGTGCGCACCGAGGCACATCTGGGCAACGCGATCACCATGACCAAGGCCGAAGCCAAGGCCGCGTTCGGCAACGAACAGGTGTACATGGAGAAGTTCCTGGAAAATCCGCGCCACGTGGAAATCCAGGTACTCGCCGATGGCCAGGGCAACGCGATCCACCTGGGCGAACGCGACTGCTCGATGCAGCGCCGCCATCAGAAAGTGGTCGAGGAAGCGCCGGCGCCGGGCATCACCGACGAACAGCGCGCCGCGATCGGCAAGGTCTGCGTCGACGCCTGCCTGCGCATCAACTACCGCGGCGCCGGCACGTTCGAGTTCCTGTACGAGAACGGCCGCTTCTACTTCATCGAGATGAACACCCGCATCCAGGTCGAGCATCCGGTGACCGAGCTGATCACCGGTGTCGACCTGGTGCGCGAACAGTTGCTGATCGCCGGCGGCGAGAAGCTCACGCTCCGGCAGGAAGACGTGGTGATCCACGGCCACGCGATCGAGTGCCGCATCAACGCCGAGGACCCGGACACCTTCATGCCCAGTCCCGGCACGGTGAAGCGCTTCGAGGCACCGGGCGGCCCCGGCGTGCGCGTGGACACGCACCTGTACGACGGCTACCGCATCCCGCCGAACTACGATTCGATGATCGGCAAGCTGATCGTGCACGGCCCCGACCGCGAGACCGCGATCGCGCGCATGCGCCTGGCCCTGGCCGAGACGGTGATCGAGGGCGTCAAGTGCAACATCCCGCTGCAGCAGCGGATCATGGCCGATGCCGGCTTCCACCACGGCGGCCAGAACATCCACTACCTCGAGAAGCGGATGGCCGAGCAGAAAGAAAAAGCCGCCGCCGGCACCTGACCACCTGTAGGAGCGCACCCTGTGCGCGAATGCTCTTCGCGATGGCTGGATGAGAGCATCGCGCACAGGGTGCGCTCCTACCGCTAACGAATACGCCCATGCCTTTTCTTGAACTCTCCCTGATCGTCCGCACCGAACAGCAGCCCGGTGCGGAGGAAGCGCTGGACGATCTCGGCGCGCTGTCGATCACGCTGCAGGACGCCGATGCGGAGACGCCGGACGAGCAGGCGATCTTCGAACCGGGCGTGGGCGAGCTGCCGTTGTGGCCGACGATCACCCTGCACGCGCTGTTCGACGAACACGCCGACCGGCGCGGCCTCAGCGCCGCACTGGGCGAGCTGCTGCCATGGCTGGAACCCGACCAGCTGAGCTTCGCCGAGGTCGCCGACCAGGACTGGGAGCGTGCATGGATGGACCAGTTCAAGCCGATGCCGTTCGGCCGCCGGCTGTGGATCTATCCGTGGAACATCGAGCCTCCCGTCGATGACGACCTCGTGGTGGTGCGCCTCGATCCCGGCCTCGCCTTCGGCAGCGGCACCCATCCCACGACCGCACTGTGCCTGGAATGGCTGGACGGCCTCGACCTTGCCGGCAAGACGATCACCGACTACGGCTGCGGCTCGGGCATCCTGGCGATCGCCGCACTGAAGCTCGGCGCGGCCAGCGCGGTCGGCGTCGACAACGACCCGCAGGCGCTCACCGCCTCACGCGACAACGCCGAACGCAACGGCGTGGCCGACCGGCTCGCACTGTTCCTGCCGGAGGACTTCAATGTGGCGGCCGCTCCTGCGCATCCGGCAATTGCTCCCTGCATTGCTCTACCTCCGGCATCCATGCCGTCGCCTGCGCCCGCGGCACTTGTGCATCCATGCACATCGGCCGCCGACGTATTCATCGCCAACATCCTGGCCGGCCCGCTCGGCGAACTGGCGCCCACCTTCGCCGCGACGGCGAAACCCGGTGCGCCGTTCGCGATCTCCGGCATCCTCGCCGGCCAGCAGGACGAGCTGCTGCAGCGCTACGCCGAATGGTTCGACGAGTTGCGCGTGGACAGCCGCGAGGACTGGGTACGCATCAGCGGCCGTCGCCGCGGCTGAGGCCATCGGGACCGCCGGCTTGCCGGCGCGATCACCCTGCTAAGCTTGCCGGACACCGATTCAAAGCGGCCTGCATGTACACACAATGTCCCGAATGCCTGTCCGTGTTTTCGCTGGATGCGCAGACGCTAGCGAAAGCGCACGGCCACGTCGTGTGCGGACATTGCGAGGCCAGCTTCGACAGCCTCGCCACGCTCGCCGAGCAGTTGCCGCCGGAACCGTTCGCCGAGCTGCCGGTCAACGAACCCGCATTCGAGCCGCCACTGCTCGACCTGGTGGTCTATCGGCCGCGGCCCGATCCGCCGGCGGTGGTGGTGGCCGACGAGATGGTGACGGCCGCGGCGCCCAGACCGGCCGTCGAGGACTTCTCGCAGCTGGTCTTCGCGCCGCGTTTCGCCCGCGAGCCACACACCCGCCCGCGCGAACGATCGACCCGGCGCGAACGCCGGCGGCACCTGCGTCCATCCGGCGAACGGCGCTGGCCATGGGTCACGGCATGCCTGCTGCTCGCACTGCTGCTCGCCATCCAGCTGGCCTGGGCCAAGCGCGACGACTTGATCCGCAACCCCGCCGTGGGCGGCTGGCTGCGCGGCAGCTGTGGCGTGCTCGGCTGCGAGCTGCCGCTGGTTTCTGCGCCGCAGCAGTTGCGCCTGTTGGCCAGCAACGTGCAGGCGCACCCCAGCGTCGCCGGCGCGCTGATGATCAGCGCCAGCGTGCGCAACGACGCCACGTTCGCGCAACCCTGGCCGGTGCTGGCGATCACCTTGTCGAACGCACAGGGCCAGCGCATCGCGATGCGCCGACTGCAGCCGACCGAGTACCTGGACGACAACGCGATCCTGCGCCATGGCCTGGCGCCTGGCGGCAGCGCCGTGCTGCTGCTGGAAGTGGAGGACCCGGGCGACAAGGCGGTGGCGTTCGAGATCGGTTTCGAATAACGACGCCTCCGGTACTTAAAATTATCCGCCCGCGCGGGTAGACTCGGTCCCTCGCGCTGGCATGCCGGACGGCATGCGATACACGCCGCGACCTGCAAGATCAGTCATAACCATGAGCAGCGGCCTATGCAGTCGTCGCTTCGTACGTGAGGGAAAATGTCCGTGAATGCCGTAAGACTGCCTGCTGTCGAGGCCGCAGAACAGACCTCGTCGCAGAGCGCAGGTTCGCCTGGCGCCAGCTCCCAAGGCCAAAGCGCGCTGAGCGAATGCGTCACCCGTACGGTGCGCCGCTACCTTGCCGACATCGGCGACACCGAATGTTCCGAGGGCCTGCATGCACTGGTGCTGCGCGAAGTCGAAGTGCCGCTGCTGCGCGAGGTGCTGGCGTTCCATGACGGCAACCAGAGCCGCGCCGCCAGCGCGCTGGGCATCAACCGCGCCACCTTGCGCAAGAAGCTGGCCGCGCACGGCCTGCTGTAACCCAGCCCGCGTATCCGTACAAAAACCGCCCACCATCCGGGCGGCTATAATGAGCGGCTTTCCCCTTCTGGAAACCCGCTCATGTCCGCTCCCCAGCTCGTCCCGGTCCGTCGTGCCCTGCTCAGCGTCTCCGACAAGGCCGGCCTGATCGATCTGGGCCGGCGCCTCGCCGCCAGGGGCATCGAGCTGCTCTCCACCGGCGGCAGCGCGAAGGCGTTGCGCGAGGCCGGCATCGCGGTCACCGAGGTCAGCGACCTCACCGGTTTTCCCGAAATCATGGACGGCCGCGTGAAGACGCTGCACCCGAAGGTGCATGGCGGCCTGCTCGGCCGCCGCGGCACCGACGATGCGGTGATGGCCGAACTCGGCATCGCGCCGATCGACCTGCTGGTGCTGAACCTGTACCCGTTCGAAAGCACGGTGGCGAAGCCCGGTTGCACGCTGGAGCAGGCGATCGAGAACATCGACATCGGCGGCCCGGCGATGCTGCGCTCGGCGGCGAAGAACTGGAGCGACGTCGGCGTACTCACTTCGCCGGACCAATACGCCGATGCGCTGGCCGAGATCGAGCAGCACGGCGGCCTCGGACGTGCGACGCGCTTCAAGCTCGCCGTGGCCGCGTTCAACAACGTGTCCAGCTACGACGGTGCGATCAGCGACTACCTGTCCGGGCTGGAACTCAACGACACGCAGGACGCGATCGCCGGCCACGCCGCCTTCCCGGGCCAGGTCAACGGCCGCTTCGTCAAGCTGATGGACCTGCGCTATGGCGAGAACCCGCACCAGCAGGCGGCGTTCTACCGCGACCTGTACCCGGCGCCGGGCACGCTGGCCACCTTCCGCCAGCTGCAGGGCAAGGAGCTGTCGTTCAACAACATCGCCGACGCCGACGCGGCATGGGAGTGCGTGCGCAGCTTCAAAAAGCCGGCCTGCGTGATCGTCAAGCACGCCAACCCGTGCGGCGTGGCGGTGAGCCTGGACGGCATCGGCAAGGCGTATGACCTGGCCTTCCAGACCGACCCCACCTCGGCGTTCGGCGGCATCATCGCGTTCAACCGCGAGGTCGACGGCGCCACCGCGCGCGCGATCGTCGAGCGCCAGTTCGTCGAGGTGGTGCTGGCGCCGGGCTACGCGGACGACGCACTGGCCGCGCTCAAGAAGAAGGGCAACGTGCGCGCGCTGGTGATCCCGCTGCCGGCCGACACCTCTCTGGAGCAGGGCAACCTGCTGGCCGCGCATCCCGGCAACAGTTCCAAGCGGGTCGGCTCGGGCCTGCTGATCCAGAGCGCCGATACCGGCATGATCACGGCCGACGACCTCAAGGTGGTCACCCGCCGCGCGCCCACCGAGGCGCAGATCCACGACCTGATCTTCGCCTGGAAGGTGGCCAAGTTCGTCAAGTCCAACGCCATCGTCTACGCGCACAACCGCCAGACCATCGGCATCGGCGCCGGCCAGATGAGCCGCGTCTACAGCGCGAAGATCGCCGGCATCAAGGCAGCCGACGAGAAGCTGGAGGTGCGCGGCTCGGTGATGGCCAGCGATGCGTTCTTCCCGTTCCGCGACGGCATCGACGCGGCCGCCGAAGCGGGCATCAGCGCGGTGATCCAGCCCGGCGGCTCGATGCGCGACGCCGAAGTGATCGCCGCCGCCGACGAGCACGACATGGCGATGGTGTTCACCGGGATGCGCCACTTCCGGCATTGAGTCTCGGTCTGTAGGAGCGCACCCTGTGCGCGATGCTCCTGGCATGACCAACACCAGGGCATTCGCGCACAGGGTGCGCTCCTACACGCTCCGTAGAAGCCGCACGTTCAGCACAACGCTTCGCCCCGGAGGCTGCCATGCGCTATGAGCTGTACTACTGGACCGGCGTCCAGGGCCGCGGCGAGTTCGTGCGATTGGCGCTGGAAGATGCCGGCGCCGACTACGACGACGTGGCGCGCATACAGGGCGACGACGCCATCGTGCGTTACCTCGATGGCGTCCACGAAGGCGCGCTGCCGTTCGCGCCGCCGTTCCTCAAGGCCGGCCGGCTGCTGATCGCGCAGACCGCGAACATCCTGCAGTATCTCGGTCCGCCGCTCGGCCTGGTGCCGGAGAGCGAAAGCCGCCGGCGCTACGCGCACCAGCTGCAGCTGACCCTCGGCGATCTCGTCGCCGAGGTGCATGACTCGCACCACCCGATCGCCGGCAGCCTGTACTACGAGGACCAGCGCGTCGAGGCGCTGCGTCGTGCGGCCGACCTGCGTGAAACGCGGCTGCCGAAGTACCTGGACTATTTCGAGCAGGTGCTGGAACGCGGCGGCGGCCAGCATGCCCTGCACGAGCACTCCTACGTCGATCTTTCGCTGTTCCAGCTGATGAGCGGGCTGGAGTACGCGTTTCCGCGCGCGATGCAGCGCCTCGGGCACGAGCTGCCGCTGCTGCACGCGCTGAAGCAGCGGGTGGCGCAGCGGCCGCGCATCGCCGCCTACCTCGCCTCGCCGCGGCGGCTGCCGTTCAACGAGAGCGGCATCTTCCGCCACTACCCGGAACTGGACGACCCCGCTTAGAACAGCGCGATCACCATCGCACCGGCCACAATCAACGTGCCGCCGACCAGCAGCGGCCAGCTCGGCTGTTCGCCCAGGAACAGCAGGCCCAGCACGATCGCCAGCGCCACGCTGAGCTTGTCGATCGGCGCCACCTTGCTCACCGGCCCCAGCTGCAATGCGCGGTAGTAGCACAGCCACGACAACCCGGTGGCGATGCCGGACAGCACCAGGAACAGCCAGCTGTGCAGCGGCAGACCCGTGGGCTTGGCCCACTCGTTGCGCAGGCTGAGGATGCCGGCGGTGACCAGCAGGATCACGATGGTGCGGATGAAGGTGGCGAGGTTGGAATTGATGCCGACCACGCCGAGCTTGCCGAACAACGCGGTCAACGCCGCGAACAGCGCCGAACCCAACGCAAACAGCAGCCAGCTTTCACGCAGTTGCATCGCGCCGCCCTCCGCCTGGATACCGATTTGGCGCCGTCAGCGCACCCGGCGACGACGACGCGGTTCAGCGCCCGACTCAGTGGCCGCCGTCGTCCGCCGGTGTCGTTTCGTTCGATCCTGCGGCAGGCGGCCGGCTCTTGCCCCACTCCAGCACCTTGTACATCACCGGTCCCACCGGCTTCATGCCGTGCTCGTCGACCAGCCGGCCCTGCGGATCGACCATGTAGGTCTGCGCGATGCCGCTCTTCGGGGTGATCACCACCATGTAGACGCGACCGCTGCGGCTGTATTCCTGGATGCTGTTGTCACCCTCCTGGCGGATCCGCACTTCCGGCGGCGGCTGGTCGCGACCGGTCTGCACGCTGCCTTCGTCGTGCATCGCCGGCAGCGCCTGCGGCTTCAGGTTCAACGCGTGACTGGATGAAGACGGCGCGGCGTGGGTCGGCCGGTGTCTGGCCGCTGGCTTGGCCGGTGGCTCCACCGCTTTCACGCCCGGCTCGTTGATCCCGGGCGGCGGCGGCACGTTCGTCGACGGAGCGGACTGCGCCAACACACTCGATGTGAACAGGACGCTGGCGGCAACCAGCAAGGCAGCGGTTTTCATGGCGGCAACCTCGTTCGGGGAGGGCAGCATAACAGCGCCTTCGCCGGGCTTTCGTGAAGCGCGACGTTTCGCCATGCATCCGAGCCGTGCATGCGAGAATGAGGCATGCCCAAACTCATCCTGATCGACGGCTCCTCCTACCTGTACCGCGCGTTCCACGCGCTGCCGCCGCTGAGCAACGCCCGCGGCGAGCCCACCGGCGCGCTGTTCGGCGTGGTCAACATGCTGCGTGCCACCTTGAAAGCGAACCCTGACTACCTGGCCTTCGTCAGCGACGCTCCGGGCCCCACCTTCCGTGACGAGTTGTACGCCCAGTACAAGGCGAATCGCCCGCCGATGCCGGACGACCTGCGTTCCCAGGTCGAGCCGATGCTGGCGATCGTGGGCGCGCTGGGCTTCCCGATCCTGCGCGTGCCCGGCGTCGAGGCCGACGACGTGATCGGCACGCTCGCCCTGCAGGCGCAGGCGCTCGGCATCGAGGTGGAGGTTTCCACCGGCGACAAGGACATGGCCCAGCTGGTCGGCCCGCACGTCACCCTGGTCAACACCATGAGCAACACGGTGATGGACCGCGACGGCGTGATGGAAAAGTTCGGCGTGTGGCCGCAGCAGATCATCGACTTCCTCAGCCTCACCGGCGACGCCATCGACAACATCCCCGGCGTGCCCAAGTGCGGCCCGAAGACCGCCGCGAAGTGGCTGGCCGAATACGCCACGCTGGACGGCGTGATCGCGAACGCCGACAAGGTCGGCGGCAAGATCGGCGAGAGCCTGCGCGCCACGCTGCCGCAGCTGCCGCTGTCGCGCCAGCTGGCGACGATCAAGACCGACGTGGCGCTGGAATTCGGCCCTGCCGAGCTGGCTCGGCGTGAGGCGGATACGGCGCGACTTCGTGAGCTGTATACGCGTTACGAGTTCAAGGCCGCGCTGAAAGACCTGGATTCCGCGACGGAACCTGTAGGAGCGCACCCTGTGCGCGATCACGCCGAACCGGAAGTCGCCCCGCAAGGCGATCGCGCACAGGGTGCGCTCCTACAAGCCCCGGGCGAATACGAGCTGATCACCACCCAGCTGGCCTTCGATGCCTGGCTGGAAAGGCTGCGCAACGCCGAACTGATCGCGTTCGACACCGAGACCACCAGCATCGACGCGATGCGCGCGGACATCGTCGGCATCAGCTTCGCGGTGGAGCCGGGCAAGGCCTGCTACATCCCGCTCGACCACGATTATCCCGGTGCACCGAAGCAGCTCGGCCGTGACGCCGTGCTCGCCGCGCTCAAGCCGCTCCTCGAGGATCCATCCCGGCCCAAGCTCGGCCAGCACGCGAAATACGACATCAACATCCTGTCCAACTACGGCATCGTGGTGCAGGGTCTGAAGCACGACTCGATGCTCGAATCCTACGTGTGGAACGCCACCGCCACGCGCCACGACATGGATTCGCTGGCCAGGAAATACCTCGGCTACGAGACGGTCAAGTACGAGCAGGTCGCCGGCAAGGGCGCGAAGCAGATCTCGTTCTCGCAGGTGGATCTGGACACCGCCTGCCGCTACGCCGCCGAGGATTCGGACATCACCCTGCGCCTGCACCTGGCGCTGTGGCCAAAGCTGGAAAGTGTGCCGGCCCTGCGCAAGGTCTACGAAGACATCGAGATCCCGCTGGTGCCGGTGCTGGCCGCGATGGAGCAGCGCGGCGTGCTGATCGACGGCGACGAACTGCGCCGGCAGAGCCAGCAACTGGGCAAGCGCATGCTGGAATTGCAGCAGCAGTCGTACGCGCTGGCCGGGCGCGAATTCAACCTCGACTCGCCCAAGCAGTTGCAGGCGGTGCTGTTCGACGAACTCGGCCTGCAGGCGAAGCTGAAGACGCCGACCGGCCAGCCGTCGACCAACGAGGAAGCGCTGGAAGCGATCGCCGACACGCACGAACTGCCGCGGCTGATCCTCGACTACCGCGGCCTGGCCAAGCTACGTTCGACCTATACCGACAAGCTGTCCGGCATCGTCAACTCGCGCACCGGCCGCGTGCACACCAGCTATCACCAGGGCTCGGTGGCCACCGGGCGGATCTCCTCGTCCGACCCGAACCTGCAGAACATCCCGGTACGCACCGAGGAAGGCCGGCGCATCCGCCAAGCGTTCATCGCGCCGCCGGGCTGGCAGGTGCTGGCGGCGGACTATTCGCAGATCGAGCTGCGCATCATGGCGCACCTGTCCGGCGACGAAGGCCTGCTCAAGGCGTTCCACGAAGGCGGCGACGTGCACCGCGCCACCGCCGCCGAAGTGTTCGGCCTGAAACCCGAGGAAGTCAGCGCCAACCAGCGCCGCGCCGCCAAGGCGATCAACTTCGGCCTGATGTACGGCATGAGCGCGTTCGGCCTGGCGCGCCAGCTCGGCGTCGACCGCGGCGAGGCCAGCGACTACATGGCGCGCTACTTCGCCCGCTACCCCGGCGTGCATGCGTTCATGGAAGCGACCCGCGAACGCGCCCATCGCAACGGCTACGTCGAAACCATCTTCGGTCGCCGGCTGTACCTGGAAAACCTCACCTCGCGCAACCAGGGCCTGCGCCAGGGCGCCGAGCGCGCCGCAGTGAACGCGCCGATGCAGGGCAGCGCGGCCGACATCATCAAGCGCGCGATGATCGCCGTGGCGGCGTGGCTGAAAGACCGCGACGACGCCCACATGCTGATGCAGGTGCACGATGAACTGGTGTTCGAGGTGCGCGCCGACGCGGTCGACGAAGTGCGCGCCGCGGTGGTCGAACGGATGTCCGGCGCCGCGGAACTGGCGGTGCCGCTGCTGGTCGATGTGGGTGTGGGCGCGAACTGGGACGAGGCGCATTGAGCCCATCTGCGTAGGGCGGGCACTGCCCGCCGCCTTTCCTCACCGCGCACGAAGATCAAGAGCCGGCGGGCACTGCCCGCCCTATGCCATCCACCATCTGCCATCCGGAAATGGGTACGTCCATATGCAACAACGACTTGGTGGTTAACTTTCCATGAGAATGAATCGTTTTTAAATTCCTTTGGAAATCGTGCAACTTTCTCCGCCAATCACGCACTAACACTACGGATGCACGCAACGGCATCCGCGGCGGGCTCACCTCCCTGAGCCGCCACAGGCGCGAACCTCTCCCCTGGGTCTTCGCGTCTGGCCCCCGCCCCGGAGGCTCCCCCTAGCCTCCGGGGCTTTTTTTGCCCGCGATCCGTGTGCGGCCTGTACATTCCATCCACGACGGCACCCGGCATACTCGATCCACATCCACCGAGGGGAGCATCCATGCGCGCAGGACTTTTCATCGCCGGCATCATTCTGCTGGTCGCCGGCATCTGGGTCATTGCAGGCAATGGCAGCTACAAGCAGACCGAGACCTTGGTCCAGCTGGGTTCTGCCAAGATCGAAGCCACCCATACCAAGGCCGTGCCCCAGTGGATCGGCATCGCCGGCATCGTGGTCGGCGGCCTGCTGATCGTCGGCGGCATCGCCAGCAAGAAGCGCTGAGCCGCACCCGCCGGGCCGAAAGCCGCCGCTCCCGCGGCGGTTTTCGTCTGTGCCCACTACAATGGGCGCGATGGATGTCTCGTACCTGATCGACCCGCTCAACGAAGCCCAGCGCGAAGCCGTTTGCGCCCCGCCCGGCCACTACCTGGTGCTGGCCGGCGCCGGCTCCGGCAAGACCCGCGTGCTGACCCACCGCATCGGCTGGCTGACCCAGGCCGAGCGCGTGCCGCCGTGGGCGATCCTCGCCGTCACCTTCACCAACAAGGCCGCCGGCGAGATGCGCGCGCGGCTGGAAGCACTGATCCCCGGCGGGACGCAAGGCCTCACCGTGGGCACCTTCCACGGCATCGCCCATCGCCTGCTGCGCCGGCACTGGCGCGAAGCGGGGCTGCCGGAAACCTTCCAGATCCTCGACGCCGACGACCAGTTGCGGCTGGTCAAGCGCGTCGTCGCCGGGCTGGGCCTGGACGATGCGAAGTATCCGCCGCGCCAGGCCTGCTGGCAGATCAACAACTGGAAGGACGAGGGCAAGCGGCCGGACGGCATCGAGCATCGCGATCATCCGGTCACGCATACGTTCGTGAATATCTACAAGGCCTACGAAGACGCCTGTCGTCGTGCCGGCCTGGTCGATTTCGCCGAGCTTCTGCTGCGCGCGCACGAGTTGTGGCTGAAGAATCCGGCCGTGCTGGAGCACTACCAGCAGCGCTGGCGGCACCTGCTGATCGACGAATTCCAGGACACCAACACGCTGCAGTACGCGTGGATCCGCGTGCTCGCCGGCAGCACCGGCAAGGTCTTCGCCGTCGGCGACGACGACCAGTCGATCTACGGCTGGCGCGGCGCCAAGGTGGAGAACATGGCGCAGTTCCTGCGCGACTTCCCCGGCGCGCGCACGATCAAGCTGGAACAGAACTACCGCTCCACCTCGACCATCCTGAAGGCCGCCAACAGCGTGATCCAGCGCAACGGCAGCCGCCTCGGCAAGGAGTTGTGGACGGCCGGCGACGACGGCGAACGCATCGCGCTGTACGCCGCCTACAACGAGCAGGACGAGGCGCGCTTCGTGATCGAGCGCATCCGCGAATACATCGACGAGCACGGTCAGGCGAAGGATTGCGCGATCCTGTATCGCTCGAATGCGCAATCACGCAACTTCGAGGAACAACTGGCCCAGCGCAACATCAAGTACCGCGTCTACGGTGGCCAGCGCTTCTTCGAGCGCGCCGAAGTCAAGGACGCGCTGGCCTATCTGCGCCTCACCGCGAACCGGCATGACGATGCGGCATTCGAGCGCGCGGTGAACACGCCGCCGCGCGGCATCGGCGAGCGCACGCTGGACGCACTGCGCCGCCGTGCCCGCAGCGACAATACCTCGATGTGGGAAGCGGTGCTCGCCGAACTGAGCGGCGGCAGCGAGCTGGCCGGCCGCGCGAAGAATGCGGTGAAGGCGTTCCTCATGTTGATCGACGAGATGGCCCGCACCTTCAGCTCCCTCTCCCCCAACGAAGTTGGGGAAGAGGGTTGGGGTGAGGGGGAGCGCTCTTCCGTCGATCAAGAGCCCCCATCACCCAACCCTCTTCCCCGCGCAAGCTCGGGGGAGAGGAGTGACAAGAGCCTCACCCTCGCCGAACAGATCGACCACGCGATCACCCATACCGGCTTGCGCGACTTCTACGAGAAGGACAGCCGCGGCAACGCCGAGTCGCGGGTGGAGAACCTGGACGAACTGGTCAACGTGGCCAGCCGCTTCGAGCATACCGCCGAGGACATCGACGCCGGCCTCGGCGAACTCTCCGCGTTCCTGTCGCACGCCACCCTGGAAGCCGGCGAGAACCAGGGCGAGGCGTGGGACGACTGCGTGCAGCTGATGACCCTGCACTCGGCCAAAGGGCTGGAGTTTCCGCTGGTATTCCTGGTCGGCATGGAGGAAGGCCTGTTCCCCAGCCAGCGCTCGGTCGATGACGAAGGGCGGCTGGAGGAGGAACGCCGGCTCGCCTACGTCGGCATCACCCGCGCCCGCGAGAAACTCGTCGTCACCCACGCCGAATCGCGCCGCATGCACGGCACCGAGATGCTGGCGCGGCCGTCGCGCTTCCTCGGCGAGATGCCCGCCGAACTGATCGACGAAGTACGCCCGCGCGTGCACGTCACCCGTCCGCTGTACGCCGGCCGTCCGCACGAGATCTCGCCGTCGCTGGAGGAATCGCTGCCGGTGAAACTCGGCCAGCGCGTCAGCCACCCCAGCTTCGGCGAAGGCGTGGTGATCAGCGCCGAAGGCAGCGGCGCGCACACCCGGCTGCAGGTGAACTTCGAAGCCGCCGGCAGCAAGTGGCTGGTGGCGGCGTACGCGAATCTGACGCCGCTGTAGGCAACCTATTCGCGCAACCGCGGCACGCCGTGCACGTCACGTTCCTCGATCGCGATCGGCTGCGTGTCGGGTTGCAGGGGGTTACCCGTCTGCGCCAGCGGGGTAACCGCGTCGCCGCGGGCGGACGCCAGTGCGTTGCGATAGCAGCGCTGGGCCTGCTCCGCATCGCCCTGGCCGGCGAACGTGTCGCCCAGGGCTTCCCAGGCGGCCGTGCCTGGGGCCAGCGCCAGCGAGCGCTGCAGGTACTGCTTCGCCTTGCCCCACAGTTTCAGCCGCACGCACATGCGGCCGAGCGTGAACAGCAGGTTCGCATCGTTCGGGTGCGAACCTGC
>LNAP01015663.1_pt1 | contig 14411 bp, 13 predicted proteins | sample 602601 | NCBI WGS metagenome assembly LNAP01 (sample SAMN02440304, study PRJNA202911) | soil metagenome | biome: Subtropical and temperate rainforests or woodlands; isolation source: soil samples (1 kg each in a 20% v/v slurry with milli Q water) were... ...
TTTGAAGGATTTGTCCCCTTCGTCTAGTGGCCTAGGACACCGCCCTTTCACGGCGGTAACAGGGGTTCGAGTCCCCTAGGGGACGCCAATTTATCCGCTTTGCGGACTTTTGAAGGGTCACTTCTCTGAAGTGGCCCTTTTGTTTTTTCGGCTAGTGAAAATCCCTGTAGCGGATGGCCGCCCCGTCGCTGCGACAGGCTGGCGGTGCGCTATTCATATCCCTTATCTCGTACCACCCCATCCGCCGGCATTGCTAAACTGCCGCCTCGCGTAAGGGAGGGGATGTATGAGCTGGGATCTGCCAACACCATTTGTGATTGACCTGCAGGTAGGCGCCGACGATATCGATGGTCTCGGCCACGCCAACAATGCCGTGTATGTCAGCTGGCTGGAGCGCTGCGCCTGGCGCCATTCGCAGAGTCTGGGCTTGGATCTGACTGAATACCGCCGCCTTGATCGCGCCATGGCAGTGGTGCGCCATGAGGTCGATTACCTGGCCAGCGCCTACGAAGGCGAGCAACTGCAGGTGGCGACCTGGATTATCGAGTCTGATCAAAAACTGCGTATGAGCCGGCACTTCCAACTGATTCGCCCCGCCGATGGCGTCACGCTGTTGCGAGCCAAAACCACATTTGTGTGTATCGAGCTGAGCACCGGCAAGCCCAAACGCATGCCGGCGGAATTCCTCGAAGGTTACGGCCCTGCGGTGATCACCTCGTAGAGTGTGCTGCGCGCACCAAGCGACTTTCCCATTATCGACTTAGTGCGCCCAGCACAGCCTACGGGGCTTGGGTGTCGGTTGGGGAAAGGAACACGCCGGTATCGTCGACCACAATCTTGAACTCGCGGGTTTCCCCCGGCGTAAACACGGCGGATTGACTGGTCGCTGGCATATCGCTCACGCAATACCCTGAGCCGCCGCGCGACACGCTAATCGCCACTTCCCCCGACGGCACGTCCACGGCAATCGATTGCTTGGGCGTTAGCTGCGCGACCAATTGGTTTTGCACGTAAAGGTCCACGGCGCAGGCGTTGGGCGCCATGTTGTCGCGGCTGACCACTAAGCGCGCCATGGCTTCGCTTTCGCGCACGGTGGTGCTCAGCGGCACATCCGGTGCAGGCACCAACGATTCGGCATTGGCACTGGTCAGGCAGACCAGGCAGGCAGCAGCCAGCAGAAGTGGGGGAGTGTGCATAGATGGCGTCCTTTCATCGGGTTCTATGGGGTGTGACCGCCTGATCGCCGATGGAATTCAGACTGAATGTCGTGCCTTGCCCCTTGCAGACCCCTACACTAGCCGCCTTTTTCACCCGCTCTGAAGAGAAACCGCTATGCAGATCGCCCTGGCGCCTATGGAAGGCTTGGTCGACGAAATCCTCCGCGACGTGCTCACCCAAGTGGGTGGCATCGACTGGTGCGTGACCGAATTTATCCGTGTCAGCGAGCGTCTGCTGCCTGCCTCGCACTTCCACAAAATGGCGCCTGAACTGGCCGATGGCGCACGCACCAAAGCCGGTGTGCCGCTGCGCGTGCAGTTGTTGGGTTCCGATCCGGTTTTACTGGGCGATAACGCTGCGCTGGCCTGTGAGCTGGGTGCGCCGGTGCTGGACCTTAACTTCGGTTGCCCGGCGAAAACCGTTAATAAGTCCCGTGGTGGTGCTGTTCTGCTGAAAGAACCAGAGCTGCTTCACGCCATCGTCAGCGAAGTGCGCCGTAGCGTGCCGGCGGCCATTCCGGTGACGGCGAAAATGCGTTTGGGCTATGAGATTCCCGACTTCGCCCTGGACTGCGCCCGCGCCCTGGCCGATGGCGGCGCCGCGCAAATCGTGGTGCACGCCCGCACCAAGCGCGACGGCTATAAACCGCCCGCGCACTGGGAATGGGTGGCGCGCATTCAAGAGGTGGTCGATGTGCCGGTGTACGCCAACGGCGAAATCTGGAGCGTCGACGATTGGCGCCGTTGCCGGGAAATCAGTGGCGCCGAAGACATCATGCTCGGTCGCGGTCTGGTGGCCTTGCCCGACCTAGCCCGGCAGATCGCCGCTGCCCGTGCCGGTGAAGAAATTGTGCCGATGACCTGGGCGGAACTGATGCCGCTGCTGCAATCGTTTTGGCTGCAAGCCCGCGGCAAGCTCTCGCCGCGTTATGCGCCAGGGCGCCTGAAGCAGTGGTTGGGCCAATTAACTCGCAACTACCCGCAAGCCACGGAACTGTTCAATCAGGTTCGCCGGGAAAGCGATTGCACACGTATCGACGAGATGCTCAACGTAGGGTGTGCTGTGCGCACCGTTGCGTAAGCAGGGGAATCGCTCGCCCCTTAAACCTCTCACCGTCATTCCCGCGCAGGCGGGAATCCAGAGCGTAGGAGGGCAATGCGTACCTTGAAAACTCTGGGTCCCCGCCTGCGCGGGAAAGACGGTGAACAGGTGTCATGCCTGCAAAAAATTTTGCTCGTCGCTCTTGAAAGCCATCAGCCAAACCCTATCTAGGGGTTACGGGATGCCGAAGTCGGGTCTCGGATTTAACCTTTTGCTGATTTTCAGGAGAGACACATGAGCACTGCATTTTCCCTCGCGCCACTGTTCCGCAGCTCCGTTGGCTTCGATCGTTTCAACGATCTGTTTGAAGCCGCGCAACGCAATGAACAGGCCAGTACTTACCCACCCTACAACGTGGAAAAGCACGGTGATGACCAGGCGGCAGCCGGTTTTCAAGATGAAGACTTGGACTTGCAAGTTGAACGCGGCGTGCTGACCGTTAGCGGTGGCAAGCGTGCTGATAGCGCGAAAGACGTCACCTTCCTGCACCAAGGCATTGCCCAGCGTGCGTTCAAGCTGTCGTTCCGCCTGGCTGACCATATCGAAGTGAAGGCGGCGCAACTGGCTAACGGCCTGCTTAGCATCGACCTGGTGCGTGTAGTACCGGAAGAAGCCAAGGCCAAGCGCATTCCAATTAATGGTGCGCGCCCGGCTTTGAATAGCTAACGCGTTATACCGCCGCAACACCCGTCGTCCCCGCCTTCGCGGGGATGACGTTAGTCACATTCAAGGGCGCGTAAGCGCCCTTGGCGTTTGTGCATTACGGCCGCTGCGCCGCATGGGTAAGCAGGGCGCGAAATTCCGGCAGCGGCACCGGCCGGCTGTACAGGTAGCCTTGGTAAAAGTGGCAGCCTTCTTTGAGCAGAAAGTCCAACTGATCCTGCTGTTCCACGCCCTCGGCAATCATCTCTAAACCGAGGCTGCGCGCCATGGCCACAATGGCGCGAATAATCTCGGCATCGTTGGGGTCGTTGGTGGCGTCGCGGACAAACGATTGGTCGATCTTCAGCACATCCACCGGTAGGCGTTTAAGGTAAGTCAGCGACGAGTAACCGGTGCCGAAATCGTCCATGGCAAAGGTTACGCCGAGCTTTTTCAGGCGCAGCATTTTGGCGATGGTGTCGTCGATATTCTGAATCACGATGCCTTCGGTAATTTCCAGCTTGAGCATCGAGTTGGGGAGCTGGCTGTTGCGTAGGGCGCTGGAGACCAATTCAACGAAGTTGTTCTGGCGAAATTGCAGCGGGCTGATATTTACGCACAGGCTGAAGTTGTCGCCTGCAATCAGGCCGTCCTCCAGCAACTGTGCGCAGGCATAGCAGGCTTCTGCTAATACCCAGCCGCCTACTTCCAGAATCAACCGGCTTTCTTCCAATACGTGAATAAATTGCGCGGGCGACTGCGGGCCCAAGGTTGGGTGATACCAGCGCAGCAAGGCCTCGGCACCTATTACCGCGCCGCTGCGGGCGTCCACCTGGGGTTGGAAATGCAGGTCGAACTCGCCGCGGATCAGCGCCTGGCGCAGATCGTTTTCCAGACGCAAGCGCTCGCTGGCGGCTTCTTGCATGCTTTTGCGGAACATCTGAATGGCATTGCGCCCCGAATCTTTGGCGCGGTACAGGGCGATATCGGCGCGCTTGAGCAGGTCGGCCGGGGTGTTGCCATGGTCGGGAATCAGGGCGATGCCCATGCTTGGCGTCACCTGCAAGCGGTGGTTATCCAGCAGCATGGGTTCGGCCAGGAGCTTGCGTAGTTTGTCGGCGATTTGCCGCACTTGGCGCATTACTTCTGAGCGTTTGCCTTCCAGGCCGGAGAGCAGCACCACAAATTCATCACCGCCCAGGCGCGCCACGGTGTCTTCCTGGCGCACGCTGGCTTCCAGGCGCGCGGTGACCATTTTTAACACCGAGTCACCGACCGGATGGCCAAGCGAGTCGTTAATATGTTTGAAGTGGTCGAGGTCCAAAAATAGCAGTGCGCCGCGTAACTCATGGCGGGTAAGCAGGGCGATCTGCTGGGTCAGGCGGTCCATCAACAGGGCGCGGTTGGGCAGGTTGGTCAGCGGGTCGTGGTAGGCCAGGTGCTGAATCTGCGCCTGGGCCTTCTTCAGTTCGTCGATATCGCGCGCGGTAAGCAGCAGGCAATCCTGGCCGTTAAGGTCGATGGGCTCGACCGACACTTCGACTTGCTTGAGATGGCCGTCCCGGTGGCGGCCGAGCATTTCCAAGTGGTGTACGCGGCCATCGCGTTCGAGAATTTCCAGTAGGCGCAGGCGTTCGCTGGGTTTGGCCCAGACGTTGAGGTCGGCGGCGGTGCGGCCCAACACTTCATCTGCGCGAAAACCGGTCAAGCGGTAAAAACCTTCGTTGACCTCGATATAGCGCCCGCTGATGCGCTCGGTAATGGTGATGGCATCGGGGCTGGAGTGAAACGCCTTGGCGAACTTCTCTTCGCTGGCCTTGAGCGCTGCCTGCGCTTGTTGGCGTTCGGTGATATTGCGAAACGTAGTGGTGATGCAGCGCTGGCGGTCTACGCGGATAAACCGGCTGGACACCACGCAGGTCAGTTCTTCGCCTGAGCGGGTGAAGTAGCGCGCCTCGACATTGTTCAGTTCTTTCTCCCGGCTCAGTTGCTCAAAGAGGCGCAGGCGCAGATCGGTGTCCGCCCAGAAGTGAATGTCCTTGGCGCTTTTGCCGGTGATTTCGTCGGCCGGCCAGCCAAAGGTGCGGCAAAAGCTTGGGTTAACTTCGACAAATACGCCGTCGGATACGCGCGATACGCAGATTGGATCGGGGCTTGCCTGGAACAAGGTGGAGAATTTTTCTTCCGATGCGGCCAGGCGTTGCACGCGCAGCACCCGCTCGCTGATGTCCATCAAGATGCCGACCATACGCAGCGGCTTGCCATCGCTGTCGCGGTAGAGCTTGGCAGTGCTTTCCAGGTAATGGACTTCGCCGTTGGCGAAGCGCGAGCTGTAGGTGATCTGATATTCCTTGCGCTCGCCTTCCACAACATCGCGGTAGGCCTGGCGCATGGCGCTTTGTTCAATCTCCGGAACGCTTTCGAAAAAGTCGGCAAAGCTGCCGTGGTAAGGCTCGGCATTCATGCCGTGCAACTGCGAGGCGCGGGGTGAGCCGTAAAGCATATTGCTGGGAATATGCCAGTCCCAGGTGCCCAGGTCAGCGGACTCCAAGGCCAGCGACAGGCGTTCACGGCTGTCGCGCAGCTCCTGTTCCTGCTGGCGTTGCTGCGTGATATTGCGCATCGACAGGACCAGGCAAGTGCGTCCATCCAGCTCGATTTTGCCGCCATACACCAGGTTGATGCTCTGCTGACCATCACGGCTGTGCAGGATGATTTCCATCTGCTCAATACGGCCATGTTTTTCCAGGCTTTCGAGCATGCGTCGACGGTCGTCGATGTTGTGCCACAGCCCCAGCTCAATCGAGGTGCGGCCCAAGGCTTGGGCGGCGCTCCAACCAAACTGCGCCTCGAAGCCAGGGTTGACCTCAATCATTTCGCCAGTGGGGTGGTCGGTAATCACCACTGAATCGGGGGTATTGCGAAAGGCTTTGGCGAACTTGTCTTCATTGGCGCGCAACGCTTGTTCGCCGCGCTTGTGTTCGCTGAGGTCAAGAAAAGTGCTGAGAATAAGGCTCTGCTCTTCCAGCTCGATCAGCTGGCTGGACAGGCGGCCGTCGAGCAGTTGCCCATGCCGGGTGCGCAATTGCACCTCATGACTGACCGGCTCAACGGTTTGGGTCAGGTCCAGCAGGTATTGCTCGTGTTGGCTCACGTCGGCCCACAGGCCCAGTTCTTCGACTGAGCGGCCGATGCCCTCGGGGCCCCAGCCAAACAGCGTTTCGAAGTGCTGATTGGCGGCGGTCAGTATGTTGTCTTCATAGCGCACCAGCAAAATCACGTCAGGGCTTAGATGAAACAGGCTGGAAAAGCGCTCTTCGGAGGCGCGTAGGGCGTGCTCGCGTTCTTGCTGCTCGGTGACGTCGCGAATCACCCCCATGATGCTTTTTTTGCCATCTTCGCCGCGGTGCAGGCTGCCGGAAATTTCCAGCCAATGCAGGCTGCCATCCGGCCAGCGGATGCGGTGACGAAACGGGCGGTTGGTCGGGGCGCCACCGATGGCGTCCTGAAACAGTTGCTGGACGGTTGCCCGTTCCTCCTCGGGAATCAGCGAAAAGTAGTCGACTTGAGTACGTATCGGGCGGTTAGGGTCCAGGCCGAAAATTGCCTGAGCACCGCGCGACCAATCGATTCGGCCGGTGTCCAGTTCCCAATGCCAAGCGCCTAAATGTGCGCCGTTAAGGGCAGCGAGCAGGCGCGGCGCGTTTTGCCAGGCTTTTTCCCGCTCAATGGGGTCAAGCGCAGGAATAAACGGACGAGGTGGCAAGTCATCAAATGGTTTGGGCATAGAGGGCCCATTTATAAGGAGGGTGTGGCAGGTGGCGCGAGCGGCGGGGTGGGGTCATCTACAAGCCCTTCTTATCGTTATGGATAGCACGTTAGCTGCTGCCCAAGCGCTTGTGCAAGCCGCTTACGTGAGGCGCTGCGCATCCAGTACAGCCATAAAGGCTTTGGCCGCGTTGGATAGGGTTCGTTCGGTATGCAGGATATAGCCCAGCTGGCGCTGTAACTGAATGCCGGGAATCGGCAGGCGCGCCACCTGATCATCCAGCATAGTGCGCGGCAGTACGCTCCAGGCCAGGCCGATGGAAACCATCATCTTGATGGTTTCCAGGTAATTGGTGCTCATGCCGATGTTGGGCGTCAGGCCTTGCTCGGCAAACAGCTTGCTGACAATACGGTTGGTAAAGGTGTTTTCGCCGGGAAACACCGCCGGGTGCTGGGCAATGGCGTTCAGGTCGATTCTCTTCAAGCGCGCCAACGGATGTTCCGGCGCGGCGACAAAATCCAGCGGGTCGTCCCAGACGGCTACCGCTTTAACCGGCGCGTGGGTTTGCGGCGCCAAGGTGATGACCGCCAGCTCGGCGCGGCCATGGAGGATTTCCTCATAGGCCACTTCTGAATCGAGAAACTGAATATCCAACGCCACCTGCGGATAGGCGCGGGTAAAGGCGCGCAGCAGCGGCGGCAGGCGGTGCAGGCCGATATGGTGGCTGGTCGCCAGGGTCAGGCGTCCGCTGATCTCACCGTTGAGGTTGGAGAGGGCTCGGCGCGTATCATCCAGCACATTAAGAATCTGGTAGGCGCGCGGCAGCAAGGCACGGCCGGCCTCAGTCAGGCTGACCTCGCGGCCCAGGCGGTCGAACAGGCGCATATTGAGCTGCTGTTCCAGGCTGGCGATGCGCTTGCTGATCGCAGGCTGAGTGAGGTGCAAGCGCTCGCCGGCGCCGGAAAAACTGGCGGTTTCAGCGATGGCGATAAAGGCGTTGAGGTTGGCCAGATCCATACCAGGATTCCACTTGGTTATCCAAAGTATGAAAAATATGAATTTGAGTTATTTAAAGCAAGCCCCTACGATTCACCCCACAAGCTAAAAGGCTATTCCGAGCGGAATAAAGGCCTAACGCATAGAAATACTGATGAGGAAAACCTGATGGCTGGCAAGACGCTCTACGACAAACTCTGGGAAGCGCACGAGGTTAAACGTCGTGACGATGGCTCGTCCTTGATCTATATCGACCGCCATATTCTCCACGAAGTGACCTCGCCACAAGCGTTTGAAGGGCTGCGTTTGGCCAGCCGCAAGCCATGGCGCATCGACGCCAACATCGCCACGCCCGACCACAACGTGCCGACCACCCTCACCGAGCGCCAGGGCGGTATCGCCGCCATCGCCGATGAAGTGTCGCGTATTCAGGTGCAAACCCTGGACGACAACTGCGATGAGTTCGGCATTCTCGAATTTAAAATGAATGACGTGCGCCAAGGCATCGTCCATGTGGTTGGCCCGGAGCAGGGTGCTACCTTGCCGGGCATGACCGTGGTCTGCGGTGATTCGCACACCTCGACCCACGGTGCTTTCGGCGCCTTGGCTCACGGCATCGGTACTTCGGAAGTCGAGCACGTGCTCGCCACCCAGTGCCTGGTGGCGAAAAAAATGAAAAACATGCAGGTGCGCGTTGAAGGCAAATTGCCCTTTGGCGTGACGGCGAAAGACATCGTGCTCGCCGTTATCGGCAAAATCGGTACCGCTGGTGGTAACGGTCATGCCCTTGAGTTCGCCGGCAGCGCCATTCGCGATTTGTCGATGGAAGGGCGCATGACCATCTGCAACATGTCCATCGAAGGCGGCGCGCGCGTCGGCTTGGTGGCGGCGGATGAGAAAACCATCGCCTATATCCAAGGTCGTCCGTTCGCGCCCAAAGGTGCCGATTGGGATGCCGCCGTAGAAGCCTGGAAAGACTTGGTCTCCGACGACGATGCCGTGTTCGACACCGTTATTGAATTGGACGCTGCGCAGATTCAGCCGCAAGTTACCTGGGGCACGTCGCCTGAGATGGTGTTGCCGGTGGCTGCCAACGTGCCGGACCCAAGCCAGGAGTCCGACCCGGTGAAAAAAGACTCCATCGAACGCGCCCTCAAATACATGGGCTTGGCCGCCAATCAGGCGATCACCGACATTCAGCTCGACCGCGTGTTTATCGGCTCGTGCACCAACTCGCGAATCGAAGATTTGCGCGCTGCTGCCGTTGTCGCCAAAGGCCGCAAGGTGGCCTCGACCATCAAGCAAGCCATGGTCGTTCCAGGTTCCGGCTTGGTAAAGGCGCAGGCCGAAGCCGAAGGACTGCACACCATTTTCCTTGAGGCCGGTTTTGAATGGCGAGAGCCGGGCTGCTCCATGTGCCTGGCGATGAACCCGGACAAACTCGGCAGCGGCGAGCATTGCGCCTCCACCTCCAACCGCAACTTCGAAGGCCGTCAGGGCGCTGGTGGGCGTACTCACTTGGTGAGCCCGGCTATGGCTGCGGCGGCGGCAGTAACTGGCCGCTTTATCGACGTTCGTGAATTGACCCAGGCCTGAGGAGCACATAGATGAAAGCCTTTACCCAACACACCGGCCTGGTTGCACCGCTTGATCGCGCCAACGTCGATACCGACCAGATCATTCCCAAGCAGTTTTTGAAGTCGATCAAACGCACCGGCTTTGGCCCGAATCTGTTTGATGAGTGGCGTTACCTCGACGTTGGGCAGCCGAATCAGGACAACTCCAAGCGCCCGGTGAATCAAGACTTCGTGCTTAACCACCCGCGTTACCAAGGCGCCAGCGTATTGCTCGCCCGTGAGAACTTCGGCTGCGGCTCCAGCCGCGAACACGCGCCTTGGGCGCTGGAAGAGTACGGTTTCCGCACCATCATTGCGCCGAGCTACGCCGACATCTTCTTTAACAACAGCTTCAAGAACGGCTTGCTGCCGATCATCTTGCCGGAAGCGGACGTGGACGAGCTGTTTGAACTGGTGGAAGCCAACGTCGGCTACCAACTGAGCGTCGATCTGGCCGCGCAGACCGTCACCCGCGCCGACGGCAAAGTGATTGGTTTTGAAGTGGATGCCTTCCGCAAACACTGCTTGTTGAACGGCTTGGACGATATTGGCCTGACCCTGCAAGACAAAGGCGCCATCAGTGCTTTTGAAACGAAACACCGGGCGAGCCAGCCCTGGTTGTTCCGCGATTAAAGGCGAACAGCCCTAACGCGGTCCCAAACGGCACCCTTGAAGGAAATACCCATGACCAGCAACGCCCACAGCCAAGTGGTACAGAAACAATTCGGTGAACAGGCTGCCGCCTACCTGAGCAGTGCTGTGCACGCCCAAGGAACCGAGTTCGCTCTGCTACAGGCTGAGCTGGCCGGTCAGGAAAGCGCGCGGGTGCTGGATTTGGGTTGCGGGGCAGGGCACGTCAGTTTTCATGTCGCGCCGTTGGTGGCCGAGGTGGTGGCTTACGACCTGTCGCAGCAAATGCTCGACGTGGTTAGCGCAGCCGCAATCGATCGCGGTCTGGCCAATATCCGCACCCAGCTTGGCGCCGCTGAGCGCTTGCCGTTTGCCGATGGTGAGTTCGACTTCGTGTTTAGCCGCTACTCGGCGCACCACTGGAGCGATGTCGGCCAGGCCCTGCGTGAAGTGCGCCGGGTACTGAAACCAGGCGGCGTGGCGGCATTTATTGATGTGTTGTCGCCCGGCAGCCCGCTGCTCGACACGTATTTGCAAACCGTCGAAGTACTGCGCGACACCAGCCATGTACGCGACTATTCGGCCAGCGAGTGGCTGCGTTTTGTCAGCGACGCGGGGTTGCATACGCGTAGCTACAGCCGCCAGCGTTTGCTGCTGGAATACAGCTCATGGGTTGAGCGCATGCGCACACCGCAGAACTTGCGAGTGGCCATTCGTGAACTGCAGCAGGCCATGGGCGCAGAAGTGCGCGAGTATTTCGAGATTGGCGAAGACGGTACGTTCAGCACCGATGTGCTGGTGCTGTGGGCTGAGAAGTAGGGTCCCCCCGTCATTCCCGCGTAGGCGAGAATCCAGAATGCCGGGATGAACAGCGTAATTCTGTACCACTCTGGGTCCCCGCCTTCGCGGGGACGACGGTACATAGATGAATTTTTTACGGTCGGCCGCCAACGGCCAGCCCACTGATTGATTTGAGGAACGTATGAGCAAGCAGATTCTGATTCTTCCAGGCGACGGTATTGGTCCGGAAATCATGGCCGAAGCGGTCAAGGTGCTGGAGCTGGCTAATAGCAAGTTCAGCCTGGGCTTCGAACTGAGCGAAGACGTAATCGGCGGCGCGGCCATCGACAAGCACGGTGTACCGCTGGCCGACGAAACCCTGGCCCGCGCGCAAGCCGCCGATGCCATTCTGCTCGGCGCCGTCGGCGGCCCGAAGTGGGACAAGATCGAGCGTGATATTCGCCCCGAGCGCGGTTTGCTGAAAATCCGTTCGGCCTTGGGTCTGTTCGCCAACTTGCGTCCCGCCATTCTCTACCCACAACTGGCTGACGCGTCGTCGCTGAAACCGGAAGTGGTCGCGGGCCTGGATATCCTCATCGTCCGTGAACTGACCGGCGGCATCTACTTCGGCGCCCCGCGTGGCAGCAAAGAGTTGGAAAACGGCGAGCGTTTCGCCTTTGACACCCTGCCGTACAGCGAAAGCGAAATCCGCCGGATTGCCCGCGTTGGCTTTGACATGGCCCGTGTCCGCAATAAAAAGCTTTGCTCGGTCGACAAGGCCAACGTGCTGGCTTCCAGCCAACTCTGGCGCGAAGTGGTTGAAGAAGTGGCCAAGGATTACCCGGACGTCGAACTCAGCCATATGTACGTCGACAACGCCGCCATGCAGCTGGTGCGTGCGCCCAAGCAGTTCGATGTGATGGTGACCGACAATATGTTCGGCGACATTCTGTCGGATGAGGCTTCCATGCTTACCGGTTCCATCGGCATGCTGCCGTCCGCCTCGCTGGATGCCAATAACAAAGGTATGTACGAGCCGTGCCACGGTTCGGCCCCAGATATCGCCGGGCAGGGCATTGCCAACCCGTTGGCGACCATTCTGTCGGTGTCCATGCTGCTGCATTACAGCTTCAACCAAAGTGAAGCGGCAGCGGCCATTGAGCAGGCGGTCAGCGTGGTCTTGGACCAAGGGCTGCGCACTGGCGACATCTGGTCGGCGGGGCATACCAAGGTCGGTACCCGTGAAATGGGTGACGCCGTGGTAGCAGCACTTAAAGCGCTATAAGCAAGAGCCGCTGTAGGGGTCGCAAGGGCGACAACAAGTCGGTTACTCTCTTCGGCCCCCGAAAGCGGGGGTTCGTATTCATGTTTTCTTAAGGTGTAGTTGCGATGAAGCGTGTAGGTCTGATCGGTTGGCGCGGGATGGTCGGTTCCGTGCTCGAAGAGCAGGATTTCGATTTGATCGAACCGGTGTTCTTCACCACATCCAACGTCGGCGGCCAAGGCCCTGCCGTGGGCAAGGACATTGCCCCGCTGAAAGACGCTTACAGCATTGACGAGCTGAAAAGCCTCGATGTGATTCTTACCTGCCAAGGCGGCGACTACACCAGCGAAGTATTCCCCAAGCTGCGCGAAGCGGGCTGGAAGGGCTACTGGATTGACGCGGCCTCGTCGCTGCGTATGGACGACGACTCGGTTATCGTCCTCGATCCGGTCAACCGCAAGGTCATCGACCAGGCGCTGGATGCCGGTACCAAAAACTACATCGGCGGCAACTGCACCGTCAGCCTGATGCTGATGGCGTTGGGCGGTCTGTTCGAAGCTGGTCTGGTGGAGTGGATGAACGCCATGACCTACCAGGCCGCCTCCGGCGCTGGCGCGCAGAATATGCGCGAGCTGATCAAACAAATGGGCGCGACCCACGCCGCTGTCGCCGATGAACTGGCCAACCCGGCCAGCGCCATTCTCGACATTGACCGCAAAGTGGCCGAAGCCATGCGCGGCGAAGCGTTCCCTACCGAGAACTTCGGCGTGCCTTTGGCTGGCAGCCTGATTCCGTGGATCGACAAAGAACTGCCCAACGGCCAGAGCCGCGAAGAGTGGAAAGGCCAGGCCGAGACCAACAAAATTCTCGGCCGCTTCAAAAGCCCGATCCCGGTCGATGGCATTTGCGTGCGCATCGGCGCCATGCGCTGCCACAGCCAGGCCCTGACCCTGAAGCTGAACAAAGACGTACCGTTGAGCGATATCGAAGGCCTGATCAGCCAGCACAACCCATGGGTGAAACTGGTGCCAAACCAGCGCGAGCTGAGCATCAAGGAGCTGACTCCGACTGCCGTGACCGGCACTCTGACCGTTCCGGTTGGCCGTCTGCGTAAGCTGAACATGGGCTCGCAATACTTGGGCGCCTTCACCGTTGGCGACCAACTGCTGTGGGGCGCCGCTGAACCGCTGCGCCGCATGCTGCGAATTCTGCTCGAGCGTTAAACAACCGCTGTTAAAGAGCAGCCTTGGGGCTCGCCGGTTAACGCCGGCGCCGCGCCAAGGCTGTTTTTTTATGCCCGTGCGGGTACAGTGCCGCTCCCCGCGTTCCACCCCAGGCTTTTCCAGCAGAGGTAACAGCATGAGCCAGACCTTCGATATCGCCATTATTGGCGCCACAAACCCTTGTGCAAGTGCTGGAAGAGCGCAGTTTTCCGATTGGCACCCTGCATTTGTTGGCCAGTATTGAGTCGGCCGGCGCGTCGGTGCCGTTTCGCGGCAAAAACGTGCGGGTGCGGGAAGTCGAGCAGTTCGACTTCAGTCAGGTGCAGATGGTGTTCTTTGCCGCTGCCGAACAGGTCACCCATAGCTTTGCCCCGCGCGCCCAGGCGGCCGGTTGCTCGCTGATCGATTTGTCTGGCGCCTTGCCGGTGGACCAGGCGCCAATGGTGGTGCCGGAAGCCAACGCGGCGGTGCTCGAAACCCTTAAGCCGCCGTTTCAGATCAATAGCCCCAGCCCCTGCGCAATTGCCCTGGCCGTGGCCATTGCGCCGTTGCGCGAGCAGTTGGCTATTTCGCGGGTAAACGCGACGGCCTGTTTGGCGGTATCCAGCGTTGGCCGGGAAGGTGTGTCAGAACTGGCTCGGCAAACGGCGGAATTGTTGAACGTAAGGCCGCTGGAACCGCGCTTCTTTGATCGCCAGATTGCCTTTAACGTGCTGGCCCAGGCCGGCAAGCCCGATGCCACCGGCTATAGCCGGATAGAAAAGCGCTTGGTTGAAGAACTCAAGTTAGTGCTGGCCGAGCCGACCCTGAAAGTGTCCGCCACCTGCGTGCTCGCCCCGGTGTTTTTCGGTGATAGCCTCAGCGTTTCGTTGCAGTGTGCCAACGCTGTTGACCTGACCAAGGTAAATGCCGCATTGGAAGCAGCTGAGGGCATTGAGCTGGTAGAAGAGGGTGATTATCCGACCGTGGTCGGCGACGCTGTCGGCCAAGATGTGATCTATGTCGGTCGGGTTCGTGTCGGCTTCGACGATTTGCACGAACTCAATTTGTGGATTGCGTCTGATAATGTGCGTAAAGGCGCTGCTCTGAACGCTGTGCAAATTGCTGAGTTATTGATAAAACACTATCTGTAAAAGATACTTACCTAGAAATTTGAAGAATCATTCTAGCTT
>LNAP01003755.1_pt1 | contig 14410 bp, 8 predicted proteins | sample 602601 | NCBI WGS metagenome assembly LNAP01 (sample SAMN02440304, study PRJNA202911) | soil metagenome | biome: Subtropical and temperate rainforests or woodlands; isolation source: soil samples (1 kg each in a 20% v/v slurry with milli Q water) were... ...
ATGATGATGATATTTTTGGTGACCAGGGGTAATGCACCGGCAAAGCTGTTTCTGTAATTGTTCATTGTTATACTCTGATGTTGAGGCGCAAAATTACGTATTATTTCGCAGCTGATGAGGTTTTTTGCCCCATAAAAAGGTTTTTTTTTGTAAAATCAAATACTTTTTACCTTTTTTCTTGATTGTTTTCTATTTATCACTTATATTTGACGCGAAAATAAGGCTCAGCCTTGACTTAATGTATGTTTAATTTTTTTATTTACGTTTTCTTATGAATAAATCAGAACTAATTAGTGCTATCGCTGAACAATCAGGCCTTAGCAAAGTGGATGCCAAGAAAGCATTGGACGCTACACTTGAAACAATCTCCGCTGAAGTGAAAGTCGGTGGTAAAGTGGTGTTGGTTGGGTTTGGAACATTTTCAGTTTCAGAAAGAAGTGCCAGAAAAGGGATCAATCCCCGCACAAAGAAGCCAATTGACATTCCTGCAAAGAAAACAGCTAAGTTCAAAGCTGGTTCGGAACTGTCAAATCTCTAAGGACGTAGTCGTGGAATAAAAGAGGAACAAATTTTCAGGTTTGTTCCTTTTTTATTTCATGCATGTTTTTTTTGGTTCAAAAACGGAAAACAAAGGTTCTCTTTATATTTTTGAAGAAGATTGTTTTCGAAAAAGAAAATAATCCGTACCTTTGTGCCTCTAAAAAATGACTCCGTAGCTCAGCTGGTAGAGCAATTGACTCTTAATCAATGGGTCGAGGGTTCGAGCCCCTCCGGGGTCACTTCATAATCAAGCACTTACCGAATAAAACGGTAGGTGCTTTTTCTTTTGGGTAAACATTGGGTAAACATTTTTACATAAATATCAATAATTACAACATCCTATCGATAACTATTCTTCCGATTTAATCGCTTCTGAGTCAAACCTGATTCTATTAGTTCTCGTTATTATCTCTTCTCAAAATTCTCGATTTAATAGTAGCGATATAACAATTTCTCCATTTGGTAACAAATAGTTGTATAACTACCTGTACCAACAGTTGCCAATCTGTTACCAACACTTTCGGCAATCGGTTTGCTTCATAATCTCCTTAGAACGACAAGACAATCAATACGATAACATTACATATTAAATCACCCAATTGAATATCTTACCAACTATGCACCATCTAAACCCAATTATGTCCTAAAATATCTGTTGCCAATCAAACCGATTCCAATCACACTCCATCCCAACCCTACCAACGCATCCCCTACAAAATCAGCCTGATACTCTCTTTTGTCTTTTTTATTGTTACTTTTGTACCATTGTCGGCTAACCCGTTCAATCTTATAAGCTATTACTTTCAATGAAATCTAATTAGGGCACCGGCAATAATCGGGTATTAGAGGTGCCCAATTGTTCTCTTGATAAACCATTCGGCACTACTTTGAGCATTGAAAAGGATGTAAGTTTTACAGCGTTTTCAAGTCATGAATTATTCTTTCAATTAATTTTGATAAGAATGTCAAGTATTTTGTTGCGCATGAGATCTCTGATGAAGATCGATTGCTGTTGACGATTAAATTAAATCAGTGCAACATGAGAGCGAAAGAAAAGCTTGAATTCAACCGAAAAGAATTCGATTATTTCGATCACGTCAAAAAATCTATCTATGATCTCTACCCCCTGAGAACCGATAAACGAAAAACCAAAGACTATTTCAGCAAGTATCTGTACGCCGATGCCAGATATCGAAAGAAGATTAAAACCAACAACGGTACCCACGAAACCGTAAGTTTCCATGAGAACAAGGATGAAATCGATCACTTGATTGCCTACAGGGTCCGGAAGGAGATACAAAATGCGATTTGTGACGACAAAACATTCCTTTACGCCTACAATATTATCGAGCGCGATCACAATCCTTACGACGAAGATCAAAAAGGCAAAACCGTGAAGTTGAAATCAGAGACATTAGCCTCATCTGAAGAGATTGAAAGAGAGTGTGCCTGCTACAAAGAGGATTTTCCAAAGAACAACCTGGGTGATTACCTGCTCGATGATACAAATTTCGAATTTTACAACGAACGAATCAGTGATTTCATAGTGGATGAGGAGTGGTGGCTTTTTGTTTTCAACAAAGCTTATGAGATCTTCGATCGATTACGCATCCTGGCTTACGATCCATTTAAAGCACATTACCTGGCAAACAACATCTATTTTGGGGATATGCTAATGGAAGAAACCATCCTCGACCTCCTGCTCATGCTGATCAACAATTACAACTATGATCTGACGCCGGTACAGAAGAAGAAATTAAAAATGCTTGCAATAAGCATAGAACAATATCGTGATGAGCATTTTCTTGTGATTGAAAATAAGTATCTCGAAATCATTCCCTCTCTCAACCTCAATGAGGTAAAATGGATGAAAGCAACCAAGCTGTTCAATCATCATCTCATCGCACATTGGGTGACCCATCCCGATTTCACTCATGATCAGCAATTACTGATCCTCAATCTGATTGAGGATAAATACCTCATCGAAAAGCAGCGTCATCCCGATCTCTTTTATTACGATTTATCCGGATGTTTCACTCAGCTACGTCAGCGCTTGATATGCAATGATGACAACAGCGACAACTCCGATGCAAAAGCTATATGCAACCCACCAAAAAAACATCTTACCATGAAAGAAACCATCGCGGAACAGAGCACGGTGATAGATGATTTTAAAATCTATATCGCCCAACTCACCGAGATCATAAGGCAAAAGGATGAAGAACTGCGGTTGCTTGCCGGCAAACACGATGCCGAGATCGAGAACATGAAGATACTCCTCAACGATCATACAGAGAGCTACAACCGCAAAGGGCTGACTCTTGCTCAGCTGATTCTCGTCTTCTATTACATGCTGAATGAGCTGGGCGTCAACTTCAACAATTCACTCAAAGTGCAATGGGCCCGTTTCATGGTGAAAGTCACAGGCAAGCATATTCAAAATATCAAAACGGAACTCAATATCGACTTCGAAAGCACAAAAACCAAAAAGAATCTCAAGATTGTGGGCGATCTTTTCCGGGAATTGCTCCCTAAAATCACAGCAAAAATAGAAAATGATAGTATATAACATTATTTAACGCAATTGGTAGTGACACTATTACACTACTTTTCCCACTACCACCCAATTTTTGCCTTTTATATTTGCACCACTGTCTCACTGTCGAGTCAGTGGTGCTCTTTTCTATTGGCACGGATGATCACCTATATGCTTTTTTGAAACCATGGAAGAAAAGACGATTACCTTCAATGAGATCCCCGAGGCGATGAGCTACCTCATCGGGAAGATGAATGACCTGGAAGAGCTGATCAGAACATCGGCCGACACGCAACCCGACCCAAATGCCTGGTTCAACATCGAAGAGCTTTGCGATTACCTGCCCGACCGGCCGGCTAGACAAACGGTCTACGGATGGGTCTTCCAGAAGAAGATCCCCTATCACAAGAAAGGAAAAAAGCTGCAGTTTTTGAAATGTGAGATCGATGAGTGGCTGCATACCGATGAAACGCAGCAGGATTCAATTGAGTATCCTCCTATTCGATTAAACAAACGCAGACTGTCATGAACCAGATAAAACATTACGCCATCCTTTATGAGTGGGCCGACTGGGTGGATTCACAGGATGTGATGCAGAAGCTCCACATCTCCGTACGTACTTTGCAGTACTGGCGAACCAATCGGCTGTTGCCCTATTCCCGCATCAGGGGGAAAATCTACTATCGAAAATCCGACATTCTCACCATTTTGCAGAAAAACTATAATGGTACAAGGAAATCTTTGTTTCCGGAGGTCAATGATTGATTGAATCTCGATGAATCAACTATAACAGCACCATGGAACCGAATAGTCTCTCTTCCGATGCAACGCAACCGGAAGATCTCCTGGATATTGACATCGAAAAGTTCAGGGGCAATAATTTCATAACGCTGTTGGAGGCTGATCTGAACGACAACCTCCGACAGCTTAAAGCAACACTCCCTGCTGGACTTCTCGAGGTCAAGACCGCGAACAACTGGATCGAACAGGCTTCAAAACGACCCATCCCCAGGATGCTTTTCAGCGAGTTCTGGTACGAGCAGGAGCTCTGCATCCTCTTTGCAGATACCAACGTGGGCAAGACGATCCTGGCGGTGCAAATCGCTGATAGCATCTCCTGCGGACGTTCCATCCCGGGATTCAAACTGGAAACTATGGCGCAGAAAGTGATCTACTGCGACTTCGAATTGAACGACAAACAGTTCCAGGGTAGGTACTCCCACAATTATGGAGAACCTTATGTTTTCAGCGACAACTTCCTCCGCGTTGAGATCAACCCCGATGCTGTCTTTCCCGAGGATGCTTCTTTCGAGCTTTCCCTCAGCAATGCGATAGAAAGTGTGATTATCGAAACCGGTGCCAAGATCTTGATCATCGACAACATCACTTACCTCCGCCATGAGAACGAGAGGGCAAAGGATGCGCTGCCGCTGATGAAACACCTGAAAATGTTGAAGAATAAGTACAACCTCTCCCTGCTGGTGCTGGCGCACACACCCAAGCGTGATCTTACAAAGCCGCTAACCCGGAACGACCTGCAGGGGAGCAAGGTGCTGATGAATTTCTGCGACAGCAGCTTCGCGATAGGAGAGAGCTCTTCCGATAGTTCTTTCCGTTACATCAAGATGATCAAGGTCCGATCCACCGAGCACATTTACGACAGCTACAACATCATCGTCTGCCAGATCACCAAACCGGACAATTTCCTTCACTTTAACTTCCTGCATCTCGACAGTGAGTACAAGCATCTCAAAACGGTTACGGAACGAGACAGGGAGATACTGGAAGAGGAGGTCCGCAGATGCATCGTTGAGCAACCCTCCATCTCCGCTTACGCAATCGCCAAGCGACTCTGTCCGGAGGAGAAAAAATTCAACAGCTTCAAGATCAAAATACTTCGCATCTACAAGAAGATCATCCAGGATATCAAACTCGACGATTATGTAGATTCCCGTCAGCTGGATCTTTTCAAACCCGAAGATTATAACCGGTTAAATGGGTATGAAGATTGCCCGACCTGTACCAATCCGGAAAAGTTACTCCCAACCTGACTCTGTTAGTTCCGAACACACCTCGAAGCAATGAAGAATAAACCTCCACCTCCAGGAAAACAAAACCTCCACATCCAGCCTCTGACTCTGATCCTGCCGAGCCCCAAGGTTCAGAATGGTAACAATGTTGGTAACACTGGTAACATCGGTAACCCTCCTATATATATGTTCCTTTGTTACCAATCTCTGTAACTGTTAGAATATCAATAATAAAGGTGTAAATTTATTGGTAACACCCTGTTACCAATCACTAAATATACCCGGGATTATGTACAAACCTCCCTACCTCCAGAAGTACGTCGGCAAATCCACCCGTTTCACCTGTCCCGGTTGCAAGACACCTTGCAGCTTTACCCGTTACCTCGACGGGGAGACGCATCAACCCATCCACCCAACAGTCGGCAGATGCAACCGAGAGATCAAATGCGGTTACCATTATCCACCCCGGCAATATTTCTCAGATCTCAAACGCCAGGATCCTCACTTCTCAATTACACAACACCATGGATCTCCTCATCAGGATCTCCATTCACCAATCTCACATAACCATGGCTATGCTCATTTGAATTCACATGCCTCATCTCAACCAGCACCACCGCAATCCAGTTCAGATACCACATCACCCTCAAATTTATCTCAACATCAGAAACCGGTACCCAAGGTCTCCAATCATATTACCACATATCAGAAAGATCAATCAACCGGTCCCCATCTCTTACACACCTACTCCGAACCCAGTGAACTATTTTCTGTACCTCAACCCAACCAACTAGTGAAACCTCCCGACTTTATTCCCCACAAATACCTGAAACGTTCCCTCTCCCTCAGCTCCAACTTCGTCAGATTCCTCCGCAAACATTTTTCCGATTTGCAAATTGCTGAAGCGGCCAACAACTATATGCTGGGTGCCGCGAGGAACAGGGAAGTAATCTTCTGGCAAATTGATATTAATGGAAAAGTCCGCACCGGAAAGATCATGCAGTACAACCCACAAACCGGCAGACGAGTTAAACATGGATATGGTGGAATCAACTGGGTGCATCATAAGCTGAAGAAATCCAATCCCTCATTCTCCGACTTCAACCTCTCTCAGTGTTATTTTGGCGAGCACCTCCTGCGCCTCTACCCAGATAAGCCGGTAGCGATCGTTGAGGCAGAGAAAACTGCAGTGATCGCAAGCATGATCTACCACGATTATAATTGGCTCGCAGCCGGAAACCTCAACGGCCTCAACGTCGAAAAATCAACAGTCCTCCGCAACAAAACAATCATCCTCTATCCAGATGCCGGCTGTTACAACCGGTGGCTCCGTAAAGCAGACCTGATTACCCGCGAGCTCACCCTCCATCTCATCGTCTCCAGCTTCCTTGAGCAATTCGCAACTCCCCAGCAAACCCACAACGGCTACGACCTTGCGGACTATATCCTCGATCAACTCTCTGAACACGGAATCCAGTATAAACCAAACATTTGATATTAAACATTGCTTTTCTTAGATGTTTGTTGTTTTACTTGGTTACAGGAGATATTGTGTGCTGATGCTATTTGAGTCCTTATGTTCCTTATTTTGAATGTAGCGTTCCTTATTTCATTAAAATCGCTGATAGATAGTATGATAGATGTGTGATTCAGCGTTCCTTAAAGAGCAGTCAGTGTTTCTTATAAGCGTATTTGGCATTTTTATCCCTTTGTTTCTCGCTTAAACGATTTATAATTTTCTCATTTTCCATGAACTGATTCAGATAAAGTCTCACATTTTTCTCATGAATTCCTATCACTTCTACTAATTCTTTGATTGTAGCCTCATTGTGGTGGAAAAGATATTGTAAAATCCGTTTCTGTGTGAGATTATAACTAGCCCAGTTATCTTGAATAGTTTTCAAAATTTTATCTGAAATGGTTTTTGTATGATTACTTATCTTGTTACGAAGTGTCAAATACACATTTCCATTTTTCTCTATATACTCCGGTGTTGAAAGCATTGATTTTTCCATTGATTGGTAAATCCTGGAAACACCTTCGTTTAACTGCCTTACAAATCCCATATCTTCCAATGCCCTAGCCAATCTAGGGTTTCTTGAAAATCTTTCGGTTCTGATATTTTCAACATTAACTTGTGCAGGTAATGGTCCGCTATTTGAAATTTCAAGACGATCATCAAAATGTTTGATGTAGATTGCATTCCCTTGTACATTGTAAGACCGGTGGCATAATGCATTAACAACACCTTCCAGCCATGCTTCCTCAGGATATTCTGGCACCTTATTAAAGCGACCGGTATCAAGATCCAAGAAGTAATAATCTTTCAAGGTTGCTCTTAGAAACTTTTTCACCTCTTCAATAATCCATGGGATATTCTTTTCAAAGCGTACGTCTTTGACTACATTATGTTCAGTACCAACTTTGGCATCTGTTCCCTCATACCTTATGTATCTAAGTGATGCTGAAGTTATATACTTTTCTGGTTCTTTTGCAAAAAGTAAAATTCCTGCTTTTTTTATTTTAATCTGACTTTCTTTTTTGATCGCTAAATGTCTTTTTACCAAAAGGTCTAGCGTGTCTCCTTCATAATTTAGCTTTTCTTTATACCTATTCAATAGTTTTATGTCAAGGTCATTGAAATCAAACTCATTTTCAACCTCATCTTCAAACTTTCGAATCTGCTTGTCATATTCCAAGTTTCTAACAGCATCTCTATCCAGCTGCTTGTTTCTATCATCTACTCTTAAGTAGATTTGCTCATTATCCTTCCTTTTAAAAATCCGCTCGATATCTTGGTCCACATGATACAAGAAAATGAGTTTTCCCTCAATATTAACTTCTTCCAGTTTTATGTTTCCATGAGGTTGAATGAAATCAATGAAGAGACTTCTGTAATCACTAATCCTTTCACCTAAACAATTTAGATCTTGAATTTCCCCATCATTCGAAACACCAAACACCAAAACACCGCCATCTGCATTTAGCATTCCAATGAGTTCATTGGCTATTTTGGTGGGGCTTATCTCTTTTTCTCCCAAGCCTTTTCGCTCAAAGTATTGATTTTCTCTCTTCTTTTTTAGAAAATCCAAAGTGATTTGAGTATTTATCTTTGATATGACCATGACCTTATCGTATTAATCTGCCATCGGCTTAATCATTTTTTCAATAAACGCGATTTCCTCATCTGTCAACTTGTACTTTTTGTAAAGTTGCTGATCAATTTCCGGTATTGTCTTATTCCAATCAATGTCTGAATCAGAAGTGAAATCTTGGAGTGGTACAAACTTATAAGTTTTTGAGGTTCCATGTTGACTTGATTTTGCAAGACTATGTAGAAACCTTGAAAATCTTGTTGAAAAGTATTTTGAAAGATTATTAGCTGAACTTTCGTCTAACTTTAGGTCAAATCCAAACATAATATATGTTTCAGTACAAATTGTGCCTGGTAATCCTACGAAAGTATTTAAATTATCATCATTCAACTCGGTGCCAATATTGTTAGCATATGGTGTGAACACTTTGAAACAATTTACTAAATCATCTTTAATGTTAAGTTTTTCTTTTTCGATATATCCTATTTTTCTTCCTTTTCCATAGCATGTAACTGGATCTTTCAAACCTTTTTTTGTTTCTTTGAGTTCTTTACTGTTTATAAATGATCCACTTAATCCAAATGGTTTTCTTGAAGAAACGTGCTTCTCAAATGACTTGAAACCAGTATCATTTTTTATCTTCTCTAAAATTTGAAGTGCTATTTCATGTCTAATAAAAATGTCGCTATTACCACTTTTCAATGAGCGCATTACTGATATCGGTTCTTCTTTTTCTTTATGCGTTACAACCTTGGTTAGCATTACTTTATTGTCGTATGATTCATCCCATAAGAAATAGCAAATCCCACCTCTTATATTTGTTTTGGGAAATATCTGTTCTGGATTTAAATAATCGTGAAGCAATGCAATTCGTTTATCGCCAAGCATTGTTTCTCTAAAATCATCCAATCCTTTTCCACCAGAATACCATCTTGTTGGCATAATCATTGAAATATATTTCGGCCCAACCATTTTGGCAATATTTACAAATTGATTGTATATGGGCTTTGCACTAGCCTGTGCGCCACCATCCATTTCCATATATGGTGGATTTCCTACTATAGCATTAAATTTCATATCGTTATCATTATTTGCTTTCCAATAAGAATTCCCTTTTTTAATTTTTGCTACAAATTTCTGAGGGCGTAGAGTAATTTGACGAATCAAATCTTCAAAATAATGTGTATTAATATTTGATGAGTGAAATCCTAGTAAAGTTCGTTTAGTGATACTTTTTGCCATAGGTGTTTTGCACAAAACAAATATGTTTTCTTTCACGGTTTTATGCCAGAGTGCCTTTTGTTGCACTATTGTCAATGTATCAAGTTCTTTGTCTGGGTACTTTTCTTTCACACGATTTCGAAAAATACTGTATGCTACATACAATGGAAAAAGACCCGATTTAGAGTTAATTTCCAACACCTTGCTTTGTGGCGAAAACACATCTTCTGTCACATCTCCATGAGATACAAATACAGGTTGTGAAATAGTCTTTTCCCGTTTTTCGTCTAAAAACACGTAACCACCCAAACTATCTCCAAGGTGCATATTGACCACTCTCCAAGGAGTTAAAACTGTTTCTTTGTCAGGATTGCGGAAAGTTGCAAAGATTGAAGTGATGCGGTCAATTCGCTCTTCTATGGTCAGATTGTCCGCAGCCCTTGCTAATGCTCTGATTCGTTTTCCTGCTGCTCTGAATACATCAGGTTCATAGTATTTCCTGAATTTTAAAAAAGTCTCCTTTGTTACACCTTTAGGCATAAACTCTTCCCAGGATTGGTCATCAACCAATTCTGTAAAGTTATCAATTGATATCTCTTCTTCCTCGTTGCTTACGTCTGCGCCATAAATCAATAAGGGCATACGGATGGAAATACCACGCAGAATAGATACTGCACTGTCTCGGTTTTTCTTTTTTTCAGATTTCTCCGCCAGGAGTTGTTTCTCATCTTCTGTTAATTCCTCTTTCTTCTTCTTTTTAGCGGCTTCCAGTTGTGCATATTCTTCATCAGTAAAGCCCTGTTTGTTTACATCTATATCACCACTTTTCGGCATGGCCTTGGTGCTCCCAATGATCTTTTTGAGTCCTTCAAATTCTTTCAGGTCTATAGATTCTAGTTTCATCAATTGGTCATTGTTGTACAAGTAACCATCCTCAAAACCATTTCTTACAACACGTTCTACATAAACCTTTTTGAGTTGTTCAAGCATACCGTTTACATCATAGCTTTTCATTTTTGAGCCATGAATTGCAATTATGGGGCAGAAGTTAAGAAACTCTCCCATTATTTTGCGGTCTTCACCTGACGTTTTTCCTGCTTTGGCCGATATCTTTGCTGTCTCGGCAATTACTTTTAATGTGCGGTCGGGGGCGAAGTCGAATACAAAGCATTCTTCCTTTACTTTTCCGTTAATGGTAGCTGGAGTTTGAACTCTGAATATAGTTTGCATATATCCGGACGAAGAGGTGTTGTGTGAGCCCGAAAGCATAAATACTGCTGTCCACGCTTTTACCGACACTCCTGTTGTCAATCTACCACATGACAGGGTGATCGTGTAGGTTTCATGCGGTTTGTCTGAAATAGCTTTTTCAACTTTTTCTAGTGCTTCTTCTTTTGATTCCTCTTCGTCTCCATCACCTGCCACATTCACTACATCAAATTGTCCAAACACGGGATGCGACTTCAGCATTTTGCTTAAAGCTTTGGCTTCTTTTACTCCTGGTACCATCCAAAGTGAGTGTCGAAAATTATCCCGGTATTCTTCTGTAGAGTAGGGGTAATTGCTTTCTTCATCTTCTTTGCAAATGAGATTTAAGAAGGAAAGGACATCTTTTTCATGCAAAAAATTACCGGTATCATTTACTCTGAAAAACTCGCGGAAATTGAATGCTACTTCCTCGTCTTTGTAATCGCGTAGTATTTTACCTAGATCGTATGTGTAGATATTTAGTTTGGGAAGGGGGGCATACGGATTAGGATCTCCAAAGTGAATTTTATCCCATTCCGTTTTCGCCTTTTGTTCCATCACATAGTCCCAAGTATAGATTTCATCTTCTTCATAATTGTCCAATAAATTGAACGGTGTGCCGGAAAGATGAAGTACTTTGGTGTTCCCTTTTTGCAATTCTTGAATTACATTCTTGCCTAGCTCTGTTTGAGTGCCTTCATGTGCTTCGTCAATAATAATAAAATCCCATTGCGTGCCAAAGATTTCATCGTTCTTGTCGAAATTACCCCCTACTAATTCTGACCCTCTTAGGTCTTGCATTGAAGCAAAGTAGATATATTTTGTACCCTTCGTTTTGTGTTCTTTTTCTAACGTATCAAATTGGTTACCTTTGTTTTTTGAGCCGTAGGAATATTGCGGTATGTCATAAAAGATTTTCCCGAAATCTTCAAACCAACCTTTGTCAACAACGGGCCTGTGCGTTAAAATCAGTGTTCTTGAAAATTCTTGCTCTTTTACTACTTGAAGAGCAGAGACAGTTTTACCAAAACGCATTTTTGCAAACCAAAGCATTTCATTTCCCTTTTTGAATTGATTTTTGGTTTTTTCAATGGCTTCTATTTGCTCAGGCCTGAAAATTATTGGGTTTTGTGATTCGGTAATTTTGCTTGCATGTATAGAGTCTTTACCTTCTTTGACAGCTGTAATTGCATTTTTTACAGTTTCAAGGTCTGTGATGAACCATTCGTTTGCTTTATTCTTGGTGTCAAAAATCTTCCTCTTAATTCCTGAACGTATTAGTACATTATGTACCTCTTTGTCGGAAAAGCCTTTGATAATCCCTTTCTCGGCATAAATGGCAACTTCGGTGAATAACAGGTCATAGGAAATTCCGGCTGTTTGAGTGTATTGATCAATTCGCTTCTTTGCAGCTTTGTTTAGTGCTTTGCTATTTGGTTCTAGACCCCAAATATTTTCATTGTCTGATGTTGCTTCTCCAATTTTCAAACAACCTTTGTGTGAATCATCATTGATACGAAATACATAGATTAACTTAAGCTTTAAAGATGATGTGAATTTCATTATTTCTTACTCTTTAATAGGTCAACAAACTTAATCTTCCTCCCTGACTTACCTGTTGTTAAGTCCTTTTTTGTCCAGTCTTTAATTAAACAATATTTCCCATTATGCCTGAAAATATTATTATCCATACATCCTTTGCAAAAGGTGTTTTCTGTTTTAACATTCCCAAATAGATCAACTTCAGATATTGTGATTCCACCACAGGAGTCTGGAATCACACCTTTTAGTCCATCCATTTGCCATACGTTCCATGAGATTATATATGCGATATAGCACAGTGATTTTATTAGTGGCTCTTTCCCGAATTTTACAATATAATTTTCAATGAATGTAACAAGCATTGCCTCACGAGCAAGAAGTAAGCTGTCTCCTTGCCATTCAAATGCATAGGTGTTTTTATATGCGATTTGTGCTGCATTGAGCCATTCTCCGGTGGTATCCACATTTTCGCTTATTACTCTTAGCTTTCTGTCCAATATCCCAATTCTGTTTTCAACTGCTATAAACTCACCTGTTGTGCTATCATACCTACTCGTTATATAGGGAGCTTCACCACATGCCATCTCTAAACGGGTGTCCCGCACATAATCTTGCCATGTTTTTCCCTCTGGAAAGAGGATTTTTTCTCTTATTACTTCCCACTTGTAGGTCCCATTGTCTTGTGGAATTTCAGCATTAAAAACATCATTCCTTCCAAACCAAGCATAATCAATTAAATTGTTCTGTGCATTACAAATCCAAGAAGGGGTAAACACTTCTGCCATCTCTTTTGACCTCGATTGTTGCAAAAATTTGTCTTTCTGAACTCTTGGCATGATGATATTCCCATTTTCTGCCGTGATTAATTCAGGCGATATTTGTGAGCTAAAATTATATGCTTTGCCTAAATACTGATAGTTGTTTGTTGCCCAGAATATATTTTTTTGTGTTGTGTGATCACGAAGTAAAATTTCTAGAACTTCAGGATACTGCTCTATAATCTCGTTTTCTAATATGTCTATTCCTATTCTCACTCAATTTTTATTTACTGGATCTTAAAGGCTCTTTCTCATAAATCATTTCGCACTATAATTTATAATAACTTATCCAAGCAACGAATTTACGAAACATTTCTGTTAAATAAACCTTAACAATGATCTATTTAACAATCATCTTCTCTGATGCTCTTTCGTGATCGGGCCATTCCAGTCTATTCTACAATCAACCTTACGTCGTACAAGTATTAAATCAATTCAACAAAAAAACCGGACCTTATGAGCCCGGTCTAAACTTTGCCTGTTCACCTCTTATTTCGTTCTGGTAAAACTGTACGTGTCGCTATAAGGATCGGTAAGGATCAACCTGTTCCCATCTATTTCAAATGTGAAGGTATTGCCCTCTGATGTGAGTGTGCCGGTCTGTAACGACGAATTGTAGGTGTAGCTGAATGTCACGGTCATTGAGCCTGCGGTTAAAGTGGCTTTTGTCTGTGAGGTAACTTTGACCATCACAGCTCCATCATAATAATCCGGCATTGTTCCGGTCCATTCGGTGCCGGCCAACGATTTTAATTCGTCTGTTGCGCTCGGATCTTCTTTCTCACATGCAAACAACAACGCTAATAACGTGAATAAAATTACTTTCTTCATTTGTTTTTCTGTTTATGGTTATTAATAGTTCGAAATATTCTGTTTGATTGAATCCTACAAATGTATTGAAAAACTTTGACAACTTATGTCATTGATGCCAATATCTACAAATAAATAGTACCAAACATGATTTACTGGTGCCCCCTGGCAAAAACAGCTTCTCCAACATAAACCGTTCTCACCGTTGCCCATCAAAATCTGGTTTGTATCTCCTCCCCAACTTCACCCCCGTCCCATAATGTCTAAACAGAACAGGTTTTATCTTTTGCCACCCACAAAAGGATCCATACAAATAATTGGTCAAGTAATGCTCCAGGTTACAGATAAAGATAAATAAGTTTAAAATGTCCAGTATATATGCATAAAAACTGGACAAATCTATTATCTTTGCCCCGGATAATATTGTATGAAAATAACTGATTACATATCATATACGATTGACAGGTTCCCGAAAGGATATGTGTTCACCTATGCCGATTTTCCTGTAGAGGTGAATCAAAAGGAAGCCATCATCAAAGCATTGAACCGGATGGTGGCTGCCGGTAAGAT
>LNAP01003757.1_pt1 | contig 14406 bp, 13 predicted proteins | sample 602601 | NCBI WGS metagenome assembly LNAP01 (sample SAMN02440304, study PRJNA202911) | soil metagenome | biome: Subtropical and temperate rainforests or woodlands; isolation source: soil samples (1 kg each in a 20% v/v slurry with milli Q water) were... ...
GGTGGCGGACGATTTTAGCGCCGTCGACGGCATCATCAAGAAGCAGCTGACTTCCCGAGTGCCGCTGGTATCGAAAATCGGCGACTACATTACCTCGGCCGGGGGTAAACGCCTGCGTCCTTTATTGGTGCTGCTGTGTGGCAAGGCCCTGGGTCGCGAAGGCGACGACCTGCGCCTGCTGGCCGCCACCATCGAATTCCTGCACACCGCCACCCTGCTGCATGACGACGTGGTCGACATGTCCGGCATGCGCCGTGGCCGCTCGACCGCCAACGCCATGTGGGGCAATGCCCCGAGCGTGCTGGTGGGCGACTTCCTGTACTCGCGCTCCTTCGAGATGATGGTCGAGCTGGGCTCGATGCCGGTGATGAAGATCCTTTCGCAAGCCACCCGCATCATCGCCGAAGGCGAAGTGCTGCAGCTGTCGAAAGTCCGTGACGCCAGCACCACCGAAGAAACCTACATGGAAGTCATCCGCGGCAAGACCGCGATGCTCTTCGAAGCCTCGACCCACAGCGCCGCCGCCCTGGCCGGCGCCACCGAAGAGCAGAGCGAAGCCCTGCGCACCTTCGGCGATCACCTGGGCGTGGCCTTCCAACTGGTGGACGACCTGCTCGACTACCGCGGCGACGCGGAAACCCTGGGCAAGAACGTCGGCGACGACCTGGCCGAAGGCAAGCCGACCCTGCCACTGATCTACACCATGCGCGAAGGCACGCCGGAACAGGCGGCCCTGGTGCGCCAGGCGATCCAGAAAGGCGGTATCGAAGACCTGGAAAGCATCCGCGCGGCCGTGGAAGCCTCCGGCTCCCTGGACTACACCGCGCAACTGGCCCGCGACTATGTCGCTCGCGCCATCGCCTGCCTGGAAGCCCTGCCGCCGAGCAAATACCGCGACGCGCTGGTGGAACTGAGCGAATTCGCTGTAGCCCGCACCCACTAAGATTCGATCGCCAGCCCGCTCCAGCCTTGCGCAGGAGCGGGCTGGCTCGCGATGCTTTCTCGCCCAATCCCCCGCGATACCCCTTCCCCGGGCAAAACCCTATATAATGTGCGCTTTTTTAGCCTTCCTGAATCCGAGGAGTCTTAGTGAGCACGTTGCCACCCTGCCCAAAATGCAATTCCGAATACACCTATGAAGACGGCGCCCAGTTGGTATGCCCGGAATGCGCCCACGAATGGTCCGCCAACGGCGAAGCCGAGGCCGCATCCGATGAAACCGTGAAAAAAGACTCGGTCGGCAATGTCCTGCAAGACGGCGACACCATCACCGTGATCAAGGACCTCAAGGTCAAGGGCACCTCGCTGGTGGTCAAGGTCGGTACCAAGGTCAAGAACATCCGCCTGTGCGATGGCGACCACGACATCGACTGCAAGATCGACGGTATCGGCCCGATGAAGCTCAAGTCCGAGTTCGTCCGCAAGGTCTGATATTCCGGCTATCGCCCCGTGCCAGCCACGGGGTGAAGCCCTCCCCGCTCCCGCCTGATTCCCCGCCTCTCCCGCCACCTATCAAAAGGCCAGCCCTTTTGACTCACAACAATTTCCACACAGAAAAAAGCAGAAACCGCCAATAGGTACTTGCTATTCATTGAATAAGAATTATTCTCATTGAAACCCATCAAGGAGATGAGACTCATGACTTATTTGATCGACGCATGGCTGGACCGCCCACACCCTTACCTGCGAATCCTGCATCGGGAAACCGGGGAAGTCTGTGCGGTACTGGAAGAAGAAGCCTTGAACGAGCTGCAGGACCAGGGCGACCTGGATCTCAATGGCCTGAGTTCCAGCGAGCCGGTGGTGCTCAAGGAGCTGGTGCGCAACCTGTTTCTGTTCTGCTATGCACGGGCCTTGCGCCCTGCCGGAACAGCCGAAGGGCAAGGCCTGAGCGCAAAAATACGTCTATGACCCCACCTAAACCCTCTGCCAAGGCGAACCTGCGCGCGATCCGTACACCGCACACACGGCGTATGGATCGCGAGCACGCTCAGCCCGGCAACTGAGGCTTACAGAACGTCGAGCAGCTCGACGTCAAACACCAGAACGCTGTGCGGCGGGATGCTGCCAACGCCTTGCGCGCCGTAAGCCAGCTCGCTCGGCACGTACAGACGCCATTTGCTACCGGCATTCATCAGTTGCAGCGCCTCGGTCCAGCCAGCGATCACGCCGCCGACCGGGAATTCCGCAGGCTGGCCGCGCTCGTAGGAGCTGTCGAACACAGTGCCGTCGATCAGGGTGCCGTGGTAGTGGGTACGCACGCTGTCTTCACGGGATGGCTTGGCGCCTTCGCCCTGGGTCAGCACTTCGAACTGCAGGCCGGAGGCCAGAGTGGTGATGCCTTCGCGCTTGGCGTTTTCAGCCAGGAAAGCCAGGCCCGCGCCAGCAGCGGCTTCAGCCTTGGCAGCGGCTTCGGCCTGCATGATTTCGCGGATCACCTTGAAGCTGGCGGACATTTCTTCCTGGCCTACACGGCTAGGCTTGCCGGCGAACGCGTCGGTCAGGCCCGCCAGGATGGCGTCCAGGCTCACGCCCGGTGGCGGGTTGTCACGCAGCTGGTCGCCCAGCTGACGGCCGATACCGTAGCTGACGCGGGTTTCGTCGGTGGACAGATTTACTTCGGACATGACACTGCTCCGCTGTGCGGACGGCTCGGAAATCCGCCGTGCGTACACAGCGCATCCCGGGACGCCCGGAACCAAAAGGGCGAGCAGACTAGCACAGATGCCACGGTGATGAACGCGCGTCCCCGCCTGTCAGGCCGAGCGGACGGCGAGGGGCACCCGCAGGCTGTCATCGGTATTGGCCGAGAGGCCGCACATCTCGTCATGCACTGAAGCGTGGATCAGGTTGAAGGGCAGCTTGGGAAAGGCATGCAGCACTTCCCGGGCATGTTCCACCGAACGCAGATGCAACATCTGCCCGTGGGCGTCGCTCAACGGATAGGCCGTCCCGTGCATCCGCGCCTCGAGCAGATAGATACCGCCTTCGAGGGAGATCAGGTTTAGCTCATCGATTTTTCCGGCGACGGCATAAGCATTCAACTCGTGCAGGTTCATGGGTGCACCTCGCGCAGTTCAAACCCGTGACCTCTACAGGGATATGCCTCGGCCGGTAAAAGCACAAGCCACAAACGACGCCGCCCGTCCGTTTCACAACGGCCGGGCGGCGCGGCTACAGCGGTGGTCAGGCGATCAGTGCTTGGTCAGCTTGTCCAGATAGCCCATGGCGAAAGCCGAAATCACGAAGGTCATGTGGATGATCACGTACCACATCAGGTACTGCGGCTCGATGTTCTTCGCGTCCATGAATACCCGCAGCAGATGGATCGAGGAGATCGCCACGATGGACGCGGCCACCTTCATCTTCAGCGAGGAGGAGTCCATCTTGCCCAGCCAGTTGAGCTTTTCCTTGTCCTCGTCGATGTCCAGCTGAGACACGAAGTTCTCGTAGCCGGAGATCATCACCATCACCAGCAGGCCGCCGACCAGTGCCATGTCGATCAACGACAGCAGCACCAGGATCAGATCCGACTCGGCCATGGAGAACACGTTAGGGATGACGTGAAAGACTTCCTGGAAGAACTTCAAAGCCAGGGCGAGCAACCCCAATGACAGGCCAAAGTAGATCGGCGCCAGCAGCCAGCGCGAGGCGTACATTGCATTCTCGATAAAACGTTCCATTGAATCTCACACAGGTCTGAAAACGGCGGCGAGTATATCAGCCGGCCAAAAGCCCATAAACCGCAACGAAATCCATTGCCTGCGCGTCTGCCAAAGCGTTTTTCTGCTAGTGTCGCAAGCACTTGAACAGCTCAATGACATCGGACAGGAAGCCTGGAGAATGGATTTGCGATTGCCTTTGGCGGGTACCGGCCTGTGTATCGCGGTACTGCTCAGCAGCGGCTGCTCGCCCAGCGACGAGAAGCAGCAAGTCAGCCTGGAACAGAAAACCGCACAGTTCGAACAATCCCTGGACGCCATCCAGGATCCCAAGCTCAAGGACGCCATCGCTGACCTGGGCGGTTCGCTGTTACTGCTCGAGCGAGCGCAACTGCGGCTCAAGAGCAAGCCCATCGAGACCGAATACGGCGATGACGCCCTGGCCCTGCTCAAGCACTACCCCAGCCCGCAGGCCCTGGTCGACACCTACCTCAATGGCCTGTTCGTACTGCGCAAGACCTCCAACTCCGACTACCTGACCGATCTGCAGCCGGTGTTCCCCTTCAGCTTCAACATGCTGGCGCAATTCCCCTTCCCCCACGGCCTGGAATGGCAATCCGTAACCCTGAGCAACGGCAAGGTCATCGCCTTCCAGCCCGAATGGTCGGAAACCGATCCCGGCATCCAGTTGAGCCCCTCCAGTTCCAACCTGACCAATCCGGATGACCTGACGGTGACCTACCCGTTCATCGAAGGCGTGGAAGTCGAAAACAAGAACCAGCCCCAACCCGTGACGTTGCAAGGCAAGGCCGAAGTGATCGCGCCACACCAGGTGCTCACCTTCGAACTGGGCAAGGCCGATGTCGGCAAGCAACGCAGCGACAAGAATGTCAGCGTGAAACTGCTGTCCCTGGACAAGAACAGCGCCGAAATCGAGTTGACCAACAGCGCCCCACTGCCGCCCGGGCTCAGCGAGACGCCGCTCAACCCGTTGCTGGTGCAGGCACGCGACACCACCGGCCAGATCCTTTCGCGCTCCGGCTCGATCAACGAGAACAGCCAACAGATCGCCTTCTACGCCAAGCAGCTCGCCGAAATGCAGAAGCAGAAGGCCTGGAGCCAAGCATTCGAGCAGCAGCTTGAAGAGGAGCGCAAAACCTTCGAGCGCGAGCAGCACAGCCATTACACCAAGGTGTATTTCAACGGCCTGATCGACAAGCTCGAAGTCAACGTGCTGGATTTCTCTGGAGCCACCGTCACCCGCAAAGAGTTCAACCTGCCGGTGCGGCGCTTCGACCCTCTGACCACCGACAGCAAGATCCAGCCCCTGCCCATGCCGGTAGTGGTGTATGACGACCAGGCACCGAACTACCTCAAGGGCGCCAACCTCGACGAAGACACCCTGAAAAAAAGCGTGGTCGTGCACCAATCCACCGAGGACGCCAGCGCGGCGCGGATCGAGTTCGACCATCCGAAAACCTTCAATGACGAATTGCTGGGCACCTCCTTCTCTACCAGCGACAGCCCGGTGACCTTCTTCACCCAGAACGAAAACGGTAAACGCGGCGAGCCCATCGAACTGCCCTCGGAGGCGGTCGAGGTCGACCCGCTGCGTAGCTCGATCACTTACGACCTGACCCTGTTCCCGGAAACCCCGGCTTACGCCGTCGGTGCGATCCCACTGTTTCTGGCCAGCATCGAGAAGAAGGCCCTGCCCGTCAGCCAGTTGCCCAAAGGGCTTGAACTGCGAGGCAATGCGCTGATCGTCGACCAGCGCCTGTTCCCGGCCGAGGCCTGGCGCTTCTACGCCAAGGACAGCAGCGGTCAGTACCTGAAGGAGATTCTTGCGGTCAGCCATGAGGCGCCAGCAAAAGGTTCGGCCTCGTTCGACGTGCATTACTTCTATGGGCAGCCCACCGAGCTGGAAACCTACCAGCGCAGCGAACTCAATACCGTCGAATATGGCTTTGAGGTCAAGCTCGACAAGCTGGAGAATCCACCACCCGCCGAGTAGGACTCAGCGGTAGGGATTAAAGGGAGATCGCGTCAATGGCGGCAGCGTTCGCCATTGATCTGCCGTAGTTGCGCCTGAAGGTGCAGGCACCAGATCTGCGGATCGTCGGCCAGCTCATAGCCGTGGGTGGTCAGGCTTTCGACGATGGAATCAAGGATGGATTCGGCCACGCTGGGACCGCAGAAAGGTCCCTGGGCCTTGATGGCCGAAGGTTGTTCACCGGCCATTCCGGCCGCGAACAGTAGGGTCCACATTCCGTTATCTCCCGCCAGCGGGCGGATACTGCACTCGATACGGGTGACCAGGCCAAGACACTGGCGGGTAAGGCAGAGGTTGCGCGACATGGCGGCGACCCTCGGTAGATCCGGTATTCAGCCCTCATGTGAAGACTGTTTCGATCCAGTGACGACTGTCGTTCTCCTGCCCTGAGAATAGGAAGAAAAGACTGAGAAGCAAAGTTGACCGGCTGAACAGGCGCCGAATGGTCTATTCGAGAAAATTGACGCCAGCGGACCGGCGCCGCGACGAAGGCCGAGCCCTCGCCGCGGCATAGCTCATGCCGGCTTGGTTTGCGCCAATGCTTCTTGTGCCTGCTCTTTTTCCGCTTCCTTGAGATCGTCCTCGCTGATCATTTCCGCGATAACCCGCAGACGCTCCACCACCCGCGCGTTGACACTGCCTTCCGGGAACTGGCCATCCGCATCCGGTTCGCCCGCGGGCTCGCCGACCAGCAGGCTCAGGGCCTCGTCAGCCTGGCGCACGGCATACACGTGGAATTTCCCGGCGCGGACCGCTGCCAGTACCTTCTCGTCGAGCATCAGGGTGGCGACATTGGCGTGAGGAATGATCGCGCCCTGCTCGCCCGTCAGGCCCCGCGCTTCGCAGAGGCGGAAGAAGCCTTCGATCTTCTCGTTGACCCCGCCAACCGCCTGCACTTCGCCGAACTGGTTGATCGACCCGGTAATGGCAAAACATTGCTTGAGCGGGGTTTTCGACAAGGCCGAGATCAGCGTGCACGCCTCGCCCAGCGACGCACTGTCACCATCGACATAACCGTAGGATTGCTCCAGCGCAATGCTCGCCGAGATCGCCAGGGGGAATTCCTGCGCGTAACGGCTGCCCAGGTAGCCGGTGAGAATCATCACGCCCTTGGAGTGAATCGGCTGGCCGAGATTGACCTCGCGCTCGATGTCGACGATACCGCTGCCCCCCGGATACACCGTGGCGGAAATCCGCGCCGGAATACCAAAGGCCGAGTCGCCCACTTCCAGTACGGTCAGGCCGTTGCACTTGCCCACGGCCGCGCCATCGGTGTCGATCAGAATGATCCCCGCCAGCATGTCGTCGAGAATCCGCGCCGAGACCCGCCCGGTACGGGTGGCCTTGGCTTTGAGCGCCCGTTCGATATGCCCGGCATCGGTCATCTCGTCCGAGGCCAGGTGACGGATGAAGTCCGCCTCGCTGACCAGCTGGAACAGATCGCCAATACGCGCCGACAAGCGCCCCTGGTGTTCCGCCAGCCGGGCGCTATAGGTCGCCAGGCGTGCCACCGCGTCCGCGGTCAGCGGCGCCATGCCTTCTTCGGAGGTGCGGGTTTTCAGCAGCTGGGCGAACTGTTCGAGGCTTTCGTCCACCATCGGGATGTCTTCGTCGAAGTCCACCAGCACGCGGAACATTTCCTGGAAGTCCGGATCCAGGTCCTGCAGCGTGTAGTACAGCTGGCGAGCACCGATGATCACGACCTTGACCTGCAGCGGGATGTGTTGCGGGGTCAGGGTCACGGTGGCCAGGCGCCCCAGTTCGCCCAGCGGCGATTCCATCTTCAGCTTGCGCGATTGCAGGGCCCGCTTGAGGGCATCCCAGACAAAGGGTTCGCTGAGCATTTTCTCGGCTTCGAGAATCAGGAAACCGCCGTTGGCCCGATGCAGGGCACCCGGACGCAGCTGCCGGTAAGTGGTGTAGAGCGCGCCCTGGTCGGTGCTGTATTCGATGCGGCCAAACAGGTTGTCGTAGGTCGGGTGCGGCTCGAACACCACCGGCGCGCCGCCACTGGCCGGATGGCCGACCACCAGGCTCGGACCATACTGTTCTTCCAGCAGCTTGCGGGCCACGGCGTCGGTCTTGCTGTCGTCCACCAGTTGCTCGACCACGGTCTTGAGCAGGTACACCTGCATGGCTTGCAGGTAGCCACACACGCCGGCATTTTCCGCGTACTTCTCGGACAGCGGCGCCAGCAACGGCTGCAAGGCCAGGGTGATGGTTTCTTCGTTGAGGTGACGCAGCTGGTTGCTCGACTCGCGCTTCCACTGCGGCAGGCTCGCCAGTTCTTCGTTGAGGCGCTCCTCCAGGGCGGAAATGTCCTCGTGGAAACGCTCGCGATCGGCCTCGGGCAGTTGCGCGAACTCTGCCTCGTCCAGCGCCTTGCCGTCGAGCATAGGGGTGAAGGCAATATTGCTGCTGTCGCGGTACAGCGCGACGTCCTTCTCCAGCGCCAGGCGCTCGATCACATCGAGGGCACGGTCGTAACGCTGGTTGAACGCGCGGTCGATGGCGCTTTTCTTCTGTTGATAGGAGGGATGCTCGAAGACCGCCGGAAAGGTCGCCAGCAGGTTGTCGATCAGGCCGTTGATGTCACTGATGAACGCCCCCGCGGCCCCCGAAGGCAGCTCCAGCGCGCGCGGCTCGCGCGGCTCATCGAAATTGTTGACGTAGACCCAGTCGGACGGGGTCTGCAGGCGTTTGCCCTCAGCCTTCAGGTAGCGTTTGACGAAAGAGAAGCGACCAGTGCCGGGCTCGCCCATGACAAAGACGTTGTAACCGGGGCGTGGCATGGCCACACCGAACTGCAAGGCTTCGACCGCACGTTCCTGGCCAAGCACACCGCGAAAGGGCTCCAAATCATTGGTGGTCGAGAAGCTGAACTGTTCAGCGGAAAACGGACGGGTCAGCGCTTCGGGCGCTAGACGCAAGCTGGCAGCAACAGGATCAGGCATCGGGCTTCCTTACATCAGGCGGGGCAGATGGGGCATTCTGGCGCCGGGTACAGCGGCTGGCAAGGCGCGAGGCAGCGAAAGCGCGGACAGATCCCAGGCGCCACGCGGACAGCATAAAAACCGTCTATTTCAAGGAATGTCATGCAAAAAAACACGGAACCCTTGGAATCTGCCTAAACTCCAAGCTGCGCGGCTGGACTAATAACCGGCCCACTGGCGCCGACATGGGCCAGAACCCTTGTCCATTGGTTTGCACACAAAGAGAACAAAGCTATGAAACGGATTCTTCTCGGTACTCTCTTCACCGCTGTTTCCATCAATGCAATGGCCCAAGCGCCAGGCGGTCCGGATTGTGGGTGGGGCAACCTGCTGTTCGAAGGACAGCGCGGCACTCCGGCTCACTTCCTGGCCTCCACCACCAACGGCACCTCCGGTAACGCGACCTTCGGTATGACTTCCGGCACCAACGGCTGCTCGACCAACAGCGCGCTGACTTACGGCGGCAAGTCCTGGTTTGCCATGAATGGCATGATGAACGAGCTCTCCGAAGACATGGCCAAAGGTGAAGGCGAAGCGCTGACCACCTACGCCGTGGTTCTGGGCGTCGCTCCCGAAGACCGCGCGCACTTCGCCGCCGTCACCCACGAGCACTTCCAGCAGATCTTCAGCAAAGCCGACGTGACCGCGGAAGATGTGCACACCAACACCCTGGCCGTGCTGAAAAGCGATGCACGCCTGGCCAAATACGCCACCCCGGCTTAATCTCGACCCGCCCGCTCTTTTCGGGGAGCGGGCTTTTGTTTTTCGGACATGACCCCTCCCGGGTCTTTGTTTTTTCCGACTCAAGTTGCCCACCATGCTCAAACGCCTTGCCTCCCTGGCGCTCTGTGTCTGCGCCCCGCTGTCCGCCGCGCCACAAATCGACCACTCACGTTTGCAGCAACTGGCCAACGATCCGTTCTGGATTTCCCTTGGCCACTACGAAACCGCCAAGCTCGGAGGCTGGCGCAGTTATGTCAGCGACCCGAAGTTTTTCCTCGCCAGCGACGGCGCCGAACACCCCGACGCCGAACTCAAGGCCACGCTGAACGCGCTCTACGCCCCCGCCAGCAGCGGCAACCAGCATGCTCAATGCGTGTACCCCGCCCGCACCCGCTGGCTCAAGGCCCAACTGAGCCTGAGCGATCTGCCGACGGTGGACTGCAATGAGTTCAACCAGTGGTTCAAGGACGTCGCGCCCCACAGCACGGTGATGATTTTCCCGGCGGCCTACCTGAACAGCCCGTCGTCGATGTTCGGCCATACCCTGCTGCGCATCGACCAGGCCGATGTGCAAAGCAACCACACCGCCCTGCTCAGCTACGCGATCAATTTCGGCGCCTATATCGAAGGCTCGGACAACAGCATTCTCTATGCCTGGAAAGGCCTGATGGGCGGCTACCCCGGGCTGTTCGCCCTGGTGCCCTACCAGGAGAAGCTCTCGGAATACCGCAGCCTGGAAAACCGCGACTTGTGGGAATACCGGCTGAACCTGACCCAGGCGGAAACCGAACGCATGGTCGAGCATGTCTGGGAACTGAAGCAGATCAAGTTCGACTACTTCTTCTTCGACGAGAACTGCTCCTATCGCTTGCTCGAGCTGCTGCAAGTGGCGCGCCCCAGCCTGCGCCTGACCGGACAATTCCCGTTGACGGCGATTCCCACCGACACCGTCAAGGCGGTGAAGGAAGCCGGCCTGGTGGAGAAAATCGAGTACCGCCCGTCCCGCGAACGTGAGCTGCTGGAGCGCGCCAAGCCGCTGAGCAACGACGAGCAACAATGGGTGCTGAAGGTCAGCGCCGACCAGCAACAGCTGCAGGAGCCGGCCTTCAAGGCCCTGCCACGGGACCGCCAGGCACTGATCATCGATGCGGCCTATCGCCTCGAGCGCTACCGGGCCAACGGTCAGGAGCGCGATCCGCAACGGGCGCAGCGCAGTTTCGAACTGTTGCGGGCGATCAACCGCAACCCGCCGCCCGAACTGTCCATCGAACGCCCAGGCCTGCCGGAAGACGGCCATGAGTCGCGCACCTGGCAGGTCGGCGTGGGCACCCGCGGCGACCAGGCTTTTGGCGAATACGGGCTGCGCATGGCCTATCACGACCTCAACGACAACGCCGAAGGTTTCCCCCTGGGCGCACAGATCGAAATCCTGCAGATGAAGCTGCGCCAGTACGAAGGCAACAATTGGCAGCTGCAGCAACTGGACCTGGCGACCATTCGTTCACTGACGCCGCGCAACGAACTGCTGCAACCCTGGTCCTGGCAGGTCACCGGCGGCCTGGAGCGAGTGCCGGGCAAACACGACGATGAAACCCTGGTCAGCCATGTCAACGGTGGCGGTGGCGGCACCTGGCAGCTCAGCGAGAACATGCTCGGCTTCGCCCTGGGCACCTTGCGCGTCGAGCACAACGCCGATTTCGCCGGTTTCATCACTCCGGCGGCCGGCTTCAACACCGGCCTGCTGTGGAAAAACCCGCTGGGCAATTTCAGCGTCGAAGCCAAGGGCGACTACTTCACCAACGGTGAGGTACGCCGCAGCTTGAGCCTCAACCAGCAATGGGAGCTATCACGCAACCTGGGCCTGCGCCTGAGCGCCCAGCGCGAGTTCAGCCACCTGGCCACGGCGGAAAACGAGGTGATGCTGGAGCTGAAGTGGTACCACTACTGACCCCCGGTCGCATTCTCACCGCGCTTTCACAAACCACTGACGAATCCCCTTCTAGACTTTCTCTATGAGCCGTTGAGCGGCGTGGGAGTCAGAGATGTGGCGGTATGCGGTGGTGGCATGGCTGGCGTTGCTGAGCGGTTGTGAGACGACCCACGAACAGTTGCTCAAGCAGGGTTATCCACCGGCCTTCGCCGACGGCTTCGATGACGGCTGCGCCAGCGGTCGCCAGGCCGCCGGGGCGATCAACGGCGAATTTCGCAAGAACGTGCCGCGCTACCTCAAGGACCCGCAATACGCCGAGGGCTGGAGCGACGGTTTTCGCCAGTGCCAGGCCATGCTGGAAAACCAGGATCGCAATGACTATCGGCAGCGTCACTGGGACGAACGCGAACGCGCCTGGCGAGAGGAAAAAGACCGCGACGCCGCGCGAGCCTATCGCTCGCAGTAAGTCGCTTTCAGACATGGCCCGAAACCAAAAGGCTGCGACCATGGCCCAAACCTTCATTACGGGAAAACTCCCATGAGCCGAGCCTTCGTCAATGAGGAACTGACTGCCGCCCAGGCCGACCAGCCCGTGGAGCGGCAGATCAGCGCGCAGCCCAACTACGTCACCCCACAGGGCCTGAGCGAACTGCAAGCCAAGGTCGCGTTCCTGCAAACCCGGCACAACCAACAGTCGGCACTGGGCGACCAGGCGGACCCACAGCAACTGGCCGATATCGAACGCGACCTGCGCTACTTCAACCAGCGCCTGCAAAGCGCCCAGGTGGTTCCCCAGGCGACATCGCGCTCGAAAGTGCAGATCGGCAGCCGGGTCATCTTCGCCGACGAGCATGGTACCGAGCAGTGTGTGCAACTGGTGGGAGAGGATCAGGCCGATGTCGCCAAGGGCCTGATCAATTGGGGCTCGCCGCTGGGCCGCGCGCTGCTGGGCACCCAGCTTGGCGATGAGGTGCTGTGGCAACGCCCGGCGGGCGATCAGTTGATCGAGGTGATCCGCATCGACCCGGCTTAAACCACGCCCTGGGCCAGCATGGCATCGGCGACCTTGACGAAGCCGGCGATGTTCGCCCCCTTGACGTAGTTGATCCGGCCGTTTTCTTCTCCGTAATGCACGCAGGCGTGGTGGATCGACTGCATGATGCCGTGCAGCTTGCTGTCCACCTCGCCGGCGCTCCACAGCAGGCGCATGGCGTTCTGCGACATCTCCAGCCCGCTGACCGCCACGCCCCCGGCGTTCGAGGCCTTGCCCGGGGCGAACAGAATGCCGGCCTCGATAAAGATATCCACAGCCTCCAGGGTGGTCGGCATGTTCGCCCCTTCAGCCACGCACATGCAGCCATTGCGCAGCAGCGCGCGCGCCGACTCGGCGTCCAGTTCGTTCTGGGTGGCGCACGGCAGCGCGATATCGCAAGGCAGCGCCCAAGGGTGCTGGCCGACGAGGAATTCGAGATTGAACTGCGTCGCCAGCTCGCTGATGCGCCCGCGCTTGACGTTCTTCAGCTCCAGCACAGCCTGCCATTGCTCCTCGGTCAGCCCGGCCTCGCAGTACAGCGTGCCTTCGGAGTCCGACAGGGAGATCACCTTGCCGCCCAGGTCCATGACCTTGCGCGCCGCGTATTGCGCCACGTTACCGGAACCGGAAATCGCCACGCGCTTGCCTTCCACCCGATCGTCACGGCGCTTGAGCATTTCTTCGGCGAAGTACACGCAACCGAAGCCGGTAGCCTCCGGGCGGATCAGGCTGCCGCCGTAACTCATGCCCTTGCCGGTCAGCACCGAGGTGAACTGGTTGCTCAGGCGCTTGTACTGGCCGAACAGGAAGCCGATTTCCCGGGCGCCCACGCCAATATCCCCCGCCGGTACGTCCACATCCGAACCGATATGGCGATACAGCTCGCTCATGAAGGCCTGGCAGAAGCGCATCACCTCGGCGTCACTCTTGCCCTTCGGATCGAAGTCCGAACCACCCTTGCCGCCGCCCATGGGCAGCGAGGTCAGGGAGTTCTTGAAGGTCTGCTCGAAGGCGAGGAATTTCAGCACCCCCAGATTGACCGAAGGGTGGAAACGCAAACCGCCCTTGTACGGGCCGATGGCGCTGTTCATCTGAATGCGGAACCCGCGATTGACCTGGACCTTGCCCTGATCGTCGACCCACGACACACGGAACACCACCGCCCGCTCCGGCTCGCAGATACGCTCGAGAATGCCCGAGGTCAGGTAATGCGGATTGGCCTCCAGGAATGGCCACAGGCTGCGCAGCACCTCTTCCACCGCCTGGTGGAATTCAGGCTGGTCCGGGTCGCGCTTTTTCAGGCGGGCGAGGAAGTCTTCGACGGATTCGATCATGGGAAAGTCTCGGCAAATTTATTGTCGTTAACGGAGATTTGCCCGGGACTTTAGCAACTCGAACAGCGCCATGACAGAGCAAAATGTCGCAGTTATGAATTTAAATGGTGCAATAGATATAAATATTTGGCTGTTTTCGGCCTTTTACGCACCATTCAAGGGATCGAAACCACAGGCATCGCCCCATGATGGGCAGCTCAAAAATTGGCGGTGCCAGTCAGGGCGCATCGCGAGCAAGCTCGCTCCTACAAGAACGACACAGCCCCTGTAGGAGCGAGCTTGCTCGCGATAAGAGCCACAGGCTCCACCTGGAAACACGCGCAAAAAAAACGGAGCCCGAAGGCTCCGTTTCTTTCAAGCAACCGGCCCGGTTCAGGCCAGTTTCTTGTGACGCACACGGTGCGGTTGGGCCGCCGCGTCGCCGAGGCGCTTCTTGCGATCGGCTTCGTACTCGGTGTAGTTGCCTTCGAAGAACACCGCTTGCGAGTCGTCTTCGTACGCCAGGATGTGGGTCGCGACACGGTCAAGGAACCACCGGTCGTGGGAGATCACAATGGCGGCGCCCGGGAAGTCCAGCAGGGCTTCTTCCAGGGAACGCAGGGTTTCGACGTCGAGGTCGTTGGACGGTTCGTCGAGCAGCAGGACGTTGCCGCCCTCTTTCAGGGTCAGGGCCAGGTG
>LNAP01003758.1_pt1 | contig 14403 bp, 9 predicted proteins | sample 602601 | NCBI WGS metagenome assembly LNAP01 (sample SAMN02440304, study PRJNA202911) | soil metagenome | biome: Subtropical and temperate rainforests or woodlands; isolation source: soil samples (1 kg each in a 20% v/v slurry with milli Q water) were... ...
GCACCTGCTCAGGACCCAGCCCGGCGGTTTCGTGTCGGATGACAACATTGCCGACCTTGGACAAACCCCCGCCGAGCTGGTGATCCTGTGCAGCGGCGATTCCAGCCTGGCGCTGCTCGCCGAAGCGGCGCAGCAGTTGCCGGACGATTACCCGAGCGTGCGCCTGGCCAACCCGATGCAAGTGCAGAATCACGCGTCGGTCGACCTGTATGTCGACGAAGTGTTGCGCCATGCCAAGGTCATTCTGATTTCGTTGCACGGCGGCATCGCCTATTGGCGTTACGGGGTCGAGCGTCTGGTGGAGCTGTCCCAGCGCGGTGTTCAGCTGATTCTGGTGCCCGGCGATGACCGCCCGGACCCGGAACTCAGCGACCTGAGCACCGTAGCCGCCGCCGACCGTGACCGGCTCTGGCAGTTTTTGCGTCAGGGCGGCATGGCCAATGCCCTGGATTTTTTCCGCTGCCTGGCCAATCGCTGGCTGGATCGCGATTACGCCTGGGCCGAGCCGCAAACCCTGCCGCGCACGGCGATATACCACCCGCAAAAGAGCCCCGCCGACCTTCACGATTGGCAAGCCGATTGGCAGGCCGGTCAACCGGTGGCAGCGGTGCTGTTCTATCGATCGCATTTACAGGCGGCGAACACCGCGTTCATCGATGTTTTCTGCCAGCGTTTGCAGGCGGCGGGTTTGAATCCGTTGCCGATTGCTGTGGCCAGTCTGAAAGAACCCGGCTGCCTGACGGTGGTCGAGGACCTGCTGGACGACGTCGAGGCGGGGGTGATCTTGAACACCACCGGTTTCGCTCAATCCAGCCCCGAAGCGCCGCATCTGCGGCCGTTTCGACGCAACATTCCGGTGATCCAGGCGATCTGCGCCCAGGACAACGAGCCGGGTTGGCTCGCCAGTGAACAGGGCCTCGGCCCCCGTGATCTGGCGATGCACATCGCGTTGCCGGAACTGGACGGACGGATCATCAGCCGGCCGATCAGCTTCAAGGACCTGGCGTGGCGCAGCGAGCGCAGTCAGTCGGACGTGGTGTGCTATCGGGCGCAACCGGAGCGCATGGATTTCGTCGCCGAACTGGCGCGGCGCTGGATCGATCTGGCCCGGGTACCGAACAGCGAAAAACGCATCGCGCTGATCCTCGCCAACTACCCGACCCGTGACGGGCGCATCGGCAACGGTGTCGGCCTCGACACCCCGGCCGCCGCGCTCAACATCCTGCGGGCGCTGCACACCGAAGGCTATCCGCTGCCTGCCGGGTTGCCGGACAGCGGCACTGCGTTGATTCAACAGTTGCTTGGCGGCGTCAGCAACGACCTCGACACCCTTGATCAGCGTCCCTGCGCGCAAAGTTTGGCGATGGACGACTATCGGCTGATGTTCAACCAATTGCCCAAAGCCAATCAGCAAGCGGTGCTGGAGCGCTGGGGCACGCCCGAAAGCGATCCGATGTGCCGTGACGGCCGCATGATGGTCGCCGGGCTGCGCTTTGGCCTGACCTTCGTCGGCATTCAACCGGCGCGGGGTTATCAGGTTGATCCGAGTGCGGTGTATCACGACCCGGACCTGGTACCGCCCCACGGCTACCTGGCGTTCTACTTCTGGCTGCGCCATACCTATGGCGCCCACGGCGTGATCCACGTCGGCAAGCACGGCAACCTCGAATGGCTGCCGGGCAAAGGCGTCGGGCTGTCGGAAAACTGCTGGCCGGATGCGCTGCTCGGGCCACTGCCGAACATTTATCCATTCATCGTCAACGACCCGGGCGAGGGCGCCCAGGCCAAGCGTCGCACCCAAGCGGTGATCATCGACCACCTGATGCCGCCGCTGACCCGCGCCGAAACCTACGGCCCGCTGCGCAATCTCGAACTGCTGGCCGACGAGTATTACGAAGCGCAATTGCTCGATCCGCGCCGCGCCCGAGAGTTGCAGCGCGACATCCTGCAACTGGTGCGCGACACGCACATCGACCGTGAACTGCAACTGGACGAAAAGCTCAACAGCGACGTCGATGCGGCGATCTGGTTGCCACGGCTGGACACGTACTTGTGCGACTTGAAAGAGTCGCAGATCCGCGATGGCCTGCACATCTTTGGCGAGTCGCCGACCGGGCGCTTGCGCATCGATACGTTATTGGCGCTGTTGCGCATCCCCCGTGGCGACGGTCGTGGCGCGCAATCAAGCCTGCTGCGGGCGTTGGCCAAAGCGTTTGAACTGGGGTTTGATCCGCTGGATTGTGCGTTGGCCGAGCCATGGACCGGGCCGCGTCCTGTGGAACTGCAATCGCTTAATGAGGAGGCCTGGCGCACCGCCGGGGATACCCGCGAACGCCTCGAACTGTTCGCAGCTCAACTCATTGCGCAAACTCTGAATACCAACGCCGAACCTCATGGGAACGAGCCTCTGTGGCGAGGGAGCTTGCTCCCGTTGGTTCGCGAAGCGGACCCGGAAAATGGGACTGCTGCGCAATCCAGCGCGATGATGCGGCATTCCGACAAACTCCCTCGCCACAAAGGCCTGTTACCACAGGAAGCGGGTTGGTCCGACGTCCGCGCCATCCTCGACAGCCTGCGCGAAGTCGTCGCCCCGCGCCTGGACGCCTGCGGCCCTGCAGAAATGCGCGGCCTGCTCGATGCCCTGAGCGGTCGTTTCGTCCCGGCCGGCCCCAGCGGCGCGCCGAGTCGCGGTCGTCTGGACGTGCTGCCGACCGGGCGCAATTTCTACTCGGTGGACGTGCGCAACCTGCCAACCACCACGGCGTGGCGCATTGGTTTCCAGTCGGCCAACCTGATTCTCGAACGGCATCTGCAAGACCACGGCGATCACCTGCGTCAGCTCGGCCTGTCCGTCTGGGGCACCGCGACCATGCGCACCGGCGGCGATGACATCGCCCAGGCCATGGCGCTGATGGGCGTGCGTCCGGTCTGGGCCACCGGCAGTCAGCGGGTCGACGACTTTGAAATCCTGCCACTGAGCTTGCTCGACCGTCCGCGGGTGGACGTGACCTTGCGCGTGTCCGGATTCTTTCGTGATGCCTTCGCCAATCTGATCCGCCTGTTCGACGCTGCCGTGCAAGCGGTCGCCGCGCTGGACGAGCCGGACGATCTCAACCCGTTGGCCGCCAAAGTGCGCGCCGAACGTGAAGCACTGATGCAATCGGGCCTTGATGAAGACGCGGCCAAGCGTCAGGCCGGTTGGCGCATCTTCGGGGCCAAGCCCGGTGCTTATGGCGCAGGCGTGCAGGGCGCCATCGACGGTCGTCTGTGGCAAAGCCGCGAAGATCTGGCCGAGGTTTACCTGAACTGGGGCGGCTACGCTTACGGCGGGTCCGATGAAGGCACCGCCGCCCGCGAACAATTCGCCCAGCGTCTGAGCCAGGTGCAGGCGGTGCTGCAAAACCAGGACAATCGCGAGCATGACCTGCTTGATTCCAACGACTATTACCAATTCCAGGGCGGCATGCTCGCTGCCGTGGAAAGCCTCAGCGGCGAAGCGGCGGCCAGTTACCACGGTGATCACAGTCAGCCGGACTTGCCGAAGATCCGCACCTTGAAGGAAGAGTTGAACCGGGTGATCCGCTCCCGGGCGGCGAATCCGAAGTGGATCGACGGCGTGAAGCGTCACGGCTATAAAGGCGCATTCGAATTGGCCGCGACGGTCGATAACCTGTTCGCGTTCGACGCCACGACCCAGTTGATCGACGATCATCAATATGCGTTGCTGGCGGATGCGTATTTGCTCGATCCGGCAACCCGGGATTTTGTGCGTGAGCATAATCCGCATGCGCTGCGCGACATGACCGAGCGCATGCTCGAAGCGCAGCAGCGGGGAATGTGGCAGGAACCGGGCGCGTATCGCGAGGCGCTGGAAAACCTGTTGCTGGACATAGAAGAAGACGGCTGATACACCGCAAACCCCGTAGGAGCGAGGCTTGCCCGCGATGAGGCCTTCACATTCAATAGTGATATCGACTGAATAGACGCCTTCGCGGGCAAGCCTCGCTCCTACAGGTACAAAGTGTGCCTGCTACAGACCATGACCGAGTATTGAAGATGACCGACACCCCGCATTTCCCGCTCTCCGCCGTGGTCGGCGCCGACGATCTGAAGCTCGCCCTCTATCTGACCGCCATCGACCCGAAAATCGGCGGCGTGCTGATCGAAGGCCCGCGCGGCATGGCCAAGTCGACCCTCGCCCGAGGCCTGGCGGACTTGCTGGCCAGCGGTCAATTCGTCACCTTGCCCCTCGGTGCCACCGAAGAACGGCTGGTCGGCACCCTCGATCTCGACGCCGCCCTGAGCGAAGGCCGCGCGCAATTTTCCCCCGGCGTACTGGCCAAGGCCGACGGCGGTGTGCTGTACGTCGATGAAGTCAATCTGCTGCCCGATCACCTCGTTGACCTGTTGCTCGACGTGGCCGCCAGCGGCACCAACTTGATCGAGCGCGACGGTATATCCCATCGGCATTCGGCGAAGTTCGTCCTGATCGGCACCATGAACCCGGAAGAGGGCGAGCTGCGTCCGCAACTGCTCGACCGTTTTGGCCTGAACGTCGCCCTCCATGGTCACACCGCACCGGTCGAGCGTGGCCAGATTATTCGCCGGCGTCTGGATTTCGACACCGATCCCCAGGGTTTCTGCGTCGAGTGGGAAAGCCAGCAGCAGTCCCTGCGTGAACGTTGCCAGAAGGCGCGCGGCGCATTGGCGAGCATCCCCCTGGATGATGCCGCACTGGCGCAGATTACCGAGCGCTGTTTTGCCGCCGGTGTCGATGGCCTGCGCGCCGATCTGGTCTGGTTGCGCGCGGCCCGTGCCCACGCCGCATGGCGAGGGGCGGGCGCCATCGCCGAGGAAGACATCGACGCCGTCGCCGAGTTTGCCCTGCGTCATCGTCGTCGCGAGCAATCGCCACCAGCGCCGCACCACAATCAGTCGCCCTCGGCGCAATCTTCCAGCCCGAGCGAAGGCCAGGGCCAATGGGGCGAAATGCCCGCTCAGGCCCTGCCGGTCGGCGCCCGACGTGAAGTGCCGAGCTGGCCAAAAAAGCCCTAGGCATTCGCCCTCGATCTGACGCGGGGGCGAATGCCAGACCCCGCGCAGGCCGACTGGATAACGGTAAACAGGGCAAGCGTCACGCTGCGCGCAGTGGCTCGATCAACTGGCCCGGCACTTTGCTCAATGGTCGGCCGCGTCAACGCAAAGATGTGCTGTTCCACCTGCGCACACGTTCCTCCCATGAGCTGTGGCTGGTGATCGTCGACGCATCGGCCTCGACACGCCGTCATCAGGCGTTGAGCGATGCCAAGGGTTTACTTGCGCAAGTGTTCGACGACGCTTACCGCCAACGCGCGCGCCTGGCCTTGTTGACCGCCAGCGGTCAGGCGCCGAAGTGGCAGGTGCAAGGCTTGAAAGCGTCGGCGGGGTTGCGTGCCTGGCTCGATGGCCTGGGTGCGGGCGGCGGCACGCCGTTGTTGGCGGCGCTGGGTGAAGCGGGGCGTTGGCTGGCGGCACGGAAAAAACGCTTTCCGGCGGAACAGCAAAGGCTGCTGCTGGTGACCGATGGGCGATTGAAGGACTGGCCGGGGTTGCCGGTGCTGGACTGCCCGGGGTTATTGATTGATATCGAGCGCGGGCCGATTCGGTTAGGTCGGGCCAGACAGATGGCGGCAGAGTTGCAAGCGGATTATCGCCACATTGATGAGCTGGTTTCAGGCTGAGGACTGTGTTGTCTGCAAAGGCCCCATCGCGAGCAGGATTTGTTTACGCCGCAGATCCCTTGTGCGAGCGATCCTGCTCGCGATGGCATCACCCCGGTTCCGGATATTCATGGTGAATCCGCATCGCTCCCCTATGCTCTGAGTGCATTCGATCAAAGGAGTGAATCATGCGCGCACTTGCCGTTAACCATCAGAACGATTTCCGCGTCAAAGCCTATGCCGGCACCAATGGCGTGCTGTTGGCCATGGATGTGGCCGAACCCCGCCGCAAAGGCCTGCTGGGTTTCGCCATCGAAAAGCAGCAGGGCAGCAAACCCTGGCAGTTTCTATTCAACAGCCTGACGTTCCCGGGCAAGACCCATACCTTCCCTCAATACCACGCCACCCCCAGCAATATCGCGCCTTTGCAGAAATTTCGCTGGGCCGATTACGCGGTCAATCCGGGGCTGACGATCCAATACCGGGTCTATCTGGCTTACGGCAGCGCCGATGCGCCGCAACTGGGCGAATCCCTGGAGGTGACGGTCACTTCCGATGACGGCCATCCCGGCAACCAGAGTGTCAATTTCAACCGCGCCGTGGCCGCCAGCCAGGCGTTCCAGCGCAAGTTTCCAGAGCTCGACGCGCTCCTTGGCGGCAAGGAAAGATTGCCCCTGGAATCCTGGCCCGATGCCCCGCGCCGATGGCTGGAAAACGGTCTGCTCGGGCGTTTGCTGGGGTTTATCGAGCGTGCCGTCGGCAGCGAGTGGGCACTGGATGTCGCCATCTACGAATACCAGTTACCGGTGATTGTCGAGGCGGTGAACGCGGCGCGGGAGCGCGGGGTGCACGTTCGCGTTCTGTATCACGCGCAACCGGGCGAAGACACCACCGCCTTTAACGAGGCCAGCCTGGAAAAGATCCCGGCGGCAAACAAGCGCGGACGCATCACCCACAGTATTTTCCATAACAAGTTCATCGTCCTGAGCCGGTTCGATGCCGCGGGTCTGCGTCAGCCTGAAGCCGTGCTCTGCGGCAGCACCAACTTCACGCCCAACGGCATTTACCGTCAGGCCAACGTGGTGCATGTGCTGGACGATGCTCGGGTCGGCGCCCGTTATCTGCAAACGTTCGAGCAGGTCTGGGGCACACCGGCGGATGTCGGTGCCGCGCGGCAGTGGATTACCGAACACAACCCGATGGACCCGAGCCAACCGTTGTTCGCCGGATTCTCCCCGCGCTCGGGTCAGGGCGACTTGCATGAGTTCGTCGACATCATCAATGCGGCGAAGAAAGACCTGCTGTTCGTCACTGCCTTTACCTTGCCCGACGCCATCCTCAACGCGTTGCTCGGTAAGCCCCACGACGACATTCTGCGCTACGGCCTGCAGAACTCCGTGAGCAAGATCACCGGGTTTCATGCCGACCGCAGCGCCGAATTCACCACGGTTGCGTTGCTCAATACCGGCCTTGAAGGCTGGCTCCTGGAAAGCAAGGAAGGACAGAAGGGCAACCTGCTGGTGCACACCAAAGCGATCGTCACGGATTTCACCAGCGATACGCCAACGATCATCAGCGGCAGTCATAACCTCAGTGCGGCGGCCAGCAACAGCAATGACGAGAACTACCTGATCATCCGCGGCGATACCGACCTGGCGGACCGTTATGGTCTGGAGTTGCTGCGGTTTTATGAGCATTACCGGTTTCGCTATTACGCGAAAAAACTGGCGCTAAAGCAGGTCCAGCCGTTGGCGGCGGATGACAGTTGGACGGATGATTATTATGTCGAGGGGAATTTGCGACAGTTGTCGCGATTGCGTTTTTCCGGGCAGTAATCGTTGGCCTCACGGGGGCCCATCGCGAGCAGGATTTGTGAACAACCGAGATCCAATGTGGGAGCGAGCCTGCTCGCGAAGGGGGCGATGCGGTCCAGGCGCGTCAGCGGAACAGATTAGTACGCGCCAACTCAATCACCTCATCCCCACGCCCGCTCATCACCGCTTTGAGCATGTACAAACTGAACCCTTTGGCCTGTTCCAGCTTGATCGTCGGGGGCATCGCCAGTTCCTGGGTCGCCGTCACCACGTCCACCAGCACGGGCCCGTCATGCGCCAGCGCGCGGCGCAAGGCCGGTTCCAGCGCTTCGGATTCCTCGACACGAATCCCCAGGATCCCCATGGCATTGGCCATCGCCGCGAAGTCTGGATTGTGCAGGTCCGTACCGGTGTCCAGCAGCCCGCTGGATTTCATTTCCATGGCCACGAACCCGAGCGAGGCATTGTCGTAGACGATGATTTTCACCGGCAGCTTGAGTTGCGCCAGCGAAATGAAGTCCCCCATCAACATGCTGAAGCCGCCATCGCCAGACAGCGAAATTACCTGCCGCCCGGGAAATGACGCTTGCGCGCCAATGGCCTGGGGCATCGCGTTCGCCATGGAACCGTGGTTGAACGAGCCGAGCAATCGGCGCTTGCCGTTCATTTTCAGATAACGCGCGGCCCAGACGGTCGGCGTACCCACGTCGGCGGTGAAGATCGCATCGTCATCGGCCAGCTCACTGAGCAGGCGAGTGAGGTACTGCGGATGAATCGGCCGACCCGGCGCCGACGGTTGAGCCAGGTCATCCAGCCCCTGACGGGCCTTCTGGTAGTGCTTGAGGGATGACTCGAGAAAGCTCCGGTCGCCACGATAAGGCAGGCGCGGCAGCAACGCGGCGAGGGTTTCGCCAACATCGGCGGCGATGCCCAGATCCAGCGTGGTCCGCCGTCCGAGGGCTTGCGGGTCGTGGTCGATCTGAATGATGGTGGCGTCGGTTGGGTAGAACTGGCGATAGGGAAAGTCAGTCCCGAGCATCACCAGCGTGTCGCAGTTGAGCATCGCGTGATAACCGGAGCTGAAGCCGATCAGCCCGGTCATGCCGACGTCGAACGGATTGTCCCACTCCACATGCTCCTTGCCGCGCAATGCATGCACCACCGGCGCGCCGAGGGCGTCGGCCAATGCCACCACCTGATCGTGGGCACCCGCGCACCCGGCGCCGCACATCAGCGTCACGGCGTTGCTTTGACTCAGCAATTCGACCAGCCGATCCAGGTCGTGAGGCGCGGGCAGGGTGCGAGGTTTGGACAGCGCCGGCCAGGGTTTGAGGTTGTCTTCGACCTCCTGCAGCGCGACGTCGCCGGGAATCACCACCACCGCGACACCGCGATTGAGGATGGCACTGCGCATCGCCCGATGCAGCACCTGGGGCATCTGCGCCGGGCTGCTCACCAGCTCGACGAAGTGGCTGCATTCCTTGAACAGTTCCTGCGGGTGGGTTTCCTGAAAGTAATTCAGGCCTACTTCCGAAGAGGGAATCTGCGCCGCGATGGCCAACACCGGCACATGGTTTTTATGGCAATCGAAGAGCCCGTTGATCAAGTGCAGATTGCCCGGCCCACAGCTGCCAGCGCAGACCGCCAGTTCCCCGGTAACCGCCGCATCGGCGCCGGCCGCGAACGCTGCAACTTCCTCGTGACGCACGTGCATCCACTCGATGCTGTCCATGGTGCGCAGGGCTTCGGTCAGGCCATTGAGGCTGTCGCCCGTCAGGCCCCAGATGCGTTTCACACCTGCTTGTTCAAGGGTGGTCGCCAGTTGCTGGGCAAGGGTGATTTTCGCCATGGGGTGCTCCAGTGGTTAATGAATGGTCCTCAGGGTTAAAAGAGGACAACGCTGCGGCAACCATGACTCACCCCGATTTGAGATTACTTGCCCATCGCCTGCCGGTACTGACGCGTGCGCCGGGCGAGATACAGCTGATCAACGATCAACGCCCATAGTGCTGAAACCTGTGGCCGGGTCTTGCGTCCGCGGCTCAGGCGATTGAGCTGGAACTTCACTACGGCCATGTTCGCCAGGGCGGCCAGCGGTTTACGTTTCCAGAGGATCGGCGGCAATTGCGGGTGGCTGTCCTGGCCTTCGCGCCAGCGTTTCACCAGCTGCGGTTCAATGGCGAGCGCCGTGCCGATACCGGCCATGGCGATGCCGCTGTCGAGCACCTGTTCGACGATGGCCAGACGTCGAATCCCACCCGTTACCATCACCGGCATGCTCGCAACGCTGGCCAGTTCGCCGGCCATTTCCAGAAAGTACGCCTCCCGGGCCAGGGTCCTGCCGTCGCGGGCGTCGCCTTGCATGGCTGGTGCTTCGTAGCTGCCCCCGGAGAGTTCGAGCAAATCCAGTGGTTGGTCGTTGAGCCACTGGATCACTTGGCGGGCGTCGTCAGCGTCGAAACCGCCGCGCTGGAAGTCTGCCGAGTTGAGCTTTACCGAGACGCAAAACTGAGGCGACACCGCTTGGCGAACGGCGCTGACCACGGCCAGCAACAGCCGGGCGCGATTCTCCAGGGAGCCACCCCACTGGTCAGTCCGACGGTTGGTCAAGGGCGACAGAAACTGGCTGATCAGGTAGCCGTGTGCCGCGTGAATCTGCACGCCGGTGAAACCGGCTTTTTCTGCAAGGGCGGCACTGGTGGCGAAGCGTTGGATAACCTCGGCGATATCGCTTTCCGACATCGGTTTGGGCTCGGCAAACATCTTGGAAAAAGAACCCAGGTCCAGCGCCACGGCGGAGGGTGCCCAGGCTTGCTGACCGAGGTTGGCCATGATCTGGCGCCCGGGATGGTTGAGCTGCATCCACACATGCGCGCCACCGGAGCGGCCAATGGTGGCCCACTGACGGAACAGCTCAAGATGGCGCTCGTCTTCCAGCACGACACCTGCAGGGCTGGTCATGGCGCGGCGATCGATCATCACGTTGCCGGTCAGCAACAGGCCCGTTTCACCTTCGGCCCAAGCCTGATACAACTTGAGCAGCGCAGTCGACGGCGCTTGTCCGGTATCGGCAAGGTTCTCATCCATCGCAGCTTTGGCGATGCGATTGTCGAGGGTCTGGCCGTTGGGTAACTTCAGCGTTTGAAAGGGTGACATGCTTGACTCCTCATCAGTAATGCGAAGAGGCTAAGCTTAAAGTTAACTTTAATGTCAAGCAGGCAAATGAGGCCGAGATGAAGATTGGTGAATTGGCGCAATTGAGCGGGTTGAACGCGTCGCGCATTCGGTTCTACGAGGCTCAAGGCCTGATCCGGCAAGTGGAGCGCATGGCCAACGGCTATCGGCGTTACCCGCCGCAAGTTCTGCAAACCCTGAAGATTATTCAGTGCGCACAGCAGGCCGGGTTCAGCCTCGACGAGCTCAAGTTATTGTTGCCAGACACCGTAACAGGCGAGTTCGACGACGATGCACTGGTGGCGAGCCTGGGGCGCAAAGTCGAACAGATCGAAGCGATGCAACTGCACCTGGCGCAAAACAAGGCGCAGTTGCTGGGGTTGATCGAGAACATCCAGACGCGGCCCGAAGGAATGGCGTGCGGTGAGAATGCCGAGCGAGTGCTGGCGTTGATCCAGCATTAATTTTGACCGAGGCAGTTATCGCCAAAGGCCTGGTAGCGCAGGACATGGGTGGTGCCCGCGGTATCAATGTAAGTCATCTCCCGCGGCAGGGGGCCGCAACCATCGTCGCGGGTCATGTTAAGCACTTTGGCGATATGGAGCGGCGTCGAATACTTGTAGTCCTCGACTTTCGGCGTGCTGGAGTTGTCGACGGCGGCGGCCGCTGCAACACCGCTCAGGCTGATGAGAAACAGGGCGGACAGAATGCGTTTCATGATGGGGCTCTCGTAGTGACTACTGAACGATTTCAGTGGCAGTACGACGAGCCCCGTTGGGGTTTATTCCAGGCTCAGGGAAAAACTTTTCGGCGCAGGGATCGGATTGCGCATCAGCGTGCCGACCACCAGTGCCCCCAGCAGGGCCAGCAAACCAGCGACCAGAAGCAGCAGGCTGAAGCCGCCGACGAAGGCCTGACGCGCCAGTGGCTCGACCAACGCACGCGCGGTTTCCGGCAGCAGGTTCATCGCCGCCGTCATGTCTCCGGCGACCACCCGTGAGGCAATGCCCTGGGTCTGGCCGAGCCATTGCGGACCCTGCGTCGACAGGCTGGTGCGCAACAGCAATTCGGTGTGGCTGGACAGCAGCGCGCCAAAGACACCGATGGCCAGCACGATCGCGCTGAAACGCATGGTGGTGCTCATGCCTGAGGCCATGCCTGTGCGCTCGCGAGGGACGCAGGCCATGATGTTTTTTTGCGTGTCGCCATTGAGTAGGCCGGCACCGGCGCCCGTCACGGCAATGGCCAGTGCGAAGGGCAGGTAGCCGCCGCTGCTGACGGCCCAGGCGCTGAGCAGGTTGCCGCTGCCGACCAGGGTCAAACCCGCCGCCATCAGCGTGGCTGGGGCAAGTCGATTGGCCAGCCGAGCGCCGATGCGCGGGCAAATCAACATGGTCACGGCAAACGGCAACATCCCCAGCCCCGACGCGATGGCCGAGAAGCCCAGGCCGTTTTGCAGGTAGAACGGCAGCAACGTCATCATCACCTGAGCGCAACCGGCGTAGGCAAACATGCCAAGGAGGGCGCCGATGAAACGCGGATGCCTGAACAATTTCAGGTCGACCATCGGCCGCTGTTGCATCCGCTCAATCAGTACAAACAGCCCCAATAGCAGTGCGCCCCCGATGATCCGGGCGTAGGTGAGCGGGTTGCTCCAGCCGATTCGATTGGCTTCGATCAAGCCCCAGATCAGGCACAGCAAACTCGCACTGAACGCCAGGCTGCCCCAGGGATCGAGTCGCGCCGATTGGGGGTCCCTGGATTCCGGCACGGCGCGCCAGACCATGAACATCAAGAACGCGCCCACCGGCAGGTTGAGGTAGAAGATCCAGCGCCAGCCCACATATTCGGTGATCAGCCCGCCGACCGTCGGCGCAGCGGTCATCGCCACGCCCATGCACGCACCCCAGAACGCCCAGGCCTTGGCCCGTTCGACTTCATCGTGAAAGGTGTGGCCGATGGAGGCCAGGGCCGAGGTCAGCAACAGTGCCGCGCCGACACCCTTGACCGCCCGCGCAATGTCAAGGAACAACGCCGTGGGCGCCGCGCCGCAACCGATGGAGGCAAGGATGAAAATCCCCAGGCCCCAGAGCAGGGTTTTCTGCCGGCCAAAGCGGTCGGCGATGCTCCCGGCGGGCAGCAACAACGCTGCGAACGCCAGCATGTAGGCGCTGACCACCCATTCAATGTCGGCAAAGTTCGCGCCCAGGTCCCGTGCGATGGTCGGCAGAGTGACGGCGACGATGTTGGTGTCGAGCACGATCAGCGAGCAGACGCCGGAGGCCGTCAGCAGCGTCAGGCGCGGACTGACCCGGCTCATGGCCTGATTGCCTTTTGGGCAAGGTCGTTGATCGTGGCGGCGCAAAGGTGTTTGACGTACATGGCGTTGGCTCTCTACTGTGATTGCCATTGAGCTTATCGCGGTCGATTGTCGGCTCTGTTAGCCCGGCACCGGGACTTCATTACCTTTGAGCTAATGCACCCATGGACATACGGCATTTCCGCTACTTTCTGGCCGTTGCCCGGCAAGGCAACTTTACCCGCGCCGCCGAACAACTCGGTATCGCGCCGCCGACCTTGACCCGGCAGATCCAGGACATGGAGAACGAACTCGGCACGCGACTGTTCGTGCGCCAGACACGTGAAGTCAGCCTGACCGAGGCCGGCGCGGCGTTAATGATCGAAGCCGAGGCGACGGTGCGGCAATTCGAGTACGCCCAGCACAATGCCCAGCGGGCCGGACGCGGGGATATTGGCCATATCGAACTCGGTTACGTGGCGTCGGCGGTGTACTCGGGGGTGCTGCAAAAACAGGTGCAGGCTTTTGGTCGTGAATGCCCGGACGTCAGCTTGAATGTTCGGGAAAGCCCTATGGCGTCATTGCCAGCCATGGTGGTCGAGGGGCGATTTGATGTGGGCTATGTCCGCTCACCGATGACCCTGCCCGACGGACTGGAGGCTATTCGTCTGGACTCAGAAGGCTTTGTGCTGGCGCTGTCCTCCGAGTCCTGGTTGTGCCGACTGCCAGAGATTGCTCCGGAGCATCTGCAAAACGAGACGTTCATCCTGCCGGAACAAATCAGCGGCACTTTGCAAGTCGCCGCCGAGGGCGGGTTTGCACCGAAACTGGGCGCGCAGCCGGGCGGGCTGGTGGCGGTGATCGCGCTGGTTTCGCTGGGGCAGGGCGTGACAGTTGTGCCGGCGTCGGTGGTCGGGCATGTCGGGTTGCCCGGCGTGTTGTACCGCACGATCAAGGGCTGCGAGGCGACGTCGTGGTTGTCGTTGATTCATCGACGGTTCGAGAAATCGGCGGCGGTGTCCAGGTACATCGAGCAGGTCAAAAATCGCTAAGGGCAAAAGCTTTCGCGAGCAGGGATCTTGTGAACACTGAAGATCCAATGTAGGAGCGAGCCTGCTCGCGAAAGCAATCTACCCAACACCACCAATGCCCCAACCTAACAGCAAACCCGACGATTCAACCGCTCAGTGGCACGAGGCACCGTGCACAGCCGGCGCAAGGTCCGTCGCAACCATGTCAGATCGTGCGTCGGCTTACGCTTCTCCCTCGCCGGTTTCACCCTGCCAATGTGCCTGGCGAAATCCGCCCTTAACGCTTCCTCAGTGCCGATCCCCTTGAGCTTCTGCAGCAGTTTCCCGTCCTTATAAAACAGCACAGTCGGCGTACCGGTGACGTTCGGGTGTCGAGGCGAGTCAAC
>LNAP01003759.1_pt1 | contig 14402 bp, 11 predicted proteins | sample 602601 | NCBI WGS metagenome assembly LNAP01 (sample SAMN02440304, study PRJNA202911) | soil metagenome | biome: Subtropical and temperate rainforests or woodlands; isolation source: soil samples (1 kg each in a 20% v/v slurry with milli Q water) were... ...
GCTGCCAGAGTTGTTCAATGCGTTGTTTAGCGTTGAGCAGAAACATCAGGTCAGTGATGCCACGCGTTTTATCTATCTTATGCAGAAGAGTGCTTCGACAACGCCTACGGCGTCGACCCTCTGCGAGCACTTGAACACGCTGACCCAGGTATTGCGCAGTGGGTTGGCCTCGGCAATCGAGCGCCAGGCTGACATCGACGCGTTGATCGAGCCCGCTGAACTGGCTGCGCGCTTTCCCAGTGAGGCATGGGCATCTTCCTGGGCCATCGACATCCTCGCGGATTTGCGTGTGGCCGCAACCCCCGAGGCGCGCCAGGCGCAGCAGCAGAAATTGCTGGACGTGGTGTGGCGGCCGATTATTTTCCAGTTAGCCGCGCGTTACTGGGAGACGCGTTGGCTGGCCAGTGTGATCGCAACCCCCGAGCCCGGCAGCCGAAAGAACGCACTCAGGCACGCAGCCATGCTGTTTCCGTGCATTGTCGCCACCTTGCATAGCGCCCCACGGTTACTGGGAGAGGGCCGTAGGCCGCTGTTCGCGTTCCTGGATTTGCTGATTATTGATGAGGCGGGGCAAGCTGCGCCGGAGTTGGGTGTGCCGGTGCTTAGCCTGGCTAAAAAAGCCGTGGTGGTCGGCGATATGAAGCAGCTCTCCCCTGTGTCTTCGGTAACACCCGAGGTCGATGCGCGCCAGGTGCAGGACCGTTGGGCCGATCCGTCGTCTTTGGGCGCCTTGCTCGTGCGTGGCGCGGACTCCGCCACGGGTTCAATCATGAAGCTTGCCGCAACCGGGGCATCGTTTGCCGAGGCCATGCCGGACGGACGGCTACGGGACGGGCTGCTCCTGCGGGAGCACTACCGTTGTGCAGAGTCGATCATCAATGTGTGTATCGATTTGCTGTACCACGATCACGACCGTGATGCCGAGGGCGGGTTGCTCAGCAAAGAGTTGGAACCCAAAGTGCCCAACCCGCTGGCAGGGCTGTTCGCGGATGCCGAGTTGCCCTTGCTCGAGGGCGAAGCTGAAGTGCGGTTGCGCAAACGCATGAAGGCAACGTTCCCGCTACCGCCGCTCGGGTTCTATCAGACCGGTGGCCCGAACGATGAGCCCTGCAAAGGCGACTCATGGTCCAACCCTGGAGAAGCCAAGGCCATCGTGGACTGGCTTAAAGAGCACGGACCGCGCCTGGCGAAGTGGGCCGCCAGGGTCGAAGGCCACCCGGAGCAGCCGATAGGGTTGGAAAAACTTGTCGCGGTCGTCACGCCATTTCGAGGCCAGGTCGAAGCGATAAAGCGTCGGGTGCGCGAAGAACTCGACCCTGATGACGCTGACCTGAGTGAGCGTTTGACCATCGGCACGGTTCATACCCTTCAAGGGGCGGAGAAACCTGTGGTGTTGTTCAGTGCCGTGAATCGGGAAAGCCGCGCCAGCCGTCGAACCGATACCAATCATCGTGAGCGGGTGTTTATCGATCGTGACGACGGGCGCCTGCTCAACGTAGCGATCAGTCGTGCGCAGAAAAGCTTCATTATGTTTGGCCATTCCGATCTGTTTTTTTCCCAGCAGGCGATGGACCCGAACAATGATTTGCCTTCGGCTGTGGTAGGACGATGCTTGGCCGGTGTGCGTGAGCCAGAGCATGAGCGGCTCACCTGCGCTCCGCGGGTGCCAGCGTGCAAGCTCGGTCCCGCCACGCTGATGGTTGTCGAATCCTTGCACAAGGCGAAAATCATTCAAGAACTGGTACCTGTCGGTACTCAGGTGTTCGGCTGTGGCGGTCATATTCGTGACCTCCCAGGCCCCGGTGCGATCAGTTGGCGTGATGGGCTCAAACCGCACTGGCAATTGAGCGAGCGCGAGGGCAGTGACCTGGCGGCGTCCCTACGCAATACCGGCAGCCGTTTACTGCAATGCACTGAGCTGGTGTTGGGGACGGACGATGATGCCCAAGGCGAAGCGATCGCCTGGCACATGATCCAGGTACTCAAGGAAGCACCGTGGTTCATGCATATCCAGAGGGTGCGTCGGGTAAGGTTTCACGCATTGACCGCCCCCGAAATGGCCCGATCATTTGAGGAGGGTCGGTGTGTACAGGTCGAGGGCGCTACCGCCGACGAGCGAGCTGGCAGCGCTTGCCGGGCCTTGAATATGGGCTTGGCATATGGAGCCATTGCCCAGCGGGTGCTGGACAACCTCATCGGCTCGGTCTACATGCGTCACGGTATTGTCGGGGGCGGACGGGTCAAGGGGCCCTTGCTCAGGGTACTGGCGGGCCATGGTGACTCCCCGGGGTTGCCCGGTAAACGGTTGGGTGTCGCGATAAACCTGAAAGTGAACGATACCCTCGTGCCGGCTCGCTTGATGGTGCGGCGCGGCAGCGAAGCCTGGCGCGCGTGGGGCAGTGATCGCACAGAGAGCGTTCACACCTTGATCGACCAACTGAGCGACGCGGTGGTTTCACCGACACCTTGCCTGCTCGAGCATGAGGACTTGCTGCTGGCACCTGCTCAAAGCCTGGGCACTAACCTGGTCCTGCAAGAGGCGTTCAGGCGATTTGGCTGGATGCCGTCGAGCACCATGAGCACGTTGCAAAAACTGTATGAGATGCGCGAGGGGCAGGACGAGCCCGAGTCAGCACCGAACGACAATGGTTGGGCTGCATTGGATGCGCAGGGGCGCCTGTTCCTGACCGAGTCCGGACGTCGCCAGGCAGATAAGGTGCTGAACAACCCTTGGCTGAACACAATCAGCGCCAATGCGTTGTTGATGGCCTTCGACGATGCGCTGAATCACCTGTCCCAATTGCCGGATGCAGGGGAGGCGGACTACCTTGCGTTCGTGCACACCTGGGCGGCGCAGTTTGATGATCAGTGCGGCGCGCAGCCGGTTGTGGGCCCCCATGCACCAACGGTCGATGCGCAAGGCGCTGAGGTCGTGCTGTTTTCCCTGCAGCCCGCCGTCGAGCTGAATACGTGGGGCGCGCCTGCCGGTTCGCCTTCACCCGCTGAGGCCGAGCAGCACGACGATGATCCCGCGCCTGGCGCGCAAGCCCACCAGGTTTCGGACGGCGGCCGCAGCGGTGCCCACGGAGCACTGGTGCCTCTGGACATCAGCCTGGAGGGCGACAGCCCCAAGATGGCCGCGCTTACCCCGAGGCAGCGGCAACTTTACGACCTGATGTCCAAAATGATGTTGGCCTCTTCCCTGCGAGATGGACAGTTTCAGACTGTACGCCGGATTTACCCCCTGACGTGGCCTGGTAAACCGGCTGTCCGGCAGGTTGAAATTGGTGTCGAGGTGATAACAGGCAAGCCGGGCAGCTACCCAGGTTGGTTTGCGCTGGACTCCGATGGCCTGCACCAGCACACGCGCAATTGGGCGTCGGCAGAGATGGAGGCAGTGCTCGATGAGCAAAGCCCTCGCTTGCAAGTGATAGTGCAAGACCACGGCATACGCACCCGCTCGCTGCTTGAGCCGACAGTCGATCATTTATTGGCGTGGATGCAAGCGCGTGGACACGGTAGGCCCTCGACATTCGGCAAGCACATCGATGATCTGGTACGTGGCAATACGTCGAACACGCGCGCGGAGGGCACTGCCGATGAATAGCAGTTTTGCCACCATGACCCTGATGCGAAACGCCTATGAGGCCGCATTGCGCGACCCTTCGGACGCAGTTGCCCAGGCAGCGTTCGTCGCTGCGCACCAAGCGCAACAGCACACGTTCGTTGACTCATTCGACGTCGCGGGCATTACCTACCCGCGTACTGATGGGCACACACTGAGTGAGCGTGAAGCGCGCGAGGTGATTTCCAGAATCCTGTCCAACCCGGCGTACAGCGTATCGGACCTGCGGCCCAGCGTCATTGAAGCGGCCTACCCGCTACAGGCAGACGTGCTGCGTGCGGAAATCGAAGCCACGGTCGCGTTGGCCAATAAAATCAATGGGCTCGACTGGCGCACCGACGCGCTCGATGCGAGCACCAAGCAAGCGATGCGTGAACTGCTACGCATGCCCACCTTGGCGGGCGGCTACAAAATCATTTCCCAGGTCAAGTCCGCGGCCAACGCCCAGGTGTTGAATATCTACCGTGGCTACGATGCCGATCACTTGATCCCCGACAAGGCACTGCGAGGGTCACTGCACAGGGGGCAGTCTTTCAGCCTTGACCAGAGCTACGCGACGTTTATGCAGGATTCACAGAACAGAGGATCGCAGCATAAATTTGTGACGGACGCCCAGAAACACACACGCAAACGGCTGCGCGGCGATCCGACACTGCCCGCGAAAAACCCAACGACTGGCGAGTACCTGGAGCATGTGCTTGAGTGGATGACCCATGTCTATACCACCGCGGATCTGGGTGTGGATGTGGCCGTCAGGAACAGTGGCCTTGCCAACTCGGATGAATTCAAACGTTTCAACGTCAAAGGTTTTGCCTTGGCGCAGGCAGGGTTCATGACGTGGAATGAACGCAAAAGTGTCGGCCGCGCTGTCGCCATGGTGCTCCTGATTGAGGCGCGTGAGTTCTACACGGCGGCCGGCTGGCCCATGGACAGGGAGTTGCCTTTGTTCTACGACGTCCATTCTATAGTGACCCAACAACCGGTGCCTGTGACATGAGCGACAACATAAACCCATCAACACCCGCCCATGGCGGCCGGCGCTACCAGCTTGCCGACCTGACAATGGCCGCCGGGGTGCCCTGGTTTGCCGTGCACGTGTCGGACGAAAGCGGTCATACATCGTCCTGGATTATCAGGGGGGAACTGGACGGTGAGCATTTACGCCTGCAACCACAGGTTTGGGTGCCAGATGCCATCCAGGCCATCGTCAGTGATAGCGACGGCCAAGTCTGGGCGATCACTAGCGAAGATGAGCTGATCACCAACACCGACCTTGGACAGGTGGCTGGATGGCGGCAGGTTACGCCCCATCCACAGCTCAACGCGCGCGATGAGTGGTACTCCCGCACACTGGGTTATGTGGCCACGGATGGCCAGAACGTCGAGCTTGCTGAATGCCTGTGTTGGGCGAGCGATGGCTTGTTGATCGGTACGTTCAGCCGCCGGTTGTATCGTTGGACATCGGGCGATGTTGCTCGCCTTGAACACGACGACCACGTTGTCGGAACGCTGGGTGGTGTCAACAACATTGTCCAGACGCAAGACGCGATATACGCGCTGGGGTATGCGGGCCTGATCCTGCGTCGGCCGGTTGGCGGGACCTGGCAGCGAATTGATGGACCATGGCCGACTGAGGCCGGCGCGTTCATCAATATGATTGCCGGTGTCGAAGGTCCGAGAGGGGAATTGTGGGCCATTGCGGCGGGCGGTTCGGTCGTCAGCGTTGCGGGTGACGTGACCCGCACCATTGCACAAGTACCCGGTGAACCTCTGGGCATCACCCGGTTCCAGCGCCAGTGGTTCGTGTCGACCCTCGACGGTTGCTACGAACTACCGGGGGATGGTGACACGGTCCTGATCAAACGCGATATTTTGATGGGTAAATCGATTGATGCCGCGAACTGCCTGATTGCCGTCGATGCCGAGCCACAACAAGCCGATCACGCGCAGGTCCACCTGTGGTTGCGCACCAGAAACCGCGATGCTTGGCTGCGCCCAATCATTTGCCGGGCCTGATTGAGGCGTTAAGGCGCAAGCGCGCGGGGATACGGGCTTGCTTTCGAGGCGCAAGCCCGTGGTTTCACCTGGTCGGCCAGGGAGGCTCAATTGGTTTGTGGGCCGCGCCCGCGATGCGCGGTGATGCGGTTGTAAATGTTGGGTGCAGTGACCGCCATTTCTTTGCTGATCTCCGGGACTGAGTAGCCTTTGTCATAGAGATGTTGCAAGAAAGCGTCTTGGTCACGCCGGGCAAGCTGGCCGTAAAAGCCGCGATTTATTTCTTTCTGGATGCCTGAGAAAAAACCAAACATAGGGACCTCTGTATTCGACTCGCGTCATGTTGATGGTGTGAGGAGAAGGCGTGGCTTGGGCCGCTCCTTCTGTATGCAAGCCCCTTGTAAACCCCGGATTTGGAGTCTGAGTGAGCTAGCCGGTTGCAGGTTATTCACTCTGCTGCTTATCGGCCATCCCAACCTGGGTAGCACCCAGCATGGTGTGATTTATGCGAACAGACGAATACACGGATGACGAAGTCGAGACAAAGGACAAGTGGGACAAACTGTTCTGGATTGAGCTCGCTAAGCGCAAAGAGCGCTTGGTAACCGGGGATGCACACCGGATGCTTGTTCAATTGCATGATCAAATAGCCCAGGCCATCGATACCCCCGGCCAAGTGATGGATGAGCCCATCGAAGGCATAAGGGGGGCTGCGATCCTTTTGGACGCGTTTCAGTGGCAGTACGACCCGGCTGATGGGGCTGATGACGAACACCAGGCTCAGTTGTTGCGGGACACGATGAATCGCTTCGAAAGCCAGATTGATGAAGTTTGGTCAAGGTTGCAGTTCACGCGGGGCTTCCGACTTGCCGACCTGGCCGTAGAAAACGAACTTGAGCTGATGTGGGATTGGTGGGTATTCATCAACTCTTCAGCCGGGCGTGAGGAAATGGGTATCACCACCGGAAAGTTCTCATACCATGGCAAGCAGAGCCGAATGGACGAGGACCATGAGCCGTCACGGATGATTGAGGTCCATACGTTCTATAACCGCCCCGGGCAGTCTCCCATCCCTGTTTCCAATCGCAGTGTCAGGAGCTTCACCACTGACGTGGATGAAGTGATCATCAACGGCAAACGGGTCACCGATAGTGTAATTGTGGTGTTTGACTCCGAAACTCCAGCGCCATCCAGAAGGGAAATCGTGAACGCCGCTTATTCCGGCAGAGGAATGATTCGTGCACGGCGTTTAGCGGATGCCCGTGCAAAAGGCGATTACGTCAGACTGCAACGCTTGCTCGACGAACCGTCGCCGGCCACGGATTTTGTCGACTTATTCGAGCCTGTACAGGCGCATAAATTGTTCAAGACACTCACCAGCGTTGCGCCGTTGATTCGAGGGCTATTCGCCTGGGATCTTCACCATGACCAGGGACTCAGCAAAGCGCAGGCCTGCCGAGTTACGGCGGAAAAACTACCTGGAATGGGCACTACCCCACGCAGCGTCAACAATGCGCTTATCTCGGTGGGAGAAAAGATCAACGGCTACCAACCCGAGCGATTGCCTTGGATTTTTCAACGCTTTTGCGATTGAGGGTTCCGTCGCCGGAACCCGGTCGCGTTGAGCTAGGCAGCGCTGTATTGGGCGATACGCCGTTGTGCCAGCGCCTCGCCCTCGGCCTGCGTCGCCGCGGTTTCATAACGAATGCCAAAGGCTTGTTCGCCCATCTTGCCCATGGCATCGAAATGCGCACGACGCGCCTCATCGGCAAGCACGCTGATCAAGCTGATACACAAATGGCCAAAGGCCTCCTTGTGCGTCTTCAACCACAGGCTGCGCAGCTTGCGGTCGGCGTGGGCTTCGTAGTCCCCAGGTTCCAGGTAGATCAACACAAAGGGTACGCCATGGGCCATGACGGCCTCGATTTCGGCTTGCCACTGTGCACCGTAGCCCGGTACGACCGCGTCGTTGCGCACGATGCAGAGTGGAAAGCGGCTGATGTCGTGAACGGTAAAAGGGTGAATATCCAACGGCATGGCTAATCTCGATCCAGGTAATTAAAGGCTTATTCAGCGCGGCGGGTGTTGCAGGGCTTCAGACAGCCAGCCCAATAGCTGCGTGCGTTGCTGACGCAGGAAAAAGTGCTCGCCGTCCACCAGGCGCCAGTCGAAACCGGCTGCTGCGTGCCGTTTCCAGCGGCGCGCGGCTTCCACCGTGACCAGGTGATCATCGCTGGCGGCAATCATCACCATCGGCACCGCCAGGGTCGTATCGGCTGCTACGCAGTAGCCTTCCGACAAGGCACTGTCGTTACGCAGGGTGGGGGTGAGGGTACGCATCATCTGTTCATCAGCGAGGATCTGTTCCGGCGTGCCGCACAGGTGTCGGACTTCGGCGGCGAAATCCTCCTCGCTGTAGTCCGACACTTTGCGCTGGATCGGCAAACTCGGCGCCGGGCATGCCATCAGGAACAGCAACTGCGCGTGGCGCCCCTCGCTGGCCAAGGCCCGCGCAACTTCGAAGGCGACTTTGCATCCCAGGCTGCAACCCAGCAATGCCCAGGGTTTGTCGGTGTAGGGCCGGATCGCGTCGACGAGCTGGCGCACCAGTTGCGTCATGTCCTGAATGCTGGGCTCGGCGATGCGGCTTTCGCGCCCTGGCAATTGCACCGGGCACAGCTTCCAAGGCCCAGGCAGTTGCCATTGACGATACACCGAAGCGCCGCCACCAGCGTAGGGCAGGGCGAACACCTGATAGCCGCGTGCGGCGTCCGGCTGCTCCAGCGGGAACCAGCGTTCGCGGTCGGGCGCTTGGCCGGCAAATACCGCATCCAGGCGCTTGGAGCGCTCGACCAGACCGCGCGCCACCGTCGGCTCGACCAAGCCCTGTACCGGGCCTTTGCGCCACTGATAAATGCGGTAGTCAGCGGCACCGTTTTCCAAGGCATCGAACAGCGAAGAGTCCGGAGTCGCCAGGTACCGTTCCAACTCTTCGCGCAGTTCAGGTTTGCCCAGTGTCTTCAAGGCCGCATCCAGCCGTTGCCACACGCTGGCAGGTGCCGCCCGCCGTGCCGCCCGCGCCTGGCGGCTGATCGAACGCTCGCGCTCCAGCACAAAGCCCGATTGCAGCAGGGCCTGCTTGACCAGGCTGATACTCTGGCCATCGAACACATCGGCATAGCAGAAATAACCACCGGGCTTGAGCAGTCGCCACACATGGGCGAAGAACGCCGGCAAGTCCCAGTAGGCGCCGGAGGATTCCAGGTTGAACACCAGGTCGGCACTCTGGCTGGCCTGGGGTAAACGGCAGGCGTCGGCGATTTGAAAACGCAGGCGCGGGTGCACATGGCGTTGGCGGCAGTAACCTCAGGAGCGGATGTCCTGAATCATGGGCGCTAAGCCGTCGAGGGTTAGATGTTGGTGGCAGCTACATCGTGGTGCCTTGGAGAGAGCGATCAAGTCGTCCGCGCAGCAACAGTACGTCGTAGAGTTCTGTCTCTCAGGCCTCGCTGGAGAGCGCCTGGTTGAAGACAGGGTGATTGGCCAGCGTTCCCTTGGTGGCGTGAAGCTACGAACTGTGGGCTCCTGACTGAGGGCAAAATGCCATGCTGCAGTGATACAATCCCGCAGCTAGCGAATTGGACACATGGCGCCCCTGCAGCAGGATTCGCTTTCACAGCAGAGATCAAGTCATGCGCGACTGAGTGCTGCTACACACTTCGAGTAAGGAAGATCGATGTACGTAGGTTTCGAGCTGAACGATTACGAACCCCTTCGCAAGGTTTCTTTTCTGGAGACCTACGATTTCAAAGAGCAGTCGAAAGGTACCTTTGACAGGCTATCTGAGTACATGGTGGGCAAATTCAAAGGCAAGGATGTCATTGATGCCGAGCAGCTTGCTGACCATTTATTCCCTGCCAAGAAGGCCCATGTGTTCCTTTCCCATTCGCACCAGGATGCTGACCAAGCGATCGAATTGGCGATTGCTCTGAGGGATAAAGGGCTAGAGGTCTTTGTCGACTCCTGCGTGTGGGGTTACTTCCATGACCTGCTTGACGCCTTGAACGGGGTTTACGCCGATCCTCAGAGAAGTGCCGAAGGTGGGGTCGTCTACGACTACAGAAAGGCTACCGACCTGACCGCAGGTGTGCACATGATGCTCGTTGGGGCCCTTCAAGCCATGATTGACCGGTCGGAGCTGTTCGTTTTTCTCAATACCAGCAACTCGATCCCACTCAACAATTTTGCCGGGGTGGATCGAACCTTTTCCCCGTGGATCTATTCCGAGCTGCAGTTCAGTGCAAACGCTCGTAGCCAGCTTCCGATGCGAAAGCGCTTGATCATGGATTCGGTGTCGATCGAAGAGCGGCGTCAGTTCAAAGCAATTGCCAGCACTGAGGCGTTGTTGTCGTTCAAGGCCTTCAACAAGCACCTGCCCAAGGTCAACGGTGGCGAACTGAAGACATGGTTCAGCGGGACGGGCACGCTGGGGCTTCGGGCACTCGATAGCATGTATAACAATTCGGATATCCCGGAGAGTTTCCTGAGGCTGCGCCAAGCGCTGGAGAGGCGCGAGCAACTGGGTGCGTAATTGCCCCCGTCAACGACCGCGAGTGATGCTTCAAGAGCTCAAGCATGGGCTTGTCGGGGCTTTGCTCGTTGGTTAGGCTCGACTCTTTTCAAGGAGAAGAGAGTATGCGGACGAGTCGGAGGATCACGCGGGCTTATTGTGTCGAACTCAAAGACGTGGTCACCATTCCGGCTGCCCGTCGGGCCTTTTTCCAGATGCCCGAACCACGAAGTCGCTTCCTTTTTCTCTGCTCTTCAGAGTGCTGTCGACAGCTATCGACACCACCTCAAATCACTGGGGTCAATTACCACATCCACGTGAGCGAGGATGGTCGGGTTGACGACTCGATTTGCCGACGTCCACATTTCAAAGAAAACAACTGTTACGAGCATCATACGGACTGTGAGTGGGTGGAGGATGATGGGGAGGCAGATGCCACACCCCGGCAAGGTGAAACTGCCGCCGACGCAAAGGCGCGCGTGGCGAAGCGGTCATTGAAAGCAATCGTCGACATCTTTGATCCTGGCCAGGATGACGAAGAGGTGATGCCCAAGACAACCGGCGATGGAGCTCATCCACCTCGGCAGGTAAGTGAGGGTAGGGCTCGTGGGAACTCGAAGTCATCAGGTGGAGCGGGTGGACGGCGCGAGAGCAAAGTGAAATCCAAAGACCTGGAAGCGCTTGTCGACCATTACTGCGAAGCCCGCGATAGCTTCGATTTGGAGACGTTCAAGCGGATTATGCTTGAGGTCAAGGGGCGTGGGGTCATCAGCCTGCGTTCGTATTTCCTTCCCAGCGAGTATGCCAAGACGGGGGTAGGCGGGCATGTGTATTGGGGGCGGGGCTACCTACTGCCTAGGAACGGCGACGGCCTAGAGCTCCAGCTGTTCAACAAAACGCAGAACAAGTCGGCCACCATTACGGTGCCTCCGGAGGTCGTTAAGGCGGCCAAGTCCCAGTCGTATATCGAGCAAATTTTGTCGGAGCATCGCCAGTTCAAGCATTTTACGTTCTACGTGCTTGGCGTCTTCACTCCGGTGCAGGAAAAGGAGGGGATGACTGTGGAGCTCAAGGATCTGCGTCGCTTGGTGATCCGGCGTGGCCCATTGAGATAGAGGATGCGTTTCCCATTTCATGGAGCAGGGCGCGCTGTAACGCGCCCGGGCTCATACTGAAATCAGCTCACAACGTGGAGCCGATCCAATATCGTGAACACCATATTCAATAGTTCGGTCTGGCCCTGGTCAGTTTTGAGGAGATCTGGGTTAAAAAGCGCCTTCAATTCCTTGTCGCTGGGCCGCTGCGCATTGGCACCTTTGAAGGGCATGCTCGAGCCTTTGAGTAGGTCATGAATGATTACCGCAGCGCCGCCGGTGGCCGCGATCGGCAGCAGGTATGCACCACTTTTCTTCGCGATCTCGAATTCCTCGAGGACACCCTTGGCGATCTCTGGTTTTTCCTTCCCGTCTTCGACCTTCATGCCACCAACGAATACAACCGCTCCGGCATGTTTGGCCAGCTCAGTCCGCAGTGCTGTCCACTCTTCCCGGTCTGGCTGCTGCCCTTCAAGAGGTTGAGGGAAGGGGCGGGCGGTAAGCCGTCGATCGATATCCCATTCAGCGCCTTTGCGAAGCGCTGAAACGAACCCTTGCAATGACGCAGAACCCACTAAAACCCCTGCACCCGTGACTAGGTCGCGATCAGTGTCAGCGATGCGCTTACCCAACTTCTCAGCGAACTGATAGATCCTGGGCGCTTCATCCGATTGGACGTTCAAAGGCCAGCTACCACTCACCCAGATCCGCTTAGCGGCGAGCCGACGCTCGATCTCTTTTAGCAGCTCTGGAATTTCGTCGTAGCGCTCGACCTCTACGGCCTTAAGCCCATACCGTTGCAGATCTTTAGCCCACAGCCGGTGTTGAGTCAGGCGGGCTTCATAGGTCTTCTTATTGGTGAAGTCTGATCGCTGAGGCGGTCGTACGATGGCGAAGTGCTCGGGAGGAGCATCGATGAAGCTTTCGCGGATCAACGACAGTACATGCTTGATGTTTGGATCGGTGAAGCTGATGCCGATGAACAGCATCGACATCCCCGTGAGGTGGGCTTGGAACAGCGGAAGAAACTGCCCGCGACGGCTGCGGTAAAGTTCGTAGTCATCTGTTGAAATGACGATTTCATCGATCGAGTTCACGCAGCCGTGCATTTTGTAGAGTCGGGTGGCGCCTCGCATCGGAACCCGGCGAGCGAGGGCAGGGCCGCTGGCAATGGACTGATACGGTCGATGGATCTCGTCGAATGCGCGCTCGATCAGCAGATCGTAGTTCGTCGTCCAGATATGGCGAACGGGCAATCTGGCCAGAATCTCAACAGAGGGCGGGATCGGCTTCTGGGGTTTGATCTCTTTCAGGATGACGTCCCGCACTCGGGATGCGCTGCCGGTCTCCCTGATTGACCATTGAGCCAATGCAGTAAGGTCTTGGACGTCGTTCGAGTTGACGCCGAGCTCCTCCCCAATCTCCTTGAGCAGGGTCGCCCAGGAAGGATATCCGGCGGCCATGGATACGCCGGCGCCGACGAATACAGCAGCTGTCCCGTCATTGAGCGCTTTAGGAAACTCCTTCAAAAAATGCGTCCGTAACGACTTGCTCATCTCAATCCTTAAAGCTCAAACAAAGAAAGGGAGGTCAACCAGGCTCAGGCGTATGATCAGGCGATGGCGTTGCGCTTGCGAATAGCCGCCTCAATCCAGCTGTCCATGTTTGCGTGGATATTGTCGTAGACCAACTTACTGTCGAGACCCATGGGGGTGATCAGATCGACAAAGTTAGATAGCTTTTTGCCCCGGAAGTCGATCATGTCGAACGGGTTAGGGCCGAGCCTCGAGGTTCTGCTGTTTTCGTCGAGCAATTTATCGATGCGGATACCGAACACAGCCTTGCCAGCATTCCACCCCTTGATGATCTCTTTGATTACCCAGGGACGCAGTGCGGTTTCGGAGCCGACAAGGACAATGACGCAGCTTTTGCCCTTCATGTTTTCGTCAATCCAAGCTTCGATTGACGCGGCGCCTTTTCGCTTGACCTCTTCCCACTCGTTGGGACGGCAGACGGCTTGACCGTTAAGGGCGCCCATTTGGCGGATCTGGTTGGTACGCCAGAAATCGTTGTCGAAGTGAAAGCTGAAGAACACATTTCTTGCCATTTCACATCTCTCGCGGTCAGGTAAGCTGGGGAATTTACCCCGCCGCTCCGATACTGGCAATTGGGCATTTCTGCCCGTTCATGGCTGCCATGGTACGGGCGATTCACTGCTTTGATCTAGGTCATTCAATCCGTCCCGGGAGGAGGAATCTGGTCGAACAGTGATGGACGCAATGTCTTTTCGCGTGCACAGTCCGATGCGGTTGAGCGCATATTCACTGGACGGCAAGGATATAGAGCATGGCTTTTTTCACGAAAGATGAGGCGCGCGCCGCAGCGAAGCGGGCTCATGGCCACCGGAGCATCAAAGCCGTCATCACCGAGTCGATGGAGTCGTACAAGACGGCCACCACCTTCGACATTTTCCTGTCTCACTCCATCGGTGATAAGGAGTTGGTACTTGGCATCAAGGTGCTGCTGGAGGACATGGGCAAACAGGTGTATGTGGACTGGGTGGAGGATCCGGAGCTTGATCGCGACAACGTGACCAAGGAAACGGCAGCCCGTCTACGGATCCGCATGGTGCAGTCTGAAAGTCTGCTGTACGTGGCCACAGACAACGCGAGCAACTCCAAGTGGATGCCTTGGGAGCTTGGCTATTTCGATGGTTTGAAGCGTGACAAAGTTCGAATCCTGCCCGTGGTGGAAAGGGCTAATGAACGCTTTGAGGGTCAGGAGTATCTGGGTTTGTACCCTGCCGTGTCGAAGGAAGATCTGGAAGACCTTCCAGATGCTGCGAATCGTCTGCGCGGTATGAAACCACGGCAACCGTTCAACCCGCTTCCGTTTGGGGGGATTGGCAAGCCTCGCTTCTGACACGAGGAAATGTCCATGCCAATTACCGTGAGCGTGCTTCCTAGATGGATATTCGAAAAGCCTGAGTTGCTTTAACTAGTGTCCTGAGCGGTTAATTCATTAATTTATTTTTTATCACGCTCAGCTTCGCCTTATGTACCGAGCTAATGATGGCCTCAGCCGTTTTATTCCACTTGAACGGCTTGGCTGAGTGCTC
>LNAP01006347.1_pt1 | contig 14400 bp, 28 predicted proteins | sample 602601 | NCBI WGS metagenome assembly LNAP01 (sample SAMN02440304, study PRJNA202911) | soil metagenome | biome: Subtropical and temperate rainforests or woodlands; isolation source: soil samples (1 kg each in a 20% v/v slurry with milli Q water) were... ...
GCGGATGGCCGCTGCGCATTCTGTCGCCTCTGCGTCGCAATCGCTGGTATCTATCCCTGGATCGCCGGTCCCGATTCGGGCCTCGCATGTCTGCGCAGCATCTTCCAGCGCCTCCCGAACCCTGGCGGCTGCGTAGGCTTCCATCTGCTCGCGGTCGAATATTTCATCGGGGACGCGCTCGGCACATTTATCTACCGCGTCCTGCCAACCGTACTCGGCAGCTTCGTAACGGTCATGGATGTTCCGATCTTCAACGCCGCACCCTAACGCTTGGCTATGCAGCTCCGGCCAATCTATTTCGAGCGGCTCAGGCATCGTCACTCCGTCCATTTCCTCCCTCCCCAAAATGCAAAGCCGATCAATACGCCCGATGCAAAGGCCATCATTATGGTGATCATGAACGGGCCTCGATCTGCAATGCCTTGGCGCTCACTGGGAACCAATAGCAGTCGTAGTCCAGATGGATGAAACGACCTTGAAATGAATCATCATCAGCAAAGCCAATGATGCGATTCCCTGGAAAGATCACACCGTAGTCATTCGTGAACGTAACCCGGTCCCCAAGCTTGAATTGGCAGTTAACTGGCGAGGTGTCGCGCAGCCGCTTTGCGTACTCTTTAACGTTGGTTTTCATACTCCCTCGCTTCAATTCGCAGCCTCGGTGAAGCTGCCCATCAAAGCGCCCGCGTTAGCAGGCGTTTCGTGCCGTCTACTCCGACTGTCATCTGCCCGGATACTCGCGTCCGGCTGATTACACGCGCCAACTATTCGGAGATTCCGAACAGTTCGATCATCACTACCTGCTGCCACGCTCTGCGCTATGGCCCGACTCGCCTGAAAAAGCTCGCCTGCTTGCGTCGTAATGTTTTCTGTCGTCTTTTTGCCAGGGCATACACAGCGGTCGTCCCATTCCGCGCCTCTACGCTTCACAGCGGGGCACGTAGCGTCTTTTGCGTGTCGTTATTCGCCGTCCCTGTATCGGGACGGTGTGAGCTACGCGGCAAATTGTTAAAGAACGAGTCCTGCGTACTGCCTTCCTGCTACCTGCTGTGTCGAATCGCCGGTTGCTGGCCTGAGGCCGAAGCGTTTGGGGAGTCGATGTGTGAACTATAGCAACGCTATATTGCATTGTCAATAGCATCGCTATAGTTTTTTCGGTCGGGCGCAAAAAAACCCTCGTTCGAGGGCAGTGGCGCGAGTGGTTGTTGCTTCTAATCCGGGATGAGGCAGTCCAGGGCCGCTATGGATTGCGTCAACAATTCCTCGGCGCCGCGTGCGAATGCGACGACCTTGGCATGGCTGAGAGTTTCTGGGTTGCTAGTCTTTAAAAGCTCGATATGGATGAGCAGTGTTTGCAGTTGCCGTTTTCCGTAGTCGTACTCTTCAATGAAGACTCGACCTATTTCGGAGCGCTTATAGTTCGGCATGGTTGCCCCCCAGTGTGTACAGCGTGTAAATACCTCTATAATTCATTTGCTGCCTCTTGTTATCTGAATGATTCTTAATTGGTAGTTGCGAAATCAACGCCTCGGAACTGATCCTTCCGGGGCGTTTCTTTTTGCTACGTGGTCATAATACCTGTATAAATATACAGTGCAATACCCGAGTTTTATATCGAGCCGCCATGGCCTGATAAGCCCTTTTGATTATTGAATAAAACCGAGAGATAGGTAAATACCCTTACGTATCAGATACTTTGTCCGTGCGCATCCGACCAAATTATTGAAGCACACCAACGCCTACATCAAAAGAGCAAACAGGCGTCAAAAGATAGCACCGTGCGATTATTGTGTCGCACGGTAATAGTATTCTTCGGCCCATGAAGCCAGTTAGCGCCATTACACGCAAATCAAAACAGATAAATGTCCGCCTGCCCGACGGTATGAGGGAGGAGCTAAATCGCGTTGCAGCCGAGAACGGACGCAAGACCAATACCGAAATCGTAATGCGCTTAGAGCGCTCGCTGGACGAGTCGCAAGAGAGCACAGTCCAGGCGCTGCGTGAATACCTCGAAACGGAGTTCGCCGCGATCCGCGAAGATCTGGCCAAGACGCGTGAGCTGATACTACGGAAGAAATAGGGCGTAAAAAAGCCCTCCGGAGAGGGCGGTACTCGGTTGCGATTCCAAAGCCTACTTAGTGGCGGCTGTTTGCTGCCCTACTTGAAAAGCGCTCAGCATATTAGATTGCAAAGTCGCGTTAAATGCAGCAACACCCAGCACGATCGTGAGCACGGCGCCGATAGCGGTAACGATCATCGTTGCTTTTAGGCTGGAAATTCCAGCGCGTGTAGCGGCGTTATCCTCAGAGATGCGCTGAACCGCATCTTCAATGCGCGCAAGTCTCCCGTCCATCCTCGCTTCAATGGTCTCGAGTTTCGCGTCAAGTTCGGGGCGTGGCACGTATTCCATATCTTTATTATGGCTGGGTTTTTCTTTTGTGTCATCGGGTTTAATAAATCCCAATGCCTCGACTGACATTTCCGACCCCGGAATGGTTGCGCTTTCGCCAGGGCTATCCACTAGATTGGCGGTAATGTCGCGCATCATTCTAACAAAACCGTCATGATGGCTACGCTCAGGATTTGTCTGCTGAGCCATTTTTTTTCTCGAATGTGACGTTTTTAGTGATCATCGTGTCGAACGTTTTCATCAAATGAGCTAGGCCAGGCGTCTCTGGTTTTAGCTCAGCTGCTATTGCTTTCAGCGCGTCGGCGAATCGCTCTCCGTCATAGCCCCGGTGGTGTTTGATTTCATAAATCAGCGCGAGCGCTAGGCCGAGCAATGCCTTTGTTGAGTCGTTAGAGTGAATGTCCGGCGCGCTTTCTTTGTCTGTCATAGATCTCTCATAATTTAACCGCGCCGCAAACCGGCTCAACGCCTTACATCCCAACATCGGGTTCAGTTCTTGTTACTTCTCCGGCAAGTCCATCCGCAATATACAGATAAAACAGCCCTCAATCCGCTATAAATTGCCCAATAACAACGCCGACGCCACTTGCCGCCGCGCGCGCCGCGTCATCCGTCCTTTTTAATATCCAGCCCAACCTGCGCGGCGGCGATAAGGAGGGCGGTTTGCAGGCTAATCAATTGCGGTGAGCTGAGATTGCGCACCTTCCGCTCATCAACCATATCAAACAGCCACCCCGTAGGCGCGGCAGGATTATCGTCCGTGCCAGCATCACCGCTTACTGTGTATTTGGACGACTCCGCAACCTCTAAGGCCAGTCTAGGACTGATTTCTTCGATTGTGCAGTTGAACCCCTTGGCGTAGGCGCGGGCCGCTTCAAGATTGATCGGGCGCAAGGCTGAAATGTGATTGTAAACGCTCGCCTGACCGCCTTTGATCTTGTAGTCTCGGGCAAATTTCGCCCGATTGACACCGATAAAGCGCTTTTTTAGTGCTTCCGCTTCTTGTTCCATAGTCCATATCTTCATATAGCAATGCTATAAAAAATAATCTATTGCATGGCTTGTGATTAATCTATAGCGATGCTATAGTTATTGCCATGAGCAAGCTAAACCAAACCCCCATCACCAAAGCCTGCGAGATAGTAGGCAGCCAAAGTGAAGTCGCAAAACTTCTTGGTGTTCCGCCAGCCGCCGTTAATCAGTGGGTCAAAGGATTGCGCCCCGTGCCAGATAAACATGCTCTGGCTATTGAACGAGCCACGAACGGCAAGGTCACGCGCAAAGAACTATGCCCAGACGACTGGCCGCGGTATTGGCCAGAGCTCAAGGGAGTTCCGCATGCATAACTCACTCCCCATCATCCTCATTGCTCGCCTCAAAGATCATCTTCAAGAAGATCTTCTCGACCTGCGCCTCGGTGGGCTCGCCATATTGAGCGACCGCCATCGCAATAGCTGCGTCGATCATCGGCTGCAGCTCGTCGTCGCTGGGTACCTCAAGTCGTATGTCCATGCTATCTCCCCATCTTATTTTTTTGGTCCAGCTTTCCGAATGTCGAAGGCCGCCATGGTTGCAACTTTACCCATGACAGGCAATAGAGGGAAGCGGGCAGATTGCGTAAGTCAGACGGCTGCTGAGTGCATGCACAGTGCATCAATGCAGCGTCACAGCATCGGTGCTGATGCCGCGCTGAGTGTTCCACACCAGCACAGCGAACACGCCGGTGATGTGCGCGTCGGTGGGTTCTTCAAACGCTTCGTAGCTCAGGCGCACAGCTTGGTCGAAAAGGGCTTCATGGTTCATCGCTGGATTATGAGCGGCTTGGGGCTGATTGGACATTCGTATTTCCCGTTTGGTTGGTATGTCGCCATTGTGCGCACATTCAATTTGATTTGCACAAGGTTGAGCCAACATGAATGAGACTACTGCCACACGCATTGGCGGCCAGAAACCCTCTATGGAAGGGGCGTTTCGACGGGCCCTGACCGATTCGCACACCCGAAAGACTGTGCGCGACGCGCTCGGATGGGACGATTCGCAAGTGAGCCGATTCCTATCCTGTCAGACGGGGTTAACCATAGACAAGATCGACGCTGCGATCGCTGCGCTCGATATGTTGGTCACCAGTCGACGCTATATGGACTTCCTCGCTTACGGCGCCCAGGTCGGTACCGCTTGCCATTGTGCGCGCGCCGGCATGGGTGAGTGTGGGGCATGAGTACCGCCAGCCACACAGCAGGCCGTGAAGCCAGGAACATTGGCATGCAAGAAGCCTTGAGTCACGCTGTATCCGTGCAGGACGATTGGGCAGATCAGGCCTATAACGCGCTGCAGGTCTTCATTGGCACGCGCGGCGCCAAGACATTCATGGGTGAAGACGTTCGCGCATACGCCTATGACGTACTGGCCGTCCCTTATCCGCCGCATGAGCGGGCCTGGGGCGCCATCATCGCCAAGGCTGCGCGCCATGGCCTGATAACGCGTGTCGGTATTGCACCGGTTGGAACGGCATCGAGCCACATGGCCAATGCTTCAGTGTGGCGGGCTGCGTGATGCAAAAGCAAGTATTCAGCCTTATCAGCCCACTGGTTCGCCGTAACGCCGCCCATGCCATTGCCAACGCGCCGGAAGGTTACCGCTGCGAGATCCGCCCAAAGACTCGCACGCTGGCGCAGAACGATTTGCTCTGGAGCATCCTCACGGACATTTCCAAGCAAGTCGATTTCGTGGTCAATGGCGCGCTGATCAAGGTTTCGCCAGAGGAAGTAAAAGACATTCTTACCGCCGGCCTGAAACGCGAGATGCGCATGGCACAAGGCATCGACGGCGGCATGGTCATTCTCGGCCAGCGCACAAGCAAGATGACCGTTCGCCAGCTGGCAGAGCTTATCGAACTGGCTCATGCCTTCGGCACGCAGCGCGGCGTTGAATGGTCGCGTACTTCATTGGGGCGTGATCAATGATGAAACGTACAGAGTTCGCCCGCAAGACGCCATTGCGCAACAAGGCGCCAATGACCCGTAGCCGCGAGAAGAAAGGCCCAGGCCTAGCGCAACGCATTGCTGAGTCGCTGGGCCGTGCAATCAAGCACGCCCGCGGCGAATCGACCTTACTACGCAGCGAGCAGCACCGGCGCAACGTAGCCGCCTTGGGCTGCCTGATAACCGGCCAAGCCGCGCAGGCGTGTCATGTCAACTTCGACAAGGGCTTGAGCCTCAAGGTTTGCGATTCGCTGTGCTTCCCGTTGTCGCCAGCGTTGCACCAGCATCACGACCAGGGCGGCATGCTGCGCTCAGAACGACACCGCCTTGAGTGGGAATACGTAGACGCTACCCGGGCCATGCTGATCAGAAAGAACCAGTGGCCGGCCGAAATTGAAGCGCACTATCAGCGAGCGATCGCGCCGCTAAAACGAATGGTAGGAGGGTGAGATGGCCGGTAATTGGCTAAAGCTGGAAGCAAGCACACCCGATAAGCCTGAGGTCCTTGCGATAACCGTGGCGATGGGCTGGGATGATCCTGACTTGGTTGTCGGGAAGCTATTTCGCGCATGGCGATGGTTTGATGAGCACACCATAGAAGGTAACGCACCACGCGTTACCGCAGCGTTACTGGATCGAATCATTGGCGTTACCGGGTTTGCTGCTGCGATGGCTGATGTTGGCTGGCTTGTGATTAATGACGGCGGTTTGTCGCTTCCTAACTTCGATCGGCACAACGGAAAGACCGCGAAAGACCGTGCTTTGACTGCGAAACGAGTAGCAAACCACAAGACTAACGCTAAAACTAACGCAGACACCGTTACCGATGCGTTACCTAGAGAAGAGAAGAATAGAGAAGAAGTAAAGACTACAACTGCTTTGCCTCCGGCGCATGTTGCCAGCGATGCTGACAACCCCCCTGCTGAACCGGAAGCCAAAGACGCCATTCCATGCCCGGTACAGAAAATAGTTGAGGCATACCACGCCCTGATGCCGGACAACCCGAAGGTTCGCCTGCTTGACGACGCAAGGCGCAGGACTATCGCGGCGCGTTGGAGACAAGCAGCCAGGGCAAACGTCAAGCCATTTGGCTATGCGACTGCCGACGATGGCGTACAGGCCTGGAAGACCTTTTTCGAGGTGTGTAGCGAATCCGATTTTCTCACCGGCAGGGCCCCACCAGGCCATGGCCGGGATAAGCCTTTCGTGGCTGACCTGGACTTTTTGTTAAGCCCGAAAGGATTCAAGGGCTGCTTGGAAAATAAGTATCACCGAGGTGTTGAATGAAACCCGCAGAGCAATTCCAGATTCCCCGTAGCGACGATGCCGAACAAGCCGTAATCGGCGGCCTAATGCTCGACAACGGCGCCATTGACCGAATGGGCGACCTGCCGGCCGACGCATTCTTCCGCGCTGAGAACCGGGCCGCCTACGCCACGATATTGAGCCTGATCCAGCAGAACAAGCCTGCAGACGTGCTGACCGTCTCAGACGCATGCCGAGACGTCGACCTCGCGTACTTGCACCAGATCGCCGCAGCAGTGCCAAGCGCGGCCAACATATCCCGCTATGCCGACATGGTGCGAGAAAAGGCGCTAATGCGTGGCGTCCTGGCTGCAGCCGGCACGATTCATGACCTCGTCACCAAGCAAGGACTGGCGGCCGCAGAGATTCTTGACCTTGCGCAAACCGAACTTACCGGCCTCTCGGAAAAGACCGTCAAGAAAGAACCGGCCAGCATCAACGAGGCAATGACCCGCTACCTTACGGTACTGGACGAACGTTTCGCCGGCACAACCAAAACGTTGGGCATGCCTACCGGGCTGAATGATTTGGACAGATACCTGAATGGCGGGCTTCGCCGTGGCGGATTGATAACCATCGGCGCACGCCCCGGCATGGGAAAGTCAGCGCTGGGCGAGACCATCGCCTGCAACATGGCGCTTGATTACTCGGTCCTGTTCCTTTCGATGGAAATGCCGGAAACCGAAGTCACCGAGCGCGCGGTAGCCAACTGGGGCAAGGTATCCGCCACCAAGCTGGCGACCGCGGATAAGTCCATGACGGAAGACGACTGGAACCGCATCACGGTTGCGGCCAAGAAAGCGCAGGACTCGAAACTATTCATTGACGATCAAGCCGGCCTAAGCCTGCTGGAAGTCGTGACCAAGGCCCGCGGTGTAAAGCGCAAGCACGGCCTGGACGTTCTCATTGTCGATTACCTGCAGCTGATGGTGGGCGGCGAAGAGAAGCGCTACCAGCAGATTGAGTCGATCACCAAGGGGCTGAAGGTGCTCGCCAAGACGCTAAACATTGCCGTAGTCGCCTTGTCGCAGTTCTCCCGCGAGATTGAGAAGCGCCCAAATCCGCGGCCAAAGCCCTCTGACTTCCGGGACGGCGGATCCATCGAGCAGGATTCCGACATTCTGATCGGGCTTCACCGGGAAGAGCAGGACAAGCCAGAAGATGAAAGTGTGCGCGGATTCGCTGAGTTGTTCCTTATGAAGAACCGGCAGGGCAAGACAGGGCAATTGTGCCTTACGTACCTGGGCGACTTCATGCGCTTCGAGAACCACTCGGGCGCCTATCCGGACCGGCAGCCAGTCAAGCAGAAGAAGGGGTTCTATTGATGATCGACACAGAAACCCATCGCCTGCAATGCGAGGCCCGATACCTACTCAGTCTGCCGCTACCAGAGCTGCGCACGCGCTTAGGGCTGGTTCTCGACAAGCGAGGCGCGGCAGCACAGAAGGCATTGCGGGATGAAATGGTTCGGCAATACAAGGATGGGCAAGCATGAAACTCGACCGCTTAACCATCACCCTACCTTGGCCTGATATGTCGCTCATGCCAAACCGGAAGAACGGCCGTAGCTGGAAGTCCACCACCAAAGCCCGCGACCAGGCGCGTACTGCTGGCTACATAGCGGCCCATGCCGTATGTCGCGGATTCACGGCTGAGGGCAATGTGCCGCTGACGATCACCTTTGCCGCACCGGATAAGCGACACCGGGATCTCGACAACTTACTCAGTTGCGCAAAGCACGCGCTCGACGGTGTGGCTGACGCACTTGGGGTGAATGACAGACAGTTTCGACCCATCCGGATTGATGCGGCGGTGGACAACAAAAAACAAGGCTTTGTAATTGTGGAGATAGGGATATGAAGGCATTCGAGCGGATAGATCAGCGGGACGCATACGACAGCACAGGAAAGATCATGTTCCTTTGCCGGTCCGGCGGTTACGTGATGGTAAAGCGGCCGCGGGCCACTCCATTTGTTCTGTCGTTAAAAGAATGGGCAAAGATATCCAGGGAGCAATCATGACCAAAAACGAACAGCTACGCATCACAGCAATTGAGAAGCTGCGCGCCGCCGGAGTAGCCATCCATGCAGACTCAAAGATCGCTTCCATCGTAACGGCGATCGAGAAGATAACCGGCAGCCGCTGCCATTACGCCATGAGCCAGCCCGACTTTGTGCGCGCTTATGTCAGCCCTGTTGCGCCGGCGCGCCAGATGAGGGCGTTCAAGCCGCTGACGCTAGATCCGATTCTTGCGATGAATTTCAGCCGGGCAAGCCAATGCCAGAAGGTAATGATGACGCCGAATGGTGTGGGTAATGGGGATGAGCGGGTCCATGGATTTGGGAGGGGAAGGTAATGAGCGACAGCAAGTATTGGGTTCTGATCGGCTACCTCGTTGCTGCGCCGCACATGAGCGTGTCGATGGCTTTGGGTGTTGCTGCTACCTCGTTCGTTTTGGCGGCACTCGCTTGGTGGGTGAGCAAATGAGCAAGATCACCCCAGCAGATCGCGACTACATCATCGAAAAGGCACGCCATATCCGCACATTCACCGAACGCGCAACCGAGCTTAATTGCGCGGGGCATTGGGAGCGAGTCGATAAGGAGATGGGATTGCTTGAGACGTTCGTGAGGGGAATTGCTGTGGCGCGGGAGGGCTGATGGAAGCGTGGCGCATGAAGGATCCTGCACGCGTCTATGAACGCATCGAAGCGCAAGAGCAGGCCAGGGCAGCGCGATCGCCGGCAGCCAAGCAGGAGAGGGCAGTCGTCAAGCTAAAGGAATTCTTCAAGGAGGCGCCGAAAGATGGCATTGATAACCGCTGATGACCTACTGCGCAATTGGAGCCGATATGTCTGGTCCGGGGAAACAGTCGGGAACATGGAGCATTACGTGCCTTGGGAGGATAACCACGAGCCGATCATGATTGACCACGCGCGCAAGGTTGACGAGATGCACCAGGCGCTGCCGTGGCACGAACGGATGGTAATTCTCGCTGAGTACCCGCAGAAGAGAAACCGGATATTCAAGGATCTCAACGCAAGGCAGCGTATGGAGCGGGCCCGGCGCTGGATAGAGGACGCGACCGGCGTGCGGCTGACCGAGTACGAGTACAGCATGTATTTGGGGTTTTTCAAGAATCAGGTGGGGAGGCGGTTACTGTAATGAAATACGCGAAAGAGATTATTGACTTGATGGGGCCATATCCTGACCGAGAGTTCAAGATGGCGGTAATCGTCAACCACATTATGAATACCGCTATTCCAATGCCTGTATCTAGGAATGCGGTCAGGAAGGGTGCTGCGCGAGTTATCCAGCAGATGGTTGAGTCAGGGGCTGTAATTGCATGCGAGTCGGAATCGGGGCGGGGCGGGTATTCGACATACCGCCTTGTCACTGGCAAAAAGTGCGACACGAACAATTCGCCAATTGAGCCAACTTGCGCGACAATGAGGCCTCCACAGTTTCGTCCACAGAAAGTAGACGACCCACGCCGAGCGTACATTTCGCAGAAAAACGGCGCGAACTCTCGCGGCATTGACTGGGAATTCACCTACTCGACATGGCTAGAGACATGGGGCCCGTACTTTCATTTGCGCGGTCCCGGGAAGAACGGGCTGTGTATGGCGCGATTCGGCGACGTAGGGCCCTACAGTCCTGGGAATGTCTATCTGACCACTAACATGGGTAATTCCATAGACAGGCACACCTCCGAAAAGGCTATGCTGAGAAAGCAAGCCACCAAGGAGCGACATGAGTCCGGTTTCTTCTATAAAAATTCTGGCTATAGAGCTATAAGCAGCGCTAGAGTCCAAGAGAAGATCAATGAAGCTCGGGATTTAGGCTTGATCTGAGCAAATGCAGAGACCCGCACACGGAGCAATCCGGCGCTGCGGGTTATTTATTTAATTGTCTCCTCCGCTGTGTTCCCCAGCAGCACTCCGGCCCGCCTTGCATGATTGCTTGTCGGGCCATTCTTTCTATGGATATTGCCATGAGCGGCGACGCAAGCATTGAAGGCTGGGGCTTGATCTACCGTGAAGGTTGGGATGGCTGCATACGCGAGCAGGACTTTGGGTACAGCCCCAAGAACGACGGCTGACATGCTATTCACCATCTCCACCGACGACACAGGCCGGGCCATACTCGATGACGACCCGCATGGCGATGTTATCGCAGTGATTGAAGCGAAGACTTGGCAGGAAGCCAGGGAAGATGCTCTCAAGGAAAAGGCGATGGACCCGTACAGCGAAATACCTGGGCACGGCTGGTTTAGGCGTGATCGCCAAAATATCTATATGGAAACGACATGATCGGTTTACTGATCGGCCTGCTGATGGGCATAGCCGCGTGCGAGGTGGCCGGGCGCCACCTGGGCGGCTATTCCGTTGTGATGGATGTGGTCGAGTGGCTCCGCAGTATTGGATAAACATTAAGGATTAATCATGGCCGCATCAAAACAGGCTGCCGCGCCTGGTGGCCGGAATCTGACTCCAAAGCAACAGAGATTCGTCGAAGAGTATCTGGTTGATCTAAATGCGACGGCAGCATACAAGCGCGCCGGGTACGCAGGAGAGGGAAACTCAGCCGAAGTAGCAGCGCACAACCTGTTAAGAAACATTAAGGTCGCAGAGGCGGTTGCGATCGCTCAGCAAAGGCGATCTGAACGGACCGAAATTACCCAAGACAGGGTATTGCAGGAATACGCAAAGATTGCCTTCGCTGACATTCGCAAGGCGGTCAAGTGGGGCGAGTCGGTCGCTGTGCATGCCGAAGACGGTGAGGGCGATATGGTGCTAAAGCATTCCGTTGCCGTGCTGGCGTCAACCGACATAGATGACGATACAGCATGCGCCATCTCTGAAGTGAGTCAGGGTAAAGAAGGATTGAAGATCAAGATGCACGACAAGAAGGGCGCACTAGATAGCGTGGCGCGTCACCTTGGCATGTTCATTGATAAGACGCAGATCACCGGCCCGGATGGTGGCCCGGTCCAGTTTTCAGATATGACCAAGAAAGAATTTGGAGCAATAGCCAGGGAGATGGCGGACAAGGTTTAAGCCATGAGTGATTTCACTGCCGCACAGAAGTTTGTCGCTGGCACCATGGCCGCCGAAAGCCTCTACTACTACAGCCGCTACCTGTTCCTGCGGCGTAAGAATTTCCACTGGCTGAAGAATCCGCACCATAAGATTGTTTGCGATGCCCTGACTGATGTGTTCGAGGGTCGCACCAAGCGCCTGATCATCAACGTTCCGCCGCGCTACTCCAAGACAGAGCTCGCAGTAGTCAACTTCATTACATGGTGTTTGGGTAAAGTCCCTGACGCCGAATTCATCCATACGTCGTACTCGACGCGCCTCGCTGTGAACAATAGCTGGCAGGCGCGAGAGCTACTGACTACGGACGCATACCAAGAGATATTCCAAACCCGCTTGAATAGCGACAGCAAAGCGAAGGACGAATGGCGCACGACTGCCGGCGGCGTAATGTACGCAACCGGGGCGGGTGGCACGATTACGGGTTACGGCGCAGGCAAGCAGCGTGAGGGTTTTTCCGGGGCCATAATAATTGATGATCCCCACAAGCCCGACGAGGCCACTAGCGAAGTCATGCGCCAAGGCGTTATTGACTGGTTCCAGAACACGCTTGAGTCTCGAAAGAACAGTAAGGACACGCCGATAGTTCTCATCATGCAACGATTGCATGAGAATGACCTTGCTGGCTGGCTTTTAGCCGGGAAGAACGGCGAAGAGTGGACGCACGTATGTCTTCCGGCCATCCAAGAAGATGGTACGGCGCTATGGCCTGAAAAGCACAGCATCGATGATCTGCGCCGGATGGAAGAGGCAAGCCCCTATGTATTCGCGGGGCAGTACATGCAAAGGCCCGCGCCGCTTGCTGGGGGGCTATTCAAGCCTGGAAATATTGAGATCGTGGACGCGCTACCCGCCGGATTGAGATTCACTCGCGGATGGGACTTGGCGGCATCGAGAAACGCGGGCGACTGGACGGTTGGCGGCAAGCTAGCCGTGAAAGACGGCATTACCTATATCGCTGATGTTGTAAGGGATCGCGGCAGTCCCGACGAGGTTGAGCGGCTGATTGTCAACACCGCCGCCGCTGATGGAAGGCTGGTATTTCAGAGCCTGCCGCAAGACCCCGGGCAAGCCGGGAAAGCGCAGGCCGCGTACCTATCCAAGAAGATGCAAGGCCGCAATTTTGAATTCACCACAGAAACAGGCGACAAGGCCACTCGGGCCAGTCCGTTTGCGTCACAAGTCAACGCGGGTAACGTAAAAATGCTGAAAGCCGATTGGAATGAAGCATTAATCAACGAGATGCGCGTATTCCCTGCCGGGACTCATGACGACCAGGTAGACGGCCTGAGTAGAGCGTACAACCGAGCGAGCCAGCGCCGCATATCAATTGCCGAGATGTTATGACCAAACCCAGATTCAAGCTTACTTCCGACGGGCTTGTCAATTTAGTTTCAGGACTAGGAACCAGCAAGGGCAAGCGCGGTCACGGCCATTTCGTCACTGACAATATGTTCAGCTATCGCGAATGGGAATCCGCGTACCAAACCAACTGGGTTGCTCGGCAGATCGTTGATATTCCGGCAGACGACGCTACGCGTGAATGGCGGGCCATCAAGTGCCAGGACGCTGACATCATCCGCCAGGAAGAAGACCGCCTGAACGTGCAGTCGTGTGTGAACGAAGCGCTATCGTGGTCGCGTCTATATGGCGGATCGGCGATTCTGCCGATTACAAACCAGGACTTCGAGAAACCATTTCGCCCTGATCTGATCGCAAAGGGTGGCGTACAGCGCCTGCTCGTATTCGACCGCTGGGATTTAATTCCTCACGCAATTAATACATGGGACGTACTGGCCGAGAACTACTTGCAACCGGAGTTCTACACCTTATACCAAGGTAGCCAGCGCATTCACTGGACGCACTTTATCCGCTTTACCGGCGCCAAGCTCCCAAGACGCCAACGCGTCCTGATGCAAGGCTGGGGCGATTCGGCATTGCGCAAGTGTTTGGAAGACATCAAGGATACGGTATCGGCCAAGGACGGCATTGCGGAGCTTATGCACTCGGCCAACCTGGACGTCATTACTCGCGAGGGGCTGGCTGAAGAACTGGCGACCGATCAGGAATCAAAGATCATCGAGCGGTACACGCTGTTCGATCAAATGAAGTCGATCGTGAATACCGCGCTGCTGGATGGTGATGAGAAGCTGGACCGCCTGACGCTCAATATGTCGGGCATTGCGCCAGTGCTTGAAACGTTCATGGTTTGGATCTCGGGCGCCGCAGATATTCCGGTCACGCGCCTATTTGGACAATCTGCCGCCGGCCTGAATGCTACCGGCGAAGGCGACCTGAAGAACTACTACGACAGCATCCGCAGCCAGCAGACGAGCCAGCTTGATCGGCCTATGGCCATGCTGGACGCCATTATGGTTCGTAGCGCCGTAGGCACCATGCCCGACGACTACAACTACGACTGGAACCGATTGTATCAGCCGAACCGCAAGGAAGAGGCTGAGGCGAAAAAGATCGAGGCTGAGACTGATGTGGTCTTACTGGACGCTGGGCTAATTGGGCGCTCGCACGCGATGCGCCGCCTTGAGTCCAACGAGATCTATCAGTACGAGGAGGGCGTCATCGAGAAGATCGAGGCGAGCGAGGAT